>Ga0079224_100009944_pt1 | contig 13020 bp, 13 predicted proteins | sample Stecom2015_FD_80414 | JGI IMG/M metagenome (GOLD analysis project Ga0079224, IMG submission 80414) | Agricultural soil microbial communities from Utah to study Nitrogen management - Steer compost 2015 | ecosystem: Environmental > Terrestrial > Soil > Agricultural land | place: USA: Utah... | reverse complement strand
TCCGCGTTACACTGTGTCGGCATCGGGGCTCTCCGGTGGGTGAGTTAACTCGTCGTCGTAACACAAGTTTTACTCACTCACTGCCCCGATGCACCCTCCATCGTGAGAAATCCGGGCTAGCGCCCCGCCCACCGGCTCGACCAGACCAGTGAGGCTCGCCGCCGCGAAGGCGAGCAGCTTCGAGTAGCCGATGGCGAGCATGGCGGCGGCCACCGCAAGGCCCTCCGGAATGTTCTGCAGTCCGATGCCGATCGCGAGCGAGGCGCCTTTGGCGACCTCGCCGCCCGCGAACCCCACGCCCACCGCCATTCCTTCGGGGAAGTTGTGCAACGTGATCGCGATGACGAACAGCCAGATGCGTCTCAGCTTGCGCGTGTCCGGTCCCTGCTTACCGAGGATGAAGTGCTCATGCGGCGTGAATTTGTGAGCTGCGTACAAAGCGATCGCCCCGCACAGCAGTCCGGCGATGACGAACGCCACGGCGCCCGACGGCGAAGCGAAGCGCGCCTGCGCGTACGCGACGCCCGGTTGCAGAAGCGAGAAGAACGTCGCTGCGAGCATCACGCCGGCCGCGGCGCTCAGCAAAGCATCCTCCGCCCGCGGCGAGGGCCGAGCGAACACCAGCACCCACGCTGCGCCGAGCGCCGTGCCGAGCCCGGCAAGAAAGCTGGCGCCGAAGCCGAGCCAGAACAGTTCGGTTGGTTGCATCGGATAAGTAGAAACCGGATCGGCGGGGGGCGGCAAGCAGATCGTCTACACATATGACGAGGCGATCCGCAGACGCTTCCGCCCGGCCTGCGCTCACGCCGGCGAGTGAGACGTTGACGTTCACACCGCCCCAGACTAGCTTGAACCTTTCCAAAGAAGCTCTGATCAACCTACCGCCCTGACGTGCAGCCCAAGGAAATGCCGGCGCCGCACCACGTTTCGAGCGGCTGGAGATCACAGAAACAGAGTAAATCAGAGATTCGCTAATGCAGGATCGGGACCGCACATGAGCAAAGCATCGTTCACGCCCAAGGCGTATCTGAGGGTCGGCTGCCCGTTCTCTTTCAAGTTTCTGCTGTTCATGTCGGAGGCCGGTCTCGGAGACGCGATCCAGTGGATTCGCTGCGATCCTGAAGATGCATCGTTTGGCCAGATCAAAGAGAAACTGACCGCCGGGCTCGGAAAGAACGCCACTTTCCCGACGGTGGAGATCGAACCAGGCGTGTACCGTTCCGATTCGGATCGGCTGATCGAGCACTACGCACAGCAGCATGCTGTCGCCGTGGAGCAGCTTCGGGCGTTGTCTTTCTACAAGGAAAGCATTTTTCCGCAGTTGCTTGAGGCGCATCAGGGCTGATGCGATGACGCGCGCTGGGCGATACAGTTTGTGCGTCATGCGCTAACATTGCGCTCCTCCGCGTGCGAGACGCGGCTGGACCGACGCGTCACAACGAGCAGAAGGTATGTGCAGCCGCGGCGTCGCGCGGCTCGCCCAGAGGCAGTGATATGAATGACAGGGTGGAACGCGCTGGATTGTCCGTCGCCGCAAAGCTCGCCGGATTCATCGAGCGCGAGGCGCTGACCGGAACCGGCGTAGGCGCCGAGCAATTCTGGCGGGGTCTCGCGGACATTCTGGCGCGCTTCACGCCGGAGAACCGCGCGTTGCTCTCGGAGCGCGACCGGATGCAGGCCGAGATCGATCGTTGGCACAGCGCGCGCCCTGGACGGTTCGATGCGGCTGAATATCAGGCCTTCCTGCGCGAACTCGGCTATCTCGTCGCGGAGCCGCCCGGCTTCAACGTGCAGAGCACGAACGTCGATGCGGAGGTCGCCACGATGGCCGGACCGCAGCTGGTCGTGCCTTCTCTGAACGATCGCTTCGTACTCAACGCCGCGAACGCGCGTTGGGGGAGCCTGTACGATGCGTTTTACGGAACCGACGCCTTGCCCGGCGCGGCGCGGCCGGGCGGCTACGACGCCGAGCGCGGCGCGCAAGTGATCGCGCGCGCCAAGGCGTTCCTCGATGAAGCCGCGCCGCTTGCCCATGGGCGGCATGCCGACGTGAAGGGTTACAGCGTGGTGAATGGCGCGCTCTCGCCCGCGCTGGCCGATCCGTCGTTGTTCGCCGGCTATCGCGGCGATCCCCGCGAGCCGAGCGGGGTGCTGCTGCGGCATCATGGGTTGGGCGTCGAGTTGCTGATCGATCGGCGACACCCCATCGGCAAGGACGACCCGGCCGGAGTCGCCGACATCATTTTGGAGGCCGCGCTCACCACCATCGTGGACCTGGAGGATTCGGTCGCCGCCGTCGACGCCGAGGACAAGACGAACGCCTACGCCAATTGGCTCGGCCTGATGCGCGGCGATCTCGAGGCCACCTTCGAGAAGGGCGGCCGCACCATGACCCGCAAGCTCGAAGGCGATCGCGTGTGGCGTTCGCCCAAGGATGGAGCGGAATTCACCCTGCCCGGGCGCTCACTGCTGTTCGTGCGTAATGTCGGCCACCTGATGACGACGCCGGCCGTGCTTATGCCGGACGGTTCGGAGGCGCCCGAAGGCATTCTCGACGCGATGACCACAGCGCTGATCGGGATGCATGATCTGAAGGGACTCGGTCGCTATCGCAACAGCCGCGAGGGCTCCATTTATATCGTCAAGCCGAAGATGCACGGCCCGCAGGAGGCGCAGTTCGCCAATCGGTTGTTCGACGCGGTGGAGGACGCGCTCGGCTTGGCGCGCCACACGCTCAAGCTCGGGTTGATGGACGAGGAGCGCCGCACGTCGGCGAATCTCGCTGCGTGCATCGAGGCGGTGAAGGGCCGCATAGTCTTCATCAACACCGGGTTCCTCGATCGCACTGGCGATGAGATCCATACCTCCATGCGGGCCGGTCCGATGATCCGCAAGGGCGCCATGAAGTCATCGACCTGGATCAAAGCGTACGAGGACCGTAACGTGAGCATCGGTCTCGCCTGCGGGCTCGCGGGCGTCGGTCAGATCGGCAAAGGCATGTGGGCGGCCCCGGATCGCATGGCGGACATGCTCGAGCAGAAGATCGCTCATCCCAAGGCCGGCGCTACGACCGCGTGGGTCCCGAGCCCCACGGCGGCGACGCTGCATGCGTTGCACTACCACTCGGTGAACGTCTTCTCGCTGCACGATGAGCTGGCGCGCCGGCCGACGCCGTCGCTCGATGCGCTGCTCACCGTGCCGTTGCACGAGGGTGCGCCCTTCTCGCCGGAAGAGATCCGCGAGGAGCTCGACAACAACGCCCAGGGTATTCTCGGGTACGTGGTGCGCTGGGTGGACCAGGGCGTCGGCTGCTCGAAAGTGCCAGACATCCACGATATCGGTCTGATGGAAGATCGCGCCACCTTGCGTATTTCCTCGCAGCACATCGCGAATTGGCTGCTGCACGGCGTGTGCACCAAAGAGCAGGTGGAAGCCGCGTTGCTGCGCATGGCTGCGAAGGTGGATGCACAGAACGCCGCCGATCCTTTGTACCGGCCGATGGCGCCCGATCCCGGGGCGAGCTTGGCGTTCCAGGCGGCGCGTGCGCTTGTATTCGAGGGCGTTGCACAGCCGAACGGCTACACAGAGCCGTTGCTGCATCGTTTTCGGGCGCAGGTGAAAGCGCGCGGCGCCGCCGGCTCTGCAGCCTGACGGAGCGGGACCTCATCGCAGGATCCGTTTGCCGGTCCGCTTCGCGTTCGAAACGCGGAACGGGGCGCCTGCCGCGGTCGTCGATGAAAGCGTCGCGGTTCGAGACGAGCTTTCGTGCGCTGGCCGGAGGGATGCGGCGACCGGCGCGCTAGCGCCGGCGCGCGCGCCTTGCGCGCTCGGCGTGCAACTCGTCTTCGACGAGGCGCTCAGGCAGTCCCTGGCAATCCGCGTCCGCTGCCGCGCCGTCCAGGCGCGCCGCGACGCAGCGCGCCAGGCGTCTCTCCTGCAGCCCGCGCATGATCTCGTGGGTCATGAAATCTTCACAGGAGGGCGCATCCTTCCTGCCGACTTCGTGATCGTCCAGGCACTGATTCAGCTCGTCCCGTCGCCGCATGTCTTCGGCGATGCGCTCCTCCACATAAGCGACTCGATCCGCCACCAGGCGCTCGTAGAAATCCGGACGCTTGCGCAGGAACGCCTTCTCCATCGAGCGCGTGATCGCAACGCACTCCGGGCTGGTTTCCTGCTTGTGAGCCATTTCAAGACAGCGACGCACCAGCTCTTCCTGGGGCGCTGTGAGTTCGGGCGGCGCGCACGCGCCGACGGCGGCGGCCATGAACAGCAAAACGAGTTTCGGCGACGGCATCTGTCGAATGGTACTGGATGCGCGACAGCGTGAACCCCGACGTCCTGAACGCGCCTATCCTATAGGGCATGTGTGCTTCCGGACCGCTCATCGAGGAGTTGAGCACGATCGCGGTGGACGATACGCACGAGGTGTCCGGCCTGTGGCTCACTCCGTCCGATCCGCTGGCCTGCTTCGTGCTTGCGCATGGCGCCGGAGCGGGGATGCGCCATCCAGCGATGGCCACGCTGGCGCATGATCTGGCCGAACGTGGGATCGCGACGTTCCGTTACCAGTTCCCGTACATGGAACGGGGTTCGAGGCGACCGGACCCACCGGCGCTTTGCCATGCGACTGTGCGGGCCGCAGTGGCTGCGGCGGCGCGGCTGACTGGAAAGCCGCTGATCGCCGGAGGCAGATCCTTCGGCGGGCGAATGACGTCACAGGCGCAGGCCGCTGCTGCGCTGGCGGGCGTGCGTGGGCTGGCGTTCCTCGCTTTCCCGCTGCATCCGGCCAAGCGCCTCTCCGATGAGCGCGCGGCGCATCTGTTCAATGTGCAAATCCCGATGTTGTTTCTGCAGGGCGCGCGCGATGATCTCGCCGACCTGGCCTTGCTCGAGCCGCTGGTCGCGCGACTGGGAAAGCGGGCGAGGCTGCATGTGCTGCAGGAGGCGGACCACTCGTTTCATGCGCCCGCCAGGAGCGGCCGCAAAGATGCGGAGATTCGCGCCGAAGCAGTGAGCGTGCTGGTCGAGTGGATCCGAATGCTGCTCGGGTCTTCCTGACAGCGTCGGCCGCCGCCGCCTTGCCGCAGGACCGTGTGCGGCCGACTTTGGTCCGTGCAACGCCGGGCGGCCGAAAGAGGAAGGGCTGATGTTCGCATCGAACAAGACACCCTTGCGTGCGGCCGCGATGGTCGCCGTTTCGTTCGTGGGCTTCGCGCTTGCGGTGCTCGTGCTGCTCGGCAGGGGAGTCGTAACGCCGCAGATGGCCCTGCTCATGCTGGTCGCGCTGCTCGGCCTGTACTTGGGGTTCGGGGTGCTGATCGCGATCTGGCGGCTCACGGGCAAGCTGCGCTGAGCGCCTCGCGTGCAGCGGCTTCGTGGGACCGTGGGATGAAGCGATCGCTGGATCAGTACAGTCGCAAGCGCAGCTTCGAACGTACTCCAGAGCCTGCGCCGCGTCCGCTCGCGCAACGCTGCGGTCCGCTGCTGTTCGTCGTGCAGAAGCACGCGGCGCGCCGATTGCACTATGACTTCCGGCTGGAGCTCGACGGCGTGCTGAAATCCTGGGCCGTGCCGAAGGGGCCCTCCCTGAATGTGCGCGACAAGCGCATGGCCATCGAAACGGAGGACCATCCGTTCGACTATGCCGCTTTCGAAGGCGTCATACCCGCGAAACAATACGGCGCCGGCGCCGTGATCGTCTGGGATTGCGGTGTGTACTCGCCGGATGAAGACCAGGAGTATTGCTTCGCCGATCGGGCGCGTGCGCAACAGCGCATCAGGGATGGACTGGCGGCGGGCAAGCTGAGTTTGTTCCTGCGCGGCGAGAAGCTGAAGGGCTCATTCGCGCTGGTGAGGACTGCGACGCCGCGGCAATGGCTGCTCATCAAGCACAAGGATCGCTGCGCGGAGCAAGTCGACGTGCTGGCCCGCGCGCGTTCCGTGCTCGGCGGATACAAGGTGGAGGAGCTGAGCCCCTCGACGCCCATCGAGCGCATCGACGCCGAGCGGCTCGCTGCGACCGGATCGCCGGAAACCACGCCCGCGAAGCTCTCGCCCATGCTTGCGGACAGCGGCGACGCCGTGCGCTCGCAGCCGGGCTATTCGTACGAGCCGAAGCTCGACGGCTATCGCATCATTGCCACGCTGCAGGGCGGCGAGGTGCGTCTGACGTCGCGCAACGGACTGGACATGAGCGCCGTCTTTCCTGAGGTCGTAGCCGATCTTGCAAGCCAGGCCGTGGAATCCATGATTCTGGACGGCGAGGTCGTGGCGTTCGGCGCCGACGGTCGGCCGTCGTTCAACGCCCTGCAAAAGCGCGCGCAGCTGAAAACCCGCAGCGAGATCGCCGCAGCCCGGCGCGAGACGCCCATTGCGATGGTGTGCTTCGATCTGCTGCATTTCGCTGGCCTGAATCTCAGGAACAATCCGCACCAGGCGCGACGTCGCTATCTCGCGCAGTGCTTGCTGCCCTCGGCTCATTTGCAGCTCATTCATTCCACGCAGGACGCCGAGACGCTGTACGCGGCTGCGCTCGACAGCGGTTTCGAAGGGATCGTCGCCAAGCGCGGCGACAGCCCTTACCAACCCGGGCGTCGCTCGTCCGCCTGGCGCAAGATCAAGGCTGTGGATACGGCGGAGTTCGTGATCGGCGGCTACACCAGCGGCAAAGGCGCGCGCGAGCCGATCGGTGCGCTGCTGCTCGGCTATTGGCGCGACAGCGAACTCCACTATGTAGGGCGCGCAGGCTCGGGGCTTACGGACCAGATCGTGCGCGAGCTGCAGGCGCGTTTCGCCGGGCTCGCCCGCAAGCAATCGCCGTTTGCGACGCAGCCGCCGCTCGACCGGCCGACGAAGTGGCTGGATCCACAACTCGTCGTGGAAGTCAGCTATCAGGATCGCACGCCGGACGGCATGTTGCGTGCGCCCGTATTCATGCGCATGCGCGACGACGTCGCGCCTCGCAGCGTGCGCAAGGCGCCCTTGCAGCGCGGCCTCGCCAGCCGCGCGACTCCGGCGCCCGCCTCGGAAACCGAAGAGGTGTTGCAGCAGCTCGAGCGCAGCGCAGCGCAGATGCAGCTCAGGGTGGGTGAGGCCCAGATCCGGTTGACCAACCTGGATCGTGAGTATTGGCCCGCGAATCCGCGCAGCGGCGAGCCGGCCGTAAGCAAGCGGGATCTGCTGCGTTACCTCACGCGCGTATCGCCCTACATGCTGCCGCACCTCAGAGACCGGCCGCTGACCATGATCCGCATGCCCGAAGGCATACACGGCGAACGCTTTTTTCAGAAGCACTGGGAGCACCGGCTGCCGGAATTCGCGGCGTCCGTGACGATCTTCTCCGAGCACAACGATGAGCGGCGCGACTACATACTCGTCAACGATCTGCCGACATTGCTTTGGCTGGGACAGGTCGGGACGCTGGAGTTCCACGTGTGGTCCTCGCGGGCCAGCGTCGGGCCGGACGCCGTGAGCCGCAGCACAGATTACGCAAGCTCGCTGCAGGCGCTGGAAGGTTCGGTGCTCAACTATCCCGACTACCTGGTCTTCGACATCGATCCCTACATCTATTCGGGAAAAGAGGCGCCGGGGGCGGAACCGGAGCTGAACAAGAGGGGTTTTTCAGTTGGCAAGCGGGTCGCCTTCTGGCTGCATGCGCTGCTCCGGGAAATGTCGCTCGAAGCCGTGGTGAAGACCTCCGGCAAGACCGGCCTGCACGTCTTCGTTCCGATCGAGCGGACGGTGACTTTCGACCAGGCCCGCGAGATCTGCGAAATGGTCGGGCGCCATCTGATGCGCGAGCACCCGAGCGAGATCACCATGGAGTGGGCGGTGGTCAAGCGCACGGGAAAGATTTTCATGGACTACAACATGAATGTGCGGGGCAAGACTCTTAATGTGGCCTACTCCCCACGGGGCGTGGCAGGCGCTCCGGTGTCCATGCCTCTGACCTGGGAGGAGCTGGAAGCCTCCGAGCCGGGCGACTTCACGATGCGCAACGTCATGGCCCGCCTGGAAAGGACCGGCGATCGGTGGCAGGATGTTTTGACGTCGAAACAGAACCTAGGGAAGCTCTGATCAACCTACCACGCTGACGGTTCGGCCCCGAAGAAATGCCGGCAATGCAAGGTGTTTCGAGCGGCTCGACACGCGGAAACATCTGACGAGGCAATCATGGCCGCACGCGCAATGGGATCGTTGACGATTTCCTTCGGACTGATCGCCATCCCGGTGAAGCTCTACACGGCGACGCAATCGAGCGGATCGATCAGCTTCAATCTGCTCCATCGGAAGTGCGGCTCGCGTTTGAAGCAGCAGTATGTGTGCATCAAGGAGGGCGTCGTCGTCGGGCGCGACGACATGGTCAAGGGGTACGAGTTCGCCAAGGACCAGTACGTGCAATTCACGCCGGAGGAGATCAAGGCGCTGGAGGAAGTCGGCAGCCATGCCGTAGAAATCTCGGAATTCGTGTCGGTCGAGTCCATCGATCCGGTGTACTTCGACAAGACTTACTATCTGGCGCCGGACAAGGGCGCCGCCAAGCCTTATGCGCTGCTCACCAGGGCGCTCACGGAAACCGGGCGTTGCGCCGTCGCCCGATGGGCGACGCGCGGCAGCGCGCACATAGTGATGCTGCGCCCGATCGGCGACGTGCTTGCGATGCAGCAGCTGCATTTCGCGGGCGAGGTGCGCGAGGCGACCGAGATCGAGGTGCCGAAGCAGGAGCTCAAGTCCCAGGAGCTCACGCTGGCCAAGCAGCTCATCGAGCAGCAGGCGTCCGAGAAGTTCGACGCCAGCGCTTACGTCGATGAAGTGCGTGGACGTATCGAGGCGGCGATCCAGCGCAAGGTGGAAGGCCAAGAAATCTCGGTGGCCGAAGCGCCGCCGGCAGAGGGCGCCAAGGTCATCGATTTGATGGAGGCGTTGCGCGCGAGTTTGAAGAAGACCGAGAAGGCGCGCGCCTCCGTGTCCGAGCTTGGGCCGCGCAAGGGGCCCAAACGGGTCGAGCAGCCGGCCAAGCAGCCGGCCAGGACCGCGCGTAAGACCAGCCGGCGATGATTGCTCGCGGGCGTCGCTGATGCACACCTACAGTGTGCGGGACGTAGAGCGCGTCCTGCGGCTATCGCGCAGCACCGTGCGCGCGTTGATCAACGCCGGTTTCGTCGCGCCGTCCCGCGGCGTTCGGCGTGAGTATCGCTTCTCCTTTCGCGACCTGATCGTGCTGCGCGCGGCGCGTGCGCTCATGGACGCCAAGGTGCCGCGGCGGCGCATCAGCCGCTCCCTGGAAGATCTGCGCCGCAGGTTGCCGGACGCGGCGCCGCTTTCCGGATTGAGCATCTGCGCCGTGGGCGATCGCGTCGTGGTGCGCGACGGCGCGAATCATTGGCAGGTGGACGACGGTCAATACCTGCTTGGACTCGACGTCAGCATGGAAAACGGCGTGCTGCGCGTGATCGAGAGAAAAGCGTCCGAGGCGCCCCAGCCCCACTCAGCGGATTGGTTCGCCAGGGCGCTGGAGCTCGAGGCGGCCGACACGCGGGCGGCGCTCCATGCCTATGAGCACGCCACGCGCGAGGACCCGCAGGCAATCGGCGCATGGATCAACTGGGGACGCCTGCTGCACGAAACAGGCGAGCTGCGCAAGGCGGAGAGCGTCTATCGGCGGGCGATCGAGCAGTGCGGCGCGAATGCGCTGCTCATGTTCAATCTCGGCGTGCTGCTAGAGGATGCGGAACGCACCCAGGAGGCGTTGCAGGCGTATCACGCGTGCATCGAGGAAGATCCAGGGATGGCGGATTGCCACTACAACTTGGCGCGCCTGTACGAGAGCCTCGGCGAGCCGCAGCATGCGATTCGACATTTGGGACAGTATCGGAGGTTGGTCAGTGCGTAAGGATGGAAGGACGTAAGCTCTCTTTCCCCACGTCCTCACGCTCGCCCGTCCTTACCCTTTCCCTATGAAGATCTGGGTCGGCACATCCGGCTACAACTACACCGAGTGGAAGGGCTCCTTCTACCCGGAGAAGCTGCCCGCGGCGAAAATGCTGCCGTACTACGCCGAACGGCTGTCCACGGTCGAAATCAACTACACCTACTACCGGATGCCGAACGCCCGGATTCTGGAGGGGTGGGATCGAGCGACGCCGGACGCTTTCAAGCTCACGCTCAAGGCGCCGAAGCGCATCACTCACGAAGCCCGGCTGCGTGATTGTGCGCAGCAGGTCGAGTACTTCACGCAAATGGCCGCGAACCTCGGCCCGAAACTCGGCGCGCTGTTATTTCAGCTGCCGCCGAACCTCAAGAAGGATCTGGGGCTGTTGGACGCGTTCCTGGAGACGCTTCCCGCAGGCCTGTGCGCCGCTTTCGAGTTCCGCAACGGCTCCTGGCTGACGGACCAGGTGTACGAGCGGCTGCGCGCGAAGAATCTGGCGTTATGCGTCGCCGACAGCGAAACCATGGCCACGCCGGTGACGATCACGGCGAATTACGCGTACTTCCGGCTGCGTGACGAGGGCTATACGCCCGAGGATATCGCCGCGTGGGCGAGAACCATCCAGGAGAAGGCGGTCGCCTGCGAAGACGTCTACGTGTACTTCAAGCATGAAGAGGCGGGCAAGGGGCCGGAGTTCGCGCGGATCTTGCAGCAGAGTCTGGCTTCACTTGCGCGCTCATGATTCGTTCCACGAGTAGATGTCGTTCTCGGCGGAGCAGCCTGTCAGTACACGGAGAATCATTACAGGACCGAGCGAGCGGGGCTCTCTCGGTCAGGCAAGGAGTTCTGCACGCCTCGCTCAGCGAGCGCCGCCGGGCGCAGGCGGCGAGAGCGCCTCGGTGATGCGCTCCCACGGGACCAGTTTGAAGTTCTGAGGTTCGACCGGGTCGATGTTGCGCCCGTCCTGCACCACGAGCACTCCGCGCGGGAAGGTCGGTCCGAGCGAAGCGCTCGTGACGTCCAGGCCGTCCGTTTCGGAGGCGCCGTCTATGCCTGCCGCGAAGTTCGCGGCGATATGGAACATGCCGAGGAACTCGTTCTCTCCCTCGCGGCGATACAAGGCGTAGTCGTCGGAGCCCTGACTGGATACGACGATGTAGCCCGAGCCGTTCGGACCGTAGTAGATGGCGACGCCTTCGACGTCGTCGGTCAGATTGCCATGCCGCACATCGTCGATGCTGTAGCGCTGCGCGTCGGCGTCTGGCTCGGCTGAATAGCGCCAGAGGCCGACGTCTTCTTCGGCGACATACAATCGGCCCGTTTCATCGTCGGCTGCGCAACCTTCGGCCTGCGATCCTACCAGAAACTCACGCACCAGCTCCGCGCCGACCTTGCCGTTGCGTTCGATCAGGCGCCACTGGTGGAACGCCCCGTCGTCGCTGCTGGCGAAGACGAAATACTCGCCGCTGCTCGCGCTGCGGTACATGCACAAACCGTACGGGTGGGCGAAGCCCGTGGGGATCGGTCCGTCGGCGGCCTCGGTCAGGCGCCCGTCCGCATCGATGGCGTAGATCGACAGCGTCTTGTCGGTGCGATTGGCGGCTACGGCGATCGCCACATTGCGTCCGCCGAGATGGAAGCCGTAGCGCAAGTCCACGTTGTTCATGCGGCCGTCGGGCAGCTCCTGCACCCGTTGGCCGGAAAGGTCGTAGACCTCGAGGCCGCGCTTCTTGTTCGTGCCGATGATCAGGCTGCGCGAGGGATCCCCGGGATGGATCCAGATCGCCGGGTCGTCTGCGGCGTCGCCACGGCTTCTGACCGCTGCGGTCTCGACCGATGGCATGACCGCCGGCGTCGGCGAGCGGGCGAGACGGCTATCGCAGGCGAGCAGTGCGAAACAGACGAGCAAGGATGGAAGCAGGCGTTGCATGGCGGCTTCTTGTTGTTCGACGTCGGCGTCGTGCGCCGCGCAGCTGAAACGGCGATTCTGGGCGATTCTACATACGTAACCTGGTGGAAAAGAACGAATGTTCCGTCTGCGGGCGAACGAAAGGGCCGGCGCGCGCGCGCCGGCCCTCGACCGGCCGCTCGCTTAGTCGAACTTGCGCGCGAGGATTTCGCCGGTGCGCCGATCGATCTTGAGATCGACCTCGCGACCGTCGGCGTCACGGGCGTCAACTTCGACGATCAGTCCTTCGATCTCCATTTCCTCGACTACCAGGCCCTCTGCCTTGAGCCGGCGCTCGATCTCATCGAGACTCAGGGTCTGGACGTCTGCCGCCGGCTCCGCGGCCGCCGACTCGGTGGGGGAGGCGATTGTCAACAGGGTCACAGCCGCCGCGATAGCGGTCAGACCTGCGATCCGGTGGACGCTTGGCGCCGTGTTCAGCAATCTCGATCTGTTCATGGGAATGACCTCTCTGTGGGCTTTTCAATGATCCGATGTGGGCGAAGGTTGCAAATCGCTGCGCCGGCGCAGGAGCCGCCGGCCTCGCGTGAGGTAATGTACGAACAGTAAGCTGACGAGCCGCCGTGCCGGACCGTCAGGCGGGCGTCAGGCTGGCGGCGGCACAGTAGGCTCATGAATTCAGGCAAATTGATGATGGGTGCACGTAATTTGTTGCTGGCGGCGGCCCTCGCGGCGCTGCTGGCGTTCGGCGCCGCCGGCGTGGTGGACGCCGGCGACGGCAACCAGGGCAGGATGAGCGAGCAGGAGGCGATCCGCGGCGCACTCAAGCGCGGCGAGGTGCTGCCGCTCACGCGGATCATCGCGATCGCTGTCGCCGAGGTTCCGGGCGACGTCATCGAGGTGGAGCTCGAGCGCGAGGACGGCGTGATCGTGTACGAGATCAAGGTGCTGACGGCCAGGGGCAGGGTGCGCGAGGTTTATCTCGACGCCCGCACCGGCTCGATCGTGAAGATCGAGAACGACTGAAGTGCGTGCGCTCGTCGTAGAGGACGACCCGGACGTCGTACAGGACGTGCAGCAATCTCTGCAGGACGCAGGTTTCATCGTGGAAGTGTCCCGCGACGGGAAGGACGCCTGGTTTCGCGGCGGCGTCGAAGACTATGACGTCGTGGTGCTC
>Ga0079224_100009942_pt1 | contig 13023 bp, 12 predicted proteins | sample Stecom2015_FD_80414 | JGI IMG/M metagenome (GOLD analysis project Ga0079224, IMG submission 80414) | Agricultural soil microbial communities from Utah to study Nitrogen management - Steer compost 2015 | ecosystem: Environmental > Terrestrial > Soil > Agricultural land | place: USA: Utah... | reverse complement strand
TGATATCCTCAATATATTTTACCCATTGATAATTTCCTTCAGAGTCGTATTTTACGGCATAAGTATTATAAGTAAAGTTATTTTCTACAGTTATCCCCGCAAAGGTTGCATTTGGATCGGCGCACGACCCTGCTGCATATATGTTTCCTGTGCTGTCTATGCTTAAAGATGTTATTCTCCTAACATCTTCCTGTGTTATGGTAAGTAATTCATCTCCACTTGGTGTAAGTTTTGTTATAAATGAGTTGGCAAAGTTGTTATATCCTATGTATATGTTATTATTAGAATCGGTTATTATAGATCTGAAATCTGAAACTACGTCCCATGATTCTGCTCCTTCCATAACAGGCTCATACGACCATAAAACATCTCCCTCACTATTTAACTTAATAAGTAATAATTTGGTTTGAAAAGCAACATCGCTAGTATAAGTGGTACTATTTAATGTTATGTTATCCTGAAAACCTAATGCAAGGAGTATGTTTCCCTGTGTATCGGTTTTCATATCAAAAATAGCTCCGGTGCCCGTAAAGGTTTTACTAAATATAATTTCGCCATTGCTGTTGTATTTGTTGTAAAATAAGTTCCCCATAATTTCGGGCGAGCAAGGAGTGGCGTTGTCCTTAAAACCAGATGCATATATATTACCTGAATTGTCAATAACATTAGTATATCCAATCATATCCGGGTTAAGACTAATGTCAATGGGAGGGATATTAACCCAGATAAAGCTTTCAGTTTGGGCATCTGCGTTAAAGTAGATTAAAATGGAAAACAGTAAAGTAATTGTGGTTTTCATTGGTTTTTCTTTTCTCCAAAATTATGTAAACTAATAGGTTAGAGTAAAAAAAAAGGATATATGTATAATGTTAATTAGAATTTTACATGTTTTATTGAGAATTTGAAAACCATAAAAAATCCCAACTCAGGTTGGGATTTACATTTGTATATAAAGGAGTTATTATTGAGTAATTCTAGAAAACCTCTCGGTTTTTACACTGTCATCATCATTGTTATAACTTTCAATAATAAAGTTTCCGTTATCGTCAAAATATCCTAATGATACTTTATGGTCTTTGGTTTCGTATATGTAAGTAGTTTTAGATGTTTTCCTGATTACGCCAAGTTCTTCATTTTCGGGGGAATATACTTTAAAACCGCTATTATCTCTTATAAGTATATAGGTTTTTCCTTTAAGTTCGTAACGAATAGTCTCTCCCAATTCCTGGGTAGCTATTCCATCGACCGATAGGGTTGTTGTTTCGGTAACTTTTACAGGTGTTTCCTTAACGTCTTTATTCAGAGTATTACGCCCTGTTTGTTTTACCTCTACATTTTGCCTGGCTTCTGTATGTTGTGTTTTTACCAGTTTTTTTGGTTCGCCTGTACCATCATCTACCGTTACAGTAGTAGTCTTGGTTTCTTTAGTAACGTTAGTGTTTTGAGCATAAACAGTGACCCCGAAAACAAGCACTAATATTGTTATTAAATTTTTCATAATGTCTTTGGTTTTAAGGTTATTACATCAAAGTTAATCTCTTAATGTTAAATATATTTATATATAAACCTAAAGTATTGGTAAAAAACAATGTTTTTAAAACAGTGGGCTACTGATTTTTTAATTTCAAAAACTTATATTTGCACCCTTAAAAATCACTTTATAATGAAAGCAGGTATTGTAGGATTACCAAACGTTGGTAAATCAACTCTTTTCAATTGTTTATCAAATGCTAAAGCACAAAGTGCTAACTTCCCGTTTTGTACCATAGAGCCTAACGTAGGTGTGGTTAACGTACCAGACCCAAGGCTTTCTAAACTGGAAGAGCTTGTTAACCCTGAAAGGGTAATTCCTGCAACTGTAGAGATTGTTGATATTGCTGGCCTTGTAAAAGGTGCCAGTAAAGGTGAAGGTTTAGGAAACCAGTTTTTAGGAAACATTAGAGAGTGTAATGCTATTATACACGTACTAAGATGTTTTGATAACGATAACATTGTACACGTTGACGGTAATGTTAACCCTATTAGAGATAAAGAGACTATTGATATTGAACTTCAGCTTAAAGATCTTGAAACAATAGAAAAGCGTCTTGAAAAAGCCAGAAAAGCTGCTAAAACCGGTAATAAAGAAGCTCAGGCAGAGGTTGCCTTAATGGAAAGAATAAGGGAAGCACTTTTACAGGGTAAATCGGCCAGAACGGTACAGCCTCAAAATCAGGACGAGGAAGAGCTTATACAATTGTTCCAGCTTATTACTACTAAGCCTGTACTTTATGTTTGTAATGTAGACGAGGGTGCTGCTGCTACAGGTAACGAGTATGTAGAGAAAGTACGCGAACTGGTTAAAGATGAAAATGCAGAGGTTATGTTCCTTGCTGTAGGTACAGAGGCAGATATTACTGAGCTTGAGAGCTATGAAGAGCGTCAAATGTTCCTTGAAGATCTTGGTTTGAAAGAGCCGGGAGCAAGCGCATTAATCCGATCGGCTTATAAGTTATTAAGTTTACAGACGTATTTTACAGCAGGTGTGAAAGAAGTTCGTGCATGGACTATTCAAATAGGTGATACTGCGCCACAGGCTGCAGGTGTTATCCATACTGATTTTGAAAAAGGGTTTATCCGTGCAGAGGTAATAGGTTATGATGATTATGTAACTTACGGATCTGAGGCTAAAGTAAAAGAGGCCGGAAAACTGAGAGTAGAGGGTAAAGAATATATTGTTAAAGACGGAGATGTAATGCATTTCAGGTTTAATGTATAATAATTACTTAAAAGATAATAAAAAGCCCTGCTATATTATAGCAGGGCTTTTTATTGAATATTATCTAATATAAACAAAGCTCTTTCTTTTGGGGTTGTTTTGGGGATTTTAATCACTTCATAGCCATAGTTTAAATAAGTTTCTTGCATTAAAAATGCAGTTCTCTTTGCTTCTGTCCAGTTTTGTTTCCTTTCACTATCTGTTGTATAGATTTTTTTCCACGGAGGTAACCAAAAAACCTTTTTGTTATATCTGTAAGTTATTGAAGCTAAGTTTTCTTCAGTGGTAATTTCTTCATTTAAAACTTTAGAATAGCATACGGTGTCGGGTATACCTCTGTCGAAAAATGTTATTGATTCTTTGTTAGCTTTTGTATAATCTTCAATGCTTTTTTGGAGCATTAATTGTTTGTATTTAAGCGTGTTTTTCCATGGTAGGGCATCACCGTTATTTTTAACCTCTTCCTGTATTATTGACCGTGCAGCTTCATCTATACAGTTATATCCATATTGTTTTAATTTTTCTATTAAGGTTGTTTTGCCACAACCGGGTCCCCCGGTTATGATGTAAAAATTGTTGTTCATAGTTATAGTGTTTTATTTATGTATATTTAGGGAAGTAAAATGATAAAGATGAAAAAAGCTTTTTATATACTGTTGTTATTCATGTTGTCAGGATGCTTTATGGGTGGAACATGGGAGGATAATGATGACAATTGGGAAAGAATTTTTTATGAGGAAAAGCCAGATAATATAACTATAGTTAATTCATGGTTTTGACAATCTTCTCACTGGACTTATGAGTATTGTTTCTTTATAGAGATAGAGAATAATCCTCAGTTAATTTCCAAGATAATTGAGAAAAACAATTTAGTTAAAATTAAAAAGAATCAAGTAGACAGTGATTTTTTATACTTCTTTTTTGATAAGCCTGAATGGTTTATGCCAAAGGATATAAAAGCTTATGATGTTTGGAAAGTAAAAGGAGATTATGAAAATAAGAAGCTTTTTTTGGATAGGCAAGATGGTACAATGTTTTTAACAGATTTTTCGGTTTAAATACCTTGATAACTATGAAGATAAAATTATTACTTTTTGGAGTTTTATTAATTCTTATAAGCTGTAAAGAATCAGCAATGATGGAAGAGTATGGCGTTCGGTTTTATTTTAAAGAACCGCAGCCTGTTAATGATTCTGATTTGAAATCGTTTCCTGCAAAATATAGGGGGATTTATGCCACTACAGATGAAGTTAGGAAACTGTACATAGACGAAAAAGATATTTACTACAGGTATTTGCTTAATGGTGAAATTGCAAAATCTGAACTAGAGACTTTAACCGATAGTGTTATTTATAAAAAAGGAAAGCTTACTGTAATTTCTCCGGATGAAAGTGTAGTTTATGATACTGAGGAAAAAGGGGATACCATATTCTTTCATAAACAAATAATAGATACCGTTTTCTCATTGTCTGAAAAGCAGAAAGCTAGACGGTTTAAGGGGCAGCTTGTGCTGAGCGAAAAAGATTCGGTGTTTTGGTCAGCAAGGATATTGTCAATTCATAAAGATACTTTGTATTGGAAATACTTTAAGGATAAAGTCGATTTTAAAAAGCTTAATGCCTTAGTTAATGATATACGAACTGATGAGGATACACTTAAAGTTTATCTTAACCCAAGCAGAAAAGAATTTGCTAAAATTCTGTCGTTAGAGCCTTCAGGCTACAATAAATATCCTAAAAAAGACCGATAAATTATAGACAGTATTGATTGTATGAGTCAATTCCTCTTTTTTGATCAAGATCTGATAGTGTTTTCCAGTCCATACATGCTTCCTCTTTTTTGTTGGTATAATAATAAATAGCGGCTCTGCTGTAAAGGGCTTCTATATTATAATTGTCGTATTGGTATGCTTTAGTAAAATATTCAATAGCATTATCATAATCAGAGTCTTTATAAGCAAGTAGTCCTTTTTTATAAAATTCATTAGATTTTATTGATTTATCAATCTGCTCCTGGTCAGGATAAGGCATTGTATTTATCCCAAAAGAATATTCAAATTTATTTAATTTAAAATCACCATCGCCAATAGGTTTTCCATAGACATTTCTAAAATAGAATGGAAGCTTTACTTTTTTGAACTTAGAAAAAACAGAAGTATACCAGTCGTCATAAGTGTTTTCTATGTTTTTAATGAATTTTTGAATTTTTTTATTATCAGGTGTACCTTCATCATACTTGAGGACCTCAAGAGTAATTTGTTTGTTTACAATATCAAATATCATATAACCCGAAAACTCAAAATTAACCGCTATTGGTGTAAAATTATATTTACCCGGTTTTATTTTAGGCAGGCAATATTGATTTGCTATAAAAATGTTTTTATCTGCATTTTCTTTTATTGCATCATTATTAATTTTATGCTGATTAATGCAGTAATATCTTTTTAGTTTATCATCGGGTGCTGAAAAATTTTCAACAATCACAAGTGAATCTTTTGTGATTTTTTCAATTATATATGAATTATCATCAATATCAAAACCATCAGCAGTATGTATGTTTTTATTAGTTAATCTTATTATATTGTTGTCAACAGTATAAGTGTTTTTAAGCCCCGACATTTTAGTAGGTTTATTAAACAGGAATAAGCTGTTATTATCTCCAAAGGCAAATCTTAGATAGGTATTTCGGCTATTAGTTCTTTCGTAGAGTGTGCTACCGTCTTTCATTTCAGTTTTGTATACAATCCATTCGCCAGACAATTGACTGCTTAAATTTTGAGAAAATATAAAATGAGAAGTTAAAAGTATTAGTAAGGTGATAATTCTTTTCATTATGTTGAAATTTTGGGCGCAAATAAAAGAAAAAAACTACAGTTTTTAATATCTTTATTGATATATAAAACTAAAATTATTATGAAAATAGTAGCTTTTGGCGGAAGCAGCAGTAAAAATTCAATAAATAAAAAACTGGCAACTTATGCAGCAGGTCTTTTTGAAGGTGGTGATGTAGAGGTGCTTGACTTAAATGATTACGAATTACCACTGTTTAGTGTAGATAGGGAAAAGGAGATTGGAAAACCGGAACTTGCCGGTAAGTTTTTAGAAAAACTTGAAAGTGCCGATGTTTTGGTTATTTCTGTTGCCGAACATAATGCAGGGATGACTGTTGCCTTTAAAAATATATACGATTGGGCTTCACGCCAAAAGAAGGAAGTGTTTGCTAATAAGCCATTATTGTTAATGTCTACCTCGCCAGGTAAATTTGGAGGTAAAAACTCGCTTGAAGCTGCTAAAATAAGTCTTAAATGGTATGGAGGTAATATAAAAGATACCTTCTCGCTGCCATCTTTCAATGAGAATTTTGATGTGGAAAACGGAACAATTTCCAATAAAGAGCTTGATAATGCGTTAAAAGACATTATACGCAATTTCGATTATGAACTTAATTCTTAAAAGGCCCTTAAAGGTTTTTAAAAAGCTAATTATAGGTCTGGTTTGTTTTGTGCTGGTGTACGTACTTGCTACACTTGTGCTATCATATATCCCTGTAAATACCAATCCTCAAAAAGGAGATATTGTTGTGTATGTAAACTCTAACAGTGTGCATACAGATATTATAGTACCTGTAAAGAACGAAGTAAAGGATTGGACAGGGCAAATACTGTATAATGAAACAAAAGCTAACGATACTTTGGCTAAATATGTAGCTTTTGGCTGGGGCGATAAAGGGTTTTACCTTAACACGCCAAAGTGGAGTGATCTTAAAGCCAGTACAGCTTTTAACGCTGCGTTTTATATGGGTATATCGGCTATGCATACAAGGTTTTATAAAACTGTAAGCCAGGACGATAACTGTATTAAGTTTACCATTAAAAGACAGGATTACGAAAAATTAGTTGATTATATTGAAAAAAGTTTTGAGTATGATGAAAAAGGAGAGGTAATTTGGATAGCTCACCGAAGCTACGGGCAGTATGATGCTTTTTATGAAGGTGATGGTAAATATAGCCTGTTTTATACCTGTAACACATGGACTAACAATGCACTTAAAGCAGCAAACCAAAAAGCCTGTTTATGGACAACTTATGATAAAGCAATTTTAAATAAATATAAATGATACTTCTTATTTCGTGGGCTTTTGTTTAAATAAATAAGGAATAAAAACTTTAGGGTTTTTAGTATTAAAATAAGAGTATATCTTTGAGCCTTTAAAACATACCTATGAAAAAAATAGCATTACTCTTTTTACTACTTTCGGTAACCGTTTATTCACAAGATTTTTCAACTGTAGATGCTACTGTTGCTTCTTATCCTCATTCGTTTACCGATGTAAATCAATTGATTCAGCTTATAAAAAAAGATTTTATATCTGAAAATGATAAGGCAAGAGCTGTTTTTAGCTGGATAGCCCAAAATGTTAAGTTTGATGATGTACAGTCAGGAACAGCTGCGTTTACTTATAAAACTGAACAGGAAAGGGTTCAGAAAGAGAAAAAATATAAAGAAGAAATAGTAGTAAAGGCTTTAAAAAATAATAAAGCTACCAGCCGTGGTTATACAGAACTGTTTGAAAAACTTAGTAATGAGGTTGGGCTTGAATGCGTGTCTATAGTTGGTTTTCTTAAAGCTTCCCCTCAGGATATAGGGAAAAGCCCTGTAACGGTTAATCATTCCTGGAATGCAATTAAAATAAACGGGGAATGGAAGTTTGCAGATGCTACACTTGGAGCAGGTATTATGGTTGGCCCCGGGCAGTTTAAGGCTAACTTTAATGATGGCTATTTTTTTACAGAACCCGATAAATTCTTCCTTAATCATTACCCTAACGATGAAAAATGGTTATTAACCCAAAAAACTAAAGAAGAATTTATAAACCTGCCATTATATTACGGCGAATATATAAAAGCAGATTATACAATTACTGAACCTTCTGCAGCTGTGGTTGCAATTCCTTCTAATGGAGAAATAGTTATTAAATTTAAGGATGCCGATCCATACATGGCTGTATATTATTTTACTGACGGAACCAATAAACTGGAATACATGGAAATTGATGCAAATACAATGACAGCCAAAGCTAAGGTGAATAAAGGTACTGACCATTATTTGAATATAGTTATTGATCAACAGTTTGTTGTGACTTATATTTTAAAATAACTGGCAGGATTATTGGTGATTATTATGTATGAAAAAAACGTCTTTTAAGTCGATTATTATCTTATTACTCTTCACGTTGTTTAGCGGTAAAATGACCGCACAGGATTTTACCAAGGTAGATGATGTAGTTAAAGGATACCCAAATAAATTTTCATCTTTAGATAAATTTGCTGAAAAGGTAAATGCTGATTTTACACGTGATGATGAAAAGGCACATGCTATATTTACATGGATTGCTCTCAATGTGGAATACGATATTGGTAAATATGGTGTTAATGAACGTCCCGTAGGTTTTTCATACCGTACAGAAGCCGAAAAGCTGGCTAAATTGAAAGAAATGGATGAAAAACTGGCTATAACTACCTTAAAAAGCAAAAAAGCGGTGTGTCACGGTTATTCAGCGTTATTTAAGGTTGTTGCAAATAAAGTGGGGCTTGAAGCTGAAATAATACCGGGGACTTCAAAATCACACCCGTCACACGTGGGTGCAGGTCCGGGAGCAAGAGATCATGCCTGGAATGCTGTTAAAATAGACGGTGAGTGGAAACTTCTCGATGTAACATGGGCTGCGGGTACGGCAACAAGTAATCCTTTAAGGTTTGAATTCAGGTTTAACGATGCCTTCTTTTTTACCAATCCTGAGACTTTTTTTCTGAACCATTTTCCCGACGATAAAAAATGGTTGCTAACAAATAAAACCGAAAAAGAATTTGCCAATTTACCATTGTATTATGGCAATTATCTTTCGGGAGGGTATGAACTACTCACTCCAAAATACGGGACTTTTAAAGGAGTAAGAAGTGGTGTTTTATCCTTTAAAATTAAAAATATCAGTCCGCAGGATACGGTTGCTTATACATTTAGTAAGGAACGTATTTTTAAAATGGTAAAACCTGTTTTTAAAGGTGATGTAGCCGAGTTTGAAGTAGAGTTCAATAACAACTCAATAGGTATTTTGACCTTGTATATTAACAGAAAATCGGTGCTTGCATACCGCATAAACAGGGGATAGGTCATAAAACATTAATAAACTCATAAAAGTTATCTGACTTTTAATAAGTTTCCCCTTTCGCGCTTTCTTTTTTTCTGCAGATATAATATATTAGCAGAAAATCCATAAATTTTACTATGCTGGAGCAGAATCAGTACACTGAAGATAACATCCGCTCGTTAGACTGGAAGGAACATATCCGTATGCGTCCGGGTATGTACATTGGTAAGCTGGGAGACGGCTCTTCGCCAGACGACGGTATTTATATTCTTTTAAAAGAGGTTATAGATAACTCTATTGATGAGTTTGTAATGGGAACCGGTAAGACCATTGAGGTTACCGTGAAGGATAAGACTGTGAGCGTTCGTGACTACGGGCGTGGTATTCCTTTAGGTAAGGTGGTAGATGTGGTTTCCAAAATGAATACCGGTGGTAAGTACGACTCTAAAGCATTTAAAAAATCAGTGGGTTTAAATGGTGTGGGTACCAAAGCGGTAAATGCACTTTCAAGCTATTTCAGGGTAGAGTCGGTTAGGGATAACCAAATCAAGGCTGCCGAGTTTTCTGCCGGAGAACTTACTGCCGAGGAAGAGCTTACAGAAACTTCCAAAAGGAAAGGTACTAAAGTCAGTTTCCTTGCAGATGATACCATTTTTAAAAACTACAAATACCGTAGTGAGTACATTATAAAAATGCTTAAAAATTATTGTTACCTGAATACAGGACTAACAATAATTTTCAACGGTGAAAAATATTACTCTGAAGAAGGACTTAAAGACCTTCTTGGAGAAACAATACATGAGGATGACAGGATTTACCCTATAATTCATCTTAAGGATGAAGACATAGAAGTTGCCATTACTCACAGTAAAACCCAATACAGTGAAGAGTATTACTCTTTCGTTAACGGACAGAATACCACTCAGGGAGGTACCCACTTAGGGGCTTTCCGTGAGGCTATAGTGAGGACTGTAAAAGAGTTTTATAACAAAAACTTTGAAGCGGCAGATATAAGGAAATCTATTGTTAGTGCTATTAGCGTTAAGGTAGAGGAGCCTGTATTTGAATCGCAGACAAAAACCAAGCTGGGTTCTACCGATATGGGGCCAAACCAGCCTACGGTACGTACTTTTGTAAACGATTTTATTAAAACCAAACTGGATAACTTTCTGCACCGTAATCCGGATGTGGCAGAAGCCTTACTGAAAAAGATATTACAGGCAGAGCGCGAGCGTAAAGAACTTTCAGGTATACGTAAGCTGGCAAGGGACAGGGCGAAGAAAGCAAGTCTTCACAATAAGAAATTACGAGACTGTAGGGTACACTTAACCGATGCTAAAAATCCACGAAGTCTGGAAAGTACACTTTTCATTACTGAGGGGGATTCGGCTTCAGGTTCTATTACCAAGTCAAGGGATGTTAATACACAGGCGGTTTTCAGTTTACGTGGTAAGCCGTTAAACTCGTATGGCATGAGCAAGAAAATTGTTTATGAGAACGAAGAGTTTAACCTTTTACAGGCTGCGCTTGATATTGAGGAGGATATGGAGAACCTGCGTTACAACAACATTGTAATTGCAACCGATGCTGATGTTGACGGTATGCACATTCGCCTACTGTTAATTACCTTCTTTTTACAGTTTTTCCCTGAGCTGATAAAGGAAAACCATTTGTATATATTACAAACACCTTTATTCCGTGTTAGGAACAAAAAGGAAACCATATACTGCTACTCTGATGAGGAACGCCGTAATGCCATTGAGAAGCTTAAAGGCAAGCCTGAAATAACCCGATTTAAAGGTTTGGGTGAGATTTCGCCCGATGAGTTCCAGCATTTCATTGGTCAGGATATACGTTTGGATCCTGTATTGATGGATAAAGCGACATCAGTAGAGACCCTATTGGAATTCTATATGGGTAAAAACACGCCGGACAGGCAGGAGTTTATTATCAATAACCTAAAGGTTGAACTTGATGTTGTTGATGAATAATCCCAATTCACATACATATTATTTCAAATTTTAATTTGGAAGTAAATACATGGACGAAGAAAACTTAGAGCCGTTAGAAGGCGAAAATTTTTACGAAAAGTCGGATAATCCGGAGTCACAGGATACCATTACCAAGGTAACGGGTATGTATAAAGACTGGTTTTTGGATTATGCTTCCTATGTTATCCTGGAGCGTGCCGTACCTGCCATTGACGCTGGCTTGAAACCGGTACAGCTCACCATAATGCATTCCCTTAAAGAACTGGACGATGGCCGGTACAACAAGGTGGCTAACGTGGTAGGGCACACTATGCAGTATCACCCGCACGGAGATGCCAGTATAGGTGACGCCATGGTACAAATAGGACAGAAGGATTTGCTTATCGATACTCAGGGTAACTGGGGTAACATTCTTACAGGCGACGGAGCGGCTGCTCCCCGTTATATTGAGGCGCGACTTTCCAAGTTTGCGCTCGATGTATTGTATAGCCCTAAGATTACTACCTGGCAGTCGTCTTATGACGGACGTAAAAATGAACCGGTACACCTTCCGGTTAAGTTCCCGTTACTATTGGCTCAGGGTGCCGAGGGTATTGCGGTAGGTTTATCTACCAAGGTACTTCCGCATAACTTTCTTGAGCTTATAGATGCTTCGGTTAAGATATTAAAGAAAAAATCTTTTACACTTTATCCTGATTTCCCTACAGGAGGTGTGGCCGATATGTCTAACTACAACGATGGTATGAGGGGAGGTCGTGTAAGGGTACGTGCTAAAATTTCACAGCAGGATAAGAGTACTTTGGTTATTACACAAATACCTTTTACCACTAATACTACTTCGTTAATAGATAGTATACTTAAAGCTAACGAAAAAGGTAAAATTAAAATACGTAAGATTGAGGATAACACTGCGGCAGATGTTGAGATATTAATACATCTTCCTAATGGTGTTTCACCTGATAAGACTATAGATGCCCTTTATGCCTTTACGGCCTGCGAAACATCTATAGCACCACTAGGTTGTGTTATTCAGGATCAAAAACCGCTGTTTGTAGGGGTAAGCGATATGCTTAGAATGTCGACCGAAAGAACGGTGGAACTTTTAAGAAGTGAGCTGGAAATTGAACTTAACGAGCTTGAAGAGCAATGGCACTTCCAGTCGCTGGAACGTATTTTTATTGAAAACAGGATTTACCGCCGTATTGAGGAAGAGGAAACCTGGGAAGGCGTTATTAAGGCTATTGATGAAGGCTTAAAGCCTTTTACAAAACACCTTAGGCGTGCAGTAACCGAAGAGGATATTGTAAGACTTACCGAAATACGAATTAAACGTATCTCTAAGTTTGACATTGACAAAGCTCAGGAGAAAATAGAGTCTCTTGAAGGTGATATCGAAAAGGTTAAGCATAATTTAGAGCATATAATTGATTTTGCCATTGATTTCTTCCAGAACCTGAAAGAGAAATATGGTAAAGGCTGGGAACGTAAAACTGAGATTAGGAACTTTGATAATATTGAGGCAACTAAGGTTGTTTTACGTAATACCAAGCTTTATGTTAACCGCGAAGAAGGTTTTGTAGGTACCGGACTTAAAAAAGACGAGTATGTTGCCGATTGTTCTGACATTGACGATGTAATTGTATTTTTAAGGGATGGTAACATGATGGTAACAAAAGTAGATGTAAAAACCTTTGTGGGTAAAGACATTATTTATGTTGCCGTATTTACCAAAAACGATAAGCGTACAATTTACAATATGATTTACCGAGACGGTAAGTCGGGACCATCCTACGTAAAACGATTTAATGTAACCAGTATTACCAGAGATAAATTGTATGATTTGACTCAGGGGAATAAAGGTTCGCAAATAGTATACTTCTCGGGTAATCCAAACGGTGAAGCCGAAGTCGTTACTATACTGCTAAGACAGGTGGGAAGTATCAAGAAACTTAAATTTGATCTTGACTTTGCTTCGCTAGCCATCAAAGGGCGTGCTTCAAAGGGTAATAAAGTGACAAGATATCCTATTAAGCGCATTGAACTTAAAGAGAAAGGTATATCTACTTTAAAACCGAGAAGGATTTGGTTTGACGATACCGTGCAGCGTTTAAATGTTGACGGAAGAGG
>Ga0079224_100009941_pt1 | contig 13023 bp, 15 predicted proteins | sample Stecom2015_FD_80414 | JGI IMG/M metagenome (GOLD analysis project Ga0079224, IMG submission 80414) | Agricultural soil microbial communities from Utah to study Nitrogen management - Steer compost 2015 | ecosystem: Environmental > Terrestrial > Soil > Agricultural land | place: USA: Utah... | reverse complement strand
GAACAGCTCCTCCGGCCGCATCCAGGCGAGCGCTCCGGCAGGCGCCGTCGCCTCGATGGCGGTGCGGTCGGGGTAGGGTTCGAGGGCGCCGTTCGCGCCCCTGCGGGCCACTGCGGGCGCTCCACCGTCGACGGAGACGAGGTCCGCGGGCTTGGGCCGCACCGGCGCGCTGAACTCGGCGTCGGGCGCCCGCCTGGCGTCGTAGCGCGGGGCGAAGTAGGCGGTCAGCACGCCCTCCCCGTCGATCCGCTCGGCCTCGAAGTTCTGTTCCAGGAACTGGCGGGCCGCGACAGGGCCGAGCGCCGGACCGGCCTTGGCCGTTCGGCACACGGCGGCGATGGTCTGGTCGCGGCTGACCTGGCAGGTCGCACGGAAGGCGGCGAAGGCGGCGGCGTGGTCGTCCTGCGCCCATCCCGGCAGCGCGGACAGCGGGACGACCCGCTCGACGGGCGGCGGCGCGCCTGGCGGTCCAGGCGGCGGACCCGGGGGCGCGAAGGCGGCCGGCCCGCGCGGGCTCACGCAGGCGGCAAGCAGCAGCGCCAGCGAGAGCGCCCAGGCCAGGCGAAGCGGCAAGGCCTTACGCCTCCGCTGCGTCTACGTGAACGAGGGTCCAGTTGGGGTCTTTGCTCTTCAGCCGGCGCTCGAAGGTCCACAGCTCGGCAGTGCGGCGGTCGTCGACCGCCTCGCCTTCCGGACCTGTGGTGCGGCTCCGGAACTCGGCCAGGAAGCGGACGGTCATCCGCGCCAGGTCGCCCAGCACCTCGGCCTTGTCGAGGTCGGCGCGCGGCTGGTGCAGGAACTCGATGCTCTCGGTGCGGCCTTCGGCCTCGCGCGCGGCGATGGCCGAATCGAAGCTGGCGAAGACCTGCGGCGAGAGCAGGCGGCGCAGGGTCTCGCGGTCGCCGGCGGCGAAGGCCTTGACGATCATCTCGTAGGCCGCGCGGGCGCCCTGCAGGAAGTGGCCCACCTCGAAGCGGGGATCTTGTGCGCGCACGGCGGCGAGCCCGGTAAGCGCCACCCCGTCCTCGCCGATGTCCAGCGGCTGTTTCGGCGCACGCGGCGCGGAGGCCACCTCGGCGGCCGGCTGGTCTTCGGGTTGGCGGCCCACTCGACGCCCCAGCACCGAATACAGCTGGTAGAGCACGATGGCGGCGAGGCCGGCGATAATGATCAGTTCCAAGACCTGCACGGGCTCACGAAAGGATGAAGGTACGCGTTGAGGACAATATAGGACGGGGGAACGCCCGCGTCAGGGGCGACGTTGCATCACCCCTGGGCGCATGTTAGCCCGCGGCTGATTAACGACGCTTTCCCGCGTCGATTTCCACGGACAGCTCATCAAATGACCGACACCGACGCGGCCGCTCCGGCACAGGAAAACGGCGCGAGCCAAGAACCCGGCATCCGCATCCTCGCCCAGTTCATCCGCGATCTGTCGTTCGAGAACCCCCGGGCGCCCGAAACCCTGCGCGGCGGCGGTCCCCAGCCGCAGATCGACATCGGCGTCGAGATGAACGCCCGCGGTCGACCGGACGGGCTGTTCGAGGTGGACCTGAAGCTCTCGGCCAGGGCGGTGCGGGACGACGGGCCGGTGTTCGTCGTCGAGCTGCTCTACGGCGGAGTGTTCGAAATCCTCGGCGTGCCGCCCGAGGAACTGGAGCCGGTGCTGCTGATCGAGTGCCCGCGGTTCCTGTTCCCCTTCGCTCGCCGGATAATCGGCGACGTCACCAGCGACGGCGGCTATCCGCCCTTCCTGCTGGACCCGATCGATTTCGCCGGGGTCTACGCCAGCCGCAAGGAACAGCCGACGGTGGGGACGGCCTGAGGCCGTCCCGTCGCGACAGCGTCAGAGCTGGTTGAACTCGCCGCAGCCGCAGCGAATCACCGTGTGGCGCAGCTCCGAGCTGGGGCCGGTGAAGATCACTCGCCCGCAAGCGCCGCAGGTGTGGCCCTCTTCGATACCCGCGTCTTCGATTTCCTCGGCCTCGATCAGGGTCCGCTGGCCCACCCAGCAGCCGGGGAAGGTTCTCATCGACACGAAACTCACGGGGCAGACCCTCCTGGGACTCAACTGCACTGCAGCACGCCTAATCGCTGGGTGCTGCAACGCACAAGTCCTTATTGGGTTCGCAGCAAACAAATCATTGCGGCGGGAGCGTCGGCGCCCAGCGCTTGGGAAGCCGGTTCTCGGGCCGGGGCGGGCGGACGAGATCGACCGCGATCAGCGCGCCGAGCTTCAGGAAGTCGAACCAGACCAGGCCCCTGCGTCCGGCCGGCGGCCGCCGATGGGAGGTGTCGTGCGCCATCTTCCCTGGACTCCTGGAAAGCTCCGCCGCAGTGAACGCAGTCGGCGCCGGTAAGTTGCTAGCCGACGTCGCCCCGCGGCTCTAGCTTGCCGCGCCCCGTTGTTGAGAAAAGGACGCTTGAAGGTCATGACCGCATCGCAAAGGCCCGAAACCCTCGTGCTGCACGCCGGCTGGCGCGCAGACCCCGCGACCGGTGCGGTGGCGGTGCCGATCTACCAGACGACCTCCTACCAGTTCCAAAGCACCGAGCACGCCTCGGCGCTGTTCGCGCTGCAGGAGAGCGGCAACATCTACACCCGCATCGGCAACCCGACGACGGGCGTGCTGGAAGCCCGGGTCGCGGCGCTGGAAGGCGGCGCGGCCGCGCTCGCCCTCGCGTCAGGCCAGTCGGCAAGCGCCTTCTCGCTGCAGAACCTGGCGCGGGCGGGCGACAACGTCATCAGCGCCACCGACCTTTACGGCGGCACCTGGAACCTGTTCGCCAACACCCTGAAGGACCAGGGCATCGAGGTGCGGTTCGTCGACCCGTCCGACCCCGAGGCCTTCCGGCGCGCCACCGACGAGCGGACCCGCGCCTACTACGCCGAGACCCTGCCGAACCCCAAGCTGGCCGTGTTCCCGATCGCCGAGGTGGCCAGGATCGGCCGGGAGCTGGGCGTGCCGTTGATCATGGACAACACCGCGGCGCCGACCCTGTGCCGCCCGCTCGACCACGGCGCCGCCATCGTCGTCTACTCGGCCACCAAGTACATCGGCGGCCACGGCACCTCGATCGGCGGGGTGATCGTCGACGGCGGCAACTTCGACTGGGCGGCGCACAAGGTACGCTTCCCGACCCTGAACGAGCCGGATCCCAGCTACCACGGCGCGATCTGGACCGAGGCCACCAAGCCGATGGGGCCGGTGGCCTATATCGTGCGGGCCCGCACCATCCTGCTGCGCGACCTGGGCGCGGCGATGAGCCCGTTCAACGCCTTCCAGCTGCTGCAGGGCATCGAGACCCTGCCGCTGCGCATGGAGCGCCACTGCCAGAACACCCAGAAGGTCGCCGACTGGCTGAGCAGCCGCCCCGAGGTGACCAAGGTCATCCACCCGTCCAAGCACGACGGCGAGACCCGCCGGCGCGCCGACGCCTACCTGAAGGGCGGCTACGGCGGCCTGCTCGGCTTCGAGCTGGCGGGCGGGGTCGAGGCCGGGCGCCGGTTCATCGACGCGCTGCAGATGTTCTATCACGTGGCCAACATCGGCGACGTGCGCAGCCTGGCCATTCACCCGGCCTCGACCACGCACTCGCAGCTGTCGGCCGAAGACCAGCTCGCCACCGGCGTCTCGCCCGGCTACGTCCGCCTCTCGGTCGGCATCGAGCACATCGACGACATCCTCGCCGACCTCGAGCAGGCGCTGGCCGCGGCGGGGCGCTAGGACCCCGCCGAGAGCATCAGCTCCACGAGGGCCTGGGTGACCTTCGGCTCCAGGCCCTCGGTGTGGCCCTTGTCGATCCGCACCACGTCGGCGACCACGCGGCCGTCCTTGCAGTTCGGATAGACGAAGACCTCCGCTTTTCCTGGGCCCGGCAGTCGGCCCCAGGACTTGGTCGCCGGGTCCTGCCGGCCCGCGTCGTAGACGTAGCCGGCGGTCGTATCGACCACATCCTCACGCCGCACGCGCGGCCCGCAGCCGTACTTCTGGGCCCACTCCGAAGTCCCGGGCAGGCCGGTGATCTCGTGCTCGCCGGTCGTGAAGATGTGGCTGAAGTCGCAGTTGAGCGGCGCGGCCGCCGCCTGGGCGATGCTGGCGCTCAGGGCCGCGGCGGCCGACTCGGACATCGCCGGCTCGCCCCGCTGCTGCGCGCGGAAGGGGCCGGGCGGACGGCCGGGCTGGCCGCCGATCCTTCCGCCCGAAAGGCTGAGGAAGCCGTCGACGCGCGGGGCGAAGAAGTCGGAGCAGGCGATCCGCCGCGACGTCGCCCCGCCCTGGCTGTGGCCGGCCAGCCAGAAGCGTTCGATGTTGTCCTTGCCGAACCTGGCCTCGACCATCTCGACGATGTTCTGCAGATGGGCGTCGTCGTCAGGCCGCCAGAACCTGATCGGCGCGTTGGGCGTGGCCACTACCAACCTGTACTGGTCGACGTAATCCGTGATCGGGAAGTAGTGCCGCTGCCAATTCCCGAAGCTGCCGCCGCCGTGGAGGTTCAGCACGAAGCTGACCTTCTCCCCGGGTTTCCAGTCCTTGGGGTAGTCGAGGAAGAACTTTCGGCCGGTCTTGGGATCCTCCACCGTGCCGGTGTGGATCACCAGCGTCTGCGGGCAATCGGCAGGCGGGCAGCGGAGCTGGCCGTTGGTGTTGTCGCTGGTCTCGGTCGCCGCCGGACCGGCCAACAACGCCAACGCCCCGGCCGCGGCGGCCAGGCGGATCGTTTCTCCCGGTTTCATCTGAATGCCTTCCCCTATGGTTCGTCGTTCTTCGATGACTTCGCCGGCCGACGCAGCAGCCGTTCGAGCGAGCGGACGGCCAGGTGCACCGCCGCCCGCTCTTCTTCCGTCAGGTTGGCCAGGCGTTCGGCCATCCAGTCCCGCCGTCGGCCGCTGATCTCCAACAGGGCGGCCCGGCCGAGCCCGGTGACCTCCAGGCCGACGCGGCGGCGGTCCCCGCCCGGCGCCTGGCTTCGCTCGAGCAGGCCCGCCGCCTCCAGGCGTGCGACCCGCTCGCTCATCACCGACCGGCCGACCTTCTCGATGGCGGCGAGCTCGGTGACGCCGATGCCGGGACGACGGTGCACTTCGTAGAGGGACAGAGCGTCGGCGCCGGAGACGCCGGCGGCGGCGCTATGGGCCCTCAGTTCGCGGCTCAGCCGGAAGACCAGCCGCTGCAGCGCCTGACCGAGCTCGCCCACTCCCTGATCGCCGGCCATCCTCCCCGCCTGATTGTTCGCTTGGCGAACAATGCAGTTGGAAGACCGGCGTTGTCAAACGGTGCTCTACTTTGGGTCAGTCCAGTCCGTGCTTCTTCCAGAGCTCGTCCGACTTGACGACCTCGCGCACGAAAGCGGCGTGCAGCTCGCGCTCGGCCTGGGTCGAGCGGAAGGGCAGGGGGCGCGGACGGGCGCCGTAGGCGCTCTGGCGGGCGACCGAGACGGCGCGGACGGCCGCGGTGGTGGTCAGCTCCAGCCGGCGCTCGCGGCCGCCCTTCAGCTCCAGGTAGACGGCGGCTAGCAGCCGGGCGTCGATCAGCGCCCCGTGCTTCTCGCGGTCGGCCAGGGAGATCTTGAACCGTTTGCACAGGGCATCGAGCGAGTTGTGCATCCCCGGGAAGCGCTGCTTGGCCAGCGCCAGGGTGTCGATCCAGCGCTCCTCGGGCAGGTGCTGCCGGCTGCACAACCCCAGCTCCCAGTTCACGAACGTCCGGTCGAAGGTCGCGTTGTGGGCCACGATCGGCGCGTCGGCCACGAAGTCGAGGAACTCGTCCACCACCTCGTGGATCTTCGGCTTGCCGCGCAGGAAGGCGGTGGAGAGGCCGTGCACCCGCTCCGCATCGGCCGGCATCTCCCGCTCGGGATCGATATAGGTGTGGTAGCTGCGCCCGGTCGGGATGAAATCCTCGATCTCCAGGCAGGCGATTTCCACGAGCCGGTCGCCGGTCGCCGGGTCGAAGCCGGTGGTTTCTGTGTCGAGGACGATCTCGCGGGCCATGCGCCTTGTTTGCAGGGCTTCGCCCTGGCCTTCAACTTGCCTTCTGACGCGCCCGCAGGGCAGCGATGATCTGGCGCACCTGGGCTCGCGCCGGCTCCAGCCCCTCGCCGGTTTCGACGATGAAGTCGGCGCGCTCGCGCTTCTGGGCGTCGGGCATCTGCTTGGCCAGGATGGCGTCCAGCTTCTCCTGCGTCATCCCGGGCCGCTCGAGCACGCGGATCCGCTGCACCTCCGCCGGGGCGGAGCAGACCACCACCGCGTCCACCGCCCTATCACCGCCGGTCTCGAACAGCAGCGGGATGTCGAGGACCACCATGTCCTTTCCCTCGGCGCGAGCCTTGTCGAGGAAGCCCTGCCGGCTCTGCATCAGCGGATAGACGATGGACTGCAGCTTGTGCAGCGCCTCGGGGTTGTTCAGCACCCGCTGGCCCAGGGCTTCGCGGTCGACCGCGCCGTCGCGGGTCACGCCCGGAAACGCCGCCTCGACGCGCTCCACCGCCGCACCGCCCTTGGCGTAGAGGCGATGCACCTCGGCGTCGGCGTCGTAGACCGGGATACCTTCCTCCTCGAACATCTTGGCGGTGGTGGATTTGCCCATGCCGATGGAGCCGGTCAGGCCGATGACGATCATTGAGCTAGCGCCTCCAGACAGAGAGCCCTGACGTCGACGTCGGGCGGCGGCGAGCGGCCGTAGAAGGCCTCGAAGGAAGGGATCGCCTGGCCGATCAGCATCTCCAGCCCGTCCACCGTGCGGCGGCCGAGCGCCTCAGCCCGGGCCAGGAAAGCGGTTTTCAGCGGCTTGTAGACCATGTCCATGACCACCGCGGCGTCCGGCGACGCCTCGAGCGGTACGGCCAGGTCGCCCTGACCGGAGAGGCCCGCGGAGGTGGAGTTGATCACTGCGTTCACACCCGCCAGCGCTTCGGCCGCACGATCGAGCGGGTAGGGGGCCGCGACAGGACCGATGGTCCCGGCGACCTCCTCGGCCCTCTGGATGGTGCGGTTGACGATGCGGACCTGCGGGCAGCCGGACTGAGCGAAAGCCGCGGCGGCTCCGCGGGCGGCCCCGCCGGCGCCCAGGATCGCCACCGGTCCGGCGGCCGGATCGAAACCCGGCGCCTGGACCGCGAAGGCGTGCAGCAGGCCGAGCCCGTCGGTGTTGTCGGCCAGCACCATGCCGGTCGGCGAAAACACCAGGAGATTGGCCGCACCGGCGAGCTCGGCCCTGGGGCTGATGTCGTCGGCGGCCATCAGCGCCTCTTCCTTGAACGGCAGGGTGACGTTGATCCCGCGCACCGCCCCGCCGCGCAGGCCCTTCACGAAACGGACGAAGCCGTCGGCTGGTGGGCTGAAGGGCACGTAGACCCCGTCGATGCCGGCGCCCGCCAGCCACGCGTTGTGGATCATCGGGCTCAGCGAATGGCGGACCGGCGCGCCCGCGACACCCGCGACGAGGGTGGCCCCAGTGATCATGCGACCAGCACGCCCTTCTGCCTGAGGAACTCCAGCAGGCCCATCAGCGGCAGGCCCAGAATGGTGAAGTAGTCGCCCTGGATCTTCGAGAAGAGCTGCACGCCCGGCCCCTCCAGCCGGTAGCAGCCGACCGAACCCAGCGCGGGCCCGCCCTCCTCGGCGAGGTAGACCTCCAGGAAGGCCTCGGAGAATTCCCGCATGGTCAGGGTGGCGCTGACCGTCTCGCGCCAGACGATCCGGCCGGCTTCGGCCACCGCCACCGCCGAGTGCAGCTGGTGGGGTTTGCCCCGCAAGGCCAACAGCCTCGCACGGGCCGCCTCGATGGTGTCCACCTTGTCGTAGAGCTCGCCGTTCAGATCGAGAGTCTGATCCGCGCCGATCACCAGGCCTTCCCGGCCGGTAGAGACGGCGACCGCTTTGGCTTCGGCCAGCGCGCCAGCGATTTCCTTCGGCCCCGCGCCCTCGGCCAGCAGGGCGCGCTTGACCGCATCCTCGTCGACGCCGGCGCCCGCCGTCGCGAACGGCACGCCGGCGCCGCTCAAAACGGTGGTGCGGGCCGCGCTCTTCGAAGCGAGCGTCAGCTTCACCCTAGAATCTCCACCTGGCCGTGGCCCTTGTGGAACAGATTGAGCACCGCCGCCGCGGTTTCCTCCACGCTGCGCCGCGAGACGTCGATCACCGGCCAGCCCTGGCGCTCGTAGAGCCGCCGCGCCTGGACGATCTCGTCCTTCACCGCATCCACGTCGATGTAGGACGATGATCGGTTCTCGTGCAGCGACAGCAATCGATTGCGCCGGATCTGGATCAGCCGGTCGGGCGAGATGGTCAGGCCTACGATCAGGGTGTTCTTCAGTTCGAATAGTTTCTGCGGGATCGGCCGACCCGGCACCAGGGGCACGTTGGCGGCGCGTACGCCCCGGTGGGCCAGATAGATGCAGGTCGGGGTCTTAGAAGTGCGCGAGACGCCCACCAGCACCACGTCGGCGCGCTCCAGGTCCTGTGAGCCCTGGCCGTCGTCGTGGCCGATGGCGTAGTTCAGCGCATCCATCCGGTTGAAGTAGTCGTGGTCGAGGGCGTGCTGCACGCCCACCCGGCTGGTCAGCGGCGCGCCGACGTAGCGCGACAGTGCGCTGACCAGCGGGTCGAGCGCCGGGATGCAAGGCATGTCCAGCTTGCGGCAGCCTTCCTCCAGCACCGAACGGAGCTCCTGGTCGACAATGGTGTGGATGACGACGCCAGGCGCCTCCTCGATGTCGGCCAGCGCCCGCTCGAGCTGCCGGCGCGAGCGCACCAGGGCGTAGATGTGCTCGATCGGCAGGACGTTCTCGAACCGGGCGCAAACCGCCCGGGCGAGCGCATTGAGGGTCTCGCCGGTGGAGTCCGAGACCAGATGGACGTGGAAGTAGATCGCTATGCGCGGCGGGGGCGTCATCGGGTCGCGGTCAGGCTTCTGTGGATGAAGTCGTGGGCAACCTCTTTAGCGAAGCCGGACGCTCTTGGGGAGAAGCGGCCGCTTTCGTCGGCGGGCGCGGCCGTTGGATGAATGACCGGGACAACCGGGGCCCTTAACCTTCCATTAACCCACACGCTCGGGTGCGGCGTCGGCGCTGGGCCTGGCGCGCATTCACGCCCCTGCGACACCGGAGCCGAAATCCACGGGGCCGACCGCAGCCGCGGGTTAACGAAACCTTAACGGCGGCAGGTGGTAAGAGGGTTATCCCCGCTGTTCACAGGCTCGGCCCCCAAAGGTTAACGAAGTGTGAAGAATCTGGGCGGCGGCGCTGGGACGGCGGGTGCGACGCGGCCTTTATCCCCGATTCCGGGCAGTCCAACCGCCTTCTTCCATCATTCTCTTCAAGAAAGATCGAACTGAAGAAGGGAGGGGTGCGAACAGCCGGGCTTGAGCCTTTCGAGGAAAGCCCCTTTAACCGGCCCATGACCTCGCAAGTTCAGCCCGCCCTGCTCCGGGCCCTGGCCGGAGAAACCCTGCCTCGTCCGCCCGTCTGGTTCATGCGCCAGGCCGGGCGCAGCCTTCCGGAATACCGCGAGCTGCGGGCCAAGGCCGGCGACTTCATCGCGTTCTGCCACAATCCGGAGATGGCGGCCGAAGCGACCCTGCAGCCGATGCGGCGCTTCCCGCTGGATGCGGCCATCGTCTTCGCCGACATCCTGCTGATCCCGCGCGCGCTCGGCCAGGAGGTGTGGTTCGAGACGGGCGAGGGGCCGCGGCTCGGGCCGCTGCCGTCGATCGAGTCGCTGGCCGAACAGGTCGAGGCCTCCACGGAGCGACTGTCAGCGATCGGCGAGACGCTGCAGCGCGTGCGGGCCGAACTCGAGCCGGAGCGGGCGCTGATCGGCTTCGCCGGCGGGCCCTGGACAGTCGCCACTTACATGATCGAGGGCCGCGGCTCGGACCGTTCGGGCGCGCGCACCTATGCCTATCAGAAACCCGAGAAGCTGGACGCCCTGCTGGATGTGCTGGTCGACGCCACCGCCAGCTACCTGATCATGCAGGCCAGGAGCGGCGCCCAGGCGTTGAAGATCTTCGAGAGCTGGGCCGAGCAGCTGGCCGAGGACGTGTTCGAGCGCATCGTCGTGCGCCCGCACGCGAAGATCGTCGAGAAGGTGCGGGCCGCCGGCGTCACCGCCCCGTTCATCGGCTTCCCGCGCGGAGCGGGCGCGCTGGTCGACAACTACGCTTCGGGCGTGCCGGTCGAGGGCGTGGCGCTGGATACCCAGGCTTCCGCCGCGCTCGGCCGTCGCCTGCAGGCCGAGGGCAAGACTATCCAGGGAGCGCTCGACAACCTGCTGCTGCGCGCGGGCGGGCCGGCGCTCGACGCCCGGGTCGACCAGCTGATCGCCCAGTGGGGCGGCGGGCCCTACATCTTCAACCTCGGTCACGGCGTGTTGCCCGACACCCCGATCGAGCACATCGAGCGCACGGTCCGCCGGGTGAGCGGCCGGTGAGCCGGCTCGCCGTCGTCCTGTTCAACCTGGGCGGTCCTGACGGGCCGCAGGCGGTGCGCCCCTTTCTCTTCAACCTGTTCCGGGATCCGGCGATCATCGGCGCGCCGGCGCTGGTCCGCTATCCGCTGGCTTCCTACCTCTCGCGCAGCCGCGAGAAGACCGCCAAGGCCAACTACGCCATCCTCGGCGGCGGCTCCCCGCTCCTGCCCGAAACCAAGGCTCAGGCGAAGGCCCTGGAGGCCGAGCTCGCGGTTCGTGCGCCCGAGATCGAGGCCAGAGTGTTCATCGCCATGCGGTACTGGAAGCCGCTGGCGGACGAGACGGCCAGAGAGGTCGCAACCTTCGCTCCGGACGAGATCGTCCTGCTACCGCTCTATCCGCAGTACTCGACCACCACGACCGGCTCGTCGGTGAAGGACTGGACGCGGGCCTACCGCGGTCCGGGTCGCACTCGGGTAGTCTGCTGCTATCCGACCGCGCCAGGCCTCGTCGCCGCTCACGCACGGATGATCGAGCGGGCGGTCGAGGCGGTGGGCGGGGCCAGGAACCTGCGCCTGCTGTTTTCTGCCCACGGCCTGCCGAAGAAGGTGGTCGACGCCGGGGACCCCTACCAGGCGCAGGTGGAGGCGACGGTCCGCGCTGTGCTGGCCGAGCTGGGCGGAGAGCTCGACCACCAGGTCTGCTACCAGAGCCGTGTGGGCCCGTTGGAGTGGCTGGGCCCCTCGACCGAGACCGCGATCCGCCAGGCGGCCGCCGACGGCAAGGGCGCGATGGTGATCCCCATCGCCTTTGTCTCCGAACACGTCGAGACGCTGGTCGAGCTCGATCACGAATACGCGGCCCTGGCCCGCGACGTGGGGTGCACGCCCTACCTGCGGGTCCCGGCGCTGGGAACCGCGCCGGACTTCGTCGCAGGCCTCGCCGAAGCGACGCTCGAGGCCGTCGGAAGGGCGGGGGAGGGCGCGGCGCCGTTCGGACCTTGGCTTTGCCCGGCGGAGCATGGAAAGTGCGCCTGCCGAGGGAGGGCTGCATGACCGACTGGATCATCGCCAACTACGATCTGCTGCGGGGGATCCATATCATCGCGGTGATCGCCTGGATGGCGGGTCTGCTCTACCTGCCTAGGCTGTTCGCCTACCACACCGGCGCTGCGCCGGGCTCGGAGATGGACCAGACCTTCCAGACGATGGAGGGCAAACTCCTGCGGATGATCATGAGCCCGGCGATGGGCGTGGCCTGGATCTTCGGCCTGCTGCTGCTGTGGCGACTCTACGCGATCGAGGGTCCCGACGTGTTCGTCCAGCCGTGGATTCTCGCCAAGCTCGCCGGCGTGTTCTTCCTCAGCGGCTGGCACGGCTACCTGTCGAAAGCGCAGAAGGCCTTCGCCCGCGGCGAGAACACGAAGTCGAACAAGTTCTGGCGGGCCACGAACGAGCTGCCCTTCCTGGCCGCCATCGTCATGGTCCTGGCGGTGACGCTGGAGTTCGGCCGCTAGCCGACCCGCTGGCCGGGCTGACCGGCAGCGCTTGACGTGTGCGCCGGCCTGTGTTTCCGCTAGCGCACGCGTCGGAAGAGCCGGCGCGCCCCGCCTTCCCCCGCGCCGCGCGCTCCTTAGAAGAGCCGCCAGCGGCCGGTCCTCGAAATCGATACGGCGTGCTTCCGGTCTTCGGGAGTAGCGCGCCCCAACGAGTTATCCCAGCCGGCGCCCGCCCCCCGCGGGCCCTTGCGAGTCCGTAACCCATGCAAGACGAAACCCCCCACGAAGTCCTCGACCCGACCGTGGCCGAAGAGCTCGAGACCGAGGCGGCCGAACCCGACGCCGCCGAGGAGACCTCGGACGTCTCCGCCGCCATCAAGGCGATGGGCCTCACCAGCATGTCGCTGCAGGAGCTGAAGGAGAAGTCGCCCGCCGACCTGCTCTCCTTCGCCGAGACGCTGGAGATCGAGAACGCGAACTCCATGCGCAAGCAGGACATGATGTTCGCTATCCTCAAGACCCTCGCCGAGGAAGGCGTGGAGATCTCGGGGTCCGGCACCCTGGAAGTGCTGCAGGACGGCTTCGGCTTCCTGCGGAGCCCCGAGGCCAACTACCTGCCTGGCCCCGACGACATCTACGTGTCGCCCTCGCAGATCCGGAAGTTCGGCCTGCGCACCGGCGACACCGTGGTCGGCGGCATCCGCGCCCCGCGCGAGGGCGAGCGATACTTCGCTCTGGTCAAGGTCGATCAGATCAACTTCGAGCCGCCGGAGAACGTCCGGCACAAGGTCCACTTCGACAACCTGACGCCGCTCTATCCCGAGGAGCGGCTGCGGATGGAGATCGACGACCCGACGCTGAAGGACCGTTCCGGCCGGGTCATCGACATCGTCGCCCCGCTCGGCAAGGGACAGCGCTGCCTGATCACCGCTCCGCCGCGGGTCGGCAAGACGGTGATGCTGCAGAACATCGCCAAGTCGATCGAGACCAACCACCCCGAGTGCTACCTCATCGTCCTGCTGATCGACGAGCGCCCGGAAGAAGTCACCGACATGCAGCGCACGGTGAAGGGCGAGGTCATCTCCTCGACCTTCGACGAGCCGGCGACGCG
>Ga0079224_100009940_pt1 | contig 13026 bp, 8 predicted proteins | sample Stecom2015_FD_80414 | JGI IMG/M metagenome (GOLD analysis project Ga0079224, IMG submission 80414) | Agricultural soil microbial communities from Utah to study Nitrogen management - Steer compost 2015 | ecosystem: Environmental > Terrestrial > Soil > Agricultural land | place: USA: Utah... | reverse complement strand
CCGATAGGAATAGCACAGAGTTGCTATTTCCCGCATCAAAATGTACCTGTGCTATCCGGAATGCCTCCTGATAGCTCTGTTCCTGTTCCTGCAGATTCTGTACTGTGGCACGGAGGGTGGTCATGTTAAACACCGCTTTTGCCGTTTCTTCGCGCAACGCATTCTCACGGATAGTCCGCTCCCACTGCATTTCATCCCTATTCAGCTGGGCTAGTTTCACCTGTGTCCGTACCCGCATTTTGTTAAAAATAGGAATACGCAAGGTCATCCCTACCCCTTTCGACGGATAATTCCGAAACTGCTCCCAATACGTAAATCCAGACTCGTCTATACTGGAGTAACGCGACTGCATCGATGCCCCCAATGATAGAGATGGGTAGTAATCAGACTTGGCTACCTTTATCCCCTGTTGTGCTTCTTTTATACGCCAGTCCAACGCCTTAAACTGAGGTAATACCTCTACCGCCTTACCATACAGCTCCATATCCGAATAGGTTGTCTCTGCTGCGGTGAAGGACACAGGCTCCAGTTCAGTAAGCTCCTCAATCGATATGTTTAAGAGCGCCGCCAATCTCAGCCGCCTATCGTAGAGCGCCTTTTTGTTGGTCTCCACCAAATTCCGGTCTGTCCGTAACTGGCCTCTCAGATCGTAGAAGTCGCCCGGATTGGCCGCACCTTCCCGCTGCATCACCTCCATCCGATCTACATTTTCCTGTGTGACAGACAGCTGTCCCTCCGTCTGTTTCAGCATATCCTGGGCGGTAAGTACAGCTAAATAAGCCTCAATGACATCTAGTTTCAGTTCGTTTATAACCCCTTCAAATTCAAATTTTCCTGCTTCACGGGCACTCGCCTTACGCCGGATATCATGCAATATCATAAAGCCGTTAAAAATCGGCGCACTGAGGTCTAGCGACTGTCCGCCGGAAAAATAACTTGTATTCACAAATTGATTGGTCGTTGCATTCACACTCCGTCCCTCATTATAGCTATGGCTTACCGATCCTTGCAATGTCGGTAGCCGGTCATAGTGCGCCTGTTTATAGTTTATCTCGTTCCGGTGCAGGTTCAGCTCATTTTTACGCAACGTCGGATTATTTTCCACTGCCTGCGCGATACATTCAGCAAGAGAGATCTGACCGGTTTCCTGCCCTGTCGCCCGCGTTGCGGCACCGCACACGGCAGTAAATATCACTATAAAGAATACAAAAGTTCTCATGCACAGTTTTTTCATTTTCTGCCCACAGCACGTGCCAAAAACACAACTTTCTATAATAGAGCAAAATAGAAAAAGACGAAAGACGCAAATGTCCGCTATCGAACAGTTGCTGTTCGTGACCGAACAACAACTATACCCCATCTATTACATGTTATTTCCGATTTTTAAAGAAACTATTTCTTTCAACGTCTTTATTTGTTTGGAACAATTCTAAATAACAAACATCTTTGCATAGTTATTTGAACCCGTTCTAAATAACACTTTTCTATTTCTCTCTCTATTTCTACTGACCCCATGCTTCCTCAATTGCATGGGGTCATAGAAATCACCTGGTCGCCTTCCTGTCCACCACCGAACAGCTAACTGTCCGAATACGGACACTACACATCCGCGACACAAAATAAACGACTGACAACAAACACATTACAATACTGGCACAACATTGTATACGTCTTTCAAGCAAAAGACCAACAACACCGTCTTTTTTAACCGAGCTTTAGCGAGCTCACCTTTAGATAATTTTGATTTTTTAATTTTTAATGGACAGACCGATAAAACAGAAAAAATGGAACAGCAAGCGCATCCTGACGCTTGTGGGCGTGCTGGGAGTCATTGCCTTGATCGGCGCCAGTTACTACTTTACAAGTGGCAACAGTCGTCTGAATGTGGAAGCAGACCGCATCAGCATTGTAGAGGTTAAAGAAGGTACTTTTCAGGAATTCATTCCGATCAATGGCACGGTATTGCCTATCAGCAGCATCTATCTAGATGCCTCGGTGGGCGGACGTGTAGAAGAAAAATATGTGGAAGACGGCGCTGTCTTGAAAAAGGGCGATCCTATTATGCGATTGGCCAATACCGATCAGGAGCTCAGTTTGATACAGCAGGAGACCCAAGTACTCAATCTCCTGACGCAGGCACAGATTGCACAGACCAATGCCGAACAGATGAGCATCAATAACCGAAATCAAATGGCCGATGTACAACAGGCATTCCGCGAAGCTGAACGTATATATAGGCTGAATCAGAAGCTATACGACGAGAAGGCAATCGGATCTCAAGAATACGAGAAATCAAAGAACGAGTATAACTATCAAAAGCAACGGGTTGAGCTCACGCAACAGATCCTCCGTAAAGACTCTATTTCCAATAGTCAAAAAGCGCTTCAAGATCAAAAAACCTACGAGCGTACACAGAGTGCCTTAGGCTTGATGCGCCAGAAAGTAGACGATCTCATTGTCAGGGCTCCGGTCGATGGCCAGTTGACTTCTTTTGATGCTGAAATCGGACAAAGTAAAAGCGCAGGAGAGCGCCTCGGACAAATCGATGTATTAACGGGATTTAGAGTCCGTGCGGAAATCGATGAACATTATATCAATCGTATATTTACAGAACAGACCGGAGAATTTATGTTGAGCGGCAAACCCTATCGCCTAAAGATCAAGAAAGTGTATACGCAAGTAACAAATGGACGTTTTCAGGTGGATATGGAATTTGAAGGAGAAGCGCCTTCTAGTGTACGGCGCGGGCAAACTCTTCAAATCCGGCTGGCTTTGAGCGACGAGACCAAAGCACTACTCCTTGCAAAGGGTGGATTCTATCAACAGACCGGTGGAAATTGGATCTTTAAATTGGATAAAAACGGAAATACTGCCTACCGAGCAGACATACAATTGGGCCGACAAAATCCCGAATATTATGAAGTAATCGGCGGGCTGGAACCCGGTGATAAAGTCATCGTATCAAGCTACGAAACCTACGATAAAATACAAGAATTGAATGTGAAATAGTAGTCAGTAGATAGTAGTCAGTGGTCAGTAGTCAGAAATAACGGACAACTGAACACTGACAACCGAACACTGATAACTTACAACTTAACACTTACAACTGAACACTGATAATGATAAAGATAACAAACCTACAGAAATATTACCGCACCGAAGAAGTAGAGACGGTTGCGCTAAACAACGTCAACATCCACGTCAAAGAAGGCGAATTTGTAGCCGTCATGGGCCCTTCGGGCTGTGGTAAATCTACCCTATTAAATATCATTGGCCTATTGGATGATCTGGATGAAGGGAGCTACCTTTTTAACGGTACAGAAGTGGCAAAATTTAAGGAAGGCAATCGGTCTAACCTGCGTAAGCATAATATAGGTTTTGTCTTCCAGAGTTTTAACCTGATCGACGAATTGACGGTTTTTGAGAATGTGGAGTTACCCTTGGTGTATACCAAAGTACCGGCAGCCGAACGCAAACGGCGTGTCGAAGAAGTACTGGAGAAAGTACAGATCATGCACCGCCGGAACCACTTTCCACAACAGCTCTCCGGAGGACAGCAACAACGTGTTGCAGTGGCTCGTGCTGTGGTCAACAACCCTAAACTGATCCTGGCCGATGAGCCAACCGGTAATCTGGACTCGAGCAACGGTAACGAAGTGATGCAACTATTGACCGAACTGAACGAGGCCGGAACAACCATCGTGATGGTAACCCATAGCGAGCACGATGCAAAATTTGCCGACCGTGTAATCCGCATGCTGGATGGACAGGTCATTATGGAAACGGTAGCGGGGTAAATAAAAATTAAAAACATGATTGGATTTAAGCTAACCTTTCGGAAGCTATGGCGTAACCGCCTATTTACAGCCTTAAATATCCTAGGGTTGGCGATCGGTATCAGTGCCTGCTGGATCATCTTCCGTATTGCCCATTATGAATTTAGTTTTGATAAATCACATCCTGATAAAGAGAATATCTATCAGGTAATTTCGCATACGCTAGCAGAAGGCAAAGAAAGTAGTTTCGGCGGTGTTCCACTCGCACTCTACCCTTATGCTGTAGAGACTTTTGGTCATCTGGCAAAAATAGTCCCGATTTATGAGGGCGAGTTTCAAGAGGTTACGGTTGATAAAAACCAGCAGGAACCCATGATCTTTGAAGATCTTACCGCAATCAACCATACTGTGCCTGCCTATTTCGATATGGTACCTTACCAATGGATAGCCGGTAATCCCCAAACAGCAATTTCACAACCCAATCAGGTAGTCCTGACCCAATCCCGAGCGAAACAATATTTCGCAAATACCCCATTAGATGATATTCTAGGAAAAACATTAAAATATGATACCGCGCTATTTACCGTAACAGGAATCGTTGCAGACTTGGACAAGCCTAGTAGTTTCACAGGAAAAGAATTTATGTTCATTCCTCAGGATAAGCAGAAAGGTAGAGGCTGGCTTGAGCGGAATAGTGCACATCAGGTTTTCATTAATCTTCCTCCACAGCATAAAGATATCTTTTTGGATAATATTAACATCAAGAATAGTGAAGAAGGAAAAGAGGCTTTTGCGACCTACAATTTTAAGACTTCCTATGGTTTACTGCCGCTAACCGAAAAACATTTCACCCCAGGGTTCGGTAGTTACGTAGTCAAGAAAGAAATTGTATACGGACTTATTGGTGTAGGCGTCTTTCTCCTGTTATTGGCGTGTATCAATTATATTAACTTAAGTACGGCTCAAGTTCCCTTTCAGGCAAAGGAAATAGGCATCCGCAAGACACTGGGCGAAAAAGGATTTCGATTGACTGCCACATTTTTGCAGGAAACATTACTTATCTGTTTGATAGCCTTATTATTGGCATTTCCATTGGTACACTATTTTGAATGGCAATTTAATGAGTTTTTACCTCCAAACATTCAGGATTATAATGATTGGCAGGCCATTCCTTGTTCTTAATCCTACTGATAAGCGTATTGACTTTGTTGGCAGGTCTTTATCCGGCCTACCTAAGCAATAAAATCAATGTTGTAGAAACCATTAAAGTTCAAGGTATTGGAAAATTATCTTTTGGTAATATATCCCTCCGCAAAACACTTATCGCATTCCAGTTTGTCATCGCACAGGTTTTTGTTATCGGGACATTCATCGTTTCTTCACAAATCAATTACATGATGAATACCGACCTCGGCTTCGACAAGCATGCTATTGTTACGCTCGGGCTTCCTTATAAGGCTAAGCACGATACGAAAACTGACCCCTTGCTATATAAGCGCGCATTAGAACAGTATCCGGAATTTGAAAAGATATCCTTAGGTAGCCCACCGATAACCGATCGTACCTTCGGCATGAGCATCACTATACCGTCCGATACCGGTGAAACGCATGTGCAGTTGATGTTTAAGTCGACCGATGCAAATTATTTTGATCTGTACAACATAGAGACCCTGGCGGGCCGGGCACCACAACCGTCAGACAGTATCGGTAGCATTTTTTTAAATGAAAGTGCACGTATCAAGTCCGGCTTCAAAACCAATGAAGCTGCAATCGGTCAGATCGTGAAAGGGCCCCGCCAAGACGATGTACGCATTCAAGGAGTCTTTAAGGACTTTCATACGCATACCCTGCGTGCTGAAAAGGCTGCCATGGCATTAGAGATTGATGCCAATTCAAGACGTCTAGAGGCGTTTAACATCAAGTTACCAGATCACCCCTCCCAATGGCAGAAGGCCTTGACGACAATGGGAAAAGAGTGGAAAACCTTCTATCCCAATACACCGTTCGACTATAAATTCTACGACGAAAAACTAGCAAGTATCTACGAGTCGGATATGCGTCAGGCAAAAATAATTAACCTCTCCACGGTAGTTACAATCATTCTGAGCTGTCTAGGACTTATTGGTTTGGTAACATTAACCGCGTTTCAACGCACCAAGGAAATCGGTATCCGCAAAGTTCTAGGTTCGAGTATTGCCAGTATTATCATGCTGCTTTCAAAAGACTATGTCAAACTCATTGTGATTGCCATCATAATTGCGACACCTCTAGGCTGGTGGGCAATGAATAAATGGCTGGAGGACTTTGCCTACCGAGTGGATATACAGTGGTGGATGCTATTATCAGCAGGTATCGTAACCGTGATCATTGCATTGTTATCGGTTAGCTATCAAGCATTCAAAGCAGCAAGAGCCAATCCGGTGGATAGTCTGAGGGATGAATAAAACGGCACAAGCTACAGGCTTGTACCCACGGAGAGCATAGTGGTAAAGAGGATGTTATTTATAAATTCTGTTCGTAAAAATCTGCATACTCGTTGCAAACGAGTACGAGGACAAAAGACATATAAGGAAATAATTACTGGAGACTAAAAACTGATCACTGACAACTGAACAGTGATCACTGACAACTAAAAACATGATACAGAATTATATAAAAATAGCTTGGCGAAACCTTTTGAAGAACAAGGGGAACTCCACGATTAATATCCTTGGTTTGGCGTTGGGCATGAGCATATCCCTCCTGATTGGGTTATGGATCAGCTCGGAGATAAACTATGATCGTTTTTATACGAAAACCGACCGCATCACCCAAGTATATACGCTCGATGATTTTGACGGTAATGCCCATACTTGGGGAGGCACGCCTGCGGTACTTGGCCCGATATTAAAACAGGAACATCCCGAAATCGAAGAGGTAGTACGTACAGCCTCCTTCGATCAATTGTTGCACGAAGGAGAAAATCGATTTAAAGCTGCGGGAATGGCCAGTGATCCTGAATTTTTCAAGATTTTCGATTTCTCGTTTCTAGCGGGAAATCCGGAAACTTCCCTGATAGATCCAGATGCAATAGTGATTACCGAATCCTTAGCCAATAAATTGTTTGGCAGCACAGATGTTATCGGCAGGACATTACATGTAGGAACGCTTACCTCATTGAATGTTCAGGGCATCATACAAGATATTCCTTCTAACTCAAAATTTGAAGGTGCCGAATTTTTCTGTTCGTGGGGTTTTCTGACAACAGCCGGCTGGACATTTAACGGCAGCTGGACAAGCTATAATCATCAAACTTATGCGCTATTAAGAGAAGGAGCCTCTCTCTCTGTAGTAAATAAAAACATTGAGACGCTGGTTCAAAACCACACCAACGACGGAGTACAGGCGAGGATTTACCTCTACCCTGCAAACCGTTGGCACCTGTATGATAAATCGGAAAATGGGAAAATGGTCGCCGGCAATATCGTTACCCTGCGCATGTTTGCCTTAATCGGCGCTTTCATTCTACTGATTGCCTGTATCAATTTTATCAACCTCAGTACAGCGGGAGCCGAACGACGAGCTAAAGAAGTTGGCGTACGGAAAGTCGTTGGTGCACCGAGAAAATCCCTTGTCAAGCAATTTTTAATAGAATCATTTCTCATCACGGTTCTAGCCGGTATGCTGGCTTTGCTGATCTCTACCGCTGCTTTGCCTTTCTTCAACAACCTCATCAATAGCGACATTCATATAAACGATCACCTTTGGGTCTTTTGGGGGCTTTTTATCGCTATAGTTGGCTTCTCTACTATTGGTGCAGGAATATACCCTGCCTTTGTCTTATCCGCTTTCGAGCCGATCAAAACACTAAAAGGCGGCCTACTAATTCTCAAAGGAGGGTTTAAACCTAGACAGGTCTTGGTCACTATACAATTTACTATTTCCATCTGTTTAGGTATCTGTACAATCATTATCAGCCAGCAGATCCGGTATGGCCAAAACCGTGACAATGGTTTCGATCAAAACAACTTGGTCTACACGACACTAGAAGGAGACCTAGCAAAAAACTATGAGCTCGTACGCCAAGTACTCCTGCAACAAGGAGTAGCCACCAATGTTAACAAATCGCTCGGACGTATTACGCAATATTCCAGCAACGGCTGGGGATATTTCTGGCCAAACAGCCGACCGGAGGACTATGATCTGACATTTAACGTAATGACCAGCGATACCGATTTTACCGGTGCTACGGGTGTTAAACTCGTTCATGGAAGAGATATAGACATCTATAGTCACCCTTCAGACTCGTCTGCTATCCTATTAAACGAAGCAGCTGTACAACGTATGCGACTCGAAGAACCGATCGGTACACAAATCATCGAAGCCAAAGGCACAGAATATGAAATCGTCTGGACTGTCGTTGGCGTAATCGGTGATTTCATTCTGCAATCACCTTATAAGAATATCGAACCCATGATGGTAAAAGGGCCTGCAACCAATTACTTCAACTATGTACATATCCGGCTCAATACCGCAAACGATCTGCTTTCCAACATGGAAAAAATACAGGCGATCCTGAAAAAATACAACCCGGATTACGCTGTTGATATCCAATTTGCGGATGAAGCATACGCCCGAAAATTTGCCGGGCAACAGCGTGCCGCAACACTAACAGCCCTCTTTTCCGGACTGGCAATATTCATCGCCTGCTTGGGGTTATTCGGACTGGTGTCTTTTGCCACCATCCAGCGTCAGAAAGAAATCGGTATCCGAAAAGTACTGGGAGCTTCGGTTGCAGGTATCGCGACGATGCTTTCTAAAGATTTCCTCAGGCTCGTTATCTTGGCCATCGTGATTGCCTCCCCTATTGCCTGGTGGATTATGAGCCAATGGCTACAGGACTTTGTCTATCGGGTCGATATCCAATGGTGGACATTTTTCTTTTCCGGTCTCCTCGCTATCTTGATTGCTTTGTTTACGGTCAGTACATTAGCCATTAAAGCTGCACAGGCAAATCCGGTGGATAGTTTACGGGATGAATAAAAATTGGATGAAAACATTGTTTACGACAGCATTTAGACACATTAGGAAGAACAAGTTAATCACGGCGATTAATGTCTTGAGCTTGTCCATCGGTATCTGCGCCACCTTGGTAATTTTCCTTATGATTCGTTATGATTATAGCTTCGATACCTTACGAGTCGCTACTTCCATTAGATGAAATAACTTTGGGAGAATATTGCCAGTTAGACCCTTACTCTGATCAAAATTGGATTCTTAATACTGAATATATGGCGTTAAGACTGGATAAAACAAAGCTACTTCTTAATAAAGAAATATCACAGCCTTAACTTTTCCTAACTTAATAAGCTTTAAAAAAAGCTTATTTTTTGTCCGAGATATGTCCGAAAGTAGAAAAGCTACTGATAATCAGTGTCTTTTGTCGGGGTAGCAGGAAAACACAGACCTCATCAAGCAGGATATTGTACGCATCATGCCGACCATTGTATCGACACATATCGATTCGACATATCCCATTGATCCTAATGAATTCAATAATCTGGTTGTCAAACGAGAGGAGGAACAACGGCTTAGATTCAGCATTGATCGAAAACGATACGAAATTAAAAAACTGAAAAGTAATGAATAAAAAAGATGTATTCGTTATGTTTGTGCATTAACAAAAAAACCGATATGAAATTATTTAATCTAATTGTTTTTTTCTTATCCATGATATTTTTAAGTGGGTGTACAACAGATAAAACAGATAACAAACAAACAGATTGGTAGAAATGGAATTTAAATGGAAAGGTAAAATCCATAGTTGATACCACTTTCTTCGCCGTAGAAAAGTTCGGAGAAGCTGTTAAAACAGATAGTATCAAAGAATATTCTACAGTAAATTTAATGAGAATGGATTTATAATAGAAGAATATGGGGTGAAATATTTACACGGATATGAAAAAGTTGTTCATGATTATAATGCACAGGGACTTAGGGTAAGAACAAAATATTTTGATCGGGGCGATAGCTTAATTGTTAAAATAGATTACAAATATGATGAACAAGATCGAGTTTCTGAAGAAAATACATTTGATAGCGAAGAAGAGTTGATCAAAAAATCAATTTATCGTCGTCCGAATGATAATCTAGTTGAGAAATCAGAATATAATTCAGAAGGAAAGTTGATTAAAACCGTTACTTCAAAATATAATAAAGAAGGGCTTCTGATAGAAAGAAATAATTATTCTGAAGAAGATAAAACATTTAATGATGTTAAATATAAATATGACAAACAGGGGAGAGTGATTGATGAAGTTACATCTACATCTGAAGGAACAACAACTAGAAGCGAGTATCTTCAGTATAACTATGCAGGTGATTTATCTTTTCATCGATATGATATACCTTCGTTCGGAGGAGATCCAATCGAGTTTGAAGCTCATTACCAATATGATGAAAATGGAAATTGGATTAAACGCTCTGTATACTCAGGAAAAAATGACACGAAAAAAACTCCAGGGCAAATAACCGAACGGAAAATTTATTACTATTAAATAGGGTGTAATACTTTACAGTTTCCTTTAAAAAGAATATAGAATCATTCTAGGTGTTCAGTTTTCCTAAGAGTGCTAAAGTTAACAATATCACCACTGCTATTACCAATACAACGATTACTATAGGTAACTAAGGAGTGAATCGCTAAGTCTACTGAATTTTATAAATTCGAAAACACTTAGTGAATTTAAGCTAAACTTATCCATCTTAACTCATTAGGCTAAAAAGAAATATTTTGTCCGAAATATATCCGAAAACAGAAAAACACACTGATAATCAGTATGTTTTGTCGGGTTAGCGGGATCCCCACCTATTCCAGAAGTCTTCGAATGCAGGCGTAAATCCAGATCGAGGTGTATTCATCCACGGAAACTCATCAAAGAAGATGATGCGCCGTCGCCTTTTTAATAACGGCGTCAGGTAATCTTCCAACATTGCAAATGCTTGAATCCAGTTTTGCGGAACGGCAAGCGGAACATTTCCCATAGCTTGCCCAAGCGCTCGGCTAAAACTTTCTAATTGCTGTTTCAAAGGAGCATAATGCGAACCCGAAAATTCAAAATCCAACGTCCGGCTAAATCCATTTCTAATGAGATAGGTTTTCCCAACCCGAGGCCGTCCATACACCGCTACAAGTTCTGCCTCACTGGATTTTTCAATTTTGCGCAACAGCTCTATTTCCTCCGTTCTACCAATAACTATATCCATAACAACAAAAACATATTACGCCAAAAGTAATAAAAAAACATAGTTTTGGCGTAGTTAATAACCAAAAGATCCAAATCTATCCTGTACTATCGGGTGCTCACAAGTTACAACTTTCTCGTTCCGGTCAGACACTCGTCCTCGTTTGAACACAGCGGTAACGAGGATGTTATTTATATATCTTGTTTCCTGAAAAATATGCATACTCGTTGCAAACGAGTACGAGGATACCTTGACCTCCCAATCAAACACCTTGAGCAGCACACCATCCTTCATCAACAGGACGCCGGAACGCTTCATCTCTGTGGCAGATACCCTGATCTCCCAATCAAACACCTTGAGCAGCCCCCCATTGTTCATCAACAGGATGCCGGAACGCTTCATCTCTGTGGCGGATACCCTGACCTCCCGGTTAAACACCTTGAGCGACACACCATTGTTCATTAACAGGACGCCGGAACGCTTCATCTCTGTAGCAGATACCCTGACCTTCCGGTCAAACACCTTGAGCAGCACACCATTGTTCATCAACAGGACGCCGGAACGCATGAGCAGCGGACGAAACACCTTGAGCAGAGGTAATGAGTTACTCACCCTGAAAAACCTGCTCCAGGTGCTCCAAGTGTACTTTATTAGGCGCTGTCTTAGAAAGAGGTGTCCAAAAATGCAATAAAAAATGTCCTCGGGCGGAAAAATTTGCAGAAATACCCCCCTTTTTTTCAGAACGTGTTCCGTACATTTACCGATTATTTCCTATCCCCCCATGTTCACTACCGGACGCCGCACTGTCCGATATCGAACAGTGCGATGCCATAACACAATAAAAACAATTCATTTTCAATCACTTATATTTATGGATCAGCAATTGCATACAATCTTAATATAAAAATCTAATTACTTGAAACTGATCACTGACAGTTGATCACTGACAAATAAAACATGATACGGAACCACTTTAAAATAGCCTTTCGAAACCTGATCAAAAACAGGATGTTCACTACGTTGAATATCATTGGTCTCTCTTTTGGGTTGGCAGGCTTTATGCTTATTGCAGCCTATGTGCTTGATGAGCTCAGTTATGACCGTTTCCATACACACGCCGACCGAATAGTCCGTGTCAATTCGCATATCCACATCGGTGAAAGCAAAATGGATATGGCGCGCACCAGTGATGTGATGGGCCCCATCCTTCGAAACGAGTATAGTGAAGTCGAAGAATTTACCCGCTTATATACCTCTGGTGGCACAAAGCTCGTCAAAAATGGAGATAAGTGGATAAATGAAGCCAGTGTCGCCCATGCAGATTCGACTTTTTTCCGGATATTCTCCTATTCGTCCATCCAGGGAGATCTTGCCCATGCGCTGTCAGCACCCAATACCGTGGTGCTGAGCCGCTCTGCTGCCAAACGTTATTTTAATTCGCTGGATGTCGTTGGTAAAACATTGGAAACCCAAGATAAAGAATCCCCGATCTACCAAATAACCGCAGTGATGGAGGATATGCCACAAAACGGGCATTTTAGCTATGATTTTATCTTCTCGATGGAAAATGCCCCCTATGGAAATTGGGGCAATACGCTTTCCCATAATTTTACAACCTATCTAAGATTAAGGAGTGTTGCCGACCGACAGCTATTGGAAACACATCTCGAAGAATATGTTCAGAAGCACTGTCTTCCGGTGGCTAAGGAATATATGAATGTATCCAGTATGGAGGAATTCAGGACACAGGGCAATGTATTTTACTATGACGTAACGCCTATTACGGATATTCACCTCTATTCCAATTTAGCCGGCGAACTTCAGGCAAATGGAAGTATGCAATATGTCTATATTTTTGGTGGTATTTCCTTGTTCATCTTGCTCATCGCTTGTGTCAATTTTATGAATTTATCCACAGCCCGGTCAACTAGTCGGGCAAAAGATGTCGGCGTACATAAGATATTGGGATCATCGAGACGCAGTGTGACCGGGCAGTTTCTCACAGAATCACTGTTGTTATCATTGG
>Ga0079224_100009939_pt1 | contig 13026 bp, 13 predicted proteins | sample Stecom2015_FD_80414 | JGI IMG/M metagenome (GOLD analysis project Ga0079224, IMG submission 80414) | Agricultural soil microbial communities from Utah to study Nitrogen management - Steer compost 2015 | ecosystem: Environmental > Terrestrial > Soil > Agricultural land | place: USA: Utah... | reverse complement strand
TCGGCGACGACGAGATGAACGCCGAGGTCGAGCGCCTCATCGCCTCGTTCGCCGGCTCGTGGGGCTGAGCCTCAGAGATCCAGCTGCGCGAGCACGTCGAACCACGGGTGCGTCGTGGCCTCGTTGAACGGCGCGACGCGATCCGTGACGCGCTGCTTGAGGTCGGCCGTCACCTTCTCGAGCCGGTTGACGACGTGCAGGGGGTACCCGTATTCGACGCGGTGCTCCTCCCACTCGTCCTCGTCGTCGATGTAGATGCCGCGCTGATCCGTGCGGCGCACGACGTCGAGATCCATGTCGATCGCGGTCGGCTGCTCGTCGTCCCAGCGGGCGTCCCACGCGACGTCGATGTAGATGCGCGTGCGCTGCGGCGGGGCGTTGACCGTGAGCACCCACTCGGCCCCGTGGTCGCTGCCCGGCTCGGGGTCGGGCAGCAGCATGATGCACGACGTCTTGAGCAGGGTGTCGCGGCCCGGCCGGTGGCTGCGCCATCCGGCGCGCTGCCCGAACCAGGCGCCCCACTCGTCGCGGCCGAGGTAGACGACCTCGTGCACCCAGTGCGGTGCGCCGTCCCATTTGCGCCAGTTGATGAGGGTCTTCGCGCCGGGACGGATGGAGGTGCTCATCCTTCGACAATATGGCGTGGCGCCGCTCTCAGGCGGAATGACAGCGGCGCTCAATAGGATCGAGGCCGTGACCGAACCGCTCTCGCTGCCGCGCCTGACCGCCACGACGCGGGAGATCGACCCCGTCGACGCGCTCGAGTTCGCGGACCCGTCGAGCCCCGTCGCGTGGACCCGGCGCGGCGACGGCCTCGTCGCCGCGGGGCCCGATCTGCTACACATCGACGTGGGGGAGGACGGCCGCATCGCGGCGATCGCCGACCTGTGGCGCGCGATCGCGCAGTCGGCCGACGTCGACGACGAGGTGGGGGTGCCGGGCACGGGTCTCGTCGGCTTCGGCGCCTTCGCCTTCGACGAGTCGTCCGCGCGGCCGAGCACGCTCATCGTCCCGACGACGATCGTCGGCCGCCGCGCGGGGCGCGCCTGGATGACGAGGATCCGCGTCGCGGGCGCCCCCGACATCGCGGACCCCGCGCCCATCCCGCTCGGGCCGTCGTGGTCGGCGACCCTCGGCCCCGGCGCCATGGATCCCGAGCGGCACGACGCCGCCGTGCGCCAGGCGCTCGCGGCGATCGAGGCGGGCGAGGTGAGCAAGGTCGTCATCGCGCGCGATCTCACGGGCACGATCCCCGCCCACGCCGACCTGCGCCGCCTCGTGCGCTCCCTCGCCGCCGAGTACCCCGACACGTGGACGTACGCGGTCGACGGGCTCATCGGCGCGAGCCCCGAGACTCTCGTGACGGTGCGCGAGGGCCGCGTCTCGGCGCGCGTGCTCGCGGGCACGCGCCCGCGCGGCGGCAGCGTGCACGACGACGACATCGCCTCGGGCGAGCTGCAGGCGAGCGCGAAGGATCGCGCCGAGCATCGCTTCGCGGTCGACAGCGTGCTCGAGGCGCTCGCGCCCCACACGACGAGCCTCGAGGCTGCCGAGCCGTTCACGCTCGAGCTGCCCAACCTGTGGCACCTCGCGACCGACGTGCGCGCCGCGCTGAGCGACGGCGCCTCGGCGCTCGACCTCGTGCGCGCCCTGCACCCGACGGCCGCGGTCGCAGGCACGCCGACCGACCGCGCGCTCGCCGCGATCCGCCGCATCGAGCCGTTCGACCGCGGGCGCTACGCGGGCCCCGTCGGGTGGATCGACGGCGACGGCGACGGCGAGTGGGCGATCGCGCTGCGCGGCGCGCAGATGCAGCCGGCGGGCGAGGTCGAGGGCGAGACGCGATCCCTCACGGCGCACGCGGGCGGCGGCATCGTCGCGGGCAGCGTGCCCGAGGCGGAGCTGCTCGAGACGCGCGTGAAGTTCCGCCCCATCGTCGACGCGCTCGCCTGACGCGCGGGCCGCGGACGCCGCCGGAACGCGGGGCGCGCGCTCGCCGGATCCGCGGGCTCGCACCGTAGAATCGAGCCGTGAACACCTCCCGGCGCGCAGACCTCGACAAGGATCCGCGGAGTGTCAGCGGCATGTTCGATCAGGTCGCGAAGCGATACGACCTGACGAACGTCGCGATGACCTTCGGCCTCGACGCGCTCTGGCGCCGCGCGACCACGCGCGCCGTGCGCCCCGAACCGGGCGAGCGGATCCTCGACCTCGCGGCCGGCACGTGCCGCTCGTCGGCGTCGCTCGCGCGCACGGGCGCGCAGGTCGTCGCGGCCGACTTCTCGCCGGGCATGCTCGCGGAGGGCCGCCGCCGGTACGGCGACGTGCGCGGGCTGAGCTTCGTCGAGGCCGACGCCATGAACCTGCCCTTCGGCAACGCCGAGTTCGACGCCGTCACGATGTCGTACGGGCTGCGCAACGTGCAGCGGCCCAAGGTCGCGCTCGCCGAGCTGCTGCGCGTCACGAAGCCGGGCGGTCGCATCGTCATCAACGAGTTCTCGACGCCACCGAACGCGCGCTTCCGCGCGCTCTACCGCTGGTACAACGACACGGTCCTGCCGCGCGTCGCGCGGCTCGTCGGATCCAACGGCGACGCCTACGACTACCTCAACGAGTCGATCCGCGAATGGCCCGATCAGCGCGAGCTCGGCCTGTGGATGCGCGAGGCGGGATGGACCGATGTCACATACCGCAACCTCAGCTTCGGCATCGTGGCGCTCCACCGCGCCAGACGGCCGCTCTGACAGCGATCGACAGGCGGCCACCGGGTAGGGTGGACGGGTGACTTCGAGCCCCGCCCCCACGGGCTCGCAACTGGCGAGCCGATTCGGTCTGAGCGACCGCATTTTCGCCGGCCGCGCGGCCCGCCGCCTGGCTGGAACGATCGAGCAGGGCCTGGAAGAGGTCGAGGCCGCGATTGCCGCCGAGCTCGGATCCGCCGATCCGCTCGTCGACGCGATGAGCCGCTACCTGTACGAGGCGGGCGGCAAGCGCGTGCGCCCCATGCTCGTCATGCTCACGGCGCAGCTCGGCGACGGCTTCACGCCCGCCGTGCGCGACGTCGCGGTCGCGCTCGAGCTCATGCACCTCGGGTCGCTGTACCACGACGACGTCATGGACGGCGCCGACCGCCGCCGCGGCGTGCCCGCAGCGCACCGCGTGTGGGACAACTCCACCGCGATCCTCGCGGGCGACCTGCTGCTCGCCCGTGCGAGCCGCGTCATGGGCCGCCATGGCGACGCCGCCGTCGACCTGCAGACCGAGACCTTCGAGCGCCTCGTCATGGGCCAGGTGCACGAGACGGTCGGTCCGAGCGAGGGCGACGACCCCATCGAGTTCTATATCCGAGTGCTCGCCGACAAGACCGGATCCCTCATCGCCGCGGCGGCGCAGGCCGGCGCGTTCTTCGCGGGCGCCGACGACGCGTTCCGCGAGCCGCTCAAGCAGTACGGCGAGAAGGTCGGCGTCGCGTTCCAGCTCGCCGACGACGTGATCGACCTGTCGGCGAACGCCGAGGACACGGGTAAGGTGCCGGGCACCGACCTGCGGGCGGGCGTCGTGACGATGCCGTACCTGCTGCTGCAGGCGAGCGACAGCGCGGAGGACCGCGATCTGCTGCGCCGCATCGACGAGGGCGTCGAGCGCATCCGCGGCGGCGAGGATCCCGCGATCCTCGACGGTGCGATCGCCGAGCTGCGCGACCACTCCGCGACGGCTCGCACGAACGAGCTCGCGCTCTCCTGGACGAACGAGGCGGTCGAGGCGCTGTCGGCGATGCCGCGCGGCACGGTGCGCGAGGCGCTCTCCCGGTTCGCGCGCCAGCTGGCCGACCGCTCGAGCTGACGTTCGCCGCCACAACACAACAGAAGGATCCGCACCACATGTCAAAGCTCCGCCTTGCCATCGTCGGCGCCGGCCCTGCCGGGATCTACGCCGCCGACATCCTGCTCCGGACCGAGCGCAGCTTCGAGGTCTCGATCGACCTGTTCGAGCACCTGCCGGCGCCGTACGGCCTCGTGCGCTACGGCGTCGCGCCCGACCACCCGCGCATCAAGGGCGTCGTGAGCGCCCTGCGCGGCGTGCTCGACCGCGGCGACATCCGGCTCTTCGGCAACGTGCGGTTCGGCGAGGACATCACGCTCGACGACCTCAAGCAGCACTACAACGCCGTCATCTTCGCGACGGGCGCCTCGCGCGACGCCGACCTCGACATCCCCGGCATCGACGCGAAGGGATCCTACGGCGCGGCCGACTTCGTCAGCTGGTACGACGGCCACCCCGACGTGCCGCGCACGTGGCCGATCGAGGGCACGCACGTCGGCATGATCGGCAACGGCAACGTCGCGCTCGACGCGGCGCGGATCCTCGCGAAGCACGCCGACGACCTGCTGCCGACCGAGATCCCCGCGAACGTGTACGAGATCCTCAAGGCCTCGCCCGTCACGGACGTGCACGTCTTCGGCCGCCGCGGTCCGGCTCAGGTGAAGTTCACGCCGCTCGAGCTGCGCGAGCTGGGCGAGCTGAACGACGTCGACATGGTCGTGTACGACGAGGACTTCGAGTACGACGAGGCCTCGCTCGAGGCGATCGCGACGAACAAGCAGGTCAAGGTCATCGACCGCGTGCTGCAGAAGTGGCGCGAGCTGCCGAGCTGCAACAACGCGGGCGGCGAGGCGTCGCGGCGTCTGCACCTGCACTTCTGGGCGAAGCCGGTCGAGGTGAAGACCGACGCCGACGGCCGCATCACGTCGCTCGTGTACGAGCGCACGAAGGCCGACGGCGCGGGCGGCGTCGTGGGCACGGGCGAGCTTCGCGAGCAGCCGCTCGACCAGCTCTACCGCGCGATCGGGTACTTCGGCTCGCCGCTGCCTGGCGTGCCGTTCGACGACCGCCACGGCGTGATCCCGAACCACGAGGGCCAGGTGCTCGCGGCCGATTCGAACGACATCCTGCCGGGCGTGTACACGACGGGTTGGATCAAGCGCGGCCCCGTCGGCCTCATCGGCCACACGAAGTCCGACGCGATGGAGACGATCAACCACCTCGTGAACGACCAAGGCTCGTGGTGGCAGCCCGAGGATCCGTCGGAGGAGTCGATCCCGGCGCTCCTCGCCGAGCGCGGCGTCGCGTGGACCGACCTCGACGGCTGGCACCGCCTCGACGAGCACGAGATCGCGCTCGGCGAGCCCGAGGGCCGCGAGCGCATCAAGGTCGTGCCGCGCGACGAGATGGTCCGCATCTCCCGCGGCGAGTAACCGCCCACAACCCATTTGGGTCGCCAAAAAACCGGGGTCGCGGCTGCGCCGCACCCCGGCTTTTTGGCGACCCTTGTGTCAGCGGGCGCTGTTCTGGCGCTGGCCGCCGCGTCCTCCGCGGCGGCCGCGCGAGCGGCGCGGGGCGCCGTCGCGGGCGTCGGATCCGCGTGACTCGCCGCGGGGCTGTCCGCTGCGCGACTCCGCGGCCGCGCGGGGCTGTCCGCCCTGTCCGCCCTGCCGGGCCGCGCGCTTGCGGCGCGCGTTCGCGCCCTGCGAGGTGCCGCCGCCCGTGGATCCGGGAGCCGGCGGGTTGCCCGAACCCGGGCCGCCCGCGCGCGGCGCGACGTGCTCGGCGCGCTCGCCCACGAGGTCGGCGACGGCGGGGCTCGCGGCCGTCACGCGCTGGGGCACGGCCTGGATCCCCGCCCGGCGCAGCAGCTGCTTGACCTCGGAGCGCTGGTCGGGCGTCATGAGCGTGACGACGTCGCCCGAGGCGCCCGCGCGCGCCGTACGGCCCGAGCGGTGCAGGTACGCCTTGTGGTCGGCGGGCGGATCCATGTGCACGACGAGGTCGATGCCGTCGACGTGCACGCCGCGCGCCGCGACGTCGGTCGCGACGAGCACCTTGACGCTGCCGTCCGCGAGCGCCGCGAGGTTGCGGTCGCGCGCGTTCTGCGAGAGGTTGCCCTGCAGGTCGACGGCGGGGATGCCGGCGGCCGTGAGCTGCTTCGCGAGGCGCTTGGCCTGGTGCTTCGTGCGCGAGAAGAGGATGCGCTTGGCCGTGCCCGACGCGAGCTCGCGGATGAGGGCCTTCTTGGCGTCCTGATCCTCGGCCTCGAAGACGTGGTGGGTCATGTCGGCGACGGGGGAGTCGGCGGGGTCGATCGCGTGCTCGATCGGGTCCTGCAGGAAGCGCTTCGCGATCTTGTCCACGCCGTTGTCGAGCGTCGCCGAGAACAGCATGCGCTGTCCGTCCGTCGGCGTCTGCGACAGCAGCCGCGTCACGGCCGGCAGGAAGCCGAGGTCGGCCATGTGGTCGGCCTCGTCGAGCACCGTGACCTGCACGCCGCCGAGCGAGACGATCTTCTGGCCGATGAGGTCCTCGAGGCGGCCGGGGCAGGCCACGACGATGTCGACGCCCTTCTGAAACGCCTGCTCCTGCGGGCGCTGCGAGACGCCGCCGAAGACGGTCGTGACGTTGAGTCCCTGCGCGCGGGCGAGGGGCGCGACGGCCGTCGCGATCTGGGTCGCGAGCTCGCGCGTCGGCGCGAGCACGAGGCCCGAGGGCTGGCCGGGGCGGCGGCGCACGCCGGCGGCCGCGAGGCGCGCGACGAGCGGGATCGCGAAGGCGAGGGTCTTGCCGGATCCGGTCTTGCCGCGGCCGAGCACGTCGCGGCCCGCGAGGGTCGACGGCAGCGTGGCGGTCTGGATCGGGAACGGGGTGGGGCGGTCCTCGGCGACGAGCGCGTCGACGAGGGGAGCGGGGACGCCGAGGTCGGCGAACGAGGGGGTCTGCACGGCGGCAGCGGTCATAGGGGTGTCTCTCGGTGATGACCGGACGACATCGCGCGAGGCGCGGATCCGGTGCGGGAAGGCGAACGCGGCGGGCGCCGAATCCGATTCGCCACGGGGTGCGGCGCGAGATGTGTTCTCGAGCAGGCCGCGACGACGAGCGCTGAGCGCTCGAAGCCCACTCTACCGGTTGTCGCCCTCGGGGTCCCTGATCGCGGTCCCGAGCTCGCGCAGCACGGCGTCGCGCGCGTCTCGCCCGCGGGATCCGCGGTGCGCGATGAGCGCGTCGACGACCGACTCGATGATGAGCGTGAGCGCTGCGCGCGAGGTGTGCAACAGCTCGTCGCGGAACGACTCGCCGACGCTCGGCACGATGAGCGCCGTGTCGGCCTCGAGCGCGAGGGGCGAGCGCGGGAACGACGTGATGGCGAGGATCCGCGCCCCCGCGTCGCGCGCCGCGCGCACGACCGCGAGCGACGCCTCGTTCGCGCCGGATCCCGACACGACGAGGCACACGTCGCGCGGCGACATCTGCCGCGCCGCGATGCGCTGGGCGAGCGAGTCGGGCACGATCTCGGCGGGGCGGCCCGCGGCCGTGAGGCGCAGCTGCAGGTCGAGGCCGAGGGGAGAGCTCAGGCCGTTCGCGATGACGAGCACGCGGCCCGCCTCGTCGAGGGCGCGGATGACGGCGTCGAGCGCCTCCTCCGTGATCCCCGAGACGGCGTGGCCGAGGCGCGAGGCGAAGCGCTCGACCGACGCGCGCAGCGTGCCGACGAGCGAGGGATCCGCCTCGGCGGCGGGCACCGCGTGCGCGAGCTCGCGCGCGGCCGCGACGCGCAGCTGCGGGTACCCGTCGTAGCCGAGGGTCTGCGCCGTGCGGATCACGGTCGCGCGCCCCACGCCGATCGCGTCGGCGAGGTCCTGCGCCGTCGACTCGACGGTCGTCGCGAGGTCCGCCGCGATCGCCTCGGCGACGCGCCGCTCGCCCGCGTGCATCGACGGCGCGAGCGCGTGGATCCGTGCCGTTGCGGGCGCGTCAGGTGCTCCGTGCCATGCCACGTGCGGCGGCCCCCTCCATGATCAGGCGGCGGATCCGCCCCGAGATCGCGTCGATGAGCATCGTCGCGAGGATCACGACGATCAGCAGCATGCCGACCGTCGACCACTCACGATAGTTCGTGTAGTTCGACAGCATGCTGCCGATGCCGCCCGCGCCGACGAGACCGAGCACGGCCGACGTGCGGATGTTGATCTCGAAGCGGTACAGCGCGAACGACATGAGCGACGGCAGTGCGGCCGGCCAGAGCGCCCACCGTACGACGGCGAGGCGCCCGCCGCCCGCGGCCTCGACGGCCTCGGCGGCGGCGTCGTCGAGCGACTCGATCGTCTCGTAGACCCACTTGCCCTGCGTGCCGATGCCGGCGATGCCGAGCGCGAGCGCGCCCGTGAACGGCGTGAGTCCCGTGACGGTCAGCAGGATGAGCGCGATGATCACCTCGGGCACCGCGCGGATCACGGCGAACACGCCGCGCAGGATCCGCCGTAGCCACGACGGGCCGACGCCGCGCGCCGCGAGCATGCCGAGCGGGATCGACACGGCGACGCACAGCAGCGCGCCGAGCCACGCCATCGAGATCGATCGCCACGTCTCGAACAGGGCGCGCGGCAGGCGCTCCCAGTCGGGGTGCTCGAACATGAGCACGCCGTACTCCCACGTCGCGCGGGGCAGGTCGAGGAGCCCCGCCCAGTCGACGTCGAGGAACGCGATCGCCGCGAGGAGCACGGCGCCGACGACGACCGTCCAGACCGTCTGGCCCGCGCGGGAGGGTGCCGGGGGAAGGGCCGCGGCGGTCATACGAGCCTCCTGCGCAGGGCGTTCGAAGAGACCTCGATGAGGATCACGACGACGAGGATCTCGAGGATGATGACGGACACGTCGTCGTACGCGTAGAAGCCGAAGCGCTCGTCGAGCAGGCGACCGATGCCGCCCGCGCCGACGATGCCGAGGATCGCTGAGATGCGCACGTTGAGCTCGAGCGCGTACAGCCACTGGTTCGCGAAGAGCGGCAGCGACTGCGGCAGCGCGAGCGCGCGGTTCAGCTGCAGCTGCGTGCCGCCCGCCGCGCGGCCGGCCTCGAGCGAGGGGTGCTCGGACGAGTCGATCGCCTCGGAGACGAGCTTGACGATGATGCCGAGGTCGAAGAGGAACAGCGTCAGGAGCCCCGGCAGGGCGCCGACGCCGACGAGCGCGACGAGGATCGTCGCGTAGACGAGGTCGGGCACGGCGCGCACGACGTTGACCACGCCGCGCACGAGGCGGCGGGTGACGCCGTTCGGGTTCGTCGGGCGCGCGGCCCACAGCGTGAGCGGCACCGACACGGCCGCCGCGAAGCACGCGCCGATGAGCGCCATCTGCAGCGTCTCGAGCATCGGCTGCAGCGTGCGCGGCAGGAATGTGAGGTCGGGCTGCAGCAGCTGCGCCATCTTGTCCGCGCCGTTGCGCCAGTTGCGCGCGATCGCGGCGAGGTCGACCTCGACGCCGCCGATCGCGGGGATGCACGTGAGCGCCGTGAACGCCGCGACGGCGCCGGCGACGAGCGCCGTGCGCGGCCACGTGCGCGGGCGGGCGGGGATCCTCGCCTCCGCCGTCGTCACGACGCGGCTCCCAGCCGGTCCTGCGGGCGGATCCGCCTGCCGTAGATCTGTTCGAAGTCGGCGTCGCTCGCCTCGCTCGCGGGGCCGTCGTAGACGACCTCGCCGGCGCGCAGGCCGATCATGCGGGTCGTGTACTGGCGCGCGAGGTCCATGAGGTGCAGGTTCACGAGCACCGTGAGCCCGCGCTCGGCGTTGATGCGGCCGAGCTCGGCCATGACGGCGTGCGCCGTGGGCGGGTCGAGGCTCGCGACGGGCTCGTCGGCGAGCATGACGCGCGGCTCCTGCGAGAGGGCGCGCGCGATCGCGACGCGCTGCTTCTGGCCGCCCGAGAGGCTGCCCGCGCGCGTCCACACCTTCTCGAGCATGCCGACGGCGTCGAGCGCCGCGAGCGCGATGCGGCGATCCTCTGCCGTGGAGATCCCGGTGAGCGAGCGCAGGGCGTTCGCGCGCGCGAAGCGCCCGACGAGCGTGTTGCGGTAGACGTCGACCCGTTCTGCGAGGTTGAACGCCTGGAAGATCATGCCGACGTGGCCGCGCAGCTCGCGCAGGCGGCGCCCGCGAAGGCCCGAGACGGTGTGCGGGCCGACCTCGACGGATCCCGACGTGACGGGCACGAGCCCGTTGATCGTGCGGATGAGCGTCGATTTGCCGGATCCCGACAGCCCGACGATCGAGACGATCTCGCCGGGCTCGATCGCGAGCGTGACATCGCGCAGCGCCGCGGTGCCGTTGGGGTAGGTGACCGACGCCCGCTCGAGGCGGATCGGCCACGCGGCCGAGGCCGGGGAGACCCCGGCCTCGGCGCGTCGTGCGTCCTGCGACATCCGATCAGCCCGCGAACTGCTCGAGGATCTCGCCGTAGCGCAGGATCTCGTCCTCGGCCGTCTCGGCGGTCCAGTCGGAGAGGCCGACGAGGTCGAACATGACGTCGGCCGCCTCGTCGGACGACTCGGCGTAGTCGTCGAGCAGGGTCGTCAGCTCGCCCACGAGGTCGTCGGGCAGCGTGTTCGCGACCGCGACGCCGCCGTTCGGGATCATCTCGGTGTACATGAACGCGACGGCCTTGTCGGCGATGTCGGGCACCTCCTCCGCGACGGTCGTGCGGGCGTCCCAGTAGGCGAAGCCGATCTCGGCGTCGCCGTTCGCGACCGCGAGCACGGCGTTGTTGTTGCCCTCGACGGGGATCTGCTCGATGTCGGCGTCGGTGTCGAGGCCCTCCTCGCGCATCGCGACGAGCGGGTACTGGTAGCCGGCGGGCGAGGTCGCGGCCTGCAGCGCGACCTTCGCTCCCTCGGCCTCCGCGAGCTTCTCCACGCCGGCGGGGCCCTGGCCCGTCGCCGACTCGCCCGCGGCCTCGATGCCGTTGCAGTACGACAGCTCGATGCCGCTCGCGTCGTAGGTCGACATGACGGGCTCGTCGTCGCAGTAGGTGTCGGGGTCGTTCGTGTAGCCGACCGCGGCATAGCTCGTGGCGCCGAAGCGCACGTCGCGCAGGATGAGCTCGGCGTCGAACTGCTCGATCGCGTTGTACAGCGAGCCCGCGTCGGTGATGACGACGTCGGCCTGGCCGGCGCCGAGCGCCTCGACGGTCGCGGTGTAGTTCGTCGCGACGTTGCCCTCGACCTCCATGCCGAGGCCCTCCGAGAGGTACTCCGTGAGCGGTTCGAGGGCCTCGCTGAGGTCCTCGCCCTCGACGGACGGGACGAGCGAGATGCGGAGCGTTTCGGGGGCTTCGGCCTCCGCGGCCTCGTCGCCGGCGCTGCAGCCGGCGAGTCCGAGGGCGAGGGTCGCGACGGCTCCCGCCGCGAGCAGGGGCTTGCGCATGGGACTACCTTTCTGAGGGGGTCGCCGCGCCGGTCGGCGCGGGGGTCTGTGCGGCGGCGCGGGCCCACGCCGCGATGGGATCCGCGAGCTCGGCGAGCGACGCGGCTCGCATCGTGGCAGGGAACGTCGCGGTGCGCGCCGTCGCGCCGACGAGCGCCGTGTCGGCGCCGAGCGCCGCGGCGGGGGCGAGGTCGTTCTCGACGATGTCGCCGACCGACAGCACGGGGCCGCGTGCGAGGGCGCGGCGGATGAGGGGCGCGAGGCCGTCGGGCTTGCCGGTGTCGTACACGATCTCGTCGAACCGCTCGCGCACGCCCCACGCCTCGAGCGCCGGCTCGACGCCGACGGCGGGGGCGTTCGTCGCGAGGACGACGCGCGTGGTCCGGGGCAGGCGCGCGAGGATCCCCGCGAGGCCGTCCGCGAGCTCGGCGGGCGCTGCGGCGGGGGTGCCGAGCAGCGCGCGGCTCTCGAGGTACGCGCTCTGGCGATCGGCCTCCGCGACGCCCGCGTCTGCCGCGAGCCGTCCCACGACGTCGTAGCCGTCGCGGAAGTCGCCCGTCTCGCCGTCTTCGAAGGCGCGCAGCGTGCGCTCGGCCCGCGCGAGGAAGTCGTCGCCGGCGAAGCGCGCCATCTCGCGGGCGTATGCGAGCACGGGGCCGGGGCCGACGACGATGGTGCCGTCGAAGTCGAAGACGATCGTCGCGGTCACGGATCTCCCTCACTCGCGTGGACGTTGCGTTCACGCTAAGTGAGTTCTGTGAACGGAATGGTCACACGCGGGTGAACATCCGGTGACGCGCGCGGCGGTTCAGGCGGTCGGCGGCAGCTGCGCGTTCCACCGCAGCCGCGGATCCCCCTCCCGCACGCCTGCCGCGAAGGCGCGCCCGTCCGCGACGGGGAACACCGTGATGAGCTGCAGCCCCGGTCCCGCGTCGACCCCCGAGACGAGCGCAGCGGATCCGTCCGGCGTCGCCGCCGTCACGACCGCCCGCGTGCGGGCGGGGGCTGTGGGTGCGGCGGTTGTTTCGGCGGATCCTCGCGTGTTGTCGGCGGGCGTGCGGGCGTGGCGGGGCGGCTGGTCAGCGGCGTCGGATCCGCGCAGGCCATCGGGGCCGTCCGAGCTCCCGGCAGGCACGCGGGCGTGATCGATGACCTGGTCGATGACGGCGGTCGCGCCGGCGGGCGGATCGAGGAGCAGCGGGAGCGCCGCGGCGGTCACGCGGGCGAGCGGCGTCTCGTCGGGCGAATCGCCGAGCCGGAACCACGACGGGGCGAGGCCGAGCAGCCGGGCGAGCACGCCGTCGTTCCACCGGTCGCTCTTGAGGCCGTAGGGGGTCTCGACGGCCGAGAAGAGGTAGCCGTAGACGTGCACGAGCCCCGCGTGCCCCACGGGAAACGAGGCGTCGATGCCGGCCGCCTCGTGCAGCGCGTCGAAGACGTCGCGGTCGACGACGGCGGATCCGACGTTCTCATCGACCGCCGTTGACCAGCCCCACGCCGGGAGCAGCCCAGCCGCCCGGTCGGCCCGGACGAGCGGCAGCACGGCGTCGAGCGAAGGAATCGTCATGCCGTCCAAGCTACGGCCACCCCTCCACCCGTCCCAAGGACACCAAGCTTGGTGTCCGCGCCCCGGATTCGATGTCCCCACGTTGAGGATGGCCCGCCCCGTCCCGAGGCAAGGACACCAAACTTCAACTCGGACACCAAGCTTGGTGTCCGACCCCGGGGTTGATGTCCGCGGGATCCGGCGGGGGATCAGGCCAGGAAGCGGCGCAGCCTT
>Ga0079224_100009938_pt1 | contig 13027 bp, 9 predicted proteins | sample Stecom2015_FD_80414 | JGI IMG/M metagenome (GOLD analysis project Ga0079224, IMG submission 80414) | Agricultural soil microbial communities from Utah to study Nitrogen management - Steer compost 2015 | ecosystem: Environmental > Terrestrial > Soil > Agricultural land | place: USA: Utah... | reverse complement strand
TGTTCCAGCAGCACCTGAAGCAGCGGTTCCGCGGGGCGCTGCGGGGGCTGGACGCCGCGGAGGCGCCGGCGCGCGGCGCGTCCGCGGCCGAGCTGGAGGCGTTCACCCAGCGAAACCCGGGCCACTTCGTGGCGCGGCTGCGGGCGGGTGCGCGCCAGCTGGAGGAGGGCAACCTTGACGCGGCACAGCGCCACGCCGAAGCGGCGGCCGGGATCTTCCCGGAGTACGCCGGTCCCGACGGACCCGACGCGCTCCTGGCACGCATCCATGAGCGGCGCGGGGATCTCGATCGGGCCGCCGAGGCGCTCGGCCGGCTGGCCGGCCGCTCCGAGGCGAGCTACGAGGTGCGCCTCGAGCGGGCCCGCATGCTCCAGGCGCTCGACCGACCCGTCGAGGCCGCGCGGGCGCTCGGCGAAGCCGTTCAGATCTGGCCGTACGACCTGGAGCTGCACCGCCGCCTCGCCGACCTGTATCAGGAGATCGGCGATCCCGGGTCCGAGGTGCTCGAGCGCCGGGCCGTGGTAGCGCTCCGCCCCACCGACCTCGCCCAGGCGCTCTACCGCCTGGCCGTGGCCGAGCGCCGATCGGGGGACAGCGAGGCGGCGCGCCGGTCGGTCATTCGGGCGCTCGAGATCGCGCCCAACTACGACGCGGCCCTCGAGCTCCTGCTCGAGCTGCGCGGCGGGGCCGACCGATGACGCGGGCGCTCCTCCCCGTCGGGGGGATCGCGGCGCTCGCGACGGCCGGCGCGCTGTGGGCGTCCGGAGTCGGCACCGTGCGGACGGAGCCCGACGACGAGCAGGCCGAGCCCGTCGCGGAGTGGGCGGCCGGCTCCGTGGGTGCGACGCCAGGCGATTTCGGCGCGGAGGGAGGACGGGCTGCCGCCCCCGCCCTTCAGGAATTCCGCTCCGTCTACGACGGCCGCCACCAGTTCGCGCGCATCCGCTACGACCTGCCCGGCGGCCGGGGCGGCCGCGGGTTCGGCCGGGGGCGCGAGCCCATGTGGGCGCACGACTTCCCACGGGCCGAGACGAACTTCCTGAAGATCCTGGATGAGACCACGTTCATCACGACACGGCTCGACGGCCTGAACGTGCTCACGCTGGACGACCCCGATCTGTTCAAGTACCCGGTCGCGTACGTGGTCGAGGTGCAGGCCTGGGACCCGAGCGACGAAGAGGTCGCGGCGCTCGGCGCCTATCTGCGCAAGGGCGGGTTCCTGATCGTGGACGACTCGCGCGGCCGGCGCGCGCTGGACAACCTCGAATACGTGCTCGCCCGTGCCGTCCCCGGCTCCCGACTCGTGCTGCTCGAGCAGGACCACGAGATCTTCGACTCGTTCTTCCGGATCGTGCCGGACGAGGTCATCCCGCCGTACGGGAACGAGCCTCCGCTCTGGCTCGCGATGTTCGAGGACAACGATCCCGAGCGGCGGATCCAGGTCGTCGTCAACTTCAACAACGACATCGGCGACTACTGGGAGTACAGCGACTACGGGTACTACCCGATCGACCTGTCCAACGAGGCCTACAAGCTCGGCGTCAACTACATCGTCTACGCCTACACCCACTGATCACCGAGAACCGACCATGAACCGGAGACAGCCTTGAGCAACGACGCCATCGGAACGCTCACGATCGAGAACGCCGACGACGTCGCGCTCGCGGATCGACTGAAGGGGGGACGGGAGCAGGTCATCAGCGAGCTCCGGAAGCTCATCATCGGGCAGGAGGACGTGATCGAGCAGGTGCTGCTCACGCTCTTCGTCGGCGGCAACAGCCTCCTGATGGGCGTGCCGGGTCTCGCCAAGACGCTCCTCATCCACACCGTGGCGCAGGTGCTCGACCTCAAGTTCTCGAGGATCCAGTTCACTCCGGACCTCATGCCGTCGGACATCACCGGCACGGACATCATCCAGGAAGACGCGGCGACGGGACGGCGCGAGATGGTGTTCGCCCCCGGCCCGGTGTTCTCGAACATCGTGCTGGCCGACGAGATCAACCGCACGCCGCCCAAGACCCAGGCGGCGCTGCTCGAGGCGATGCAGGAGCACCGCGTCACCGTGCAGGGCCGTACCTATGTGCTCGAGGAGCCGTTCTACGTCTTCGCGACCCAGAACCCGATCGAGCTCGAGGGCACTTACCCCCTGCCCGAGGCGCAGCTCGACCGGTTCATGTTCGAGATCGTCATCGAGCATCTCTCCGAGGAGGAGGAGCTCGAGGTCGTGCGCACCACCACCGGCCTCCTCGACCCGATCTTCAGCCACGCGATCACCGGTCCCGACCTCGTCGCGTTCCAGAAGCTGGTTCGGCGCGTGCCGGTCTCGGACTCGGTCCTGCGCTACGCCGTCGGGCTCACGCGGGCGAGCCGGCCGTCGCCGAACGGCGACAGCCCCGAGTTCGTGAAGAAGTGGGTGGCCTACGGCGCCTCGGTCCGGGCCGCGCAGTACCTCGTGCTCGGCGCCAAGGCGCGCGCCCTCACCCAGGGTCGCTATCACGTGACCTTCGAGGACATCCGCGCGCTCGCGCATCCCGTGCTGCGGCACAGGATCCTCACGAACTTCCACGCCGAGTCGGAGGGACGGACGTCCGGGGAGCTGATCGAGATGCTCCTGGACGCCGTGCCCGTGCCCGCCTCGGGGATGTAGGGGGAGCCGGCCGATGGCGGTGACGACGCGGAAGGCGGTGGGCGGCGGAAGGTTCCTCGATCCCGCGGTGCTCGCGCGGATCGGGAACCTCGAGCTGCTGTCGCGCACCGTGGTCGACGGCTTCCTGACCGGGCTGCACCGCTCGCCGTACCTCGGGTTCAGCACGGACTTCGCCGAGCACCGTCCGTACATGCCCGGCGACGACATCCGCCGCATGGATTGGCGGCTCTTCGCGCGCACCGACCGGCACTACATCAAGCTCTTCGAGGCCGAGACGAATGCGAACTTCTCGGTGGTCCTCGACGTGTCCGCGTCCATGAGCTACGGCAGCCACGAGGTGACGAAGCTCGATTACGCCCGGTACCTGTCGGCCTGCCTCGCGTACCTGTCGAACCGCCAGCGCGACCGGGTGGGCCTGATCACCTTCGATCACGAGATCGTGGAGTACCTGCCGCCCGCCATGCGCCCGATCGAGACGATGCTCCACCTGCTCGACCGCGCGGACCCCGGCCGGGAGGGCCGGCTCGGTCCGCCGCTGTTGCGCGTGGCGGAGCTCCTCGGCCGGAAGGGGATCCTGGTGCTCGTCTCCGACTTCTACGAGGACCCGGCGGACGTCCTTTCGGCGATCGCTCCGGTGCGGGCGCGCGGGCACGACATCATCGTCTTCCACGTCCTCGACCCGGCCGAGCTGCGCTTCACGTTCGAGGGCGCCTCCGGGTTCGAGGACCTGGAGACGCACGAGCAGATCCCGGTCGTGCCGGACCGGCTGCGTGAGGCCTACCTGGGCCTCGTCCAGGATCACGTGGCGACGCTGACGCGCGGGTTCTCCGACAACCGCATCGACTACGTGCAGCTCGACACCTCCAAGCCGCTGGACCAGGCGCTCTTCCAGTACCTGCTGGCCCGTGAGCGGATCAGGACGGCCCGATGAGCTTTCTCGTACCCCTCTTCCTCCTCGGCCTCGCCGGCGTCGCCGTCCCGATCATCCTGCACCTGACCCGGCGCCAGCGCCGGAACGTGGTGCGGTTCCCGTCGCTGATGTTCCTCCAGAGGATCCCGTACCAGGAGCGCCGGCGGCGGCGCGTCCAGCACTGGCTGCTGCTGGCGCTGCGGGCGCTGGCGCTCGCGCTGCTGGCGGTGGCGTTCGCCCGCCCGTTCTTCGATCGGTCCGACCTCGTCGCCGGCACCGCGACCGGGCCGCGCGAGGTGGTGGTGCTCATCGACCGCTCGTACAGCATGGGCATCGGCGACCGGCTGGACCGGGGCAAGACGGAGGCGCGCCAGGTGTTCGACGGCCTCGGGCCGCTCGACCGCGCGAGCCTGGTGGTGTTCGATCAGGGCGCGCAGGTGCTGGTCCGTTCCACGACCGACCGCGCGCGCCTCCGGAGCGTCGTCGACACCATCCGCGCCGGCTCCGGGGTCACCCGGTTCGGGCCCGCGCTGAAGGTCGCGCAGACGATCCTCGAGGAGTCCACGCTGCACGCCGCGGACGTCTTCCTGATGACCGACTTCCAGCGGACGGGTTGGACGGGCGACGAGGGGGTCCGCCTGCCCCCGGGCGCGAACCTCGTCCCCGTCGCCCTCGGCGGCGAGGTGCCCGAGAACGTGCGGGTCACCGACGTGAGCCTCCCCCGCCAGCTCGAGGCCGGCCGGGAGCGCGTCACCCCGACCGTGCGGCTCGTACGGCAGGGCGGAGAGGACGCACGCGAGGTGCCGGTGTCGTTGGAGATCGACGGCCAAGCGGTCCAGACGGTCGCGGTCCGGCTCGATCCGAACGGTGCGGGCACGGCCACCTTCCAGCCGGTCACGGTTTCGAGGGCCCACACCCGCGGCACCGTGCGCGTCCCCGCCGATGCGCTGCCGGCCGACGACGCGCGGCACTTCGTCGTCTCCCCGGGCACCGCCGCCTCGGTCCGCATCGTGGGGAACGCGAGCTCCGCGGAGGACCCGAACCTGTACCTCGCCCGGGCTCTCGACATTACCGAGGACGGCCGATTCGACGTGGGCGCGCGGCGCGGAACCGGCGTGACCGCCGCCGACGTCGAGAGCGCGGACGTGCTCGTGCTGAACGACATGCGACTCGATGCGGCGTCCGTGGACCGCCTCCGCGCCTTCCTGGACGACGGGGGCGGGGTGCTGGTCGCGCTCGCCGAGTACGCCACGTGGCCCGCCGCGGCCGCCGACCTGCTGCCCGGGACGGCGGGCGAGGTGCGGGACCGCGGCCAGGGACGGGGCGGGCGGCTGGGGCACCTGGAGTACAGCCATCCGATCTTCGAGGTGTTCTCGGGTCCGCGCAGCGGGGACTTCACGACCGCCCGGTTCCTCCGCGCTCGCCAGTTCGCGCCGTCGGATTCGGCGGACGTGCTGGCGCGCTTCGACGACGGCTCGGTCGCGCTGGTCGAGGGGCGCGTAGGCCGCGGGCGTGTCCTCGCGTGGACCTCCACGCTCGATGCCTACTGGAGCGATTTCGCGCTCCAGCCCGTGTATCTGCCGTTCGTGCACAGGCTCGTGGAGCACCTCGCGGGACGGACGGAGCCACGCTCCTCCTTCTCCGTCGGCCAGGTCGTGGACCTCGCGGACCGGGAGGGCCTCGAGGCCGTCGGCATCGCCTCCGCTGCCGCCGAGACCCTGGCCGAGGGGGGCGAGCAGGTCGCCCTCACGCCGAGCGGCACGCCGATCCGGCTATCGGAGCAGGAGGGGGCGCGCTACCTGGGGCTCGAGGAGCGCGGCTTCTACACGGTGCGCCCGCCGGGCGCGGAGCCCGAGCGCCCGCTCGTGCTGGCGGTCAACGTCGACGTGGAGGAGTCGAACCTGGTGGCGATCGATCCCGACGAGGTGGTGCTCGGCATCCAGGCGTCGTCGGCGGGCGGGGACGCTTTCGCGGGCGACGTTCCGGCCGCCGCGGAGCTCCGCCGGGAGGATCAGGAGCGCCGCCAATCGCTCTGGCGATGGATCCTCGTCGGTGCGCTCGCACTATTGATCATGGAGACGATCGCTTCGAACTGGGTGTCGCGGAGGAGCACGATGGCGGGACCGGGCGCCGACGTCGTAGCTTGATCGAGGGGAGTCCACGGAGGGGGTCGAGATGACGGATTCGGAGAGAAGGGTCGCAGACCGCAAGCTGGCCGAGCTCGTCCGCGCCGTGCGTCTTCGGTGGAAGCTCAGGCTCGTGCTGCGCGGGCTGGTCTGGACCCTGGGGATCTCGGCCGCGGCCTTCCTCGTCTCTGCCTTCGTGGTCGAGCGCATGCGCTTCTCGCCGGAAGCCGTGATCTGGCTCCGGGTCGTGAGTTGGACGACCCTGCTCGGCTCGTTCGCCTTCCTCGTCCTGCGGCCGCTCCTTCGTCCAGTCACGGACACGCAGGTGGCGCTGTACCTCGAGGAGCACGAGCCGTCGATCGAGCATGCCGTCGTGAGCGCGCTCGAGGCGAGCCGCGACGACCGCTTCTCCCCCGCGCTCTCCCACCGCGTTCTGGAGCAGGCCCTCGAGCGCGCCAGGGCCGTGGAGTTCGGCCGCAGGATCGAGCAGGGCGCGCTCTACCGGTTCGGTGGAGCCCTCTCGGGCGTGGTCGTGGCGAGCATCCTGCTGGCGCTCCTGGGCCCGACCCAGCTCCGCCATGGGCTGAACGCGATGCTCTTCCCGACCCGCGACGCGAGCACCGTCAATCCGTATCGCGTGGAGGTGCTTCCGGGCGATGCGGTGATCGCGCGGGGGTCGGACCAGATCGTCACCGCGGCGCTCCACGGATTCGAGGCCGGTGACGTCTCGATCTTCACGAGCGCGGGCGACACGCCCGGCTTCCAGCGGGTGAGCATGCTCCCGGCCGAAGCGGGCGGCTTCGAGGTGATGCTGCTCGCGGTCGATCTGCAGACGCGCTACTTCGTCGAGGCCGCCGGCATCCGCTCTCCGACCTACACGATCGACGTGGCGGAGCTTCCATACGTGGACGCGCTCGACCTGACCTACCACTTCCCGGGATACACGGGCCTCCCGCCGCGGATCGTGGAGGGCGGGGGGGACGTGGCGGCCCTCTCGGGCACGCGGGTCGAGCTGGTGATCCGCCCCACCATCCCCACCTCGGGCGGCAGGATCCTGATCGACGGCGAGCCGGCGGGCGATCTGGTGCCGGCGGAAGACGGCACCCTCACCGGGCGCTTCACGGTGGAGCGGCGCGGGCTCTACTCGATCGAGCTGGCCCGGGACAACGGGCAGATGGTGCCCGCCTCACCCGAGTACACGATCGACCTGCTGACCGATCAGGAGCCCTCGATCCGCTTCAACCGGCCGGGCCGCGACATGCCGGCCTCGCCCATCGAGGAGGTCTACCTCGAGATGCAGGCGTTCGACGATTACGGCGTCGCCGACGTGCGTATCGTGTATTCCGTGAACGGGGGGCCGGAGGACACGGTGGCCGTGTTCGGTACGTCGGGCCCGCCCCTGCCGGAGGTGTCGGCCGGCCACACGCTCTACCTCGAGGAGTGGCAGCTCGAGCCGGGCGATCTCGTTTCGTACTACGCGCTCGTGCGTGACAATCAGAGTGCCGGGACGAGGCGGGTGGTGGCCAGCGACATGTTCTTCCTCAACGTCCGGCCCTTCGAGCGCGCCTACCGGGAGGCCGAGCAGCAGGGCGGCGGAGGCGGCGGCGCCGGCGGCGAGCAGGGCATGGCCGACCAGGCGCTCTCGGAGATGCAGCGCCAGATCGTTTCGGCCACATTCAATCTGATGCGGCAACGGAACAGTTACGGAGCGAACGAGTTCAGCGAGAACGTCGTCAGCGTCACGCTCTCCCAGGAGCGCCTGCGGAGCCAGGTCCTCACGCTCCTCGAGCGCATGCAGAACCGGGGGCTCGTCGAGGTCGATCCGGGCTTCCGCGACGTATCCGCGATCCTGCCGCTGGCCGCCGAGGAGATGGTCCGCGCCCACGAAGCGCTCCAGGAAGAGCGCCTTCAGGACGCGATCCCCAGCGAGCAGGAGGCGCTGCGCTATCTCCAGCAGGCCGAAGAGACGTACGAGCGGTACGTCACGCGCTCGCAGGATCAGCAAGGCGGAGGAGGGGGCGGCGGGGGTCAGAGCGCCGCGGCCGACGATCTGGCGGATCTCTTCGAGCTCGAGCTCGACAAGCTCCAGAACCAGTACGAGACGGTCCGCCGCGGGGAGCAGCAGCAGGCGGACGCCCAGGTGGACGAGCTCTCCCAGGCGCTGGAGGAGCTCGCGCGGCGGCAGGAGCAGGAGGCCGAGCGGCAGCGGCGACGGGCCCAGGCCGGCGCCCAGGGCGCGCCCGGCTCCGGCGCGTCGCAGCGCAATCTTGCGGACGAGACCGAGGAGGCGGCCCGGCAGCTCCAGCGGCTCGCGCGTGAGCGGCAGGACGCGCAGCTCGAGGAGACGGCCCGGGCGCTCCAGCAGGCTGCCGAGGCCATGCGCCAGTCCGCCTCCGAGAGCGGGAACTCGGCGTCCGCGGGTGCGAACGAGGCGATGCGCCGGCTCCAGGACGCGAAGCGGGCGCTCGACGAGCAGCGCGCGGACCGGGTCGGGCGGACGGCGCAGGACGCGCTCCGCCAGGTCGACGAGCTCCAGCGCCAGCAGCGCGAGGTCCAGAACGACGTGCGCGAGCTGCCGGCAGGCGGCACGGAGCGACGGGAAGCGATCGACCGCCTGCGCGACCGGAAGAATCAGATGACGGAGGCCGTGGCGGATCTCGAGCGGGAGCTCGACCAGGCCGCCAGCGGAGGTCAGCAGGAGAATCCGCAGGCCGCCAGGAGTCTGCAGGCCGCCGCGGACCGCATCCGGGAGTCGAGCCTCAAGGAGAAGCTCCAGTACTCGCGTGGCACCATCGAGCAGTGGGACCCGCAGTCGGCGGTGACCCTGGAGCTCAGCATCGAGGGGGACATCCAGGCGCTCCGCGAGGAGCTGGAGAACGCCCGCGAGGCCGCGGGTGCGCGCTCCGTCAACCCGCTCGACGAGGCGCTCGAGGAGACCCGCGAGCTCGTCCGCGGCATGGAGGCGATGAACCGGCGACTGAACGAGCGGGCGCCCCAGGACAGCGCGGGAGCGCAGGGTCAGCAGGGTCAGCAGGGTCAGGAAAGCCAGGCCGGTCAGCAGGGCCAGCCCGGCCAGGAAGGCCAGCAGGGGCAACCCGGCGAGCAGGGGCAACCCGGCCAGGAAGGCCAAGCCGGTCAGCAGGGCCAAGCCGGTCAGCAGGGCCAGGCCGGTCAGCAGGGCCAGGCCGGTCAGCAGGGCCAGGCCGGTCAGCAAGGCCAGAGCGGCCAGCCGGGCGGCGGGCAGGGCGGCGGGGGCGGCGACCGGGACGGTCAGGATCGGCTCGCCCGGAACCCGACCGGCTCGGACTACGGCGGGGGCGGCCCGACCAGCGGCAATCCGCGCCCCCTGTCTCCGGACGAGATTCGCCAGTTCCGCAACGAATTCTCCGAGCGGGCGGGCCAGGTGCGCTCCCTCCGGAACGCGCTGACGGAAGCGGGCCACTCTGCCGAGGACCTCCAGGCGGTGCTGGAGGCGATGCAGCGGCTGGAGCGGGACGGCACCTACGGCGATCCGGCCGCGGTGGCACAGCTCCAGGCCGACATCCTCGAGACGCTCAAGCGCCTGGAGTTCGGTCTGAGACGTGAAGTCGAAGGCGCGGCGCCGCAGCGGGGGACGCTGAGCGGGTCGGGGGACGTGCCCGAGCGGTATCGGGAGCTCGTCGAAGAGTACTACCGCACGCTCGCGCGCGGCGCCGGCGGGAGCTGAGCTCCGGCCGCGTCCACCGCCCCCCCGGCGATCAGTTCCTGGCGCCTTCCCGCGCGCTGAGGATCTCGCGCACCTTGTCACGAAGGCCCGCGACGGTGAACGGCTTGGAGATGTAGTTCACCTCCGCGACGCGAATCCCCTGCAGGAGCACCTCGTCTTCGGTGTATCCCGACATGAAGAGGAGGGCCGTATCCGGATGGCGCTCACGGAACCGCTCCCCCAACTCGCGGCCGCCGAGCCCCGGCATCACGACGTCCGTGAGCAGCAGATCGATGGCGCCCTCGTGGGCTTCCGCCACGCGCAGGGCCTCCTCTCCACCCAGGGCTTCGAGGATCTCGTATCCGTCACGCCGCAGCACCTTGCTGGCCACCCGCAGCACGGAAGGCTCGTCATCCACCACGAGCACCGTCTTCCCGGTGGTCATCCGCCCCCCTTTGAAACCGGCATCATCGTCACGATCGGCGGCGCCTCTCCTGAAAGCGTCTCGAAGAAGTCCTGTGGGCCGCATCCCGTGCGAGACGCGCATGGAACGACGGGTGAATATGTACCGCAACCCGAGCCCGAATGCCATGCCGGCGCCCGTGCCGCCGCTCGACCGCGCCGCGCCGCGCTCCCCGTCGCGACCTTCTGTTAAATTTCGCCTCGCCACGAAACGACGGAAGCCGTTTCCCCCATCCAGGACGCGTGCACAGCAATGGCCGGACCGCAGTTCATCTACCACACCCATCGCTTGTCCAAGATCGTGCCCCCGCGGCGCGAGATCCTCAAGGACATCAACATCTCCTTCTATCCGGGCGCGAAGATCGGCGTGGTGGGCCCGAACGGGTCCGGAAAGAGCACGCTCCTGCGGATCATGGCCGGAGTCGACACCGACTTCCTGGGCGAAGCCTGGGCGGCGAAGGGGACGCGCATCGGATACCTGTCGCAGGAGCCCCAACTGGACCCGAAGCTGGACGTGCGCGGGAACGTCGAGGTCGCCGTGGCCGAGACGCGCGACCTGTTGCGGCGCTTCGAGGCGGTGAACCTCCGGTTCGGCGAGGTCTCCTCCGACGAGAAGATGAACGCGCTGATCGACGAGCAGGCGAAGCTCCAGGACCGCATCGAGGCTTCGAACGCGTGGGAGCTGGACCGACGCATCGAGATCGCCATGGACGCGCTCCGGCTCCCGCCGGGCGACGCGGACGTCTCCACGCTCTCCGGCGGCGAGCGGCGTCGCGTCGCGCTCTGCCGTGTGCTGCTGGAGCAGCCCGACATGCTGCTCCTCGACGAACCGACGAACCACCTCGACGCCGAATCGGTGGCGTGGCTCGAGCACCACCTGGCGGCGTTCGCGGGCACCATCGTGGCGGTCACGCACGACCGCTACTTCCTCGACAACGTCGCGCAATGGATCCTCGAGCTCGATCGCGGCGAGGGCATTCCCTGGAAGGGCAACTACTCCTCCTGGCTCGAGCAGAAGAGAGAGAGGCTGCGCGTCGAGGAGAAGCAGGAGTCCGCGCGCCAGAGGACGCTCGATCGCGAGCTGGAATGGGTGCACATGTCGCCGCGGGCCCGACAGGCGAAGGGCAAGGCCCGCATCAGCGCCTATGAAGAGCTTCTCGCCCAGGACGAGCGCGAGCAGGTGCGGACGGCGGAGATCCTCATCCCCAAGGGACCCCGGCTCGGCGGCGTGGTCGTGCGGGCGGAACGGATTCGCAAGGGCTACGGCGATCGCCTGCTGATCGACGACCTCTCCTTCGACGTGCCGCCCGGGGCCATCGTAGGCATCATCGGGGCCAACGGCGCCGGCAAGACGACGCTCTTCCGGATGATCGTGAATGAGGAGGATCCGGACGAGGGCGACCTGGAGGTCGGGCAGACGGTGAAGCTCGCGTACGTGGACCAGTCTCGGGACATCCTCGACCCCGAGAAGACGGTCTTCGACGAGGTCAGCGAGGGGCACGACATCCTCCACTTCGGCCGGGCCGAGGTGAATCCGCGCGCCTACCTCTCCTGGTTCAACTTTCGAGGCGCCGACCAGCAGAAGAAGGTCGGCGTGCTGTCCGGCGGGGAGCGGAACCGCCTGCATCTGGCGAGGTTGCTGAAAGCCGGCGGAAACGTGATGCTGCTCGACGAGCCGACCAACGACCTCGACGTGGACACGTTGCGCGCGCTCGAGAACGCGATCCTCGACTTCGCGGGGTCCGTTCTGGTCATCTCCCACGACCGGTGGTTCCTGGACCGGGTCGCGACGCACATCATGGCTTTCGAAGGCGACTCGCGGGTGGTGTGGTTCGAGGGCAACTATCAGGATTACGAGGCGGACCGACGTCGGCGCCTGGGAGACGAGGCCGCGCAGCCGCACCGGCTGAAATACCGCAAGCTCGTGCGGGATTGAGCGGGGTCTCGAACGATGGTCGATGGGGCACGGCCCGAGGCTTCCGTGGACGACGCCGTCCGGATCGAGGATGATCCGGTCCTGCCGTCCCGCCGGGGCACCAGCAGCCCCGACGAGCGGGAGCGCGTGGTCGCGGAAGCGCTCGCGCACGCCGAGGCTCGTGACGCGGTGTACCGCCGGCCTCTGGCCGACGGGAGCGGCTGGTGGAAGGTCGCGCTCGCGTCGCTGCTGCTCCTCCTGGCCGCTGGCTTCGCCGTCGCGCCTCCGGCCTGGCTCGGGAAACCGGCCCCGGTCACGCTCGCGGCCGCCACGCGTGCCCGGGGAGCGCGCCTCTCGCTCTATCTGCAGGCGCGCCAGGTGGAGGCGTTCCGGGTCGTCGAGGGCCGGCTCCCGCTCGATCTCGCGGAGGCAGGAGAAGCGCTCCCGGGCGTCCGCTACCTGCGGTCGAGCGGCCGGGTGTATCAGCTGGTCGCGGTCGGCCCGGACGGCCGCGCCATCGTGTGGGACTCCACGCGCCCGGTGCCTCCGATCCAGCGGGAGGGAGCGAGGATCCCCGGCGTGGAGGGGCCGTCGTGACGCGACGGGAGGTGGCGCTCACCGGGGCGACCTTCGGAGACGTCCTCCTGGTGATCGCGGCGATCGGTCTCGCCGCCGCCATGCTCTACCCGGGGATGAGGGCGCGGGCCTACGAGCGGCACCTCGAGGCGGTGGTGGCCGACGTCGAGACGGTGCTCGAGGCGGTGGAACGTGTTCGGGCCGACACGGGCGCGTGGCCCGAGCGTCGCCCCGCCGAGCCGGTGGTGCGCTCGGAGTCGGGCGCGCTCCCGAGGGAGGCCGCTCCAACCTACCGCATCGAATGGCGGAGGCTTGCGATCGCGGACGTTCCGGAGCCGCTCACGGACGCGGAGGCCGACGTTCCGGAGGGCCTGGACGACGAGGACGCGCCCGCGCCCCCCGAGCCTTCGCTCCACCATCTGGGTCTCGTGTCCGTGCACGCCGCGGACGACGGCGTACTCGAGGCGCTGCTGGGCCGTTGGGGCATGGATCGCTCGTTCGTCCACGATACGACCTGGACGCTGGTGCTCCCCCGCTCCCCGGCGCGGGTTGCGACCACGGGTACTCCCTAGAAGGCTGTTGGAGAAGTCCAGCGGGCCGCGCACAGGGTGCTTGTGCGCGTTCAGCCGAGGAGCGACGACGAGGCGTAGCCGTAGCTACGGTGAGGAGAAGAGACGATGGATCAACCGCACAACCACCCTGTGCC
>Ga0079224_100009937_pt1 | contig 13027 bp, 14 predicted proteins | sample Stecom2015_FD_80414 | JGI IMG/M metagenome (GOLD analysis project Ga0079224, IMG submission 80414) | Agricultural soil microbial communities from Utah to study Nitrogen management - Steer compost 2015 | ecosystem: Environmental > Terrestrial > Soil > Agricultural land | place: USA: Utah... | reverse complement strand
ATTATATATTGATTATATATCAACAGGCGAAGTGGTAGAAGATAACCAGTTTATGTGTAAAGCCCTGAAAGAAGTTAATGAGGGAGGGAATTTTTTAAATAATTGGGTTTATGAACAAACCAAGGAATTATTAAATAAGAATAAACTGGTGGCCATTTTAGGTGGTGATCATAGTGTACCCTTAGGTTTTTTTAAAGCACAAGCCGAAAAGCATGGAGATTTTGCCATTCTGCAAATTGATGCGCACTGTGATCTTCGGGATGCATATGAAGGATTTAAGTATTCACATGCAAGTATCATGCATAATGCATTGAATGAAATTCCGCAGTTAAAAAGATTGGTACAAGTTGGTATAAGGGATTTTTCAGATGGGGAATTAGAATACATAACTAACAGCAATGGCAGGATCGTTACTTTTTTTGACCGTGATATAAAAGAGCGAATGTTTGAAGGAGATACCTGGAAAAATATCGTAGGTGAAATTATAAATACATTACCTCAAAATGTTCACCTGAGCTTTGATATAGATGGATTAGATCCAAAACTTTGCCCCAATACCGGAACACCTGTAGCAGGTGGATTTGAAACAGAACAGGTTTTTTATTTATTGAGAAAGTTAATTCAAAGCGGACGAAGACTGATAGGATTTGATTTGAATGAAGTAGGTGTAGGTGAAAATGACTGGGATGCCAATGTGGGTGCAAGAGTTTTGTACAAACTTTGCAACCTGCTTGTCCTCAGCAACCCGGTTAATGATAATTGAAATGAAAGCTTACCAACTGGTATTACAAAATCATAAATTAAAAACTTATCGAAAAATAAGCTGGTTAATAGTTGCTCTAAACTTTTTTGCCTTTCTGTTTATTAGTTACCAGTTATTCAATACAGAAAAATTTAAATGGCCATTAATTGGTGCCGTTTTAATCCTTGTATTTGTAATCTTCTTCTACATAAAAAAGAGAAAAGACAAAAACAGTATTCCATTATTTATATACCCCTTCCTGGTAGCTATGTTTACATGGCTGCAGTTGAATAATTACTGGATGATAGGTATAATTTTTTTTATGTTGGTTTTTGAGAACCTGAGTAAAAAAACATTGATCGTAAAGGTTGATGATCAAAAAATTATTTATCCTTCCTTTCCAATAAAAGAAATTGAATGGCCCTTGGTCAAAAATATTTTAATAAAAGATGGATTGTTAACAATTGATCTGAAAAACAATAAGCTTATTCAAACATTATTAATAGAAAGTGATGTAAGTGAAGAAAACTTCAACGAATTTTGCACTAAGCAATTATCTAATTCACCTTACCGGCAAAACTGATAACAATAAATATGTCCATTAATCAATCCCCATATATTCTTTATTCTGATGGAAAGGGAAAGATATTTGAAGATACTTCGCTGTATGTTACCGGCCGGTCAGGCTGGGATGCATTACCTGTTCCCTTAGATGAATGGATTGAATTACCAACGGGTGGACAGTTATATGAATTACCAGGCAGAAGAGGAATTGGCATTGATATAAAAACGGGTGAAATGCGCTTGTGCGAAAAAGGCTGGGCCGTTGCCGCTTTCATTCCTCCTGCACATACTGGTTTTTATATTTCGGCTTACGAAACAGAACCGGATGCACCTACCCTCCCATTATTTTGTTATACTGCTGCGGGATGGCTGGATGAAAAATTTTATGTTCCTGCAACCCGAATAGAACAGGATATCAGGCAGGAAAGCTCAGGATACGATAATGACAGGATCCAGTTTGGTGTTGAAGCTTTATTAAAAGCGTACCCACATAACCGTTTGGTTGAACACCTTGGTAAAAATTGTGCACTTACCTACCATTGCCCGGCAGCCCGTAACTTTTTTATTGGCCGTTGGGAATGCCCGGTTCCTGCTTCACCTGCATGTAATGCAAATTGTATTGGATGTATTTCTTTTCAACCGGTTGAAGAAACAATTGTTTCTAACCAGGAAAGATTAATGTTTAGACCCACGGCACACGAGATTGTTGAATTTACTGTTCCGCACCTGGAAACAGCACCGTTCCCACTGGTAAGTTTCGGCCAGGGCTGTGAGGGTGAACCTTTATTAATGGCAGATACCATTCGTGAAGCTATCATAGAGATCAGGAAACATACATCAAAGGGTAGTATCAATATCAATACAAACGGATCCAAACCTGATACCGTGAAATTACTTTGTGAAGCTGGATTAAACAGTATTCGCGTAAGTACAAATTCTTTAAGGCCTGAAATTTACACACCCTATTATCGCCCTAATAATTACAGCTTTGAGGATATTATTGAAAGTCTGAAAGTGGTGAGGGATTTTGGTGGCTGGACTTCAATAAATTATTTTGTTTTCCCGGGCATGACGGATAGTGTGTTGGAATATGAAGCATTGCGGCAAACCATCATGGATACAAATTTGAACATGATTCAATGGAGGAATTTTAATATTGACCCGGACTGGTACCTGGGTAAAATAGGTGTTACAGAAACAGGTGAATGTTTAGGAATGAAACAAATGATGGAATTGTTGCGGGATGAATTTCCGCAACTGAAATTCGGTTATTACAACCCTCCCATTGAACGTATTAAAGGCGTTTTTGAATCAGACTTTGCGCACTAATTAATTTGCTGATACCTGTCCTCTTATTTCTCCACCCGGATGCATAACAGTATGCAAGTTATAATACAAAGTTCCTGCTTTTAAATAACCTTCACTTGTTGCATCAAGAGTTGTTGTGCCGGTAATATTTCCACTTGTACCATTTGTTGTAACTGTTAAGTCTATAATGGGTGAGGCATTTGTACCCGCGGCAGCAGGGCCATGAAAATGTGCCACCACCACATCACCAGATAAACCAGTCCAGTTAATGGTGTAACTAAATACATTGGTATTATCATTGAAGCTGCCGGTTAAAGTAGCTGTTCCATTAGATGTAACTGCGGGCACTTCCTGAGCACCTGACGCACTTCCTGTAACCGTTAAAACTATATCATCTATATCATCATCGTCATCATCACAGGAAACAAAAAATAATGGAATGGCCAGCAAAAAAATAAAGCAGGTCCAGGTGCTGAAAAGATTTTGGATGATTTTCATAAAATGAAATTTAATTTATAAACTGATATCGCTTAAATATGTAAAATGGTTGCCAAACAGATCTGCTTAAATTTTTACATTGCGCAACCTGGACCCATTTTATTAGGGGGTTCATAATAGATTTATTTAACGGGCACTGTTCAAAATCCTGGATTCATGAAAAAAATAATTGTCGTTGGCGCCAGTTCGGGTATGGGTAAAAGCATAGCGATTAAATATTTAAAATTAAATAACCGGGTATGTATAACCGGTAGAAGGGCTGTATTGTTAAATAAAATCAGCGATGAGTACCCCCAAATAAAAACATCCTGTTTTGATATCACACAGCCTGGTTCTGTTAATCATTTAGAAGAACTGGTCAGCCACATGGGTGGATTAGATATCCTGGTGATTAGTGCTGGCGGAGGCGAGATTAATGAAGATTATGCATTAGAAAAGGAAGAAAACATGATTACACTAAATGTGAATGCATTTGTAAATATCACTCATTGGGCATTCAACTATTTTACCAGGCAGGGACATGGACAATTGGCAGTGATTTCTTCGGTTGCCGCAAATCGTGGAAATGCGGTATCACCTGCTTACAGTGCCTCCAAGGCATTTCAATCAGTTTACCTGGAAGGTCTTGCCATCAAGGCACACCGGTCTTTAAAAGACGTAACCGTAACTACTATTGAACCCGGGTTTGTGGCAACAAAAAAACATGACGGAAAAATTTTTTGGGAAGTCACGGTTGAAAAAGCCGCTGACCAAATCATAAATGCCATTGAGAATAAAAGAAGAAAGGTTTATATCAGTAAACGCTGGGGTATGATCGCCTGGCTGCTTAAAAGAATTCCATACAATATGTACCGACGCTTGTAAAATTGATTCTTATAAAAAATACCCCAATTGTAACCTCCAGACCTCCACAATCGTTTAGGGATAGAAGATTGTTAAAAAAAATAAAAAAGATGGATGGTAATATAGTCATACGAAAAAGATCGTATATTCGAAGTACAATTCAATTAGCCATGAGTTCCACGAAATATATTAAACCGACAGAAAGCGAACTGGAAATTTTGCAAATCATCTGGACAAAAGGATTAGCTACGGTAAGAGAAGTTCATGAAGAATTAGGGAAGACAAAAGATGTAGGCTATACTACTACTTTAAAGCTAATGCAGATCATGCACGAAAAAGGACTGGTTAAAAGAGATGACTCAATGCGGACGCATATTTACCAGGCAGCCGTGAACAAAGAAAAAACACAAAAACACCTCCTTACAAAAATGATCGATTCTTTGTTTGGCGGATCCCCTACCCAATTAGTTATCCAGGCCCTTGGAAATGATAAACAAAATATGAGCGAACTGGAACTTGCACAGATCCAGGATTTATTGAACAGCTTAAAAAAACAATAATATGCCCGTTATCGGTCATGTAGATTTTCTCCAGTCACTGGGCTGGGCACTCCTTAACAGCTTATGGCAAGTAGCTTTTTTATGGGTTATTTACCAGGTCATTAATTCCTTTACTATATCATCTTCACCTGCAAGAAAAAGTTTACTGGCTACATTATTTCTTACGGGCGGATTTGTATGGTTTATTTATACATTATTCAACCACTTATTTTCAAATTCAATAGAAATTTTGTTTTCTGCTGCATATTTTAAAGTGGAGATGAGTGCAATAAATACATGGTTACAATCTTCTCTTCCTGTAGCCTCTTTACTGTACCTTCTTTTATTATTCATTCCGTTATTTAAATTCGCCCGGAATTACAGTTATGTAAACCAGTTGAGATCCGAAGGCCTCTCAAAAATCGATGTTGAATGGCGCCTTTTCGTAAAACAGGTTGCAGGCAGGTTGGGGATCAGGAAAACAGTAAATGTTTACATTTCGAATTTTGTAAACTCCCCGGTAACCATTGGATTTATTAAGCCATTGATCTTACTTCCGATGGCAGCCGTTAACCAGCTTACACCAGGCCAAATGGAAGCTATTTTATTGCATGAACTCGCACATATCAAAAGACATGATTACCTGGTTAACCTTTGGATAACGCTTATTCAAACCATTCTTTACTTTAACCCGTTTGTGAAATTATTTATCAAACAGATTGAAAGGGAAAGAGAAAAAAGTTGCGATGAAACAGTTATACATTTTCAATATGATCCACACGGATATGCATCCGCATTATTGATGCTTGAAAAAACAAATTCATCTACTTCTATAGCATTAGCTGCCAAAGGAAAGAAAAATGATTTGTTACACAGGATAGAAACTATATTGGGTATTCATCGTTCAGCATCTCTTTCCATAAAAAAAATAAGTGGAATATTCGCCGGTTTACTTTGCATAGTTGCTATACAGGCTCTCTTTATAATGAGTCAACCTAAGAAAGAAAACGTTGAGAATTTCGCATTACTGAATGCTACGAATCCTTTTTATTTTTTTACGGGTGAAGATCCCGTTAATGAAACCAGCACTTCTTTGCTGGTTACTAATGAATTGACTTTTTCTGATGAGGAATCAGCCATTCATACAAATGAACCACCAGAAGAAGTTTTATTACCAGCAGCGCCTCCGGTTCCTGCATCTCCCGTTATTGCACCAGGTACACCCTATATGCCTGGAGATTATGTATATGTAAATGCCACTGAAATCATTGAACCCACACTAACTGAAGAAGAGGTGGAACAGGTTGAAGAAATAGTAGAAACCAGTAAAGAAGTATTGGAAAAGGCAAAGTGGAATGAGATTGAGGAGAATATTGCGGATGCATTAACCTCACAACAAAAAAGTGTACTGCAGCAAGCTTACCTGGAAGAACTTCAAAAAATCAATTGGGAAAAAATGGAGGATAGATTGCGTCATTCCGCCGCAAGTGTTGACCTGGAAAATATGAATCTTCAATTAAAAAAGGAACTAACTCATTTCAAATTAGATAGCCTGGTTAAAGCGTATTCTGTATCAATCAATACACTTAAATCTGTAGAAGCATTTGTAAAAGACAATAAAGAACAGGAAATGATTCACCCCGAAATCTCCATTCCTGTCATAGTTGAACAGAGAAAAGCACTGGAAGTTCAATTAAATCAAATTAAGGCCATAAGAGACAAAAAAATAATCAGGCTTTAATATCTACTGTAAAAAATAAAATTGAAATTAAAGATTGATTTAAAATCAATCACTGAATATTCTATTGATATGCAATTGCAAGGGCTGATAGCTATTGTAACTTAAAATCCCTTGCTTCTTGCCATAAGAAAAAAATGCTAATCCTGGTAATTTCTTCTACCCTCCTTCATCTAAAACTTCTGATCTAATAAAAGCCTTCAACTTTTAAAAACCAATAACTCTGAAGCTGACTTTCAGTTTGGAGATTCGGTTAATTAAATCGATAAAAATTCCATTTTCTTGCATTTTGCATTCGCTCAATTTTCTGCCAGGTTCTTATATCGAAAGCAAGGTTTCCGGGTGAACTTAATGTAAAATTTTCATTTTCTCAAGCCCCTGCCTGCCGGTACAAATATTTAATTTTTTGCCACAGTTCCAGATAAACGAAGTGATAAGGAATCCACTTTTAGATTATAGCAATAGACATTTAACCGGAAAACACTTTTGAATTGTCTGAATAATTCTAATGGTCAAATTGTAACAAACGACTGCTGTTTTTACCCTCGCAAAATAAAAGATCAAGAATGGAGAGATTTGGCAAGAACCCCAAACGTTCCATAAATACCTGGCTGTAAACTGGCGTTTCAAATTGAGTATAGTTATTAGGAAGGAACTTATCTCTTAAATCTAAGAAGATTTCAGGATCATATTGTTTTTCGTAATTGATGGTGAATTCTGCCACAATGTCAAATTCCAGTTTTTGAATCGTCCAGTAAAAAAGTTCAAGATTCCAATCAAATAAAAAATCAAATCTTTTCATATAAAATTCTTCGAGGCTGTACTTATAAAATTCAAACCATGGCGAACGATTGTACGAGGACACAATTGTCTTCCAATGTTGATCCTGCCAGTTATATTGATTAGCGATCCGGATATCTCTCGAAAATGTTTTTTGCTCCCTTCCTTTTTGGAGAGGAACACTTAAAGTAACCGGGCCATTTGCCCCGGCAATGATGCAGCGATTCCTAAAACTTCGTTTTTGATATCTTTCACATTGCTCTAAAACAATATGCGAATTCTTTGATAAAGCAGTATACAAGCTAACCGGTGCAAAATACTGATTCTCAACTATTATATTCATTTTCATTAAAATTAAACTTAATGCAAACTGCAAAATTGAATTTAATTCATTCTCAACCACCCATTACATATATGTAAATATCAAACAGAATTTACAATAGATTCATAATTAAGTATTTACCAAAATAAATAATACTATAGATATTAGTATGAAATTTCGAAAAGTAAAACAGTGGAAAAGCTAAATCCTTTAGCCATACAAAAATGCTAAAGTTAAGCCTCTCCTTTCAATCAATTGAAGTTTACACTAATTTGCACGTCAATAATTTTATCATGAAGAAAAGCCTCCCTGTCCTGCTGATCATTTTTATCTCCTTATTTATTTTCTCTTGTGGTAAGATCCAGGAGCCCGAATTCAGAACGGTAAAAAACTTTAATGTGGATAGCCCAGGCTTTGACAGTTCCGGTGTAAGTCTTGATGTGGAGTTATATAATCCAAATAATTTTGGTGTAAACCTAAAGGAAACGGTAGGTGATTTTTATGTAGATAATATTTACCTGGGTAGGTTGTCGCAGGATTCATTGGTTAGCATATCTGCCAATTCGTCTTTTATCATTCGGTTGAAGGGGAATGTTTTATTGAGAGAATTACTTAAAAATCCGGTGGCTCTCTTATTACAAAAAGAAGTTTTAATAAGGGCTGAAGGCAGCACAAAGTTGGGTAAAGCTGGATTTTTCAAAACCTATCCCTTTTCTGTTCAACAACGACAATCCATGGATTTTCTTCGTTAATGGTTGCTTTTTGTGTAAATATTATCGATAGATAAATTCAAAATTTCCTCATTAAAACGCAAAAAAAAGTCCACCTGCAGGATGGACTCAAATAAAATCTTTTAGTGTTTGGGCAATCCCCCATCTTCAGTTCGCTTACAAGTTTTAGGTAACCTTTTGTATGAATCTTCATTTAGCGGAACATCATCAGCATCATATCCCATATTGGCTATAGCCGTTTTGATCTGCTCTATATCAGTTCTGTCTGTCCAGTATTTTACGTTAGTTTCCTTTTTACGGTAATTCACATTTACGTAGGATACACCGTCAATCCTGTTCAAATAGGTTTCAATTCTTTTTTTACAAGCTTCGCAGCCAACTCCGGGTGTACTGATCTTTGCAGTTTGAACAGCTTTTGTTTGAGCATTGCCCACAAAACTGAATGCCGCCACAAAGAATAAGGAAAGGAATAAAGTTTTCATTGATCACGTTTTATGTAGCCACAAATTACAACATGCCGGTCCAATTTGCCGGGTCATCGCGCCACTTTAACAAAATTTCCTCATCAGCAGACTGTATGGTTTGTTTTTCTAAAGCCAGTTTTACCAGGCTGGGATAATCTGTAAGCGAATAATACTCAATTCCTGCAGCTTTAAAGGCTTCAGTGGCTACCGGGAAGCCATATGTGAAAATTGAGACCATTCCTGCCACTTCTATGCCCTCCCTGCGCAATACTTCAACTACTTGCAGGCTGCTTTTACCGGTCGACACCAGGTCTTCTATAACAACAGCTTTTTGATCCCGCCTGAAAAAGCCTTCAATTTGATTTCCCAGGCCATGCTCCTTTGGCTTGGGACGCACGTAAATGAATGGCAGTTTTAACTGGTCGGCTGCCATTGCTCCCCAGGCAATACCTGCAGTGGCAACACCAGCAACGAGATCTGCGTCAGGAAATTTTTCGAAAACAATATTGCACATTTCAGACTTGATAAAATCGCGGATGTACGGGTAAGATAACACACGACGATTATCACAATAAATCGGGCTTTTCCATCCACTGGCCCAGGTAAATGGAGTGGATGGATTTAATTGAACGGCTTCTGCCTGCAATAATTTAGAGGCTATAACAGTAGCATTTGTCATGGCGCAAAACTAAGGGTTCAGATGAATGATGGCAACAAAATGAATGCACCGGTAGAATTTAAATGCTGCTGCGACTTATATTCGTAAAAAACTGGCTGCATGTACATAAAAATCTACTTTGGCGATAAACCTCTTTTTCTTTGTGATGAGATCAATGAAGAGATAGAACCTTATATACATCATGATGATACCATGTTTATGGATGAATTAGATAAACATGCCGTAAAAACAATGATCTTCGAAATGCAGCAATCCAATATTCATGCAGGAGTATTTAAACATCATTCCCTGGAGGAACTGCAAAAAGTCTTTTTCAAAAAATTTCACCTGGTAAAGGCTGCGGGAGGCCTCGTTAAAAATGAAGCGCATGAAGTATTGATGATTTACAGAAAAGGTAAATGGGATTTACCAAAAGGGAAACTGGATAACGGTGAAACTCTTGAAAAATGTGCAGTAAGGGAAGTTGAAGAAGAAACCGGTTTAACAGGTGTAATTTTATTATCACCGATCATGATTACCTACCATACTTACCATGAAGGCACAAAATTTATTCTCAAAGAAAGCCATTGGTATAGCATGAAATCAAAAAAAGACATGCATTTTACGCCACAACAGGAAGAAGGCATTACAGAAATAAAATGGTTCGATAAGTCCAGCCTAAATAAAATACTTTCCAAAACCTACCCTATGATTAAAGATGTAATTACTGCTTTATAGAGAAACGCCCGGGAAATTTCCTGCAGGAAATTAATACTTGCAAAATGCTGAATTCTTCAACCATAAAATTGTTGCGCCTTCCTTTTTCAATTTTCCTTTCACCACTTTTTTTATTTTCATTATCACAGGTACAACATATTCATTGGGGCAAAGCTGCATTGATCTTTATTATTCTGCATTTTCTTATTTATCCTGCCAGTAATGGTTACAATAGTTATATGGACAGGGATACAGAAAGTATAGGTATAATTGAAAAACCCCCAACACCTTCCAAACAACTTTACAGGCTTACCATTGTAATGGACCTGCTTGCCATTTTATTAGGTTTTCTCATCAGCCCTTTATTTAGCATTGTTTTGCTACTGTACATAGGCGCTTCAAAAGCATACAGCTACCGCGGTATAAGGTTAAAGAAATATCCTGTTATCGGGTATCTAACTGTAATAATATTCCAGGGTGCTTTAACTTTCTGGCTGGTATATTATGGCAGCAGCTATGATCAAAGCCTGGATATACCGTGGCAGGGTATGGCCATTTGTGCTTTACTGATCGGTGGATTTTATCCACTTACTCAAATTTATCAACACGAACAGGATCTTACGGATGGAGTAAAAACCATCAGCTATATGTTAGGTTATACCGGAACTTTTATTTTTTGCGCATGTGTTTACCTGCTTGCATGGATGCTGATGGCACAATTCTTTATTTTAAAGAATGAGGTGAATAAATTAATGGTTGTAAGCATCTTTTTTATACCCATTATCGTTTATTTCATCAATTGGTTTCGCCAGGTAAAAAAAAATCAACTTGCAGCAAACTTCAAAAATACCATGCAAATGGTTTGGCTCGCAGCAATTTGTACAAACCTGGCATTCGTAATTCTTTTAATCTGGAACTTATTTGAGTAAAATTATTTCAATAGGAACAGCAGTCCCCACATACAAACATAAACAAGAAGAAATTCTTGATTTTATGCAGCGTGTATATGCTTTTTCAGAAAATGATAAAAGGAAGTTGAAATACCTATATCACAAGGGAGGTATTGATACAAGATATTCTGTTATTCCCGATTATAGTTTGTCAGCCACTGAATGGAAATTTTATACACCTTCAGAAAACCTGGAGCCATTTCCAAAACTGGAAAAAAGGTTGAAATGGTTTCAGAATAATGCAGCTAAAATCTCTTTACAGGCCATTGAAGATTGTTTAAAAGAGCATTCATCAAACAACATCACACACCTGATCACAGTTAGTTGTACAGGCATGAGCAACCCGGGGCTTGATCTTGAATTACTGGAATTATTAAATCTGTCGCCCACCACATTCAGAACCTGTATTAATTTTATGGGCTGTTATGCTGCAGTGCATGCCATGCGGATGGCTGATGCTTTCTGCAAGGCTGATAAAAATGCCAGGATTTTAATTGTATGCACTGAACTCTGCACGCTTCATTTTCAAAAAGAACCTACAGTGGATAATATTACAAGCAGTATGTTATTTGGGGATGGCTCAGCTGCTGTTTTAATTACTGGCAATCCGGAAGATGCAGGATTACAGATTGATCATTTTTATTCCACTATAGCACAAAAAGGCAAACCCGATATGGCCTGGGAACTTTCTTCAAAAGGTTTTCTTATGACGTTAAGCAGTTATGTAGCAGATCTGGTCGAAGAAAATTTTCTTGCGCTTGCAAATAATGCTTTACAAACAGCGAATCTTGATAAAGAAAAAATTACCCATTGGTGTATTCATCCTGGTGGAAAAAAAATTTTAGAAGCTGTACATAAGAGCCTGGAATTTACCAACGGGCAATTACAAAACAGTTATGATGTATTAAGAGACTATGGCAACATGTCCTCACCCACCGTTTTGTTTGTATTGAAAAAAATAATGAATGAAATGCAGCAAGGCAAAGCCATGAATGTTTTTGGTGCTGCTTTTGGTCCGGGATTAACAATGGAAAGTTTTATCTTATCTGCATGATCGATCTCAGCCAGCGCAGTTATCAAAAAGAACTTATAGATGCAGAGGATATCCCTTTTGAAGATATGGCTAAAACTTTACAGGAATTAAATACCATCAATACATACTTGGGTGGACATAATATTACTTTACAAGGTGTGAAAAAGCTTAATGAAAAAAATGATCCGGTAACCATTTGCGAAATAGGTTGCGGCGGTGGAGATAATTTATTTGCTGTTTACCAACATTACCATAAAAAGAACATTAATGTAAATTTTATTGGTATTGACATAAATCCTGAATGCATTTCATTCGCAAAGGAACAATACCCAGACTTACCCTGTGAATGGATATGCAATGATTATTCAAATATTGATTTTGAAAAGCAGAAACCTGATATCATTTTTTCTTCACTGTTCTGTCACCATTTTACAGATGATCAATTATTGCAAATGATCAAATGGTTACGACAAAACACCAAAATTGGATTTTTTGTGAATGACCTGCACCGGCATTGGCTTGCCTGGTATCTGATCAAATACATTACAAAATTTTTTAGCAAATCATATCTTGTAAAAAATGATGCAGCTCTATCCGTAGCCCGCAGTTTCAGGAAACCTGACTGGGAAAATTTATTCAACCGGGCTGGTATTGATAAATATTCAATCACCTGGAAATGGGCATTCAGGTACCTGGTAATATGTAAAAAATAATGGAAGATCTGCTAATCCATAAAACACAGGGTGAATCTATTGCCGCCAATCCTGGCAAAACATATGATGCTGCGATCATTGGTGGTGGCCTGGCTGGTTTGTCGTTGGCAATCCAGTTAAGCAGGTTAAATTATTCCGTCATTGTTTTTGAAAAGGAACAATTTCCATTTCATAAAGTATGTGGCGAATACATCAGCATGGAATCAAAAAATTTTCTGCAAAGCCTGGGAATGGATCTGGATAATTTGAATCTTCCTGTTATAAGTAAGCTCGTTATTTCTGCAAAAAATGGTAAGCTGTTGAAGCATAATCTTTCATTGGGCAGCTATGGCATCAGCAGGTATTTACTGGATGATTGTTTGGCACAAATTGCTGTTACTAACGGAACTATTTTAATGCAAAATACCCGGGTAAATGATGTTTATTT
>Ga0079224_100009936_pt1 | contig 13028 bp, 8 predicted proteins | sample Stecom2015_FD_80414 | JGI IMG/M metagenome (GOLD analysis project Ga0079224, IMG submission 80414) | Agricultural soil microbial communities from Utah to study Nitrogen management - Steer compost 2015 | ecosystem: Environmental > Terrestrial > Soil > Agricultural land | place: USA: Utah... | reverse complement strand
TCGACCGGCTGGTCGCCGCGATCGACTTCACCGATGCCCACGACGGCGACGGCTCGCACGCGATCCCGCCGCTGGTCAGGACCATTCGTCACGCCGACTGCGGCGCGCGGCTGGTGGTGTCGGTGGTCGCGAGGCTGATTCAGCAGGAGCGGATCGCCGATCCGCTGCTGACCCTCGCGGTCCGCCAGGATCCGACGATCCTCGCCGCCGAGGTCATCCCGCTTCCGCTGCGTCAGCAAGCCGCGAGGCTGTTCGGCAAACGCGAGCCGCGAGCGCGGCCGGATCCGAAGCTGGCCGCGAAGCTGCTGAGCTCGCCGCTGATCCGCCGCGCCGACGGCAAGCTCGATCTGCGCGTGACCGCGGGCGTGGCCTGGCTGCTGGAGCCGCCCCGCTTCTCACGGCTGCTCGCGCTGCTCGGCGTCGAGTCGGTGCTCGCGGCGGTCGAGGCCGGCGAGCTGGCCGGGTTCATGACCCTGTGCGACTTCCCGCCGCCGACCCCCGAGCTGCAGCGCGAGCACCCGGAGCTGACCGTCCACTCGGCGCTCGACCTGATCGCCGCCGCGCCGCCGCGCCTGAAGCCGCGGATGCGGGCGGCCGCGATCGGAGCCTGGACCAACATGTTCGGGCGCGCCCAGGCGCTGGTCGAATCGCTGCGGGAGGCCGAGCTGCGCGAGTGCGTGCCGCTGCTGCTCGACGAGATCGACGGCGTGCTGATCGAGATCGGCCCCAAGACCCAGGCGCGGCTGGCCGAGCTGCTGAGCAACGCGCTCGAGTCCGGCTCGCAGCTCGAGCTCGCCCGCGCGCTGCTGGCCAACCACACGCTGTCTTCGCTCAAAGCCGAGCTGCTCGAGCGGCTGCTGCGGGAGGCCGCGGCGCCCAAGCTCGCGCTGCTGATCGCGGCCACGCCGGTCGAGCAGCTGCTGCGGCTGACCGAGTGGTTGCAAGAGCGGATCAGGCTGCCGGTCGAGCTCGAGGCGGCGATCGCCGAGCAGCTGCGCGAGCACCCGTCGGCCGAGGTTCGGCGCGCGGCCACCGAGCGGCTGGCCGCACCGATCCGGGTGGCCGCCGATCGCCCGGTGATCGCCGAGGTTCACCAGCTGACCAAAGCGGAGGCCGACGCGATCGCCAGCTGTGCGCTCGCCAAGCTCGGCAACGCGCTCGCGCCTGCGCTGGCCGGGCCCAGTCAGGGTCTGACCGCGGCGCTGACTCGCCGGACCACCCGCGGCCCCTCGCTCGAGGTCTGCGTGGCGTTGCTGGCCGCTCACGATCCGAGCATCGACGTCGCGATTGCCTTCGACGAGTACTTCGATCACGACGATCCCAACTTCGCCCAGACCCTGATCGCGGCCGCGGTCACGATGTGGCAGCGCAACCCCAACCTGCCGCCGCTCGGCAACGCCTGGCTGCACAACTTCGAGCAGCACGCGTTCTTGTTCGGCGAGTGGCTGCTCGCCAGTCCCGGCGGGGTGTTCGACGGGCTCAAGCACTGCACCGTCCTGGTCGCGCCGATCCTGCGCGTGCGCAGCTTCGAGGCCGCCGCCTATGTGTTCGCGCTGTGGCGCTACCGCCAGCCCGACCGGCTGGCCTGGCTGCAGCTCGACGGCGTGCCCACGCTGCTGGTCGAGCAGCTCGACACCGAGCTCGGCCCGGCGGCGGCCAAGCTGCTGGTCACGCTGTACATGAGCGGCCAGTGTGCGCACGAGCTCGACTCGCTCAAGCAGCAGGTCTTGCTGCTGGCGCCGGATCTCGATCGGGTGACCCGTCACGAGCTGCACCGCTGGCTGAAGATCGACGGCTTGCCCGATCGCGAGGTCGCCGCCCGAGCCCAGGGCCCGGCCGTGCGCGGTGACCTGCTCGCGCAGCTGCGAACCACCGACGATCTCGAGCTGCTCGCCGAGAGCTGCACCAGCGCCAACCTGGCGATCGTCAACGAGGCGGTCCTGCGGCTGCTCGAGTTCGGCGAGGCCGGCGAGCTGCGGCTGGCGGTGCTGCTGGCCGGGCCGGTCCCGCCGCCGCGCTTCGATCTGCTGATCGACAGCGTGGCGATGTGGAGCTCGCCGTCGTGCGTCGACGACGTCCGGGCGCTGGCCGTCGATCCCGAGCTGCGCCCCGAGCTGCGCTTTCGCATGGCGCTCGCGCTGACCGAGCGCGGCGAGCACGAGCAGGTCGATGTCGCGATCGCCGTGCTGCGCGAGCCGGGGCCGACCGGATGGTTTCGGATCGCCGACTGGCAAAAGCTCGAGCGTCACGCGTCGATCGGCGCGCTCGCGTTCGCGCTGGCGACCAGCCCCCATCCGCACGCCTATCAACGGGCGATCGATTGGCTGCTCGGCCTGCCCGAGCGCGACCGGACCGTGCTCGCGCCGCTGCGGGAGTTCTTGCGAGCGGGCACCGATCGCCCGACCCACCTGCGCCGTCGGGTCGCGGCCCGGCTGCTCGCGGCCGGCGATCCGATCGCGGCCCCGGTGTTGCTCGCGGCGCTGATCGATCCCGACAACGACGAGCCGCAGTTCGCCTGGCTGGCCAAGCTCGAGCCCGAGGTCCGGGCGCAGGTGATCGACGCCGCGGTCTCGGCTGCTTTGATCGGCGGGCGCGAAGCCTGCTCGGAGCGGCGGATCGCGATGCTGCTCGACCAGCCGCACCTGGCCAGCGGTGGCCGGCTCGCGCACGAGGCCGTCGATCGAGCGCTGCGGCGGCTGTTCGTCGACTGCAGCGACGACGGAGTCCGCTCGCAGCTCGCTCGCCGGGCGACCTCGCCCCAGTGGCGCAAGAGCAAGCTGCAGGGCATCGCCGAGATCTTCGCCTGGGGTGTCCGCCGCGGCCGCGAGCTGACCGGTCGGCTGTTTCGCGTCCACATGACCGACAAGCGGCACGACTTCGGCTACACGCTGCTCGCCGAGGATCGGATCTTCGTCACCCCGCTGCCCTACTTCGCCGGCGATCGCCACGGTCGCGAGATCGTCGAGGCGCTGATCCTCCACGAGCTCGGCCACCACATCCACCACCGCGGCCCGCAGGCGGCCGAGATCTGGAAGCGCGCCCAAAAACGAGGGCTGCACGGCGTGCTCAACCTGGTCGCCGACGAGCACCTCGAACGCAACCTCCGCTCGTTCCGGGCCGACTACGGCGATCGGCTCAAGCGGCTTGCCGCCCACGCGTTCTTGCACGCCGAGCGCGACCTCGGCTGGCTGTGGCTGCTCGATCAGCTGGGCGCGTCGAGCTTTGCGATCCTGTCTCGCAAGCCGACCGTGCCCGCCCACAAGCCGGGCGAGCTTCGCATCTCGCGTGGCGATCTGATGCAGGCGCTCGAGGCCGGCGGCAGCAGCTGGGCCCGCTTCGCTCGCGCGCTGCGGATGGGGCTCGGCGATCGCTGGGACGATCCTCGGGTCGTCGCCGGGCTCGAGCTGTTCAGGGGCCGCTTTCGCCACGCCGACATGAACGAGCTGTGGCGGATCACCGAGGCGCTCGCCCGACTGTTCGCCGACGAGCTCCCGCTCGCGCAGGTCTGCGGCGGCCACGAGACCCTCGGCGACACCGAGCGCGAGGGCACGGTCGCCCGCGGCGGCGTGGCCGACGACGAGGTCCAAGACGAGGTCGAGCGGATCCTCGATCCCCGCCAGCTGCAGTCGGGCGGCGAGGGGCGCAGCCGGATCTCGGGCAAGCTCGCGCTCAACGTCGGCGAGGACGAGCGCTTCGACGTGATCACCGACATCCGTCGAGCGCCGCGCAGGCCCGACGAGCACCGCAAGGTCGCCCGCGAGGTCGCCCGCCACGCCGCCCGGCTGCGCGCGTACCTGTGCGAGCTCGGCCTCGATCGGGTGCCCCGCCACGCGCGGATGCGGGGTCGCAGCTTCGATCGCACCCGCACCCAGGCGGTGGTCATTCGTCGCGATCCGCGGATGCTGATCGCCCGCGAGCTCGAGGTCCACAACGACCTGTTCATCGGCGTGCTGATCGACTGCTCGGGCTCGATGTCGATCCGCGATCTGCTGGCCAAGGCCCGGACCTTCGCGGTGCTGATCGCCGAGGCCGTGCGCTCGCTGGCCGGCGTCGACGCCCGCTTTTGGGGCTTCACCGACTCGGTGATCTGGGACGCGGGCGACGCGGAGCGCTGCGCCGTGACCTCGCTCGAGGCCGAGGGCGGCAACAACGACGCCGCCGCGCTCCTGCACGCGGCTCAGGTCGCCGCCGGCTCGCGGCGCAAGGCCAAGCTGCTGGTGATGATCAGCGACGGGCTGCCGACCCAGTGCTCGGTCGCCGCCCTGCGCAACCTGGTGATCCAGCTCGGTCGCCGCCAGCACATCGTCTGCGCGCAGGTGGCCGTGCGGCCGCTCGAAGAGGTCTGCTTTCCGCACTACGTGCTGCTGGCCGAGGAGCCGATCGAGCTGGCGACCGTGCGCTTCGGCGAGCTGGTCAGCAAGCTGGCCCGGCAGGCACTGGGGCGGTGATCGCTAAAGTGGTAGCGTGGGCGCATGGTGCCCCGCCGCTCATTCCTTCAGTTGCTCGCCGTGCTGGTGTTCACCTTGATGAGCACCGCGTGTTTTCATTACGAGGTCCTCCGCCAGTCCGGCCCGCCCTCGGCGTTGGTCGGAATGACCAGCCTGGCCGTGACCTACGACTACTCGCAGATCGCGATCAGCGACAAGCGGATGAGCGAGCAGCAGTGGCTCGACACCCGCGAGAAGGACGAGCACCGACAGACCTACCTCGAGACCAAGGAGTCGGCGAACGTCGGCGTGGTCGAGGGCCTCGGCAACAAGATGGGCGGAGTCCCGGTCGGCGTGGGAGCGGCCGCAGCCGGGGCGATCCAGGCGACCGTCGTCTACGAGGAGTGGGAAGAGGGCATGTACGCGGGCGTGTTCGCCTGGCCGTCGAAGATCACCGCGCGGATCGTGTTCTCCAAGGATGGACAGGTCGTCGACGAGATCCGCGTCCGCACCCAGGAGAACGCGACCCTCTACACCCCTGCCCCTCAGCAGCGCCTGCACACTTGCGGCAAGCGGGTCGGCGAGTACACGGCCGAGTACATCATCAATGTGACGAGGTAGCAGCTGCATGCACATGAGCGCAAATATCGACTGGTCATATCCGCTGCCCGAGGCGACGATTGCGATGATCGAAGACTGGATCGACGCCGGCGCGGCGCCGTGACGCGCGGGCCGAGAACCGGCTACGCTCCCCGCCAGCATGTCCGGCCGCAAGTGGACCCTCGACGATCTGCAGCTCGGCACCACCGCCGAGGCGACCTTCTGGAACAACCCGATCGGCGACTCGGGCTTTCGCTGGCGGACGACCACGCTCGACGATCGGCGCACGCCCAAGGTCGTGCTCAGCAACGACGATCGGATCATCCCCGGGGTCCCGTGCATGGTTCGGGTCACGGCGATCCGCAAGCCCGAGCGGGATGATCGGGGCATCATCGAGGTCGAGTACGTCGGCCCGGCGCCGTTTCGGCTCGAGGGCGTCTACCTCGATCCGATCGTGTCCAAGAAGCTGCAGGTGGCGCTCGAGAGCGGGCTCAACATCCTGCTCGACGGGCCGCAGGGGTGCGGCAAGACGGTGCTGGCCCGGTCGATCGCCGACGCGCTGGGCATGGAGTTCGTGTTCTTCAACTGCGGCGCGGTGGTCGAGGCCACCGACTTCTTTGCGACCATCCAGGTCCGGGCCTCGTCGACCGGGGCGCCGGTCACCGACTTCGTCAAGACCGAGGTGCTGATCGCCCTCGAGCACGCGGGCAACCACCCGGAGCGCCGCTACCTGGTGTTCCTCGACGAGCTCAACCGCTGCCAGGAGACCGCGCGCAACGCCTTGATGCCCGCGCTCGACAGCACCCGGCGGGTGTATCACCCGATCGAGAACACCTTCATCCCGATCCCCAACAACGTGCAGTTCATCGCGGCCGTCAACCGCGGGCGCGAGTTCTCGGGCACCTTCGGGATCGATGCGGCGCAGCTCGATCGCTTCGCGCCGCTGCAGATGACCTACCTGCCGCCGGCCGAGGAGGAGGCGTTGCTGGCCCGGCGACACGAGCAGCTGTCGAAGGCGATAATTGGGCACGTGGTGGCAGTCGCCCACGCGGTGCGCAACTCGCCCGAGCTCGGCGGAACGCTGTCGGTGCGGGCCACCGACGAGGCCTGCACCTTCCTCGCGCACCCGCTGTTTTGCGGGGCCGCCGAGCGCAACCTGCCGGAGATCCTGCGCAGCAGCTTTTGCGGGCGCTTCTCGGGCCGCTGGGACGACGTCACCAGCGACGCGGGAGCGGTCTGGAGCGTGGTCCTGCGAGTGCTGGCGGAGCGCCGCGTCACGGTCGACGATTGAAAATCGGGAGGGCTGAGGCCCCCAATCGCGGGGATTGCTCGGTCCAGTCGTGCCCGTCAATTAGTTGCTGCGCGCAGATTCGATCTGCGAGACATTGCGGCCATGAAGATTCGCTCGAGCATGACTTCCACTTGTTTGATCGGCCTGACGATGGCGTTCGCCATCAGCTGCGGCGGCGGCGACGACGGTAAGCGCGGCGAGGAGACCGGCACCGCCGGGACCGAGACCGCAGGCGATGGCGACGGGGATCCGACCGGCGACGGGGATCCGACCGGCGACGGGGATCCGACCGGCGACGGCGATCCAACCGGCGACGGCGACGGCGACGACCCGTGCGAGGTCGGCTCCGAGGGATGCCCGTGCACGCCCGGCGGCGGCTGTGATCCGGGCCTGACCTGCGACGCGGGCATCTGCACCCCCACGGCCGGCGACGGCGACGGCGATGCGACCGGCGACGGCGACGGCGATGCGACCGGTGACGGAGACGGAGACGCGACCGGAGACGGCGACGGCGACGGCGTCGTGCCCTACGGCCCGTGCCCCAACGGCGATGAAGACTGTGCGCCCGGTGAGGTCTGCGTCACCGGCGGTCAGCAGGGCAACAACTGGACCATCTGCACCCCCGGCGAGTGTGAGGGCGAGGACGACTGCGACGCGACGCCCGACGACGTCTGTGCCGACGCACCCGGAGACGGCGTGCCGCTCGACTACTGCCTGCCGGCCACCTGCAGCCAGCAGGATCCCTGTCCCGACGGCATGCAGTGCTACACGGGCTTCGGCCCCAACGCGCAGTCCGTGTGCCTGTGGCCGGACTGATCGCTGCGCGAGCTACTGCGCGAGCATCTGCGCCAGCTCGACCAGCTCGAGGTCGATCGGCTTGAGCCGACCGACGACCTGGTCGAGCGGCGTGGTCACGATCTCGGTCCCGCGGATCCCGACCAGCACCCCGTGCTCGCCGCGGGCGAGGCAGTCGACCGCGTGGGCGCCAAACCGGGCGCCGAGCAGTCGATCGAAGACCGTCGGGGTGCCGCCGCGCTGGATGTGGCCGAGCACGGTCACCCGCATCTCGAAGCGGATCTCCTCGCGATGGTCGCGCTCGAGGATCGCGGCCAGCTCCTGAGCATTGTGGCGGGCACCCTCGGCGACGATGATCACCGCGTGGTGCTTGCCGCGATCGTAGGCGCTGGCGATCCGGGCGGCGATGTCGTCGGGGCTGATGTCGACCTCGGGTAGCACGATCGCCTCGGCTCCGGTCGCGACCCCGACCGCGAGCCCGATGTAGCCGCTGTCGCGACCCATGACCTCGACGATCGACGCGCGGCGGTGCGAGCTGGCGGTGACCCGGAGCTTGTCGACCGCATCGACGGCGACGTTGAGGGCCGTGTCGACGCCGAGGGTGATGTCGCTGCCTTCGAGGTCGTTGTCGATCGTCGAGGCGATGCCGACGACCGCGAGCCCCTGCTCGTGCAGCGCGTGGGCGCCGGTCTGCGAGCCGTTGCCGCCGATCACCACCAGCGCGTCGATGCCCAGCGCGGCGAGGTTGTCGATGCCCCGCTTGCGGATCTCGGGCTCGTGAAAGTCCTTGCAGCGGGCGCTGCCCAGCACGGTCCCGCCGAGGCCGAGGATGCCACCGACGTCGCGGGCCTCGAGCTTGCCAATTTTCCCTTCGGCGGGCGCGGCGACCAGCCCGGCGTAGCCCTCGCGGACCCCGTAGACATCCCACCCACGGGCCAGGCCGCTCCGCACGACCGAGCGGATCGCCATGTTCATGCCCGCCGCGTCGCCTCCGCTCGTGAGCACCGCAATGGCCTTGCGCTGATCTTGCACGCCCCGTGATTACCCGGCCGCGGGCAGGGATCACAAGGGGCGTCGGCCGCTCCGCGCAAACGCGATACCTTCTTTGCGGGCCTCCCCGCCAGGTCGCTCCGCTTCCGCTTCGCGCCCTTCACCCGCTGCCCTCCCGGGGAGGCCCGACACCGGGCCAACCAAGATGACCGAGACCGTCGAGCACATCATGAACCACGAGGTCTACACCGTCCGGCCCTCGGAGCCGTCGGGCGAGGTGCTGGGCATGATCCTGACGCTCGGGATCACGGCCGCGCCGGTCGTCGACGACGACGGGGTCCCGCTCGGGTTGGTCTCGCTGCGCAACCTCGCTCGAGCCTCGCGCGACGAGCCGGTGTCCAGGCACATGACCTCGCCGGCCGCGACCATCACCCGCGAGAGCACGGTCGAGGAGGCCGGGCGCGAGATGGGTCAGCTCTCGTATCACCACCTGGTGGTGGTCGACGAGCTCGGCAAGGTGGTCGGCTTCGTGTCGTCGCTCGACGTGATCCGCGGGCTGGTCGGGCTGCCGGCCTCGCACCCGCCCGCGTTCCCGCACCAGGAGCCGGAGAGCGGCCTCGACTGGACGCCGACCCTGACGTTGACGGTCGAGAACATCGAGCGGATGGCCCCGGCCGGTCCGGGGATGTTGGTGCTGACCGCGACCGGCCAGCCCGACGAGGTCGTGTGGGCCGAGGCCTCCAGCGACGTGCGAGCGCGGCTGCAGGCGCTGCGCTCGGGCAAGCACAATTTGCCCGAGCCGATCGCCGTGCGGATCGACCAGGGCAAGCTGGACTTTCGCAGCGCCGCGTTCGGCCAGCCGCGCGGCGAGGGTCCGAGCGTGATCGACGTGCTGCTCGGGTGAGAGCTGAGAACCTCGCGTGCGACTCGAGCAACTCATCGACGCCCTGCGCCGACGCGCTGCCTACCCCTGGCTCGATCCGGGCGACGGCGCGGTCGAGGTCATCCAGACCCACATCTCGGCGGTGTTCCTGGTCGATCGCGAGGTGTTCAAGATCCACAAGCCGGTCGACTTCGGGTTCCTGGACTTCACCGAGCTCGACGCGCGCCGCGACGACTGCGAGGCCGAGGTCGAGGTCAACGCCGAGCTGGCGCCGGGTGTGTATCGCGGGCTCGCGGCGGTGGTCCGCCGCGGCGACCAGCTGGTGGTCGAGCGTGATCCGGCCATTTACCAGCGCGACGAGGTCGTCGAGTGGGCGGTGTGGATGCGGCGGCTGCCCGAGTCGGCGACCTTTCGCAGCCTGCTCTCGCGGCACGAGCTCGGCCGTCCGCAGCTGTGGGCGCTGGCCGGCACGCTGGCCAACTTTTACCGCGACGGGGCCGAGCGAGCGGCCGCGCACCCGGAGCTGGCGCGGCTCGGCGACCTCGAGACCGTGACCGAGAACGTCCGTGAGAACTTCGCCCAGCTCGACGCGATCGACGACGAGGCCCGCGCGGCCGGCCAGAGTCCGCCGATCGACCGCGACTTGTTGATGCGCCTGCGCGACGCGACCGAGGCCGAGCTCGGCCGGCTGCGCGAGCTGATCCACGCCCGCTGGGAGGCCGGCAAGATCCGCGACACCCACGGCGACCTGCGCCTCGATCACGTCTACGCGCTCGGCTCGGCGACCGCCGCCGACGCCGAGCTGATCGACGACGAGCTGCTGGCGGCGGTCGGTCGCCGCGAATTGCTGATCATCGATCGGATCGAATTCAACGACCGGTTCCGCTGGGCCGACCCGATCTCCGATGTCGCGTTCTTGCTCATGGATCTGCAGGCTCGCGGCGCCTGGCAGCTGGCGGATTGCTTCGCCGACGACTTCATCGCGGCCGCCGACGATCGCCAGGGCGCGGCGCTGCTGCGTTTTTATGCGGGCTACCGCGCGACCGTGCGGGCCAAGGTCGCCGCGATGGCGGCCGCCGAGCCCGAGCTCGATCGCGAGGCCCGAAAGCGGGCGCGGGCCAAGGCCGAAGCGCGGGCCCGGCTCGCGCTGGTCGAGCTCGCCCGCCCGCGCAACCGGCCGTGCCTGGTGTTGATCGCCGGTCTGCCCGGCAGCGGCAAGTCGGTGCTCGCTCGAGGTCTGCGCGAGACCGGCAACTTCGCCTGGATCCGCGCCGACGAGCTCCGCAAGCGCCTGGCCGGGCTCGATCCGCTGGCCAGCGGTCGCAGCGAGGTCGGCGAGGGGATCTACACCCCGGAGTGGAGCGACCGGACCTACGCGGCCTGCCTCGCCCGGGCGGCCGACGTCTGCCAGGCCGGCGGACGGGCGCTGGTCGACGCCACGTTCGTCGACGGCGAGCGACGCGAGGCCTTCGTCGAGGCCGCGATCGCCTGGGGCGTGCCCACCCAGCTGTTGGTCGTCAGCGCGCCACCGGAGCTGATCCGCGAGCGCCTGGCCGCACGCGAGAATGATCCTTCGGACGCCGACTGGCAGGTCTATCAGGCTGCCCGGGCTCGCTGGAGCCCGATCGATCCAATGCTCTGTCGCACCAATCAGATCGACGCGAGTGGTAGCCCACACGAAATGCTGTCGACGGCCACCCGCGCGCTGGCCAAGGCCGGGCTGCTCTGACCTTTTTCCGGCCGAGAACACCCCGTTCTCGGCGAAAGGGGGCACAAGTCGAGGTCGGGGTGTTTCCTCGTCGATAAAGTGTTCATCCGCGAGACCCCGACCCGCGGTGGTGGTCGCAGATCGATCATCGAGTGTTTCCACGAGCGGCGTTGCCATCGGCGCTCCCGCCGTCATCGGACTCGAGCTGAACCTCGCGAGCACGCCAGGGACACGCTCGTGTCCCTGGCGTCGGGATTTTCACTGCTAGTACTTCTCTTTCTCCTCTTGCTCGTCGCAGTGACCGGGCCCGATGTTCCCGTTATTGTACTTGTCGAGGACCTCCGCGTACTTGTTGATCTTGGTCCTCTCGCTCTTCGGACAGTCGTCCAGCTTGTGCTGTGAGAACCACTTCTTCGCGTAGTCGAGCGCCTCCTCGACCGCCGCGGTCGACGACGCACCATTGGCCTTGTTGAGCTCGGCGCCGACGGTCTGGCGCCCGTACTGCACGCAGACGTTGCCGCCGGCCGGTATGCTCTTGATGACCTCGAGGTAGGTCTTGCCGGTCCCGTAGAAGTAGGTATCGGCGCCGATCTTGTCCGAGCCCTCGTCTCGTGGCGCGGGGCCCTTGTACGAGTGGGTCATCCAGAAGCCGATCGTCCGCGTACAGCCCTTGTCGCAGTCGACCTTGATGTGGACCACCGCCTTGTCGCTGCCGGGCGTGCCGGTATCCTTGGTCTTGAGCTCGGCGACGTTGACGACCTTGTCGTCGCCGCATTTGTCGGCCTTGTAGTCGATGTGAGTGTAGAAGGTGTGTTCGAGCTTTTTGCCGACGCACGCTTCTTCGTACAGCCCGGTCTTGTCATCGCTGACCTTGACGCATTCGTCGATCTCGTGGGTCGGCGCGCCGAACTCGACCTTGGCGGTGCCCGAGTCGCCGTCGACCGGCCCGGAGGTCTTGACGATCGCGGTGTTCTTGCGCTTGCTGCCGTCCGGCAGCATCGCGTGATAGCTGCACACCACCTTGTCGTACGGCGCCACGTAGAACGGGGTCGGCTTGGGGCAGTCGACGGTCGCGTAGATCGGATCGGTGCCGTCCGGTCGCGTGATCACGTCGATGACCTTCTCGACGGTCGCCTTCTTGGGCGTCTTGTTCTCGATCACGATCTTGCCGGTGACCTCGAACTTGTGATCGGTGTGGCCGGTCGCCTTGACGATCACGTCGTAGAGCAGCTTGTAGTACTGCCCGTACGCCAGCTTCAACATGCCGTCGTAGGGATCGCGGACCTTCTTCTCGATGTCCCAGGTCCACTTGCGCTCCGACGAGGTGTCGGCGGTCTTGCTGACCGTCAGGCTGGGCTTGTAACAAAACGAGATGTGGCTGACGTCATGCAGCCCCGGCGTCGACAGCTTCTTGTCGGAGTGGACCTTTGGATCGTAGTAATATGCGTGGGCGCCCTTGGGGCCACCCTTGACGACGACCGCATGAACCGCATTTGTAGCGTCGAAGTCGACGTAGTTTTCGTAATCGACCTTCAGGGTGATCTTCTGGGCCGAGAAGTAGGGATCCTCATAGACCCCCGATTTGGGGTTGCCGTCGATCTTGTACTCCATGACGTCGTAGGGCATGCCCGCGAGATCCTTGCAGGTCGGATTCCCGCCGATCACCTTGGCGTCGACCGACGAGCGCCACTCCGCGTCGTCGGGCTCGAGTTGATCTTCCATGTCGACACAACTCCAAGACATGGCAATCGCCGCGACCGCGACGGTGGTTCCCAATGTATAGATTATCCCGTTTTTCATGGTGATTATCCTGTCATCCTGCGTCGCGGAAATGCAACGCTCATCGACAACGCTAGGCCGGAATATCGACAGCGACAACGACGGCAAATGAGAAACATCGGTGTGGCGAATATGATCGATGGTATATGCAAATGTGCTTTCGATGACAGTGCCAATTGCGATTTCGTGACGACCAAGGAGGGTACGTTTTCGCGCAGATCACTCGGGTGCCGGGCGCCGCCTGTCCGGGTTCACTCACGATCCACGTGTCAGGCCGTGAAAATTCAGCGCTGCCATCGTGATCGACCGGCGGTCATGCTGGCACTCCACCCGGCAAGGACACCGCATGACCTTTACCTATCGACTTTCAAAGCTGGCCATCGCCACCCTCGGTGCCACCGTGCTGAGCGCCTGCTCGGGCGGGGGCGGTGCGATCGACGACTTCATCTCCGATGACCCGACCGCGGGCAGTGGCGGCTACGAGGACGGGGGCGACGAGGCGGCCGATACCGGCGATCCCGCGGGCGAGGAGGGGGGCGACGGGGACAACGGGGG
>Ga0079224_100009935_pt1 | contig 13028 bp, 12 predicted proteins | sample Stecom2015_FD_80414 | JGI IMG/M metagenome (GOLD analysis project Ga0079224, IMG submission 80414) | Agricultural soil microbial communities from Utah to study Nitrogen management - Steer compost 2015 | ecosystem: Environmental > Terrestrial > Soil > Agricultural land | place: USA: Utah... | reverse complement strand
TGCCGTGCCATTCCTCCGGTGCGAGCAGGGGCATGGGGGCCTCCTCGTGGTTCGGTCAGGGGATGTTCGCGACCGCGGTCAGGGGCGGAAGGCGATGTCGGCGTTGGAGTCCACCGCGACGTCGAGCAGGATCGGCTCGGTGCGGTCGCGCAGGGTGGGCACGATCTCGTCGAGTGCGGCGTCCAGCTCCTCGGCGGTGGCGGCGGTGCGCGCCGGGCAGCCCAGTCCGCGGGCGAGTGCGGAGAGCGAGACCTGGGAGAAGTCGGGCCAGGGCGGTTTGCCGCCGCGGGCGTCGGCCAGCCGGTCCATGATGGCGTAGCGCTTGTTGGACAGCACCAGGAAGCAGACGCCGGCGCCGTAGCGGGCGGCGCTCCACAGCGCCTGGACCTGGTAGAGGGAGGACCCGTCGCCGACCACCGCGACCACCGGGCGGTCCGGGGCGGCCATCCGCAGCCCGGTGGCGGCGGGCAGTGCGAAGCCCAGTCCGCCCATGGCGGCGGAGAGGAAGCCCATCGGGCGCCGGGCCGGGACGAGCCGGTGCAGGTCGGGCCGGCTGGACGGGGTCTCCTCGACGAGCACGGTGTCCGGGTCGATGCGGGCGGCGAGCGCCGCCAGCACGTGTGCGGGGCGCAGCCCTTCGGGGCCGTAGACCTGCTGCTCCGCGGCGGGGGCCGGGGGCGCGGGGGCGGGTTCGGCGGCGCGCGGGCGGACCCGGTCGGCGAGCAGCCGCACGGCCGGGGCGAGAGGGGCCAGGACGGCCAGTTCGACCGGGCTGCGGTGCGCCTCGGCGGGGTCGTCGGTGAGCACCGCGACCCGGGTGCCCGGTTCGACCAGCGGGCCGTCGAAGTAGGGGTACTGGCGGAACACCGGGGCGCCCGCGGCGAGCAGCGCGTCGTGGCCGGAGAGCGCCTCGCGCAGCCGGGGGCGGTCGGCCGGAAGGAAGCCGGCGAACAGCGGGTGGTCCTGCGGGAATCCGGCGCGCGCGCCGAAGCTCTCCTGGTAGACGGGGGTGCCCAGGCGTTCGGCGAGGGCGGTGAGCGCGGCCCACTCCTCTTCTCCGTCGGCGCCGGCGCCGACCACCAGGGCGGGCGCGGTGGCCTCGTCGAGCAGCCGGGCCAGGCCCTCGACGGCGGCCGGGTCGGCGGCGGCGGAGCGGACCACCCGCTCGGCCGCGGAGCGGGGCCGGTCGCCGGCGGCGGGCTCGGCCCAGTCGCCCTGGGGGACGACGACGATCGCCGGGCCCTTGCCCTGCTCGGCCTCGTGGTGGGCGCGGGCGATCGCGCCGGGGACCTCCTGGGGGACCGCGGGTTCCTCGGTCCACACCGGGTAGTCGCCGGCCAGGCCGCGCAGCCGGCCGGTGAGGAACGGCTCCAGGGCCAGGTGGCGGCGGTCCTGCTGGCCGACGAGGACGACCAGCGGGGCGCGGTTGGCCCGGGCGGTGGCCAGGGCGCCCACGGCGTTGCCGAGCCCGGCGGTGGTGTGCAGCTGCACCAGCGCCGGGCGGCGGCGGGCCAGGGCCCACCCGGTGGCCATGCCCACCACCGAGCCCTCGTGCAGCGCGAGCACGAAGTCGATGTCGCCGGGCAGGTCGGTGAGGAAGGCCACCTCGGTGGAGCCGGGGTTGGCGAAGACCGTGGTCAGCCCGTACTCCCGGAGCACGTCCAGGGCCGCGTCGCGGACGGTGGCCGGCCGCTGCTCGCCGCTCATCGGTTCGCACCTCCGGCGGCGGCGCCCTGCTTGGCGTTCTGGATCTCGGCGTAGACGTACGAGCGGAGTTCGGCGAAGCGCGGCGCGGAGCGGGTGGACAGCTGGTCGCGCTCATCGTCCAGGTCGATGCGGACGTCGTCCTGGACGACGGTGGGCGAGGAGGAGAGCACCAGGACCCGCTGGCCGAGGTAGACCGCCTCGTCGATGTCGTGCGTCACGAACAGCACGGTCATCGAGAACCGCTTCCACAGCCGGCGGACCAGGTCCTCCAGGTCGGCGCGGGTCTGGGCGTCCACCGCGGCGAACGGCTCGTCCATCAGCAGCACCCGCGGCTCGTAGGCGATGGCGCGGGCGATGGCGACCCGCTGCTGCATGCCGCCGGAGAGCTCCCAGGGGTGGGCGGCCGCGGCGTTGCCGAGTCCGACGGCCTCCAGCGCCTCGCCGACCAGTTCCCTGCGGCGCGCCTTGGGCAGGCGCTTCTCCTTCAGCGGGAGTTCGACGTTGTCCTGCACGGTGAGCCAGGGGAAGAGGCTGCGCCCGTACTCCTGGAAGACCACGGCCATGCCCGGCGGGGGCCCGGTGACCTGCCGGCCGTCCACCCGGACCGTGCCCGAGGTGGGCTGCATCAGCCCGGAGATGCATTTGAGCAGGGTGGTCTTGCCGCACCCGGAGGGGCCGACCAGGCAGGCCAGCTCCCCCTCGGGGAGGGAGAAGGTGAGGTCGCGGACGGCCTCGACCTCGCGGTCGCCGCCGCGGTAGATCTTGCGCAGTCCGGTCACGTCGAGCATGTGGACCCCTTACGTCTGCTGGTCGGGAGGGGGGTCGGGCGGTCGGGCGGGGCGCCGGGGGCCGGGCGGTCCGCGGCGCCCCGCCGGGAGCGGGGGGTGGCTGGGGAGGGCCGGCGTGCGGCGGGGCGCGGCCGGCCGGGGCGGGTCATTCGCCTCTGGAGGCCGCCCGCACGCCCCGGTACCAGCCCAGCACCCTCCGCTCCACCAGGGCGAAGAGCACGGACAGCAGGACGCCGAGCAGGCCGAGCAGGATGATCCCGCTCCACATCTCCGGGATGGCGAAGCTGCGCTGGAACTGGACGATGGCGAAGCCCAGGCCGCTGGAGCTGGCGAACATCTCGCTGATCACCATGAGGATGATCGCGAGGGACAGCGCCTGGCGCAGGCCGGCCATGATCTGCGGGCTGGCCGAGCGGAGCACCAGGGTGGTGAGCCGGCGGCGGCCGCGGATCCGGTAGACGCGGCAGGTGTCGGAGAGGACCGGGTCGACGGCGCGGACGCCCTCGATGGTGTTGAGCAGCACCGGCCAGACGCACCCGGAGACGATGACCGCGGCGCGCATCGACGAGTCCAGGCCGATGAGCAGCATCAGCAGCGGCACCAGCACCGGCGGCGGGATCGCGCGGAGGAACTCCAGGACCGGTTCGACCAGTGCGCGCAGCCGCGCGGACATGCCGAGCGGCAGGCCGAGGCCGACGCCGATCACGGCGGCCAGGGCGTAGCCGGTGAGCAGCAGGCCGACGCTGGGCAGCACGTCCACGGCGAACCGCTCAGAGGTCCACACCTCGCCGAAGGTCTGCACGATCACGTCGGGGGTGGGCATGTAGTAGGTGCCCGAGGTCGCCGAGGCCCACCACCACAGGGCGATGAGCGCGGCGGGCAGCAGCAGCGCCCGCCAGAGCGCCATGGGCAGCCGGAGCAGCCGGCGGGCCGGGGCGGTCCGGCCGGTGGTGGCCGCGGTCATACGGCGGCCTCCCCTCGGACGGAGGGGTGCCAGCGCAGTACGCGCCGCTCCAGAGCGCGCACGCCGGTGTTGACCGCGACGCCCAGGATGCCGGTGGCGACGATGAGCGCGTAGACGACGTGCGGCGCGCCGCTCGACTGGGCCACGGCGATCTCCTGTCCCAGGCCGGGGCTGCCGATGGTGAGCTGGGCGGTGATGGTCAGGATGAGCGCGACGGCGGCGCCCAGCCGCACCCCGGTGATCAGGTAGGGCAGGGCCGTCGGCCACATGAGGTAGCGGATCCGCGCCCAGCGGCCCAGGCCGTAGGCGCGGGCGGTCTGCTCGGCGACCGGGTCGATGTCCGCGACGCCGTACAGCACCTGGATGTAGACCTGCCAGAACGCGGCGTAGACCACGAGCATCAGGGTGGAGGCGATGTCGGTGCCGTAGATCAGGATCGCCAGCGGGATCAGCGCGACCGAGGGGATGGGGCGGAGGAACTCCACCGTGGAGGCGGTGTAGGCGCGCAGCACCGGCACGGTTCCGACGGCGAAGCCGAGCAGGACGGCGGCGCCGATCGCGATGGCCAGGCCCAGGCCCCAGGCGGTGAGGGTGTCGCCGACCGCGGTCCAGAACTGCGCCGTCGCGGCGCGCTCGGCCAGGGTGGCGAGGACGGTCGAGGCGGGCGGGAGGCGGTCGGCGGAGACCAGGGAGGTCCGCGGGACCGCCTCCCAGAGCAGCAGGAACGCGAGGACACCGCCCGTGCCCAGCAGCGCGTCGCCGCCGGGCGGCCGGCGGGACCGCGGCGCGGGCTCCGCGGGCGGTGCGGCCGGGGCCGCGGAGGCGGCCCCGGCCGGTGCGGACGAGGGGGCGGTCATGGCCGTCCCGGGAAGAGCGCGTCGACCTGCGGGTCCTCCTTGATGAGGCCGTCCTCCTTCATCATGTCCCCGACGGCCTGGACGGACTCGATGCTGCTGTCCGGCGGGAAGGCGGGCAGCCGGATGTCCTCGATGAGCTGCTCGTCCATCTCGGTGTAGGTGCCGAGGATGCGGCGGACCTCCTCCGGGTTGGACTCGGCGTAGGACAGCGAGTGGTTCATCGCGGTGACGAACTTCTCGACCAGCTCGGGGTCCTTCTTCGCGTTCTCCTCGGTGGTGAAGTAGACCGCGACGGTGAGCTGCTCGTGGGCGTCGACGAAGTTGGAGGCGATCTCGGTGACGCCCTCGTCCAGCGCGGTGGTGAGGAAGGGCTCGACCACCCAGGCGGCGTCGACCTCCTCCTTCTCCAGGGCGGCCGGCATGTCCGGGAAGGGCAGCTCGGTGAACTGGATGTTGCTCGGGTCGCCGCCGTCCTCGCGGACCGAGTTGCGGACCGTGGTGTCGCCGATGTTCTTCAGGTTGTTGACGGCGACCTTGGCGCCGGCCAGGTCCTTGGGGCTCTTGATGTCGCTCCCCTCAGGGACGACGATGGCTCCGAAGTCCTCGCCGTCCTTGCCCGTGGAGGAGACCCCGTTGGCGACGGTCTGGACCGGCAGCCCGGAGTCGCGGGCCACCAGCAGCGAGGTGACGTTGCCGAACGCGAAGTCGAACTCGCCGCTGACCGCACCGGGGACGGCCTGCGCGCCGCCGCTGGTGTTCTTCACTTCGACTTCGAGCCCCTGGGTCTCGAAATAGCCCTGGTCGATGCCGAGGTGAAGGGGGGCGACGTCGACGATGGGGATGGCGCCGACGGTGATCTTCGTCAGGCCGTCCTCGGTGGTCTCCGTGTCACTGCCGCCGCATGCGCTGGCCGCAACGGCCAGCAGAGCGGCACAGGCCCCGGCGAGGAGTCTGCGAGGCATCGGGTCTCCTTGAGAGGGGGTGGGGGGTGGAGAGCCACAGAAGGAGGGGTGCCGGGGGGCACGTCGGACTCCACCCCGGATCCGAAAATGTTCGTTTTCCGAACGAGAGTTCAAAAAGCGAACGTAATTGATTCCCTATGCCCCGTCAAGCCCGAACGAAACGCACATTCCCTCACGATTCACCCGGTGGATCGTCGCGAAAAAATCCGCATCACTCCACGAAGCACACGATAATCCGCACCACTTCACAAGCTGTCCCAAAAGGGACAAAATAGAAAAACGGCGATCCCTGGCGGTAACCTCTCCGCCGCCTGCCGCACCCATGTTCGGTATGAGAACATCTCGGTGAACAGGAAGGGAACGCATGACCGATACCGAGGCGGCCGCGCAGCCGACGCGGGGCGACCACTATGTGCAGTCCCTGGAACGGGGCTGGCGGTGATCCGCGCCTTCTCCGCGGAGCGGCCGGAGATGACGCTCAGCGACGCGGCCCGCGCCACCGGGCTGACCCGGGCCGCCGCGCGCCGCTTCCTGCTCACCCTGACCGACCTCGGCTACGTCCGCTCCGACGGCCGGCTGTTCGCGCTCACCCCACGCGTGCTGGAGCTCGGCTACGCCTACCTGTCCGCGGCCGGCCTGCCCGAGGTCGCCCAGCCGCACCTGCAGGCGCTCGCCGCCGAGGTGCGCGAGTCCTCCTCGGTCTCGGTGCTCGACGGCGACTCGGTGGTCTACGTGGCCCGCGCCGCGACCTCGCGCATCATGCGGGTGGCGATCAGCGTGGGCACCCGCTTCCCCGCCTGCTTCACCTCGATGGGCAGGGTGCTGCTGGCCTCCCGCCCGCGCGAGGAGCTCGACGCCTACCTGGAGCGGGTGGAGCTGCCCGCGCTCACCCGGCACACCCTCACCGACCCCGCCGAGCTCCGCGCCGAACTGGACCGGATCCGCGACCAGGGGTGGGCCATCATCGACCAGGAGCTGGAGGAGGGCCTGCGCTCCGTCGCGGCCCCCATCCGGAACCGCGAGGGCCGGGTGGTCGCCGCGGCCAACGTCTCGGCCCCCGCCGACCGCACCACGCTGCGCGGCCTGCGCACCGACCTGCTCCCCCCGCTGCTGACCACCGTCGCCCGGATCGAGGCCGACCTGGAGATCGCCACCCGCATCGGCGGATCGCAGGGCGCCTGACCGGAACCGCCCTCTGCGCCCTGCGCCGGCCCCGGCTCTCCCATCGCCTCTGAGCCGTTCGGAACGGCGAAGGCACCGGGCAGCCGAGCCGCTGCCCCCGTGTGCCGCCTCCGCCGTCTCGGAGCCGCCGGTCGCCGCCGGCCCCGGAGAGCGGCCCCGGGGTTCGCCCCGTCCCCGGCCTGCCGGCGAGTACAGGTCTAGGGCGGGGTGGAGCGGCGGTACGCGATGAGCGGCCGGCGGCGCGGGCGGTCCGGCCGCCCGCCGCGCCGACCCGCGGAATCCGCCGCCCGGCCCGCTCTCCGGGGCGCCGGCTCTGGTCGCCTCCTGGCATCTGATGGTGGTGCGGCGGGTGCTCAGCGCGTCCGGATCCGCCTGTCAGGCCGAGACCGGCCCGGTAAGGGCTCCCTTGACCGGATCGTCGGACGGAAGTAACGTCTGCCACATCACGTTCGGACTAAGAACAATAATTCGCTATCCGAACACAACCGCCGGATACAGAGGAGGGCGCATGATCGTGCCGCTGGACGAGGGCGTCCGCGAACTCGTCCATGACGGGGACACGGTCGCCCTGGAGGGGTTCACCCACCTGATCCCCGTGGAGGCCGGGCACGAGATCATCCGGCAGGGGATCCGCGACCTCACCCTGGTGCGGATGACCCCCGACGTCGTCTACGACCGGATGATCGGCGCGGGATGCGCCCGCAAGCTGGTCTTCTCCTGGGGCGGCAACCCCGGGGTGGGCTCGCTGCACCGGTTCCGCGACGCGGTCGGCAACGGCTGGCCCGCGCCGCTGGAGATCGAGGAGCACAGCCACGCCGGGATGGCCAACCGCTACGTCGCCGGCGCCTCCGGGCTGCCGTTCGCGGTGCTGCGCGGCTACACCGGCACCGACCTGGCCGGCCGCACCCCCACGATCAAGACGATCAGCTGCCCGTTCACCGGTGAGGAGCTGACCGCGGTGCCCGCGCTCAACCCGGACGTGGCCATCGTGCACGCCCAGCGCGCCGACCGGGCCGGCAACGTGCAGATGTGGGGCATCACCGGGGTGCAGAAGGAGGCGGTGCTGGCCTCCTCGCGCGCCCTGGTCACCGTCGAGGAGGTGGTCGACGAGCTGGAGCCGGTCCCCGGCCAGGTGCTGCTGCCCTCCCGGGTGGTCACCGCCGTCTCGGTGGTCCCGGGCGGCGCCCGCCCCTCCTACACGCACGGCTACTACGTCCGCGACAATGACGCCTACCAGGCCTGGGACGCGATCAGCCGGGACCGGGAGCGGTTCGCCGAATGGCTGCGCACCGAGATCCACGGCCCGGCCCCGGCCCGGGAGGGCACCGCAGCGAAGGAGAGCGCATGACGTCCGCGGCCGCGGAGGCGCCCGCCTGCACCTCCGACGAGATGATGACCGTCACCGCGGCCAAGGCGCTGCGCGACGGCTCCGCCTGCTTCGTCGGGATCGGCCTGCCCAGCACCGCGGCGAACCTGGCGCGCCGCACGCACGCGCCCGGGCTGTGGATGATCTACGAGTCGGGCACCCTGGGCGCCACCCCCTCGGCGCTGCCGCTGTCCATCGGCGACGGCGAGCTCGCCGAGACCGCCGACACCGTGGTCTCCGTCCCCGAGGTGTTCAACTACTGGCTGCAGCCCGGCCGGATCGACGTCGGGTTCCTCGGCGCCGCGCAGATCGACCGGTACGGCAACATCAACACCACCGTCATCGGCGACTACGACGCGCCGAAGGTCCGGCTGCCCGGCGCCGGCGGCGCGCCGGAGATCGCCGCGAACTGCCGCGAGGTGATGGTGATCGTCCGGCAGAGCCGGCGCGCCTTCGTCGAGTCGGTCGACTTCACCACCTCGGTCGGGCACGGCTCCGGCCGCGGCGACCGGGAGCGGCTCGGGCTGCGCGGCGCCGGCCCCACCCGGGTCATCACCGACCTGGGCGTGCTCGAGCCCGACCCCGAGACCCGCGAGCTGACCCTGACCAGCGTGCACCCCGGAACCACGGTGCAGCAGGTCCGCGAGGCCACCGGCTGGGACCTGGCGGTCGCCGCCGAGCTGCGCACCACGCCCGCGCCCGACCCGCACGACCTGGCCGTGCTGCGCTCGCTCACCGGCCGCACGCCCCCCACCCACGACGGAAGGCAGGGAACCCGATGACCGGCGACGCATACGTCATCGACGCGGTCCGCACCCCCTTCGGCAAGTACGGCGGCGCACTGTCCGGGGTGCGCCCCGACGACCTCGCGGCGCACGTGGTCCGGGCCCTGGTGGACCGCTCCCCCGGCCTCGACCCGGCGGCCGTCGACGACGTCTACTTCGGCGACGCCAACGGCGCCGGGGAGGACAACCGCAACGTGGCCCGGATGGCGGCGCTGCTCGCCGGCCTCCCGGTCTCGGTGCCCGGCGCGACGCTCAACCGGCTGTGCGGCTCCGGGCTGGAGGCCGCCATCGCCGCCAACCGGGCGGTGGCCGTCGGCGACGCCTCGCTGGTGCTGGCCGGCGGCGTGGAGTCGATGAGTCGCGCCCCGTGGGTGCTGCCCAAGCCCGCCAAGGGCTTCCCCTCCGGCCACGAGACGCTGCACTCCACCACGCTGGGCTGGCGGATGGTCAACCCGCGGATGGAGCCGGCCTGGACCGTGTCGCTGGGCGAGAGCACCGAGCAGATCGCCGAGGAGTTCGGCATCGGCCGGGCCGAGCAGGACGCGTTCGCACTGCGCAGCCACGCCAACGCCGCCGCGGCCTGGGCCAAGGGCCGGTTCGCCGACGAGGTGGCCCAGGTGCCCGGCGCCGAGCTGGAGCGGGACGAGAGCATCCGGGAGACCTCCGCGGAGAAGCTCGCCGGCCTCAAGCCGGCGTTCCGCCCCGAGGGCACCATCACCGCCGGCAACGCCTCGCCGCTCAACGACGGCGCCGCCGCCCTGCTGATCGGCGACCGGGACGCCGCCCGGGCCGCCGGCCGCGAGCCGCTGGCCCGGATCGTCAGCCGCGGCGTGGCCGCGGTGGAGCCGCACCGGTTCGGCGTCGGCCCGGTGCAGGCCGCCGAGATCGCGCTGCGCCGGGCCGGCATCGGCTGGGGCGACCTGGCCGCGGTCGAGCTGAACGAGGCCTTCGCCGCCCAGTCCCTGGCCTGCCTGCGCAGCTGGGACGGGCTGGACCCGGAGATCGTCAACCCCAACGGCGGGGCCATCGCCATCGGCCACCCGCTCGGCGCCTCGGGGGCGCGGGTGCTCGGCACCCTCGCCCACGAGCTGCGCCGCCGCGGCGGCGGCTGGGGACTGGCCGCGATCTGCATCGGCGTGGGCCAGGGCCTGGCCGTCGTACTGCACGCCTGAGAGCCCGAGCAAGGACCGACCATGAGCGAACCCCTCACCCCGGAGGCGCCCGCGGCGCCCCCTCCCGTCCTCGGCTACCTGCGCGACCGCGAGGTGCACCCGCCGCTGGACTACCCCGGCTACCGGAGCACCGCGCTGCGCCACCCCCGGCGCCGGCTGAAGCTCCTCCCGCACCTGCTCACCGAGGTCACCGGCCCGCTGCTGGGCGAGGACCGGGTCGGCGAGCTGGACAACGACCTCACCCGCCAGCACGGCGGCGAGCCGCAGGGCCAGCGGATCATCGTGCACGGCCGGGTCCGGGACAGCGACGGCGCCCCGGTCCCGCACACCCTGATCGAGATCTGGCAGGCCAACGCCGGGGGCCGGTACCGGCACACCGGCGACAACTGGCCCAGCCCGCTGGACCCCAACTTCACCGGGGGGGGCCGGACCCTCACCGACGAGCAGGGGCGCTACCGGTTCACCACGATCCGGCCCGGCGCCTACCCGTGGAAGAACCACGACAACGCCTGGCGGCCCGCGCACATCCACTTCTCTCTGTTCGGGCGGGCCTTCACCCAGCGGCTGGTCACCCAGATGTACTTCCCGGACGACCCGCTGTTCTTCCAGGACCCGATGTGGAACTCCATCCCCGACCCGGACGCCCGGGAGCGGCTGGTCGCCCGGTTCGACTACGAGTCGACCGAACCGGAGTGGGCACTGGCCTACGAGTGGGACATCGTGCTGCGCGGCCGCGAGTCCACGGTCTTCGAGGACGAGATCGCGCTGGAGGATGACGACGAATGACGGCGCCGACCACCCCCTCCCAGACCGTGGGGCCCTACCTGCACATCGGGCTGCCCTGGCCGGACGGCCGGTTCGCGCTGGCCGAGGGCGCCCCGGGCGGCGTGTGGATCCGCGGGGTGCTCACCGACGGCGCGGGGGCGCCGATCGGCGACGGCCTGGTGGAGACCTGGCAGGCCGACCCGGACGGCCGGTTCGACCACCCCGACGACCCGCGCGGCGCGGTGTCCCGGCCGGGCTTCCGCGGGTTCGCCCGCTGCCCGACCGACGCCGAGGGCCGGTTCGCCGTCCACACCCTCAAGCCCGGCCCCGTCCCCTCGCACCTGGGGCCGCAGGCGCCGCACATCGACGTCTCGGTGTTCGCCCGGGGGATGCTGAACCGCACGGTGACCCGGATCTACTTCCCCGACGAGCCGGAGGCCAACGCCGCCGACCCGGTGCTCCGCTCGATCGCCTCGGAGTCCGCGCGCGCCACCCTGGTCGCCGGACCGGCCGAGGACGGCTACCGGTTCGACATCCGGCTGCAGGGCGAGGGCGAGACGGTGTTCTTCAGCGTCTGACCCCTCCCCCGGTGGTCTCGGCGCCGCGGCGCCGAGACCACCGCCGAGTGGGGCGGAGCAGGAGTGGGAGGAGCGAGAGCGGCATGACCGGCCTGTTCTCAGGGATGTTCGGCCGCGGGCCGGCGGCCGCCGAGACCGGCGGCGAGGCGTGGCTGCGCGCCATGCTCGACGCCGAGGCCGCGCTGGCCCGGGCGCTGGCCCGCACCGGGCTGGCCGCGGCGGAGCACGCCGAGGCGATCGCGGCCGCCTGCCGGGACCACCCGTTCGACGCCGGGGAGCTCGGCCGCGCCGCGGCCGCCTCGGCCAACCCGGTGGTGCCGCTGGTCAAAGCGGTGACCGCGGCGGTCGGCGGGGACGCCGCGCGGCACGTGCACCAGGGCGCGACCAGCCAGGACATCATGGACACCGCGGCGATGCTGGTGGCCCGCCGGGCCGGCGCGGCGGCCGCCGCCGAGGCCCGCTCGGCCGCCGACGGCCTGGCCGCCCTGGCCGAGCGGCACCGCGGTTCGGTGATGGCCGGGCGGACCCTGCTGCAGCAGGCGCTGCCCACCACCTTCGGCCTGGTCGCCGCCGGGTGGATGGCCGCCCTGGACGACGCCGCGGCCGCGGTGCTGGCCGAGACCGGCGAGCGGGCCCGGGCCCAGTTCGGCGGGGCGGCCGGCACCCTGGCCTCGCTCGGCGACCGCGGCCCCGCGGTCGCCGCCGCCTTCGCCGACGAGCTCGGCCTGGCCCGGCCGCTGCCGCCGTGGCACACCGACCGCGGGCCGGTGGTCTCCGCCGCGGGCGCGCTGGCCAGGCTGAGCGGCGCGGCCGGCAAGGCCGCGGGCGACATCGTGCTGCTCGCCCAGACCGAGGTGGCCGAGGTGGCGGAGGCCGGCGGGGCGGGTGTCGGCGGGTCGTCCACCATGCCGCACAAGCGCAACCCGGTGGCCGCCGTCTCCGCCGTCGCCTGCGCCGAGCAGGCCCCCGGGCTGGCCGCGACGCTGCTCGCCGCGCAGCTCCACCAGCCGCACCAGCGCGCCGCGGGCGCCTGGCAGGCCGAGTGGGAGCCGCTGGACCGGCTGCTGCGCAGCACCGGTTCGGCGGTGTCCTGGCTCGCCGAGTCGGTGCGCCGGCTCCGCCCCGACCCGGACCGGATGCGCCGCAACCTCGATCTGACCGGCGGCTTCCCGCTGGCCGAGCGGGTCGCCACCGACCTGGCACCGCAGCTGGGCCGGCTGCCCGCGCACGAGCTGGTGCAGCGGGCCTGCGCCGAGGCGGCCGCCGGCGGCGGCGACCTGGCCGCGGCGCTCACCGCGCACCTGGACGGACTGCGCACCGGGGAGGAGATCGCCGCGCTCCTCGACCCGGCCGGCTACCTGGGGGCGGCCCCCGCCCTCGTCGACGCCGCCCTGGAGCGGCACCGGGCGGCCGGCGCGCGATGAGCGCCACCGCCCGGCCCCGCGCGGCCGTTCCCCGGGCCCCGCGCCGCCGTCCCGGACCGCCGACCGGCGCCCCTCCCCGGGCGGGACGGAGCCGCGGGGCGGACGGCCCGCTGCGACCCGGGGCGGAACCGGCGGCCCCGGACCGGCCGGGCCGCGCCTGCCCGCGCGGAGCCGCACCACGATCGGGTCGGGGGGGGCGGACCGTCCCCGCCGCCCGCGGTGCGACCGCCCCGCCGGGCCGATGGCCCAGACTGGAGTACCCCCGCGGGAGGCGTGCGCCGCCGCACGGCGCCCGCCGGGCCCGCGTTCCCCCTCCCGGAAGGAATCCGATGACCACCGAGATCGACCCGGTCGACGTGCACGCGGTCGTGGACGGGCCGGCCGGCGCCCCCGTCGTCGTGCTGGCGGGGTCGCTGGGCAGCACCCTGGAGATGTGGCGGCCGCAGGTCGGCCCGCTGCTGGCCGCCGGGCTCCGGGT
>Ga0079224_100009934_pt1 | contig 13029 bp, 11 predicted proteins | sample Stecom2015_FD_80414 | JGI IMG/M metagenome (GOLD analysis project Ga0079224, IMG submission 80414) | Agricultural soil microbial communities from Utah to study Nitrogen management - Steer compost 2015 | ecosystem: Environmental > Terrestrial > Soil > Agricultural land | place: USA: Utah... | reverse complement strand
CTCGAAATCACGATTGTTGAATAAATTCTTCAATAGTTTTTGATTTCGTGGGCGACCGCCTAATTTTGCGCATCTTTTACTAAAGCGACTATCCGTATGGCTAAGAACAAGAAGTCACCGGCAAAAGCAGCGAAAAAGGCTGCGAAGAAAAAGCCCGCAGCAAAGGCAAAGAAGAGCACTCCCGCAAAAGCGAAGAAAGCTCCTGCTAAAAAGCCCGCTAAAAAGAAAGCGGCACCTAAGGCTGCGACGAAAAAGGCCGTGACGAAAAAAGTTGTGTCAAAAAAATCAGCTGGCAAAAAGGCAGCACCAGCGAAAGCCAAAGTCAAAAAAACTACGCCTCAAAAACCGGTGACAAAGCCGGTAGCAGAGAAGGTGGTTTCAAAGCCTGCCCCGAAGCCCGCACCTGCGCCGAAGAAGGTTGCGAAGGTAAAAGAGGAAACGGTTACCGTAACGCCGCCTACACCGCGGCCGGTACCTCCACAATTAAACATTTTTCCAGTGCCGAATCAAAGACCTATTGCACACAAACCAGCCAAGGCGTCTTCATCAACTGATGAGAGATCGCGCTACTCTGAAGAGGAACTTAAGGAATTCGAATCGCTGATCTTGCGTAAGCTTGACAAAGCGCGTGAAGAGTACAAGATACTCAAAGACACACTGAACCGGAATAACGACGAAGGAACTGATGCTACATCCGGCGGCAATACGAAGGTTCTCGAAGACGGAGCTGAAACTGCCGAAAAGGAAAATTTGAGCCAGCTGGCTGCACGACAGCAGAAATATATTACCAATCTTGAGAATGCATTGGTTCGTATCAAGAATGGTACGTATGGCATCTGCTCAGTGACCGGCAAACTCATCCCGGAGGAGCGCCTGATCGCCGTGCCTCATACGACGCAGTCTATCGAGGCGAAAATGATGCAGCAGGATTAAGTCAACTTTCAATTCTCAATCGTATTGGATTTTCTTCAGAACCATATTGAAGCCCTGATCTTCTGCTCTCCGAGCCCGATCAAGATTGCCGATATCAAATCTTGTCTTTCGGAGATGTTTAATGCTGACGTACCTGAGGAAGACATCCAGGGCGCTATACAGCGATTGGAAGAAAAATATTCTGCTGAGGAATTCGCATTTCAATTGTTCAAAAGTTCCGGCGGTTATCAATTCCTGACAAAGCCTGCATACCAGGCCAGCATCGGAATACTTCTGAAACAGCAATCGAAAAAACGCCTTTCCACTTCAGCAATGGAAACGCTCTCGATCATTGCTTACAAGCAACCGGTTTCGAAAACCGAACTCGAGAATATTCGCGGCGTTAACTGTGACTACGCTGTTCAAAAACTTCTCGACAAAGGACTGATTGAAATCACCGGCAAAGCTGAGACTATCGGACGCCCTATGCTTTACGGAACAACCGTAAAGTTCATGGAGTATTTTGGCATCAATGATCTGACTGAACTTCCGGTTCCGAAGGAAGTAAACGATACGAACACAATCGGCCAGAACGCCGACACGTCGCCAGAGAGTGACGTTAATGAACAAACTGCTGAGGCGACGGACGAGAACGAAATCCAAAATTCCACGGATAGCGACGTAGTCACCTCAACAGAAAGTGACGTGGTGAGCTCCACAGAAAACGACGTGGTAAATTCCGTCGAAGACGATGCCGCAGACTCTGTGGAAGATAACGCTGACAACGCTCAGGAAGAACCATTGTCAGGGACACAACAACCCGAGAACGGATCGGCACACAACGGTTCCGATGCATCCCTGGAACATGGAAGCGACTTAACTGAACCCGATGCCAAAGCCTAGGTCTTCAGGTTCACGCCGAACCTCATCTAATAAATCCGGCAAATCATTCAAGCAAACTCGTTCACAGGGCGCAGGATCTTCCGGCTCCCGTGTGAAAAAGGGACGCACTGACGACACCCGCAATTCGGGTGGACGCACACGCTCTTCCGGACAAAGCGACGAACGCAACTACGGACAAACCCGCCAGAGAAAATCATCGGGTACCGGAGGCAAAAGCAGATCATCGAAATCAGAACAGACTAACGAACGAGGCAAACAATACTCTTCAAGGCCGCGCACATCGAAGTTCGCAAGTCGTGCTTTTGACGACGACAACACCAGGAACTTTGGTGGACGCACGCGTTCTTCCGGACAAAGCGACGAGCGCAATTACGGACAAAGCCGCCAGAGAAAATCGTCGGGTACCGGAGGCGGAAGCAGGTCACCGAAATCAGAACGGACCAACGAACGAGGTAAACAATATTCCCCGAAGCCGCGCACATCAAAGTTCGGAGGTCGTTCTTTTGATGACAGAGATGACCGCCGCGGAAGAAAGAAATCAGAATCATTTCAGGGGAAACGCCCCGTCAAAGGCAGAAAGGTCTCTGCAGAACCTGAAGAAGCTCCTGCGCAAACAGAAAAAATTCGTCTGAACCGCTACATCGCCAACAGCGGTGTTTGCTCAAGACGTGAAGCTGACGAACTCATAACGATGGGCCTGATCTCCGTAAATGGCGTTACCATTACGGAACTTGGTTACAAAGTAAATCCGGGCGATGAAGTTCGCTATGAAAGCAAAGTACTCCGCGCCGAGAAACCGGTTTACATTCTTTTAAACAAACCCAAAGGATACCTCACCACCACGCGCGACCCCGAAGAAAGAAAAACGGTCATGAATCTGATTGGCGGCAAAATAAAAGAACGCATTTACCCTGTCGGGCGCCTTGACCGAAATACAACGGGGCTGCTTCTGCTGACAAACGACGGCGATCTCGCTGACAAGCTGATGCACCCGTCGTACAATGTGAAGAAGATTTACAAAGTTGAGTTGGATCGTCCCTTGTCACAGCCTGACCTTGAAAAAATCCGTGAGGGCGTAATGCTCGAAGAAGGCCGTGCGATGGTCGATGACGCCGCCATTGTATCACCCGATGGTCGTACCGTTGGGCTGGAGATACACATCGGATGGAACCGGGTAGTCCGCCGCATTTTTGAAACGCTGGGCTACGAGGTCATGAAACTGGACCGTACCGTTTACGCAGGTCTTGACAAAAAAGATTTGCCGCGGGGCGAGTGGAGGCATCTTCGCAAGGAAGAAATCGTTCGACTGAAGCACTATAAGTAATTATTAAGCGTCTTCAAGCTGCACCGTAAAAGCGCTGCCCTGGCCGACGGCTGAGGTAACCGTTATCGAACCTTTTACACGTTGAAGCGCCTCCTTGACAATGTACAAACCAAGCCCGGTTCCTTCCACGGATTCCGAGGCACGGAAAAACATCTCAAATATTTTTGGCAGGCTTTCTTCGGGTATACCCGGGCCGTTGTCGATGACCGATATTTCAACGAAGTCCTCAAAACGCTGGAATGTTACCTTGATCCAGGGGTCGGGCTGGTCAGTGTTGTGATATTTTACTGCGTTCCCCAAAAGGTTTCGAAGCACAATTTTCATCTGACTGTAATCGCACACGAAAACGTGCTCCGGGGAGGGTTCATATTTCAATGAAATGGCTGAGGCGTTGGGATTAAACTTAATGTCCATGACCACCTCATCAAGGAGATCCTTCAGGTTTAATGGTTCCGGTTTCAACTCGAACTTCTTTGTGCGGGAGAGACTCAGAATATCGGAAATAACATTGTCGAGTTTTTGAATGCGTTCCTCGATCAGCCCCATGAACATGCGCGCCTTTTCTTCGACGAATTCAAGTTTCCCCAGATACGTGAGGCCCATGATGGATGCTATCGGTGCACGCAGATCGTGGGATGTGCTGTAGAGAAAACGGTCAAGTTCGTAATGTGCCTTCTCAAGTCGGAGTCTCTCGTCTTCAAGCAGCCACATCACCATACTCATGCCGATCAGCGCAACGAGAAGGATATCCGCAACGCCATAAAACTCCGGCCATGCAACCTGGATATCCACGGCGTCAAGAATCAATACCATGAAAAAGTACAACTGGTAGAAACTGTAGATAAAGCACGAAGCGGCAAGTAGTTTTTGGCCGAACCCTTTGGAGAACTTCGGATGGAACCAAACCACAAATCCGGTGATCAGAAACCCGAGGCCGGTTGTAAGTGTGCGACTGCCAAGACGAAGGAGGTTGCGCTGCAACGCATCGGATGGGCGTTCATTGTAAAAGACGACTGTGGCCACCGCGATGATCAGGAAAAGTATAAGCAGTTGCCTGAATCTTCTTCTGTTGAGCGCCTTTTCAGAGACCATCTCATGAATTCCGCGAAGAATCATGATTACCTGAAGAAAACAGGTCAGTTGGGACAGTACGTTAATCGGAATCCGGCCAAAGGCGTTGACGTTTCCAAGGAATGACATGAACACCTGGGACAGCATGAAAAGTGAGAAGTACAACCAGCTGAGGCCCCATGTAAACAGAAAGCGCCTGCGGTACAACTTGCTGAAATGCCTGAATACGAAAAACAGAATGAATCCGAGGACCCACTGGGCGATGAAGACATATACAGGACGCGCAAACGATTCGCTGAACAGGTTCAAGGGAGGTAATTAATCCAAAATTAAATAAAGTATTACCAAAACCCGATGTTTCAAACCCCTCATCTGCCGAAACAAAAAAAGCCCCGATGACGAGGCTTGTGGTGATGGACGGAATCGAACCGCCGACACAAGGATTTTCAGTCCTTTGCTCTACCAACTGAGCTACATCACCCTGAATTGGTTTCCTTGCTTGACAGGGGCACAAAAGTATAGAAATTTACATTCCATGCAAAGCCTGGCTGCACTTTCTTCAGCGGCAGGTCTCTGAGAAATTCCGCCTTTCGCTTAATTTCAAACGAATGAACCTCTTTCGAACAATCTTTGACGAATTATTGGTTTTTTCAGGAAAGAAATAAACTTTAGGCCATGATTGAGCAAGTCGCATTTTTGCTGGTTCTCGTAACCGCCGTTGTTTTCGTCGTAATCAGAGCCCGTCGTATCCTGTCCACATTGCGCCTCGGCAGGAACAACGTATTGAACGACCGGAAGGGAGAGCGATGGAAAAACGTGTTGCTTGTTGCCTTTGGTCAGAAGAAAATGTTCAAGCGCCCGATTCCGGCAATCCTGCACCTGTTCGTGTACGTCGGATTTCTGGTAATCAACATAGAAGTGCTCGAATTTGTTGTGGATGGAATCACCGGTTCGCACCGGATTTTTGCTCCATTCCTTGGCGGTTTCTACACCGTCCTCATGAACATCTTTGAATTTCTCGCTGTTGCCGTTCTGCTATCCTGCGTCGTTTTCCTGATTCGCCGGAACGTACTAAAGCTTCGTCGTTTCTGGACTCCCGAAATGAAACAATGGCCACGCCTCGACGCCAACCTGATTCTCGTGACAGAAATTCTGCTCATGTTCGCGATCCTTACCATGAATGCCGCTGATCAGATTCTTCAATCAACCCAGTCTCACTATACGGCTACTGGTAAACTCTATTTCAGCTCCCTGCTTGTGCCCTTGTTCGACTCCGTGCCGGTTCCGACATTAATCGTTGTCGAACGATTCGCCTGGTGGTTTCATATTATCGGAATACTTGGTTTTGCCGTCTACATTACCTATTCAAAACACTTGCACATTTTTCTCGCATTCCCCAATACCTACTATGCCCGCCTTGAACAAAAAGGCCACATGGTAAATATGCCGGTTGTAACTAACGAAGTCCGGACAATGCTCGGGCTAACAGACACGAACGGGGAACCACCTGCTGAACCAGGTCGCTTTGGCGCAAAAGATGTGAACGATCTCAACTGGAATATTTTGCTCGCTGCATACTCGTGCACGGAATGCGGACGGTGCACAGCCGAATGTCCGGCCAACATCACCGGCAAGAAACTATCACCGCGCAAGATCATCATGGACACCCGGGACAGATTGGAAGAAGTTGGCGCGAGCATTGCCAAAGGCGGTCAGGGACTTGCCGATGGAAAGAGTTTGCTCGACAACTATATCACACGCGAAGAGATCAATGCATGTACCAGCTGTAATGCGTGCGTCGAAGCTTGTCCTGTACTGATAAATCCGCTTGAAACGATCATGGAACTTCGCCGCTATGTTGCCATGGAGGAATCCGGTTCACCTGCTGCCTGGAATGCGATGTTCCAGAACGTTGAAACCAACTTCGCACCCTGGAAATTCGCACCAAGCGACCGCTTCAACTGGGCAAGCAATACTTAATCAGAATACAACTAGTATGAAAATAAGAACAATGGCGGAAATGGCCGCCAGCAATGAGGTACCGGAAATCCTGTTTTGGGTAGGTTGCGCTGGTTCCTACGACGACCGTTACAAGCGCGTAACAGTCGCATTCGCCAAGATTTTAACTGCACTCGAAATCAAATTTGCAGTACTGGGTACCGAAGAGACATGCACAGGCGATCCCGCGCGACGCGCCGGCAACGAGTTTCTGTTTCAGATGCAGGCGATGAATAATATTCAGATCCTCAACGGTTACAACGTTACGCGTATTGTAACCGCGTGTCCGCACTGCTTTAATACGATCAGGAATGAGTATCCCGACCTCGGCGGAAAGTATGAAGTGCTTCATCATTCAGAACTCCTGAGCCAGCTCATCGCTGAAGGGAAACTTAAAGTTGAAGGTGGAGCTTTTTCCGGGAGGAAGATTACGTATCACGACTCATGTTTTCTTGGGAGAGCCAACAATGTGTATGAAGCACCCCGGCATGTCGTCGAGGCATTGGACGCCGACCTGGTGGAAATGAAAAGATGCCGGACCACCGGTCTTTGCTGCGGAGCCGGCGGAGCACAGATGTTCAAGGAACCTGAAAAAGGTTTTAAAGACATCAATGTTGAGCGTACAGAGGAAGCGCTGGCTACAGGGGCCACGACAATTGCTGTGGCCTGTCCGTTCTGCATGACAATGATGAGCGATGGCGTGAAGGCAAAGGCACGCGAGGCCGATGTGAACGTGAAAGACATTGCCGAACTTATCGCCGAAGCGAAGGGTTTATAAAAAACACAACGCAGCAAAATTATGTTTGTACCCTTTGAACAACTTCCGGCAACTTCACGTGTCTGGATCTATCAATCAGCCCGTCAACTCAATGGTGCCGAGATCGATACAATAACCACCCACCTTCGTTCGTTCAGTGAAAGCTGGGAAGTTCACGGAGCTCCGTTACCGGCATCCTTTAAGATCTTTTATGATCAGTTAATTGTACTTGCCGCCGGCGACGAGACAAGTGGTTGTTCCATCGACACGTCTGTCCGAGTAATGAAACAGCTCAGTGCGCAGATCGGAGTTGACCTGCTGGACAGGACGCAGATTGCTCTATCCAAGGAGGGTGGACTTGTGACGGTTCCGGTGTCGAAGTTGAAAGAACACATCAAAGCGGGAGAAGTAGAGACCCGGACAATGGTCTTCGACAACACGATCCAGACTTTAGGTGAGCTTCATGAAAGGTGGCCCGCTCGGGCAGAGGAAACATGGCTGAAACGATTTTTCCATGAGAAGGCCATCGTGAAAAACGCATAATATTTAGTAGCTTTAAACTGAATTCAATTCATTATGAGGTTCTTCATATCTGCGTTCGTTATTGTCATCTTAGTCAGCTCCTGCGGAGTTGAAAAAAAAGCTCAGCGGGCTTACCTCCTCGGCAAGTATCAGACATCAATCGATCTTTATCAGAAAGTCCTCTCTTCTAACCCAAATAACGGTAAGGCTAATTACGTTGTCGCTGAATCATATCGTCTTTCCAACCGCGTGAAACAGGCAGAGCAGTATTATGCAAAGGCAGGAGGGAAGGGCATCGACAGTGATTCAGTCCAGTTTTATTATGCGCAATCATTAAAGGCAAACAGCAAATATGCGGAAGCAGAAAAAGTGCTGAACAAACTGATCAGCGAAACTGACAACGCACCATTGAAGGAACGCGCGAGTGCAGAAGTGTCCGGCCTTGAGTATCTCTCACAACTTGATCAAAAAGAGAATTTCTACCGTGTTAAGAACCTCGAATTACTAAACTCTCCTGCAAGTGAATATTCTCCTGTGTTCCATAACAATGAATTGTATTTTACTTCTTCGCGGGGCAACGAACGAATTTACGAGGCAACCGGAACACCGTTCACAAGTATTTACAAGGTCGCATCGCGCGGGGCGAATGTTGAGATGAACAGCATGGCACCACTGCCTGACGGAATTAATACCGCAGGAGTCAACGACGGATGCGTCACATTTTCCCCTGACGGAAGAATAATGATTTTCGCGAAGGGTAACACCAGAAAGAAAAAAGGTGTGAATGCGACTGAGGATGTCGATCTTTTTATTTCGCGTTTCCGCAATGGTCAATGGAGCGAGCCGGTTCCTGCTCCGGGATTGAATGATCCTAATGCGTGGGATTCCTCACCGTGTTTCGCACCGGATGGAAGGACGCTCTACTTTGCGTCTAACCGGCGTGGACGTGGTAAGGAAAGCAGTGGCTATGGAGGTACTGATATCTACAGTGCGGTCATGGATTCACGCGGTCGCTTTTCGAGAATCCGTAACCTCGGACCCGTGATCAACACGCCCGGGAACGAGCTCTTCCCCTACATCGCTGATGATGGCAGACTTTATTTTGCCTCCGATGGACATGCCGGTTATGGCGGACTGGACCTTTTCGTTTATCGTCGTGTCGGCGGCAAGACTACAATCGAAAACCTCGGTCAACCCATGAACAGTCCGGCTGACGATTTCGGGATTTTTCTTTTCAGACCTGACCGTGGATTCTTCACTTCAAATCGTGAAGGTGGCAAAGGCGATGACGATATCTATACATTCGTAAACGAAGATCCCGACCTGCGCGTAATCAATTACTACCTCCAGGGCATTACGTATGCGAAAGGTGATGACGACGCGCTTCAGGTGCTACCCAACACCCGCGTTTCCCTACTCGATGGAAATGGTGAACTCATGCAGGACTATGTGACGGGTAATGACGGTAAGTTTCTCTTCCGCGTTTACGAGAACGAACAGTATAATCTTGTTGCTGAAACAGATGGCTACCTCGTTGAACGGCTTGACTATACAACGGTTGGAAAATCTGTTGATCCGCGATCTGTCAAAGAGCTTATTACCAACGTGACACTGGACACAATGGTAGTACTGGAGAAAAAAGAGCTTAACAAGATTTTTGTGCTGGAGAATATTTACTACAAATTCAATCAATGGGATATTCAACCTTCCGCAGCGAAGGAACTTGATAAACTGGTTCAGCTACTCGTTGACAATCCGGAAATCAAGATTGAACTTGCTTCGCATACGGATAGTATTGATGACCACGATTACAACATGCGCCTTTCACAACGTCGCGCTGAGTCTGCCGTACAATACCTTGTTCAGCGCGGCATTTCTCCGGACCGTCTCATTGCAAAGGGTTATGGTGAAGACCGACCAATCGCGCGCAATACAAACCCCGACGGAACCGACAACCCGGAAGGACGTCAGAAAAACAGGCGTACTGAATTCAAGATTCTCGAGATCGGAACCAAGCCCAAACCCATTGAAGAAGAGGAAGCCTTCGATGAGGACAAATATTTCCGAGGGGAGTGACAAAAAACTGTAGACGATCTGTTAAAAAAATTCTGAAATGCCGGCCCGCCCGGCATTTTTCTTTTTCCGTTTCCTATTTTTGAGGCCGAAAAACTTATCACTATGAAATACCGAATCGAAAAAGACACCATGGGTGAAGTGAAAGTCCCGGCCGACAAGTACTGGGGCGCGCAAACCGAGCGCTCGCGAAATAACTTCAAGATCGGGCCCGAAGGAAGCATGCCAAAGGAAATCATCTATGCGTTCGCCTATTTGAAAAAGGCTGCTGCGCAGGCAAATCACGAACTCGGTGTTCTGTCCGCTGAAAAGAAGGACCTGATCGGTTCCGTATGCGATGAGATCCTCGACGGGAAACATGATTCGGAATTTCCGCTCGTTATCTGGCAAACAGGATCCGGTACACAAAGCAACATGAACGTCAATGAAGTCATTGCCTACCGGGGTCACGTGCTTCAGGGTGGAAACCTCACTGATGAAAAGAAAGCACTTCATCCAAATGACGATGTAAATAAGTCGCAATCTTCAAACGACACATTTCCTACCGCGATGCACATTGCCGCATACAAACAGGTAGTTGAAATAACCTTGCCGGGAATGAAGGTTCTGCGCGATACACTTGCTTCAAAAGCTGAAAAGTTCAAAACGATCGTAAAGACCGGACGAACTCATTTTATGGATGCAACCCCGCTCACGCTGGGACAGGAGTTCTCCGGGTATGTTCAACAGATCGACAACAGCACACGCGCAATCAACAATGCGCTGGAAGTCGTGCGCGAACTTGCACTGGGTGGAACTGCCGTGGGAACGGGACTAAACACACCAAAAGGTTACGACGTGTTGGTTGCAAAAAAGATAGCAGAACTTACCGGGTATCCCTTCGTGACAGCACCGAACAAATTTGAGGCACTCGCTGCGCATGACGCGATGGTTGAATTGTCGGGAGCACTAAAGCGCGCCGCTGTCGCGTTGATGAAAATTGCCAATGACATCCGCATGCTTAGTTCGGGACCGCGATGCGGAATCGGTGAGATTATTATCCCCGATAACGAACCTGGTTCGTCAATCATGCCAGGAAAAGTGAATCCGACTCAACCGGAAGCGTTGACCATGGTATGTGCTCAGGTAATCGGAAACGATGTTGCTGTTTCTGTAGGTGGTGCGACAGGGCACTTTGAATTGAACGTGTTCAAGCCCGTTATTGCTGCAACTGTATTGCATTCAGCCAGGTTGCTGGGAGACGCGTGTACTTCTTTTACCGAAAAATGCGCCGCAGGGATAGAACCAAATGAGCCTGTAATCCGGCAACATCTCGAAAATTCGCTCATGCTTGTTACATCACTCAATACCCACATCGGCTACGAGAATGCGGCGAAAATTGCCAAAAAAGCGCATAAGGAAAACAAGACTTTGCGTGAGGCCGCCATCGAACTGGGATTACTTACATCCGAACAATTTGACGAATGGGTGCGTCCTGAAAAGATGGTTGGAAGCCTCGGTTAAAGCAGGCAACGGAAATTCAAAAAGTTTTTGTACTTTTATTTTGATTTTTAAAACTGTAAAGCCAATGAACAACAGACTAATCCTACTTTTTTGTCTGGCTTTGATTTTTTCAGCTTCAACAACCGTATCGGCACAGCTTTCCAAAAAGGAAAAAAAGGAGTGGAAGAAAAAAGCCAAGGAATACGCTAAGCAACCCAGCGATCTGAAGCAACTGATCGAGGACAAACAGGCTGCCGATAACCAGGTGGCATCATTGAATCAGCGGAATACTCAGCTGCAAAGTTCAATTGCAAGCAAAGACACTCGAATCTCTGAGTTGGAAGATCAACTTGCGAGAATGCGTGGTCAGCTTTCTGCTGCTCAAACAGAACTTGCACAACTCAAGGAGGCTCCTGTAGTTAATAGCATGGATTTCTCGAAGGGAATTGTGTTTAAAGTTCAGATCGGAGCGTTCAAGAACAAAGACCTTCAAAAGTATTTCGAGAATAATCCGAACTTCGGTGGTGAAGCAAATGACGGCGAACCTCAGAAGATCACAATTGGTATTTTCAGAGACTACTGGGAAGCTGATACATTCAAGAAATATATGCGTGAGATGGGCGTTAAGGATGCGTGGATTGTACCTTATAAGGATGGTCAGCGCGTAGAAATCAAAGACGTTCTCGAGGGCGTAGTCAGCGACAAATCAGCCCAGTCGTCGGCGCGGTAAGACATCAAACCATATTAATCAAAAAAAGCAGTCCGAAAGGCACTGCTTTTTTTATTTTCGGCAGGCGGTTTGATTACACTCCTGGTTACTTTTAAAAAGTAACGGACAACATTAATTTTGCCATGATGAGGGGACTTTTTCTTTTGCTGATGTTGGCTTTCATGACCGGTGCGTCGTATGCCCAGGTGAGGGTAAAAACATTAGTGATTGAAAAGAATCAGGTGTATGAACTTGAAAATTCAGACATTCTGGTCGCCGATACGCTGATCATGCGTGACTCCTCAAAGCTTGTACTCAACAAGCTGAAAAAAGACAACTACATCAGGGTAAACACGTTAATCGTTGGTGACCGCTGCGTCATTGACGGGAGTGGTCTGAACGGCCAGCCCGGAAGAGATGGCGCCGGAGGCGCAACACCCATCGGACCGTGTAACGACGGTACGCCCGGGCGCAGCGGAGGACGCGGACTCGACGGAACCCCGGGTGTGAATCTTTTTCTGTATATTGAAAATATCAAACTGGCAGGCATTTTGACTATTGATCTGTCAGGAGGGAACGGCGGCCGTGGTGGTGATGGAGGAATGGGTGGCGGTGGCAGCCCTGGTACCGTACATTGTCACGGCGGAAATGGTGGTAATGGCGGAAATGCCGGACAGGGAGGGAACGGTGCCGATGGAGGTAACCTTACCCTTAGCAGCAAAAAGGATCCCCTGATTCAAAATTATATCGGCTCGGGAATTACGGTGTATACACACGGTGGACTTCCCGGCGTTCCTGGCAAAGTTGGCGAGCGCGGACCCGCAGGCCTCGGTCCCGCACGACGACACGGTAAAAACGGTGAGCTTGGTCTCGAAGCTCCCAACGGACTCGCAGGTATAAGCGGCAAAGTCAATGTGGAAAAAAACTAATTATGCATAAACGATGGCTACTAAAACCAATACCCCCCCAAAACGAAATCGAAAACCTCTCCAAAGCCATCAATGTCAATTGGTACCTTACGGCAATTCTCCTTCAAAGAGGTATTACTGATTTCGAAAGCGCCCGTACTTTTTTTCGTCCGAAAATTGAAGACCTTCACGACCCGTTCCTGATGAAGGACATGGACAAAGCGGTGGAACGCATCGCTCTGGCTATTGAACAACAGGAGAAAATTCTTATCTATGGCGATTACGATGTCGACGGCACAACCGCTGTAGCTCTCGTGTTCAGCTACTTCCATCGGATTTATCCCCATTGTGAAGTTTATATCCCCGACCG
>Ga0079224_100009933_pt1 | contig 13030 bp, 13 predicted proteins | sample Stecom2015_FD_80414 | JGI IMG/M metagenome (GOLD analysis project Ga0079224, IMG submission 80414) | Agricultural soil microbial communities from Utah to study Nitrogen management - Steer compost 2015 | ecosystem: Environmental > Terrestrial > Soil > Agricultural land | place: USA: Utah... | reverse complement strand
CTGCTCGGCCCAGAACCCCTCCGGGTCGTCGAGCGAGCGGCGGTACATGGCCTGGTACTGCGCCTCATCCAGCCAGGCCGTGCGGGCAAACTCGGACGGAACAGGATAGATCTTCTCGGACATGAGACTCCTCCTCATGATGCTGGGCCGGGATCGTTATTGCGGGCAGACATCCTGCCGGCGCCGTCACCGTCAGGCTGGTAGAGCATTCGTCCTGTGAAATGGAGGCGCATGCCGCCAATTTCAGCCTGCTGTTGCGGGCGTAATGCGGCGGTTATGGGGCGGTGCTGAAAACTTGATTCCCGGCAGGAATGCGAGCCGGATTCCAATTGGCAAAGGCCCACTGCCAGAGGGCATCGAAGTCGGCGATCGCTTCCGCCGGTGGCGGATGCCCGAGAAAGGCCAAGGCCTGAGCCAGCAGGCTGGCTTTATGCGCCGGATCGAGGGCACGGGCGCCGGTCTGCTTGCTGAGTTTCTGGCCCTGCCGGTTGAGAGCGAGCGGCAGATGCAGGTATTGCGGAGTCGGCAGGCCGAGCAGCCGTTGCAGGAAGATTTGGGGGGCCGTGCAGGGGAGCAGGTCGTGACCCCGGACCACGGCGGTGACGCCGGCCGCCGCATCGTCCACCACCGACGCCAGGTGATAGGCATACAGGCCGTCGGCGCGGCGCACCACGAAATCGCCGATCTCCCGCTCCAGGTCCACCGTAACCGGCCCCTGCACGGCGTCCTCGAAGAAGATGCTGGCGCCACGGGTATCCACCCGCCAGCTGGCACTGGACTGGGCGATGTTCCTGCCGCGACAGGTGCCGGGGTAGATCGGGCCGGCCGGCCCCAGGCGCCCGGCGCTGGCGATGTCCTTGCGGGAGCAGCGGCAGCGGTAGATCGCGCCCTGGGCTTCGAGCCGCTCCAGAGCCGCCTGGTAGGCCGGCGCACGGGTGCTCTGATAGACGACTTCACCGTCCCAGTGCAGGCCGAAGCTCTCCAGGGTACGCAGAATGGCGTCGATCGCACCCGGAGCCACTCGTGGCGGATCCAGGTCTTCGAAGCGCAGCAGCCACTCGCCCTGCTGGCGGCGAGCTTCCAGGTAGCTGCCCACTGCGGCCACCAGCGAGCCGAAATGCAGCGGCCCGCTGGGCGTAGGGGCAAAGCGGCCGCGGTAGCGGCGGGCAGGGATGGGGTCGTTGGTGTCCAAGCGCAATTCGGCGATGGCCTGCGTTGGCCAACTAACCTAGCATCCCTACAGGCGCCGCGTCATGCGGCATGTTCGCCAGTCACAGGAGGTCTGCACCATGACGCACCCGCTTGCCGCCCGTATCGCCCAGATCGAGCCGTTTCACGTGATGGAGCTGCTGCAGCGGGCGCGGGAACTGGAAGCGGCGGGGCGGTCGATCGTGCACATGGAGATCGGCGAGCCGGATTTTCCGACCGCGGAACCGGTGGTCGCCGCCGGCATCAGGGCGCTACAGGAGGGCCGCACGGTCTACACGGCGGCGGCCGGACTGCCGGCCCTGCGCGAGGCGATCGCCGGGCACTATCTCGACCGTTACGGCCAGGCGGTCGATCCGGGCCGGATCTTCGTCACCCCGGGTGGCTCCGGCGCCCTGCTGCTGGCGCTGGCGCTGCTGGTCGAAGCGGGCCAGGAAGTCCTGCTGCCGGATCCGGGCTATCCCTGCAACCGGCATTTCGTGCGGGTGTTGAACGGCATTCCCCGCTCGATCCCGGTCGGTCCGGAGCAGCATTACCAGCTGCAGGCCGCCGACGTCGCGCGCCACTGGGGGCCGCGGACGGTGGCGCTGATGGCGGCGAGCCCGAGCAATCCGACCGGCACGCTGCTCGCCGACGAGGAGCTGAGCGCGCTCGCTGCCGCTGTGCGGGAGCGCGGCGGCGCGCTGATCGTCGACGAGATCTACCACGGACTCACCTACGGCATCGAACCGGCCAGCGCGGTCCGCCTGCCGGCCTTCGTGGTGAACAGCTTTTCCAAGTATTTCGGCATGACCGGCTGGCGGCTGGGATGGCTGGTGGTGCCAGACGGCTATCAGCGGGCAGCGGAGAAGCTGGCACAGAACGTATTCATCAGCGCCTCCACCCCCGCCCAGCATGCGGCGCTGGCCTGCTTCACCGATGCCGCCCGCACGGTGTTCGAGGAGCGCCGGCAGGCATTCGCCGTCCGCCGCGATTACCTGCTGCCGGCACTGCAGGACCTGGGGTTCCGCGTCCATACCGAGCCGCAGGGGGCGTTTTATCTCTATGCCGACTGCAGCGGGCTGGCCAAGGACAGCTTCGAGCTGAGCCGGCGGCTGCTGGAAGAGGCCGGCGTGGCGGTCACGCCCGGGCTGGATTTCGGTTCCCATGCCGCCGATCGCCATGTGCGGTTCGCCTATACCAATGCGCTGCCGAACCTGCAGGAAGGCGTGCGGCGGATCGCGCAGTTCCTGGAACAGGGACACTAGGCGCTGCAGCGCACGGCGCTTACAGATCCAGCACCACCAGGCCCTTGCCGCGCGAGCAGCAGGGCGTGAACAGCTTGCCTTCGGCCCGCTCCTCCTCGGTGAGGAACAGGTCCCGATGGTCGAGCTCGCCTTCCAGGACCGGCGTCAGGCAGGTGCCGCAGATGCCCTGTTCGCAGGACGTCATGATCGGGATTCCGGCTTCCTCCAGCACCTGAACCACAGTCTTGTCCTCCGGGACGTCAAGAATCTGGCCGGTGCTGGCGATCTGGATCCGGAATTCCTCACCGCCGGTGTCGGGCTCGGCGGAGAAGTATTCGCGATGAATGCGCTCCTCGGGCCAGCCCCGCTCGCGGGCGGCGCCGATCACGTAGTCCATGAACCCGCTCGGGCCACAGACGTACAGACGGCTGTCCGGTTCCGGCTGCGAGAGCACGGCATCCGGCCGGAAACGCTGCGCCTGCTCGCCGTCATCCAGATGCAGATGCACCCGGTCGGCATAGGGGGATTCCAGCAGGCGGCCGCGGAACGCCATCCGCTCCAGGCTGCGGGCGCAGTAGTGCAGCTCGAAGTCGGCGCCGAGCTGCGCCAGGCGCTCCGCCATGGCGAGCAGGGGGGTGATGCCGATGCCGCCGGCCAGCAGCAGGGTGCGGCCTGCGTCTTCGGCCAGCGGGAACTGGTTGCGCGGCTCGCTGATCGTGAGCCGGTCGCCTTCCTGTACGTGCTCGTGCATCGCCGCCGAACCGCCGCGGGAGTCCGGCTCCCGAAGCACCGCGATCAGGTAGCGATGGCGCTCGCCCGGCGCGTTGCACAGGGAGTACTGGCGGACCAGGCCACCGGGCAGGTGCACGTCGACATGCGCGCCGGCGGTAAAGGCCGGCAGCTCGCCGCCGTCCGGCCGGGTTAGTTCGTAGCTGCAGATGTCCCGGGCTTCCTGGCGCTTGCGGGATACGATGACGTCGATCAAGCCGGTCTCCTTGGGGTGGTTGTGTCCGGTCTGCCATGGGGAACCAGATCCAGCGGGCTGTCCAGGCCGAACAGACGGCCGTAGCGGAAGCCGACGTAGGCATGCTCGCGCATCAGCATCTCCGCGCGCGCGCTCTCGCCATTGGCCAGCGCCTCGAACACCAGCTGATGCTGGAGCTGGGCGAAGCGGAGCTTCTGGTATTCCTTGTCCAGCGCGCCGGTGTCGATGACGATGGAATCGAAGGACGCGAACGGCAGATGATTGTTGCGGGCGATCGCGTCGGCAATCGCGCGGCTGCCGGCGGCGTTGACGATGGTCGTGTGGAAGCGGCTGTTGAGCTCGCTCCAGCGGTCGATATCGGCTTCCGTCAGGTGGCCCTTGCCCAGCACCCGGGCACCGTCGTCGATGCAGGCCAGCAGCTCGCTCCGCACGTCCGCGCTCATGCCGCGCTCGGCCAGCCGGCGCGCGGCCAGCCCCTCCAGCACGCCGCGGACCTCCAGGCCGCAGAGGATGTCGTCGTCGGAGAATTCGCGGACCACGTAGCCCCGCTTGCCGGCCTTCTCCAGCAGTCCTTCCTGCTCCAGCGTGCGGAAGGCCAGCCGGACCGGCGTGCGCGATACGCCCAGCAGCTCGGCGACCGGGATCTCGGCGACCCGCTCCCCGGGCGCGAACCGGCCGTCGATGATCAGCTTGCGCAGGATGGCAACGATGCTGGCATTGTCGCCGCTCAAGTGGATGCTCCCCAGTCTGGGCAAATTGGATCCAGTATAAGCTTTTATTGTTGACATTGCGCCTCAATCTTGCGTTACTGGATCCAAAATACGAGACGGCCGTGCATAGACGGACCGTCCGCGCTATAGGGAGGAGAGACCGTGTTTCTCAGGAATACGTGGTACGTCGCCTGCACCCCCGATGAAATCGCCGACAAGCCGCTCGGCCGGCGCATCTGCGGCGAGAACATCGTGTTCTACCGGGCGGAAGGAGACCGGGTCGCCGCACTGCAGAACTTCTGTCCTCATCGCGGCGCGCCGCTTTCGCTCGGCTTCGTGCGCGACGGCAAGCTGGTCTGCGGCTATCACGGCCTGGTCATGGGCAGCGACGGCAAATGCGTGGCCATGCCCGGTCAGCGGGTGGGCGGTTTCCCCGCCATCCGCAGCTATCCGGTGGTGGAGCGCTACGGCTTCATCTGGATCTGGCCCGGCGACCCGGACAAGGCCGATCCGGCCGAGATCCCGGAACTGGTCTGGGGCGACAATCCGGAGTGGGCCTTCGGCGGCGGGCTGTACCACGTCAAGAGCGACTACCGGCTGATGATCGACAACCTCATGGATCTGACCCATGAGACCTACGTCCATGCCGGCAGCATCGGCCAGCCGGAGATCGAGGAGGCGGCGCCGACCACCCGCATCGAGGGCAACGAAGTCATCACCAGCCGCTTCATGCACGACATCAAGGCGCCGCCGTTCTGGCAGACCGCGCTGCGCGGCAACGGGCTGGCCGACGACGTGCTCTGCGACCGCTGGCAGATCTGCCGGTTCACGCCTCCCAGCCACGTGATGATCGAGGTCGGAGTCGCGCACGCCGGCTACGGTGGTTACGAGGCGCCGCCGGAGCACAAGGTGTCGGCCATTGTGGTGGACTTCATGACCCCGGAAACCGAAACCAGCCACTGGTACTTCTGGGGCATGGCACGCAATTTCGCTGTCCATGATGAAGATCTCACGGTGAAGATCCGCGAAGGACAGCGCAAGATCTTTGCCGAAGACCTGGAAGTGCTGGAGAGCCAGCAGCGCAACCTGCAGGAGTTCGCCGACCGGCGCCTGCTGGCGCTCAACATCGATGCCGGCGGTGTCGGTGCCCGGCGGATCATCGACAAGCTGATCGCCGCCGAGCGCGAGACGGCGGCCGCCGGCTGACCGGACCCGGCCGCCCTCGGCCGGAGAACCGAGGCAGCCGGTCCGCTATAAGAACAACACCGGAAGAAAAAAGCGCCGGCCATGATCGGCGCAGAGGGAGGAGAAACATCATGACGCTGCGTCTTGCCCGCACCGTGCTGGCAGCCGTGCTGCCGTTCCTGGCGCTGCCGCCGGCAGTTGCCCAGGAGCCCGTCAAGGTCGGTCTGATCCTGCCGATGACCGGACCTTTCGCTTCCACCGGACGCCAGGTCGAAGCCGGCGCACGTTTGTACTGGAACCAGCACTGCCAGACCGTGGCCGGCCGGCCGGTCGAGCTCATCGTTCGCGACGATGCCGCCGAAGCCGCTTCCAGCCGCCGCCTCGCCCAGGAACTGGTGGTCCGTGAGCGGGTGCACGTGCTCGCCGGGTTCGGGCTGACGCCGCTGGCCTTCTCGGCGGCGCCGGTCGCCACGCAGAGCAAGACGCCGATGGTGGTGATGGCCGCGGCGACGTCCAGCATTACCGAGAAATCACCGTACATCGTCCGCTCCAGCTTCACGCTGCCCCAGGTGGCCGCCCGATGGGCGAATGGGCCGCCGCCAACGGTCTCAAGCGGGTGGTGACGCTGGTCACCGACTATGCCCCCGGCCTGGATGCCGAAGCGTGGTTCAAGAAGACCTTCGAGGCCGGCGGTGGCGCGGTGGTGGAATCGCTGCGGGCGCCGCTGCAGAACCCCGATTTCTCCGCCTTCCTCCAGCGCGTCCGTGACGCCAAGCCGGACGCGCTGTTCGTGTTCGTTCCGTCCGGGGTCGGCTCCAGCCTGATGAAGCAGTTCGAGACGCGCGGGCTCAAGGAAGCCGGCATCAAGCTGATCGCGACCGGCGACGTCACCGACGACGACATCCTCAACGACATGGGCCCGGCTGCCAGGGACACCATCACCACCCACCATTACTCGGCGGCGCACGAGTCGCCCGAGAACAAGGCCTACGTCGAAGCCTTCGGTGCCGCCAACGGTGGCGCCCGGCCAAACTTCATGTCGATCGGCGGCTATGACGGCATGCGCCTGATCTGCGCAGCGCTGGAACAGACCAAGGGCAACACCGACGGCGACGCCCTGCTGGCCGCCATGAAGGGCATGCAGTGGGAGAGCCCGCGCGGTCCGGTGGCGATCGATCCGGACACCCGGGACATCGTCCAGAGTGTCTATGTCCGGCGGGTCGAGGAGCGCGACGGGCAGCTCTACAACGTCGAGTTCGACCGCTTCGACAAGGTGGCCGATCCGGGCAAGGCCAACTGACCAGCTGCCGCGCGTCCAAAGGGGAACGGCATGGCCCTGATCTTCGACGGCATTTCCTACGGTCTGCTGCTGTTCGTCATGGCTGTCGGCCTGTCGGTGACGCTGGGGCTGATGAACTTCGTCAACCTGGCCCATGGCGCCTTCGCCATGCTCGGCGGCTATGTCACCGTGGTCCTGGTCAACCAGCAGGGCGTGCCGTTTCTGCTGTGCCTGCCGGTCGCGTTCGTCGCCGCGGCGCTGCTGGGCGTGGTGCTGGAGAAGACGCTGTACGTGCACCTGTACCGGCGCAGCCACCTGGACCAGGTGCTGTTCTCCATCGGCCTGGTGTTCATGGCGATGGCCGCCGCCGACTACTTCATGGGCTCCCGCCAGCAGCTGATCCAGCTGCCCGACTATCTGCGCGGCCAGTTCGAAGTGCTCGGCGTCCAGGTCGGCCGCTACCGGCTGTTCATCATCGCCGTCTGCGTGGTGCTGACCGTGCTGCTGCAGTGGGTGCTGGCCCGTACCCGGATCGGCAGCCAGCTGCGGGCGGCCGTGGACGACGCCATGGCCGCGCGCGGGCTAGGCATCGAGATCGGCCGGCTGTTCACGCTCACCTTCGCGGTCGGCTCGGGGCTGGCCGGCCTTGGCGGCGCGCTGGGCATCGAGATGATGGGGCTGACGCCGTCGTTCCCGATCGAACTGATGATCTATTTCCTGATCGTCGTCGTGGTCGGCGGCACGGACAACATCACCGGCCCCTTCCTGGCGGCCATCGTCCTCGGCATCGGCGACGTGCTCGGCAAGTACTACGTGCCGGAGCTGGGTGCCTTCATGATCTACCTGATGATGATCACCATCCTCGCCGTGGCGCCGCAGGGGCTGTTCGGGCGTCGTGATGCCTGACGGGACGGGAGCAGCCAAGGTGTCGACCTCGACCAAACGCGGCGCATTAGGGCTTGCCGTTCCGTTCAAGGCGGGCCTCTGGCCGTGGCCGGAGCTCCTGTTCTGGTCCTGTGCCATCGCCGCCTATTTCCTGTTCCAGGAACGGCTGCCGCTGATCACCGAGATCTTCGTGCTCGGCCTGTTCGCGCTGTCGCTGGACCTGATCCTCGGCTATGCCGGCATCGTCTCCCTGGGGCACGCGGCATTCTTCGGGGTGGGCGCCTACACGGCCGGCATCCTGGCCCAGTCCGGCTGGGGCGAGCCGGTCAGCGGGCTCCTGATCGCCGCCGCAACGGCGATGGCGGTCGGTTTCGCCAGTTCGTTCCTGGTGCTGCGGGGCCGGGACCTGACCCGGCTGATGGTGACCCTGGGTGTGGCCATGCTGATCTACGAGGCCGCCAACCAGGCGGCCTGGCTGACCGGCGGCGCCGACGGGCTGGTCGGAATGACCGTGTGGCCGGTGCTCGGCGTCTTCGAGTTCGACCTGTACGGCCATACCGCCTACTGGTACAGCTTCGCGGTATTGTTCCTGCTGTTCTGCCTTGCCCGGCGGCTGGTGAACTCGCCGTTCGGCCTGTCGCTGCGCGGCATCAAGGAAAACCGGCTGCGGATGGCGGCTATCGGTACTCCCGTCAACCGGCGGCTGGTGCTGATCTACACGGTAGCGGCCGGCTATGCCGGTGCCGCCGGCGCGCTGCTCGCCCAGACCACCCAGTTCGTGTCGCTGGATGTGCTGGCCTTCCATCGCTCTGCGGAGGCGCTGCTGATGCTGGTCATCGGTGGCAGCGGAATGCTGTACGGCGCCCTGGTGGGAGCCCTGAGCTTCAAGGTGCTGCAGGATCTGTTCTCTAACTGGACCGCCCAGTACTGGCAGTTCTGGCTGGGGCTGCTGCTGGTATTGCTGGTGCTGTTCGCCCGGGGCGGCATCATGGGCGCGGCGCAGGCGCTGCGTCGGCGCCATGCCCGCGGCCGCCGGGCCAGCGCGCCTCAGGAGAGACGGTCATGAGCGCGGTGCTGGAAACCCAGGGCCTGGTCAAGCGCTTCGGCGGTCTGGTGGCGACCCGGGACGTGGCGCTGCGGCTGGAACCGGGCGAGCGCCACGCCCTGATCGGCCCGAACGGCGCCGGCAAGACCACGCTGGTCAACCTGCTCACCGGCGTGCTGCGGCCCACTGCCGGGCGCATCCTGCTGAACGGCGCCGATATCACCCACGCCTCGCAGCATCAGCGGGTCCGGCTCGGTCTGGTGCGGACCTTCCAGATCAACCAGCTGTTTCCGGAAATGACGCCGCTGGAATCGGTGGCGCTGGCGATCTGCGAGCGCGACGGCCATGCCCTGGCCTGGTGGCGGCCGCTGCGGGCCCACCGCGCCGTGTTCGAGGAGGCCTGCGGCCTGCTGGCGCGGCTGGATCTCGCCGATCTGGCCGAACAGCCGACCGCGAGCCTGGCGTACGGCAAGCAGCGGCTGCTGGAACTGGCCATCGCGCTGGCCCGCAAGCCCCAGGTACTGCTGCTGGATGAGCCGGCGGCCGGCGTTGCCGAAAGCGACCGGGCCGAGATTCTGGCCATCATCGATCGGCTCCCGGCCGAGGTCAGCGTGCTCCTGATCGAGCACGACATGGATCTGGTGTTCCGCTTCGCCCGACGCATGTCGGTCCTGGTCGGCGGCGCCATGATTGCCGAGGGGACGCCGGAGCAGATCGCTGCCGACCCGCGGGTGCGGGAAGCCTATCTCGGGGAAAGCGAGGCATGAGCAGTCTGCTGGAACTGGAGCAGGTAGCGTCCGGCTACGGCGAGGCGCTGGCGCTGCGCGACGTGTCGCTGCGGATGGCGGAGGGCGAGTCGGTCGCGCTGCTGGGCCGCAACGGCATGGGCAAGACCACACTGATCCTGACCATCATGGGCCACGCCCGGCAGTACGGCGGCCGCATCGGCTTCGCCGGCAGCACGCTGGACGGCTTGCCGCCGGAAGCGCGGGCCAAGCTGGGCCTGGGCTGGGTGCCGCAGGAACGCAACATCTTCCGTTCGCTGACGGTGGAAGAGAACCTGACCGCCGTCGCCAGGCCGGGCAGCTGGAACCTGGAACGGATCTACGCCATGTTTCCGCGGCTTGCCGAACGCCGCCGCAACTACGGCAACCAGCTCTCCGGCGGCGAGCAGCAGATGCTCGCCATCGGCCGGGCGCTGATGACCAATCCGCGGCTGCTGCTGCTGGACGAGCCGTTCGAGGGGCTGGCGCCGGTCATCGTCGATGAGCTGATGCGGGCATTGGAAGGGCTGGCCCGCGACAGCGGGCTGGCGCTGCTGATTGTCGAGCAGAAGCCGAACAAGGTACTGCGCATCACCGGCCGCGCGGTGATCCTGGATCAGGGCCGGGTCGTGCACGAGGCGCCGAGCGCGCAGCTGCTGAACGATCCGGACGCGCTCGCGATCCATCTGGGAGTGGCCGGCGCCAACGCCGGCTGAATACTGCCGTGCAGGCGCCGCTGCGACGCGGCGGCGATCAGGCCCGCGCCAGCGGCAGGCCTTCCAGTTCCATCCCGTCAGCGGTCACCCGCAGCACGCTGCCCTGGTCGTACCAGTCGCCCAGCACCACCCGCGTGTGAGTGCGGCCGTCCAGTTCGAAATGATGGATCGCCGGGCGGTGGGTATGGCCGTGAATGAGCCGGGTGATGCCATGCCGCTGCATCTCGGCTTCCACCGTCTGCTGGTTGACGTCCATCAGATAGTCGTCGAGCTGCTGATTGCGCGCGCCGCTTTCGCTGCGGGCCATGCGCGCCATCTCCAGTCGCTCGGGGATGGTTTTGGCAAGGAAGAAGGCCTGCCACTCCGGATTGCGGACCATCTGCCGGAACTGCTGGTACTGCACGTCGTCGGTGCACAGGCTGTCGCCGTGCATCAGCAGGGTCGGCACGCCGTGCAGGTCGATCACGGTCGGGTCGGCGAGCAGGGCGATGCCGGTCAGCTCGGCAAAGCGCTCGCCGATCAGGAAGTCCCGGTTGCCGTGCATGAAATAGGTCGGCACCTGCGCGCTGAAGGCCTGCAGGGCGGCGATCACCGGTTCGTCCGGCCCGACGGCGTCGTCGCCGATCCAGGCCTCGAACAGGTCGCCCAGGATGTAGAGCGCTTCCGCCTGATCGCGCTGCTCGTGCAGGAAGCGCAGGAACAGCTCGGTGATGGCCGGGCGGCTGGGGTCCAGATGCAGGTCGGAGATGAAAAGAATGGGACGGCTCACGGCAATGCTCGGTCTTGCTCCGGAAAGCGGCTAGGTTTAGCGGTTTCGCGCCGCCACGGCAAGTGCGTGTGCCATGGCGCGGCCTTTTCGATAAGATTCCCGGCCGATGCACGAGGAGGCCGCCGCGCATGCTGCAGATCTACAACAGTCTGACCAACCGTAAGGAACCGCTGCGCCCGCTGATACCGGGCCAGGTCCGGATGTACGTCTGCGGCATGACGGTCTACGACTACTGCCACCTCGGGCATGCGCGGGCGATGGTGGTGTTCGACATGGTGGTGCGCTATCTGCGCTCGCAGGGCTACCAGGTCACCTATGTCCGCAACATCACCGACATCGACGACAAGATCATCCAGCGCGCCGCCGAGCAGGGCGTCACGGTCGACGAGCTCACCGAACGCTTCATCGCCGCCATGCACGAGGATGCGGCGGCGCTGGGCGTGCTGCCGCCGGATCACGAGCCGCGGGCAACGCAGGCCATCGATGCCATGCTCGCCATGATCCAGGCCCTGATCGACAAGGGTTACGCCTACGCTGCCGGCAACGGCGATGTCTACTACGCCGTCAGCCGCTTTTCGGGCTACGGCAAGCTGTCCGGCAAGCGCATCGAGGACCTGCGCGCCGGCGAGCGGATCGAGCCGGGCGAGGCCAAGCGCGATCCGCTGGACTTCGCGCTCTGGAAGGCCGCCAAGCCCGGCGAGCCGAGCTGGCCGTCGCCCTGGGGCCCGGGTCGGCCGGGCTGGCACATCGAGTGCTCGGCCATGTCCACCTCCTGCCTGGGCAATCATTTCGACATCCACGGCGGCGGCCTCGACCTCAAGTTCCCGCACCACGAGAACGAGATCGCCCAGAGCGAGGCGGCTACCGGCGAGCCGTTCGCCAACGTCTGGATGCATAACGGCCACGTCCGGGTCAACGACGAGAAGATGTCCAAGTCGCTCGGCAATTTCTTCACCGTGCGGGAGATCCTCAGCCGCTTCCGGGCCGAGCAGGTGCGGTATTTCCTGCTGGCCAGCCATTACCGGGGGCCGCTGAACTACTCGGTGGAAGCGTTGGAGAACGCCGGCAGCGGACTGGAGCGGCTCTACCTGGCGCTGCGCGGCCTGGATCTGTCGGCGGCGGCCGACCGCCAGGCGGAGCCGGTCTATTACGAGCGCTTCGCCGAAGCGATGGACGACGACTTCAACACGCCGCTGGCACTGTCGGTGCTGCACGAGCTGGCGCGAGAGATCAACCGCCGTCGCGGCGACGATCCGCAGGCTGCCGAACGGCTCGGCGCCGTGCTGCGCGAACTGGGGGCAATCCTCGGCCTGCTGCAGGAAGATCCCGAGCACTACCTGCGCGGCAGCGGCGGCGAGAGCGGCTTGAGCGACGCCGAGATCGAGGCCATGCTGCAGCGCCGCCAGGAGGCCCGTGCCGCGCGCAACTTCGCCGAGGCCGACCGCCTGCGCGACGAGCTGGCAGCACAGGGCATCATCATCGAGGACAGTCCGCAGGGGACCAGCTGGCGACGCGCGTAGCGCTGCCGCGCCAGGCGGTTCCGGCCGGCTAGGCGTCCTCCCGCAGGCGGCGGTATTGCGGGAAGACCTGAGCGAGCTTCACCTTGTTGCCCTTGGTCTGGATGATGGTGACCGGCACGCCGACGATCTTGAGGCTGACGCCGGCTTCGGGGATTGCCTCCAGCTGTTCGAGGATGATCCCGTTCAGGGTCTTCGGGCCGTCGGTCGGCAGCTGCCAGTCGAGGACGCGGTTCAGCTCGCGCACGCTGGTACTGCCTTCCACCAGATAGCTGCCGTCCTCCTGGGCCTGGATGTCCCTGGTGCTGGCTGCCGGGTCGGTGGTGAACTCGCCGACGATTTCCTCGAGAATGTCCTCCACTGTCGCCAGGCCGAGAATCTCGCCGTATTCGTCGACGACCAGGCCGATCCGGCGCTGATTGCGCTGGAAGTTCAGCAGCAGGGTATGCAGCGGCGTGCCTTCCGGGATGAAATAGGGCTCGCGCAGCCGCGCGACCAGTTCTTCCTTGGTGAAGCGACCGCTGGTGATCAACGGCAGCAGGCGCCGCACGTGCACCACACCCTGTACCTGCTCGATGCTGCCGTGATACACCGGTAAGCGGGTGTACTGGGTGTTGGCCAGCTGTTCGACGATCTCCTCGACCGGGTCGTCCAGGTCGATGCCGACGATCTCGGTGCGCGGCACCATGATGTCCTCCACCGTCGCCTGGTCGAGGTCGAGGATGCTGACCAGCATCTTCTGG
>Ga0079224_100009932_pt1 | contig 13030 bp, 6 predicted proteins | sample Stecom2015_FD_80414 | JGI IMG/M metagenome (GOLD analysis project Ga0079224, IMG submission 80414) | Agricultural soil microbial communities from Utah to study Nitrogen management - Steer compost 2015 | ecosystem: Environmental > Terrestrial > Soil > Agricultural land | place: USA: Utah... | reverse complement strand
CTCGAAACCGCCGTTGCCGTCGTTGACGAAGACCTGATGCGCGCCCGTCGCGTTGATCGTGACGATATCGAGGCGCTCGTCGCCGTCGATGTCCGCAACGATCACGTCGACGCTCGGCACGGCGCCGAGCTCCGCGGCGAGCAAGAGCGAGCCGGCGCCGTCGTTCAGATAGACCGGATTCGACGGCACGCCCGACGGGCCGGGAGTCGACCGCGCGAAGACGAGATCCGGGAAGCCGTCGCCGTTGAGGTCGCCGGCGGCCACGGCCGAGGTCGGTCCCGTCGGAATCGTCTCGGCCGCTCCCAAGCCCGAGCCGGCGTTCGGATGCCGGGTCGCGTCGCCGTCGGCGTTTGCGAACACGGCATCGTTTCGCCCATCGCCGTCGAGATCGACGACGGCCGCGTCGATCGAGTCGCGCCGCGAGTCGACGAGCTCGCCGGGCTCGAACTGCAAGCCACCGCGGTTCAGATAGAGCGCATTCCTGCCGACCTTCGCGAGGACCACGTCGGGCAAGCCGTCGCCGTCGATATCTCCGGCCGCGACCGCGCGGATCACCGCGTCGGCTTCGCCAAGCGCGGCGGCAGGCGTGAGCGCCCCGTCGCCTTCGTTGACGAACACGTTGACCACGCCCGAGTCGCTCGCGACAAGCGCGTCCGCATCGCCGTCCGCATCGAAATCCGCGATCGCCGCGCCGGTATCGAGGAGTGCGTCGCCGAGCGAGATCGGCAGCGTCGATAGGCCGCGGCGCGCGTCGAGCGCGTCAGTGAGCGCAGGATGCAAGCTCGTCGGATTCTCTATGCTGAGATGCAGGGCGGCAGGCGCATCCCCGCCGGTCGCGACCAGGAGGTCGTCGAAGCCGTCGCCGTTCACGTCCGCAGCGGCCGCGTGAAGCCCCGGCTCGCCGACCCGCTGCGCGGGCTCCTCGATGATCGTTGCGCCGAAGCTCAACGCCGCGAATGCGCGCTCGTTGCCCGGCGCCGGATCGATCGGTAACGACGCAAGCCCCGCGACCGAAGCGGTGACGAAGACGTCGCCGGGCGCGGACGCTGCCGCGCCGAACGTGACCTCCGCCGACTCGTCGGCGTCGATCGGCGGGATCGTGCAGACGAGCCGCTGACCTGCGGTCGCGGTCTCCGCCGCGCAGCCGTGCTCCGTGAGCGACACGTCGATGCCGGCGATGTCGATCGTAACGCTCGAGTCTCCGCTCGCGTTCGGCCCTCGGTTCTCGACGGTCACGGTGAACGTCACCGCCTCGCCGGCCACGGCCGGATTGCTCGAAGGCACAATCGAGCGAAGCGCGAGATCCGCGCGGTGCAGCGCGGAGAGCGCGAGCACGAACTCGTCGTCGACGCTGCCGCCGCGTCCGTCGGCTGCCGAGACGCGGATGGTGTAAGGCGATGCCTCGGCGTGCGCCGCCGTCGGCGTTCCCGAGATCACTCCGCCCTCGAACGTGAATCCGCTCGGCAATCCGCTCGCCGTGAGCGTCAAGGCATCGCCGTCGGGATCCTGGAACGCAGGCGCCACGTCGATCGTCACGGGTGTGCCCTCGACCCCAGTCTGATCCGCGATACCGGGCGAGACGATCGAAGGCGGCGTGTTCGGGATGATCGTGATATCGACCGGCTGGTACCGGTAACAAAGGATCAGGAAGACCCTGCACGCGGTATCCTCGGATCGCAGCAGGATGTCCGCGCCCGTGTCGTTCGGGCCCGGCGTGCCGGAAAGCCGCGCCGTGCCGTTCCCGGTCTGCACGAGAGTAAGCCAAGGCGGCAGACCGTTCGGTGCAGTGATCAGCACGGTGCCGCTGCCGGTCGCGACGACGTCGTAAACGTACGGCAGCCCCACGTGGGCCGTCGTCACAGGCGTGCTGACGAACTCCGCGTTCGCGGCGCCCGCGCCGAGCAACGCGACAGCGACAAGGAGCCGGCGAAGCGTGCTCATGCGCTCCCGCAAGCTCGCGTCTCGCGTCCCTGAACCGGGGATCGAGCGGCGTTCATTGCCCCCCTCTTTCGTTCTTTTTTCGGCAGCCCCGCTCTCGATGGGCTCGCTCCACTGAAAGCAAGGAGCGTGCCAGGATCGTGAGCACGATCCCGAACTCTCGCACGCACGACAGTCTACACTACGCGCGGCCTAAGCCAGGGATGACGACCAGCGTGATGCGCAACACCGCAACCGAGAACCGCCGCAGCGCCGATCCCGTTCGGGCAGCCGATACATGACAATCGGCTGGCTGCAGATCGTAGTGCTCGCTATCGTGCAGGGCATCACGGAGTTCTTGCCGATCTCGAGCAGCGCGCATTTGATCCTCGTGCCGAAGCTGACGAGCTGGCCCGACCAGGGACTCGCGTTCGATCTCGCGGTGCACGTCGGCACCCTTGCGGCGGTCGTGCTCTACTTTCGAGCCGAGCTCGGCCGGATGTCGCGCGATTTTGCCGCATCGATTCGCGAGCGCCGCATCGTCGGCGAAAGCCGGCTAGCGTGGGCCGTGCTGTGGGGCACGGTGCCGGTCGGGCTTGCAGGCCTCGCGTTCAACGACGTCATCGAGACGAAGCTTCGCGCGCCCCTGCTGATCGCGGCGACGACGATTACGTTCGGCCTCGTGCTATGGATCGCCGACGTGCGCCGAGGCACGCGCAGCGAGCACGAGCTGTCGTGGCGCGACGTGCTCGTGATCGGATGCGCTCAGGCGATCGCGCTCGTTCCGGGCACGTCGCGCTCGGGAATCACGATCTCGGCCGGGATGCTGCTCGGCCTCTCGCGGGAAGGCGCCGCCCGCTTTTCGTTTCTCCTCGCCGTCCCCGTGACCGCTTTGGCTGCGGCGCTCAAAGCGGCTCAGCTGGTCGGGCTCGAAGCCCCGATCGACTGGACGCCGTTCGCGATCGGCGCGCTGCTTTCGGGCATCATGGCACTTCTTTGCATCCACTTCTTCCTGAAGGCGCTGACCAGCGTCGGCATGATGCCGTATGTGCTCTATCGGCTCGCGCTCGGCGCCCTGCTCCTTGCTCTGTTTGTTTTCTGACCGTCCGAGCCGCGGTCCCTGCATGGCACCTGTTTTGCATTCGGGCGGGAGCCGCTGTCTGCGGCGCAAATGGAAGAAAGGAGCGCGGATGGGCATCCTGGCATGGATCATCTTGGGATTGATCGCCGGCGTGATCGCGAAGCTGCTGATGCCGGGGGACGATCCGGGCGGATTCTTCATCACGATCCTGATCGGCATTGCGGGTGCACTAATCGGCGGCGCCATCGCATCGGCGCTCGGCTGGGGCGGCGTGAGCGGAATCGATCTCGGCAGCATCGTCGTTGCGGTGCTCGGCTCGATCCTGCTGCTCTTCGTCTACAGAGTCGCTCGACGCTGATCACATCCGAACCAGCGCTCGGACGTCCGGCCGACGCCGGACGTCCGTCCCCGTCCCGGAAGAGCGTCAGTCATCCCAGCGCGGGAGCGCTGCCAGATCGTCGTCGCTCAGTGAAGTCTCGACTTCGCGCCGATCCGAGCTGAACGTCACGTCCTCGATCGGAACGACGACCTCGTCGTCATCCCCTGGGCGACGATGCTCGACGGCGAGCGCGACGACGTTGCCGCTCGCATCGGCGAGCACCGCTTCGACCTCTCCGACCACGTTGCCGTCGCGCACGAGGTCCATGTCCTCGATCTCCTCGATCGTGAACCCCTCATGTCTGAACTCGCGGTCGTCGTCGTCGAGCTCCCGCAGCGCGGCGACATCGATATCCCGCGCCGCGACCTCCGTGTCCTGACCCGCCGCGACAAACGGAACGAGCGCCCCTATGCCGAGGGCGGCGGCGAGTCCTGAAACAATGGCGATGTTCGGCATCGTAAGTCTCCAGTGATTGCACGCGACGACGGCATGCAATCGGTATGCCCTTCCAAGATTTGGATCGAGTTCCAGGATTTGCTCTGCCGGGTGCGCCGCGAACCAGGTGAAAAGAGCCGGTTATCAAACGCTTGACGCGGGATCGGGAGCGGCACGGATGTTGCCGGAGGGGCCGCGGGGGATCGGGCACTCTCATCGCCGTTCGACGGGGACCGAACGGGCCGAACCGCCCGGTATTTTTCATCCAGAACGCAAATCCACGCACACCGGAGCCGTTCGCACCATGGAGACCCAAGTCAGCAGGGCCGATCCGATCGACCTCGTCGATGCGCGCATTGATGATGCCGAGCTGCTCAATGCGCTGCAGGCGATGCGCAACGGCGACTTCTCGGTGCGCCTGCCGGGAGACCGCGCCGGCATCGCGGGGAAGATTGCGGATACGTTCAACGACCTCGCAATCGCGAATGAGCAGCTTGCCGCGGAGCTCGTGCGGGTCGCCGACCAGGTCGGCCGCCACGGCCGTACGCGTGAGCGGATCCGCTGCGCGCGAACGATCGGCGCGTGGGGAGACATCGAGCTGTCCGTGAACCGACTGATCGAGGACCTGCTGTGGCCGACGACCGAGGTGACACGCAGCATCGCAGCCGTCGCGCAGGGCGATCTTTCCCGGACCGTCCCGCTCGAGGTCGACGGCCGCCCCGTCGAGGGCGAGTTCCTCCGCTCCGCGCGCATCGTGAACAAGATGATCGAGCAGATGCGCGTCTTCACGTCGGAGGTTACGCGCGTCGCCCGTCAGGTCGGCGCGGACGGCAAGCTCGGCGGTCAGGCCGACGTCGGCGACGTCTCCGGCGTCTGGAAGGATCTGACCGACAACGTGAATTCGATGTCGAGCCACCTGACCGCGCAGGTGCGCAACATCTCCGAGGTCACGATCGCGGTCGCGAACGGCGATCTCTCGCGCAAGATCACCGTCGACGTGCGCGGCGAAATGCTGCAGTTGAAAGAGGCCATCAACACGATGGTCGACCAGCTGCGCTCGTTCGCGTCCGAGGTCACGCGCGTCGCCCGCGAGGTCGGCACCGAAGGCAAGCTCGGCGGCCAGGCGATCGTGCCGGGCGTGGCCGGCACCTGGAAGGACCTGACCGATAACGTGAACGTCATGGCCGCGAACCTCACGGGCCAGGTCCGCAACATCGCCGAGGTCGCGACCGCGGTCGCGCGCGGCGACCTCTCCCGCAAGATCACCGTCGACGTCAAGGGCGAGATCCTCGAGCTCAAGAACACCATCAACACGATGGTGGATCAGCTGAACAGCTTCGCAGCCGAGGTCACCCGGGTCGCGCGCGAGGTCGGCACCGAGGGCAAGCTCGGCGGCCAGGCGAAGGTTCCCGGCGTCGCCGGCACGTGGAAGGACCTGACCGACAACGTGAACGTCATGGCCGCGAACCTGACGGACCAGGTGCGCGGCATCGCCGAGGTCGCAACCGCGATCGCGCGCGGCGATCTTTCCCGCAAGATCACCGTCGACGTGAAGGGGGAGCTGCTCGAGCTCAAGGACACGATCAACATCATGGTCGACCAGCTGAACAGCTTCGCGGCCGAGGTCACGCGCGTCGCGCGCGAGGTCGGCACCGAGGGCAAGCTCGGCGGCCAGGCGAAGGTCCCCGGCGTCGCCGGCACGTGGAAGGACCTGACCGACAACGTGAACTCGATGGCCGGGAACCTCACGGCGCAGGTGCGCAACATCGCCGAGGTCACGACGGCCGTCGCCCGCGGCGACCTCTCGCGCAAGATCACGGTCGACGTGCAGGGCGAGATCCTCGAGCTCAAGAACACCATCAACACGATGGTGGATCAGCTGAACAGCTTTGCGTCCGAGGTCACGCGCGTCGCGCGCGAGGTTGGCACCGAGGGCAAGCTCGGCGGCCAGGCGACGGTGCCGGGCGTCGCCGGCACCTGGAAGGGCCTGACCGACAACGTGAACGTCATGGCCGCGAACCTGACGAACCAGGTGCGCGAGATCGCCGAGGTCGCGACCGCGATCGCGCGGGGCGACCTGTCGAGGAAAATCACCGTCGACGTGCAGGGCGAGATTCTCGAGCTCAAGAACACGATCAACACGCTCGTCGATCAGCTGAACGGCTTCGCGGCCGAGGTTACGCGCGTCGCGCGCGAGGTCGGCACCGAGGGCAAGCTCGGCGGCCAGGCGACGGTGCCGGGCGTCGCCGGCACGTGGAAGGACCTCACGGACAACGTGAACGTCATGGCCGACAACCTGACCAACCAGGTGCGCGGCATCGTCAAGGTCGTGACGGCCGTCGCGAACGGCGACCTCACGCAGAAGCTGACCGTCGAGTCGAAAGGCGAGATTGCGGCCCTTGCGAACACGATCAACAGCATGACGGACACGCTCGCGATCTTCGCCGATCAGGTCACGACCGTCGCGCGCGAGGTCGGCGTCGAAGGCCGGCTCGGCGGCCAGGCGAACGTGCCGGGCGCGTCCGGCACCTGGAAGGACCTTACCGCGAACGTGAACCTGCTCGCGGCGAACCTGACGACGCAGGTGCGCGCGATCGCGGACGTCGCGACCGCCGTCACGAAGGGCGACCTGACTCGCTACATCCAGGTCGAGGCGAAGGGCGAGGTCGCCGACCTCAAGAACTACATCAACGCGATGATCGGCAACCTGCGCCGCACGACCGAGCGCAACAAGGAGCAGGACTGGCTGAAGACGAACCTCGCGAAGTTCAGCCGCATGATGCAGGGACAGCGCGACCTCTCGACGGTCGCGAATATGCTGCTTTCCGAGCTCGCGCCGCTCGTGCACGCGCAGCAGGGCATCATCTACGTCCTCGTCGATACGCCGAGCGGCGCCCGGCTTCGCCAGCTCGCGTCGTACGCGGACGGCATGGGCCCGAACGTCACGCGCGAGTACGCATTCAACGAGGGTCTCGTCGGCCAGTGCGCGCGGGAGCGCAAGCCGATGATCCTGCGTCACGTGCCGGGCCGCGCGATCCGAATCACGTCGGGTCTCATCGACGCGGAGCCGCACAACGTCGTCGTGCTGCCGGTGCTCTTCGAGGGCGAGGTCAAGGCCGTGATCGAGCTCGCGTCGCTCGACGAGTTCTCGGCGTCTCACGTCTCGTTCCTCGAGCAGCTCGCCGACATCGTCGGCGTCGTGCTGAACAACATCGAGGTCACGATGCGGACGGAGCGGCTGCTCGCCCAGTCGCAGCAGCTCGCGACCGAGCAGCAGACGCAGCAGAGGGAGCTGCAGAAGACGAACGAGGAGCTCGCGCAGAAGGCGCGCCTCCTCGCCGCGCAGAACGCCGAGGTGGAGCGCAAGAACCGCGAGATCGAGCAGGCGCGCCGCGCGCTCGAGGAGAAAGCCGCCGAGCTCGCGTTGACCTCGCGCTACAAGTCCGAGTTCCTCGCGAACATGTCGCACGAGCTGCGAACGCCGCTCAACAGCATCCTCGTGCTCTCGCAGCAGCTCGTCGAGAACGTCGACAGCAACCTTAGCGAGCGGCAGATCGAATATGCGGCGACGATCCGCGCCGCCGGCACCGACCTCTTGAACCTGATCAGCGACATCCTGGACCTTTCAAAGATCGAGTCCGGCACCGTCACCGTCGACTGCGAGGAGTTTCCGCTCTCGAACCTCAAGTACACGCTCGAGCGCACGTTCGCGCACGAGGCCGAATCGAGCGGGCTGCAGTTCCGGGCCGAGCTCGACCCCGCGCTCGAGGGCTTTGTCCACACCGATCCGAAGCGCCTGCTGCAGGTCATGAAGAACCTGCTGTCGAATGCGTTCAAGTTCACGGCAGAAGGCAGCGTGAAGCTGAAAGTGCGTCCGGCGCACGAGGGCTGGTCGCCGGGGCATCCGATCCTCGAATCCGCGGAGCGGGTGATCGCGTTCGAGGTCATCGACACCGGTATCGGCATCCCGCCGGACAAGCAGAAGATCGTGTTCGAGGCTTTCCAGCAGGCCGACGCCGGCACGTCACGCAAGCACGGCGGCACCGGCCTCGGGCTCGCCATCAGCCGCGAGCTTGCGCAGCTTCTCGGCGGCGAGCTGAAGCTGCACAGCGTCCCCGGCTCCGGCAGCACGTTCACGCTCTACCTCCCTTCGACGTATGCGGGCCCCGCCGTGCCGACCGAGCCCGCGCCGTCCATCGCGCTCGGCGGCCGCGTCGCGATGCTGGGCGCCCCGCGCGGCGCCAATGCGATGCACGACGACCGCGAAAGCATCGACCCCGGCGATCACGTCCTGCTGGCCGTGCAGAGCGACGGCAGGCTCGCGCAGGCGTTGATCGATGCCGCACACGAGGCGGGACTCAAGGCGGTCGTGGCCGCCCGCGGGAGCGAGGTGCAGAGTCTCGCGCAGCAGTTCCCTCCGCTGCTGATCAGCATCGACGGGACGTTGCCCGACATGCACGGCTGGGCCGTGCTGAGCCGTCTGAAGCACGATCCGAACCTTCGCCACGTGCCCGTGCAGTGGATCGGCCGGGGCGAGGATCGAGTGTCGGCCCGACGACGCGGCGCGAAAGCGTCGCTCGCCCGCCCGCTCGAGCCGTCCGATCTCCGCGAGAGCGTCCGCGCGCTGCTTGCGGACGCGCTCGATCCGACTCACCGGCTACTCGTCGTCGAGGGCGCCTCCACCGCGGCCGGCCGGCTCGCGGAGCTCGCCGGCGGCGCCGACATCGAGACGAGCGTGACCGCGCTCGGTCACGACGCGCTCGCGCTGCTTCAGCGCACCGCGTTCGACTGCGTGCTGCTCGACGCGGCGCCCCGCGATCTCTCGGCCGCGGACCTCCTGCGGAGCCTCGCGAAGGAGCCGGCGATGCGAAACGCGCCGATCGTCGTCTACGACCCGGACGAGTCCCTGTCGATCACGTCGGAGATGCGCGAGCTCGTCGTGCGGCGCGCGGTATCCCTCGATAAGGTGCTTGACGAGACTGCCCTATTTCTGCATCGGGACGTGCGCAGGCTCCCGCCCGGCCGGCGGACGCTGCTCGAGTCGCCGTCCCACGACGTGCTGGCAGGCAAGACAGTGTTGGTCGTGGACGACGATGTGCGTAACATCTTCGCCTTGACTACGCTCCTCGAGCGGCACCAGGTTCGCGTCGTCGCAGCGAGCTCCGGCGCCGAAGCGCTCGAGCTGCTGAACGATATCGACTCGCTCTCCCTCGTCCTCCTCGACATCATGATGCCGGAGATGGACGGGTACGAAACGATAAGGCGTATGCGTCAGAATCCCGATTTCGATCAGCCCATCGTAGCGTTGACCGCGAAAGCCATGACCGGCGACCGGGAAAAATGCCTCGAGGCCGGAGCATCGGACTACATTGCAAAACCCGTCGACGGCGCACAGTTCCTGTCGCTGCTCCGCGTCTGGCTGGACCGTTGACGGGCGCCGTGGCCGAGCTCGCCAACATCCTGCTGGTTGACGACAAGCCCGCGCGCCTTCTGACTTACGAAGTCATCCTCGAGCGGCTCGGGCAGAATCTCGTGCGAGCGCACTCAGGCGAGGAGGCGCTCGCCCGGCTCGAGGAATGCGAGTTCGCCGCGATCCTGCTCGACGTCAGCATGCCGGGCATGGACGGCTTCGAGACCGCGAGGCGGATCCGCGAGAGCCCGGTCTTCGGCAACACGCCGATCATCTTCGTGACCGGCGTACATCTGACCGACCTCGATCGGCTGAAGGGCTACGAGATGGGCGCGGCGGACTATGTCTACGTCCCCGTCGTGCCAGAGATCCTGCGCGGCAAGGTTCAAGTGCTCGTGCAGCTCTTCCACCAGCGCCGCGAGCTCGCGCGGCTCAACGAGTGCCTGGCCGCGACCAATCGTCAACTTGCGGCCGCACACGCGAAGCTGCGCGACGAGAACACGCGCGAGCTGCAGAAGCTGAACCGCACGCTCGAGCTTGCGAACACCCAGCTCGTCTCGGAGATCGCGGAGCGGAAACGGGCAGAATCGCTGCTTCGCGAATCGGCACGGCGCAAGGACGAGTTCATCTCGATCCTGGCCCACGAGCTGCGCAACCCCCTGGCCGCGATGCAGAGCGGAGTCGACCTGCTGAGCCAGCCGAAGCTCGTCGAGCGCATGCTGCCTTGGGCGAGCGAGCTGCTGCGCCGGCAGCTGAAGCATCTGACGCGGCTGATCGACGACCTGCTCGACGTCTCCCGCGTGTCGAACGGCCGCGTGCAGCTCAAACGTGAGCGCCTCGACCTGCGGCGAGTGATCGAGCATTCGTTCGACAGCGCGCGCTCGCTGGTCGAGGAGAAGCGACATGCGCTGACCGTCGCGCTGCCGGACGAGCCCGTCTATATCGACGGAGACACCGTCCGCCTCACCCAGGTCTTCGGCAACCTCCTGACGAACGCCGCGAAGTACACGCCTGCCGGCGGGACGATCCGGCTGACGGTCGATACCGAGGACGGCGGCTCGACCGTCGTCGTGCGCGTTCAGGACGACGGCGTAGGCATCGCCCCCGAGATGCTCGAGCGGGTGTTCGAGCTGTTCACCCAGGCACACACGCCCGACACGCGCACCCAGACCGGCCTCGGAATCGGGCTCGCGCTCGTCCGGGCCCTCGTCGAGATGCACGGCGGCAACGTCAGCGCATCGAGCGACGGACCGGGCCGCGGCGCCGAGTTCACCGTGCGGCTGCCGGTCGCCGAAGCGCCGGCGACGACGGCGGTCACGGCGCCCGCGGCCGGCAAAGAGCCCGTCGCGGTCGGTCTGAAGCTCCTGATCATCGACGACAACGTCGATCTCGCGTTCGGACTGTCGACTTACTTATCGAAGACCTGGCATCAGGACGTGCAGGTCGCGCATACCGGGAACGCCGGCCTCGAGGCGGCGGAACGCTTCAGCCCCGACGCGGTGCTGCTCGATATCGGCCTGCCCGATCTCGACGGCTTCGAGGTCGCGCGGCGGTTGCGCAACGACCTCGGGCTCGACCGGATGCCGCTGCTCGCGTTGAGCGGCTTCTCGAGCGACGAGGACCGCGAGCGCGCCGCCGCGGTCGGCTTCGACCGCTACTTCGTGAAGCCCGTGCAGTTCGACGTGCTGATGGATGCGATTGCGGAGCTCGTTCGAGAAAAATACGGCACCAGACACGATGTTCCGGTAGCTACGCCATCGATTCGATGAACGCGCTCGCTTCGGCGATCGCGCGCTCCATCTCCTCGATCGACGCTTCAGTCGCCTCTTCGATCGCGTCGAGCTCCGTCTCGAGCGCGCCGATCGCCCGCGCGTTCAGGTTATGACGCAGAAAAAGCACCTGATCCTGAAACAGCGTCAGCACGGGTGACATCGCGCTTTCCGCCCGACGCATGGCCCCAATCACCTCCTGGTACTGGGTGCGCGTCTCGCCGAGCAGCTGCTCGCTCTGTCGACGCAAGCCCGCGTCCGCGTACTCGTCGAGCTCGTTCTCCCATTCTTCGAACAAGTCGTCTGCGACGCGCTGCACGTCGTTGATGCGATCGGAGACGGACTGCGCCCGCGCTTCGCTGCGCTCGTACGACGCATTGAGGCGATCGTAAACGTCCTCCAGATCCCCGCCGTCGAAGCCGACGACGCTGCGGTATTGATCGAGCGCCGACTGGAACTGCTCCTTGGCGGCGTTCTGTGCGTCCCTCGCGTCCTCGACGCGGTCGACGAGAATGTCCCGCTTCTCGATGCCGATCGCCTCGAGCGCCTGGTAGTACGCCGTCGTGCAGCCGGCGAGAAGCAGAATCGCGGCGAGGGCCGCAAAGCGGGCGGGCGGCGGAGCCGACGCGTCTCTCATCGCATTGTTCCAAGACCGATGATCGAGCGCGGAAGCAAACCGCGTGCCAGCTGCGGAACCGCGGCGCCCGCTGGGCCGCGAATCTGCGAGGCCCGGCGTCTCGCCGGCCCTGACGGCTCTAGCCTGCTAGAACGCTACGCGAATGCCGACCCACGCGGCGCGCGGTGCACCGGGGGAGAAGAAGCGGGGATCGTCGAACTCGTCGCCGAGCACCTCATCCGGCTCCCCGAATACGCCGAACGTCTCGTACTCGGTGTCGAACACGTTGTCGATGCTTGCGAAAAGCCGCGTCGTATCGCTCAACGCATACTCGCCGCGAAGCGACGCGACCGTATAGCTGCCGACCTTGTCGACAAGGTTGCCTTCGTCGCCCCGCAGATGCATGGCCCCGCTCGACAGCACTTCTCCGCCAACCGTGAGCCGCGGCGTCGCTTCGATCGTCACGCCGGCCTTGAGCAGGCGATTCGGGATCAACGGCAACGCATCGCCTCGTTCGACCGCGATCTCACCGTCGACGGCGAGCGGATGATGGTGGCTCGGCACGAGCAGTGCGCTGCGGAACGTCGCCTCGATGCGCGTAAAGCTCGCGAACCAGCTCGTCCTCTCGCCGACGCGGCCGCTCGCATCGAGCTCGACGCCGAGCCGGCGGGTGCGCCCGACGTTGTCGAAGAAGCCCTGATTCGTCAGCGCGCCCGCGCTGATGAACAGGATATCGTCGTGGTTCGTCGTCCCGAAGATCGCCGCGGTCCAGCGAAGAGCGTCGCCGCCGCCGCGCACACCGGCCTCGAGCGTCTTCGCGACGACTTGCTGGAGCGGCGGATCTGCGACGAACGCATTCGGCAGGCGGCAAGGATCGTCCTCGTCCGCGCAAGTGAGCTCGACCGGCGAAGGCGCACGGTTCGACTCGCTGTAGCTCGCATAGAACGTCAGGTCGTCCGCCAGAGCATACGTGAGCCCCAGCGCCGGATTGAAGCGATCGAACTCGTGCCGCCCGTCGAGAGCCGTGCCGAGCAGGTCGCGGAGCTCGACCTCGGTCTCGTTGAACCGCCCGGAGACCGTCAGAGTCAGGCGGTCGCTGAGCGGCAGCGTGCCCGACACGAAGATCCCGAGGTTTTTCGTGTCCGCTTTCATGCTCGTGAACGCCTCGCCGACGAAAACGCCGGCCGGCACGGCAAGCCGCGTGGCATCGAGCGAGCCGAGCTCCGTGCTTGCGTCGAAGCCGATCTCGCTGTCGTCATAGGCGAGGCCGGCCACGAAGGAGCCCTCGCGGCCGCCGATGTCCGCCGACCAGCTCGCCTGCAGACCGAAGCCGGCGCCGTCCTGCTCGGTGTTCGTGCGATTGACCGTCGCCCCTTCGATGCCGTCGTGCGCGGGGATCAGCGCGCCGTTCCCGTCGAGCACG
>Ga0079224_100009931_pt1 | contig 13030 bp, 10 predicted proteins | sample Stecom2015_FD_80414 | JGI IMG/M metagenome (GOLD analysis project Ga0079224, IMG submission 80414) | Agricultural soil microbial communities from Utah to study Nitrogen management - Steer compost 2015 | ecosystem: Environmental > Terrestrial > Soil > Agricultural land | place: USA: Utah... | reverse complement strand
GGTCACCCGGGCCGCAATCTGGGCCGAGAAAACCGATTTCGATCAGGTCAAGAAGGGCTGGGTGGGCAAGCACAAGGTGTTCAACAAGTCGCCGGTGAGCTTCCGGGGTTTCGTATTCAACCTGCGCCGCCCGGCCATGCAGGATATCCGTCTGCGCCAGGCATTGGCCCACTTGGCCAACCGCGAGCTGATGAACGAAAAACTCCTCTTCAATCTCAACTTGCTGATCAATTCCTATTTCTCCGACCTGTACTCCGGCAACCGGAATCCCGACCGGCCGCTCATCGCCTATGATCCGGTCAAAGCCCGCCAATTGCTGGCGGAGGCGGGTTACAAGCCCGGCCCCGGCGGCATTCTCGCCAAGGACGGGAAGAAGCTGGAAATCACCATCTCCCTGCATAATGCCGTGGACCTGCGCCCCATCAATGTCTATCTGGAAGATCTCAAGGCCGTGGGCATCAGCGCCAAGGTCGATCAAATGTCCTGGTCCACCTGGCTCAAGCGCATGGACAATTACGAATTCGACATGGGATGGGCCGCCTGGGGCGCCGCCCGGCTGCGGGATCCGGAAAGCATGTGGCATTCCCGCACCGCCGACCAGCCATCGTCGAACAATGTGGCCGGGGTCAAAGACAAGGTGGTGGACAGCCTGATAGAGGTGCAGAAGACGGAAATGGATCTGGACAAGCGCAATGCCATCATGAAACAGATAGACGAGCGCCTGGTCGATATCATGCCTTACCTGCTGATGTGGGATCAAGACAGCAAATGGGTCCTGTACTGGAACAAGTTCGGCATGCCCAAGACCGTGTATTCCAAGTTCGACGACGAGGACTGTATCACGGCTTATTGGTCCGTGGATCCGGCCAAGGAGAAAGCCCTGGCCGAGGCGATGAAATCGGGCCAGTCCCTGCCCGTGCCGCCCCTCAAGGTCCGCTACCCGGAATGAAAAAGGCGCGGCCGCCTCGCCGGTCCCGGATCCGGGGTCGGATGGGCGCCGGAGCGAACCGACCGTGAAAGCCTATGTCATCCGCAGATTACTGCTCATGGTTCCGACCCTGCTCGGCATCAGCCTGATCTGTTTCGCCCTCATTCAGTTCGTGCCCGGCGGACCGGTGGAAGAGATGATCTCCAAGGTGCAGAAGGCCGCCAGCGATAAGCGGCCCGGCGCCAACATCTCCCCGCAGGAAGTGGAGAACATCAAGGCCTATTTCGGCTTCGACAAACCCGCCCATGTCCGCTATTTCACCTGGCTCAAGAACGTGGCCACCCTCGATTTGGGCAAGTCGTACAGCTATCAGGAGCCGGTCTGGGACGTCATCAAGAGCAAATTCCCGATTTCCCTCTTCTTCGGCCTGACTTCTTTCGTCCTGTCCTACCTGATCAGCATTCCCTTGGGGGCGGCCAAGGCCCTGCGCAACGGATCCTGGTTCGACTCCATCACTTCCGCCCTCATTTTCGGGGGCTACGTGATTCCCGGATACGCCCTCGGCATCCTGCTCATCATATTCCTGGGGGGCGGAAGCTTCCTGGATCTTTTTCCGATCAGCGGCATCGTATCCGACGACTTCGAAAGCCTGAGCTGGGCCGGCCAGGTGCTCGACTTTCTCCACCACATGGTGCTGCTCATGTCCTGCTACATGATTTCCGAATTCGCTTTTCTGACCATGCTGCTCAAGAACAGCCTGCTGGAGGAAATCGGCAAGGATTACATGCGCACGGCCGTGGTCGCCGGTTCCGCCTTCCGCAAGGCCGTTTGGCGCCACGCTTTCCGGAACGCTCTCATCCCCGTGGCCACGAGGGTAGGGGAGATCTTCACCGTCATGTTCGCGGGCTCCATTCTCATCGAAAGGGTTTTCGACATAGACGGCATGGGACTGCTGGTTTTCAATTCCATGGTGAACCGCGACTATAACGTGGTCATGGGGGTCATACTCCTGTCCAGCATCATGGTGATGGTCGGGCGGCTGTTCTCGGACATCCTTTACGTGCTGGTCGATCCCCGGATAAGGCTGGATTGATGCGGAGGCCCTCGTGTTATCCGAACTGACCCGGGACAGGCTCAAGCGCTTCCGGAGGACCCGGCGGGCCCATGTCTCCTTTTGGATCCTGGGCGTCGCGTTCGTTTTGTCCCTGTTCTCCGAATTCATCGCCAACGACAAGCCGCTTTTCCTGCGCTACCAGGGGAACGCGTATTTTCCCGTGGTGCGCTTTTACCCGGCCACGACCTTCGGAGGCGCCTATGGTACGGAGGCCGACTACCACAGGCTGCGCGAAGACTCGACCTTCCGCGCCAACGGCGGAACGATGCTGTTCCCGATCATTCCCTACGGCCCCCTGCGCACCAATCTGGAGCTGGAAGGCTCGCCGCCCCATGCGCCCTCGCGGGAGCATTGGCTGGGCACGGACAATTCGGCCCGGGACGTGGCCGCGCGCCTGATATATGGCTTTCGCATCTGCATGCTGTTTTCCCTGCTGCTTTCCCTGGTGACCGCGGTGCTGGGAATCGTCATCGGCGGGCTGCAGGGCTACCTGGGAGGCAAGGTGGACATCACCGTGCAGCGGCTGATCGAGATATGGGCCTCCCTGCCTTTCCTGTACGTGGTGATTCTGCTGGGGTCCATTTACGGGCGCACCTTCGGCATTCTGCTTCTGATCACGGCCATGTTCGGATGGGTGGGCCTATCGTATTACATGCGCGCCGAATTCCTGAAGCACAAGAACATGACCTATGTCAAAGCGGGCCGGGCGTTGGGGTTCGGATCCTTCCGCATTTTCTTCCGGCAAATCCTGCCCAACGCCACCACCCCGGTCATCACTATCATGCCCTTTACGGTGGTGAGCGGCATCTCCGCCCTCACCGCCCTGGATTTCCTCGGGTTCGGGCTGCCTCCGCCCATGCCCTCGTGGGGGGAAATGCTCCAGCAGGGGCTGGAGAACATCCACAAGCCCTGGATAGCCCTTTCCTCGGTCACGGCCCTGTTCATGACCCTGTTGCTGGCCACCTTCATCGGCGAGGGCGTGCGTGAAGCCTTCGACCCGAAGTCCGGCTATAGGATTGAATAGGTCGACCCGGCCGGACCCGGATCATAGGATAGAATGAATCGATCAGGCCCGACCCCGGCGGATATGTACATTACTGGAATGGATCACTCCTCCCGGCCATTGTTAGAGGTTGAGGATCTTTCCATCGGATTCGCCGGAGACCAGGGCATTGTCGCCATCACCGACAAGGTGAGCTTCAAAATCGATCCCGGCGAGGCCTTCGGCCTGGTCGGGGAATCCGGTTGCGGAAAATCCGTCACCTGCCTCGCGCTCTTGAAAGTCCTCCCCAATCCGGGAGGCAAGGTGCTTTCCGGCCGCATCCTATTCAAGGGCCGCGACATTCTGAGCATGACCCCGGAAGAGTTGCGCAAGGTGCGGGGCCGGGAAATAGGCATGATATTCCAGGAGCCCGGCGCGGCCCTGGATCCTCTTATGTCCATCCGCCGCCAATTGCTGGAGCCTTTCCGCAACCACGGCTATGAAGGCGATCCCATGGAGCGGATCCGCTTTCTGCTCGACAGGGTGGGCATTGCCGATCCGGAACGGGTGCTGGCCTCCTTTCCCCATCAGCTTTCCGGAGGCATGCTGCAAAGGGTCATGATCACCATGGCTTTGTCCCTGAATCCCTCCCTGCTCATCGCCGACGAGCCCACCACGGCCCTGGACGTCACCGTGCAGGCCCAGATCATGGAATTGCTCGCCGACCTGCGCCGGGATCTCAAGGTTTCGGTACTGATGATTACCCATAATCTCAATCTGGTCGCCCAATACGCCGATCGCGTGGCCGTGATGTACGCGGGTCGCATCGCCGAGGAGGGGCCCGTGGAAGCCTTCCTGCGCCGGCCCCTGCATCCGTATTCCCAGGGTTTGCTGGCCGCCCTGCCGCGCCTGGACGAGCCCCGGGGCCCCATGCGCCCCATACCCGGACATGTTCCCCGTCCGGTGGACTATCTGCCCGGCTGCCGGTTCAGGGATCGCTGCCCCCATGCCTTCGAACCCTGCGTACGCAAACCGGCGCTTTTTTCCGCCGGGCCCGGCCATGCGGCGGCTTGTTTTCTCTACGAAAACGGCGGGGTGAAATGACCTCGGGAACCGGACTACTCGATGTCCGTGGCCTCAAGACTTATTTTCCCGTGGTCGGCGGGGTTCTCCGCAAAACCCTGGGCCATGTGAAAGCCGTCAACGATGTGAGCTTCTCCATGGGCAAGGGAGAGGTCGTGTCGGTGGTGGGGGAGTCCGGCTGCGGCAAAAGCACCCTGGGGTTTTCCATACTGGGTCTCACCCTTCCCACGGAAGGCAGCCTCAAGCTCGCGGGACATGAATTGGACATCCGTTCCCCGGCTTCCTGGAAACCACACCGCAAGGATTTCCAGATTATCTTCCAGGACCCTTATACTTCCCTGAACCCGCGTCATACGGTATTCGAGATCCTCGCCGAGCCTATGCGCGTCCATGGCATGTGCTCCTCCCGGGAACTGCCGGCCGCCGTGGCCGCCATGCTGGAAAAGGTGGGGCTTTCGCCCGATTACATGCACCGCTTTCCCCATGCTTTTTCCGGAGGCCAGCGGCAGCGCATAGGCATAGCGCGCGCCATCGGGCTTCGCCCCAAGCTGCTTGTATGTGACGAGGTGGTGGCGGCCCTGGACGTTTCCGTGCAGGCGCAGATCATCCAATTGCTGCTCGATCTCAAATCCGAGCTGGGGCTGTCCCTGCTGTTCATTTCCCATGACCTTTCCCTGGTCCGGAGCATCAGCGACAGGGTGATGGTGATGTACCTGGGCAAAATCGTCGAGGCCGCGAAAACTGAGGATTTGTTCGCGAATCCGCGCCATCCCTATACGGCGGCGCTGATGGAGTCCATTCCCACCCTGGATCGCGCGCGGAGGCCGAAACTGCTGGGAGGGGAGATTCCGTCCCCGGTCGATTTGCCTCCGGGATGCGCCTTCGCGGGCCGTTGCCCGCGGGTCCAGGACCGTTGCCGGCGCGAGGTGCCGGCTTTGTTTCGGGCGGGGGCATCCGAGGCCGCCTGCTTTTATCCCATCGACCTGCCGCCCATTCCTTGAGCCGGAGGGAGGCCTACATGGGCCCGCCTTGGTCTGTGCCGGAGACGTCAAGTAGCGCCCCACGGTGTTCTCGCATAAGGATCGGAAAAAAGCAGACATAAAAAAATCCGCCGGTTGGGACTCGGCGGATTAGGAGCCCGGGGTTTTGGCCCCGGAGAGTAGGTTGCGAAGCTAGGGTGTGTACCGGCTTCGTGAAGACGAATTACAGCAAGGTCATTTGCTGGGTAAGGTGGTTTTTGCCCGCCTTGGCAACGATATTGTAGATGCCGGGACGGATGTTGCGGCCCAGCTGAACTTCGGAGGTATTCTCCTGGATTCCGCTCCAAACCAGGGTGCCGCGGATATCCCGCAGTTCCACGGTAAACCGCCCTTCGTGGGGGAGGTTCATGCGAATTCGTTGCGCACCCTTGACCACGGTGATGCCGTTGCGGCTGATGGCGCCGGGACCGGAAATGCTGGTGGTGATGCAAGAAGTATCATCTACGCGGGCGGTGGAGTCGAAGTTCGAGGCATTCCTGTTGGTGCAGCCATTCTGGTAGTCGCCGGCCAAGTAGCGCATGTTCTCCCAATAGAGCTTGGGCACGATGCTGTCGGCCTGGGCCATGAGGGAGTTCTGACCGTGTCCAATGGCATTATAAATGGCTCGTCCCTTCTGCATTTCCCGCGCCCATATGTAGGTGCGATCGGTTGAGCCGTCCCCATAGTCCATGACAATGCCGGTAGTGCCCGCAGGACGTGCAGTAGCCACCACGGTTACGCCCGCCAAAGGGCGTACGGAGTTCTGGAATGCATACCATTCATCGGTGAGGCGAATGGTGGCGGGCATGGTCTGTACCATATATTTCAACTCCTTATGGGCCTTGGCGTCATTATCGAGTACGGCCTCAGCCGGGCCTTGCGCCCCATGCCTGGTGAACTTGGTGCCAATGGTATTCTTCAATTCCGCCCAGGTGTCATAATGGTCGCCGGCGCCATGGATCAGAAGCCAGCCACCGCCCTGGTTGACATAGTCGATGATGGCGGCCCGAGCCGTCACATTCGACACCGATTTGGCGCCGTCGGTGTTGTTGTTCCAGACGATGACTTGGAATCCCTTGAGATAATTCAAGGTGATGTTGGATTCGTTTTCCAATTGCACGAGCTGGAAACCCTTGGCCGCAGCGAGCCTGGTCAACACCGTCTTGACGTCGGAGATGCCATCCGTATGGACCCATGCGCCTATCTTATTGTAAAGCAGCACGCGCTTGATCTTGCTCGTGGATTCAGCCGGTTTGGTGACCTGTGCTGAGGCTGGAATCGCTCCGAGCCCCAGGCAGAGAAAGCCTGCGGTTAAGGCCGCCTGTAGGGATGTGATTTTCATGGGAGCTCCTTTTTGGGTCGAATCGACTGTTTTGTCTGTGTTAAATGCCGAAGTTCAGGCGGACCATATAATACCAGTCATTCCAGTTCTGGGTGACCGGCTGGAAGGTCGGCTTGAGGTTATAGTCCATAGGACGGAAATGATCACTGGCCACCTGCAGAAAGACTCCCAGGCCGGGAGTGATCCTTTCATGGAGCCAAAACGACCACTTCACCTTGTCGCGCATTTTTCGCTGGGTTCCCAGGTTGTCGATGTATTTCTGACGCTCCTCCTGGTTGCCGAGACCGGGGATGGCGAAGGTCTGCTGGTATACGTCGTCCAGGCTATTGGGGAAGTCAGAATTATAATATTCGAGCTCGAACGAAGCCTTGTTCACCAACTTGAAGGTCGGGAAGTTGAAACCCACCATCATGGGCATGCGTTTGGCGATATTGGTGTAATAAATGGGATAATCCTTTAGGCCCAGCACGCCCACCTCGGCATAGATTTTGAGATCTTCGGGGTGCAGGAGATCGGACTCCAGCAGGGATTGGATATTGAAGCTTCCTCGCACCATCAACTTGGTTCCCTGAAAGGTGTAATAGGTGGTGGGGGGATTGAAGGCCGTGTCACTGAGCTGATCGATGGTGAAAAGCGAGTCCGTGCCGGTCGCCGTTTTATAGCTGGCATTCACCCTTTTTTTCGGGGTGGTTGCACTGGGCTTGGCGGGGAGCATATGGGCGAAAGCCACACCCGCACCCAATTCGAAGGCGGTTCCACGGTAGGTGAGCATAAGGGCCGAGGAAAGATCATAGGTCGGCTCCCAATCCCGCTCCATGTAAAGGAGCGCTTCCGGACGCAAGGCGCCGTCCAGGAAATTGAAAGAAGCCTTTACGCCCTGCAGGAAGTATCCCGCACTGTTGATTATATGCCATCCGCCGGTTTGGAGATAGCCGGGATAGACGCCTGAGCGAAACAGGTATTCGCCCAGATTCTTGGAATCCGGGTTGTACTTCTCGAAGAACAGGCCGAATTTGGTCTCGGCCCAGGGTGTTTCCAAATCCCCGAACTTATAGTGAGCCGAGGCTTCTTCGAGCACGGCCGTGAACTTGGTGAGGCGGGTATGGGGGCCGCTGGCGAGAACGGGCAGGGAATAGTAGAAAAGACCGCCCACTGCGCCGGTCAGGGTAAGCTTATCATTGACCGTGGCAGACTGAGTTAAGGCCACCTTGGACCGGGTGACGACCTGCTTTTCGACCTCCTCGTTGAAATCGACCTCTCCCTGCCAAATCTGGCCAGCGTCAATATAGGCTCCGATCCGTGTCGCCCCGTGCTTTACATCGACATCTTCTTGGGCACCCGCGACGGTGGAAATTGCACATGCGGCCGCTAAAGTACGGCGGAAAAAAGACTTCATCAATGCTCCCATTTCACCTGTTTAAGGTTTTTATAGATCCACTCGCTGGAATGATAGCGGGATTGGAGGTTAGAAAGATGTAATAATTCGTCTAACATTTGTACTTAATCGGCATGGCCGGGCATTTGACTCGACCCAGGGAATTATCGAACATATCCGAACCTGTTCAACACCAGTTTGCTGACGGGGGTGATCCGGGCCGGCTTACCTGGATCCTGCCGCACCGATTCCCGCGTTGTCAGGGTCGCCTTTAATATATAGACACCCGTCCCGAAGCGCTGCCCGTCTTTCGCGACCGGGAGAATGGACATGGCCACGGCCATGGAATCCGAATTGTTCCGCATCTGCTCCCATCGCAGTGAATCGACCTTGCCCTCCATCTCGTTCAGGAATTGGCCCAGATGATCGAAAATGGTGATTTGGTAAGAAAAGGGTGAAGCCGTCTTGAATACGAAGGTCGGCATTTGGTTGGGGTCCAGGACGGCATCGGAAAGTTTCAGGGGGTTGTGCAAGTCGCCTTTATGGGTAAGTGTGGAGACGTTCCCGTTCTTTTGGAAGGTTACGCCCCCACGCAGGACTATGGGATCGGTGACGAGGACGGTGGCCGGAAGGGGTGAAGTCCCTCCCCTGGGCGCATCCGTGAGGCGCACCACTTCGATGAATCCGCCGGAAGTGGGAATCCGCCCGCCCGGCAAGGTGAGCGAAGCCGTTTCCCGAGCATCGCGGGGATGGGTCCAGGTCAGGGTGATATACCCATTGGGTCCGGATTCCAGCACGTTGTTTCCCGCCGCTGGGGCGCTTACCGACCCGTTGATATCGTAATCGTTCCTGACATTGGTCGTGAGGGGGCCGGCGGGGTTGGAGGGGTTGAGGGTTATGGATTCCTTGTCGCCCCAGCCCGGACTTTTGGTCGAGTCCCTGGAACTGGCCGTGACCACCACTTGGCTCAGATCGGATGTGGCCCGGGTAAGCCTTATATCGTATTCCGCCGCGTTGCTGGCGTAGGATGGAGGGACCTGTCCCTGCTGATTGAGCAATTCGATTTTGGGCTGGGCCACGCATACCAGTTCCTGGCTGGTGGACCCGGCGGCCGGCCCGTCGGCCTGCACGGCGAGATTGTAGGTGCGGATGTCGGAGGCTGTCATGGTCACCTTTACGGTGAGGGCGTTGCGGCCGGCCACCAGGGCGATAATGCTGTCCAGGGTCACGCTCAGGCTGCTGTCCGGGTTGCGGACCATGCCGGTGGACCGGCTGACCATGGGAGTGGGGGTGGAGGAGTTGGTAATCTCCACCGATTGCGGGAGATGGACCACGGTGATGGCCTGGATGATGCTTTGCATGACGCTGTTCAACTGGGCGGTATTGCCGGGATTGACGCGGTGGAATTGGCCCCCCGTGGTGCTGGACATGGATTGCATGGAGGCGTATTGCCGGGAACTGCTGTCCCCCAGGAAGATGCTGTAAATGGGGATGCCGCCTAATTGGGCCGCGACTCCGTTATTGTCCCCGGGAGTGCCGTCGGAAATGAACACGATGGCCTTCTTGGCGGTTTTGATGAGGGAGGCATCGTTCAGCCAGGCGTTCGCGACGCGCAAAGGAGGAACGTAATAGGTGAAGGGGATGGAATCCATCCGGAGGCTGTTCTTGACCAGGGCCGCGTTGCCCGGAACGGACAATAGTTTGAGCGGCATGGCGTGCGCGGTGTCGCGGGAAAAGGCCACGGCGCCGACGGTGGAGTTGGGCGAGGATTGGGCCAGGAAGTCGATGGCCTGGCTGATCACCTGGGTGCGGGAGTTGAAGGGGTCGCCGGCGAAAGAGTTCGTCTGGCAATTGGTAGAGGCGCTCACCACCTCCACGGTCTTGGGCCCGGTCACGGTGTTATAGGTCAGGGTGCCCGTGACCGAAGGATTGTTCCCGCATCCGTCGGCATGGTAGAACACGGTATCGTTGGTGGCGGGATTGATTTTGGCGTAATGGGACAGCATGCTGCCGCTGTTGTCGTAGATGAAAACGATGTCGGCGTCTCCGCTGGTCGATACCGTGAAGGCGTTCTTGCACAGCTTGAATCCATCGCGGCTGATGCGGGTGGCGTTGTTGGCGGTTTGTATGGGCGTGCCGCCTTGTTGCAAGGCCGGGAGATCGAGACAGGCTGCTTCCGCGCCGGCGCCGGGGGTGGTTTTCAACTGTAGATCGCAGCGCAAGGGAGCTTGTGAGGATGCGGAAACGGCGATTCCCAAAATCAGAGCGGCCAGGGACATTGCGCGCGGAATGGTTCCGACCGACACGCGGCGGATGGGATCAACTGAGATGACCATGAAAAGCCCTTTCCAAGTACGGGAAACCGACCTCTGCGCGACCACCGGTATCGAGCCGGGGACCCTTGCGGGCGGGACGGGACGTTGCTCCCAATCCTCTCCGGCGACGGATGGCCCCAAGGTGGATGGAGACTCTGTATATATAATCTTTGGGAAGCCGCGCCGCATGGCGATTCCCACGCTGAGATCGGACATAACGGGATCTTTTGCGGCATTTGTGTACCGATTGGGACGTTCCCCGGGGAGTTCGGCCGCGACCCGGGCCCGCATGTGATTTCACGGTGGATTACTGCTACTTTGAAGTCATGAAAATCGTCCGCTTCCGCTTCGGCGGCAAAACCTTGCGCGGCCGTCTGAATTCCGACGGCACGGCATCCCCGATGCTCCATTCCCATCCCGACGATCCGTTTTTTCCCCTGGATCCGGCCTTCGCGGAGGAGCGATATCCGATAGATCGGCTGCTGGCGCCCATCATCCCCGTGGACATACTGGGCATCGGCCTCAATTACCATGAACATATCCGGGAAGGGAATTCGGAAAGACCGGAGATTCCCCTGCTGTTCATCAAGGCGGGCAGTTGCCTCAACGATCCGGGCGAACCCATTCCGGTGCCCAGGCTCAGCTCCCGGAGCGATTACGAAGGGGAACTGGCGGTCGTGATCGGGCGGACGGCCAAGGACGTTCCCCGCCATCGCGCCTTGGAATATGTTTTCGGCTATACCTGCGCCAACGACGTCACGGCGAGGGATTGGCAGCGCGAAAAGGCCCTCGGGGGAGGACAATTCGCGCGCGGCAAGAGCTTCGACGGATTCTGTCCGCTGGGACCGTGGATCGTCACGGCCGACGAGATTCCCGATCCGGGCGCCCTTTGGATCAAAACCTGGGTCAACGGCGACCTGGTGCAGGACCAGGGAACCGCGGATATGATATTCGACGTGCCGGCCCTGATCGAAAGCCTGAGTTCCACCATGACCCTGCGTCCCGGAACCGTGATCCTCACGGGAACGCCTTCCGGCGTCGGGTTCGCGCGGACTCCCCCCTTATGGCTCAAGCCGGGGGATCGCGTCCGCATCGATATCCAAGGCATCGGAACCCTCGAAAATCCGGTGTCCCGGGGCTGAGGCCTCCTTTCAGGCGGTTCCGGCCCGGACATGTTCATTCTTCACAAATCGATTTGGCTGCTCGTCGCGGGCGGAGCCGTCGGATATCTTCTGGGTTACCTCAGGGGCTGGCCGGGCTGGGGGCTGATCCTGGGCCTGGTTTTCGGCCCCCTGGGATGGGGTTTCGTCCTGTTCCTGCCCCGTAGGGACGCGCGGCGGCCGGCTGCGGCTTCCGCGAAAGAAGACTCGCGTGACCAAGCCGGCGGAGGCTGCCCGCGTTGCGGAAAACGCCCCGGCCGTTCCGATAGGGTCTGCGCCCATTGCGGCAACGTGCTGATTCCGGTGCGCTACCGCGTGCTGGACCGCAAGGGCGGCAAAAGCCGCAATGAGGGAAAGAGCCGCAATTACGGAAAGAGCGGGGAGGAAAGGCCCGACCCGCCCAGCTCCGACCCCCGCCATTGACGGGCCCGCGGCCTCATCCGATTTTTACCACCACTCCCTCTCCGTTAATTTTATTCCAGGAAAGGAGGTACGTGTAATGGACATATACAAATTGCTGCGAGACGATCATTCCAAGGTCAAGAGCCTGTTCAAGGAATTGGAGGACACGACCGAAAGGGCCGTGAAGACGCGCGAGCATCTTTTCGCGACCCTGAAAATGGAACTGACCGTCCATTCCGAGGCGGAGGAGAAATTCCTGTACCCCAGGCTTACCGAAGCGGAAGAAACCAGGGAAATCACCCTCGAAGGCATCGAGGAACACAATGTGGTCAAGAAACTTCTTATCGAATTGGATGAGGATCCCAAGGGCACGGAAGAATGGGCTGCCAAGCTGAAGGTGCTTCAGGAAAACGTCGAGCATCATGTGAAGGAAGAAGAAGGCGAAATGTTCAAAAAGGCGAAGAAGGTGCTTTCCGATGAGGAAGCCGAAGCGATCGCCGACGACGTAGAGTCGTTCAAGCAGGACTACTCCGCACTGGAAGAGCAAGCCTGATCTCCTCCGCCTCTGCGGCCGTTGCCGGCGACCTGAGTGCGCCGACGACGGGCCATCGGCTTTCCCTCGGCCGAAACCCGGGTTTTCCGGTCGGGGGATTTTCCGGCGTCGCGCTTCGCCGATTGAAGCTTTCAACGCCGTACATTATCGACTAGATTTCAGTTGATGATTACATCGCGAACCGGCAAGGTTTTGGGACCGTTCTTGAAATTCGTCCGGCTCGAGGGATTTTCCGGCATCCTCCTGATTATCTGCCTGGTGGTGGCATTGGCCGTGGCCAACTCGCCCTGGTATCAGGCGTATTTCCACTTGCTCGAATGGAAGGTGGGCTTTTCCGCAGCGGGCTTTTCTTTCGGGACCTCGTTCCAGCATTTGATCAACGATGGTCTAATGACCCTGTTCTTTTTGCTGGTGGGCCTGGAAATAAAGCGGGAGTCGGTTTCCGGCGAACTCGCGGGCTTTCGCAAAGCTTTCATGCCCGTGGTGGCGGCTTTAGGCGGAATGGTCGTTCCGGCGCTGATTTATATGGCCTTCAACCGGGGGTTGCCGAGCGCGCATGGCTGGGGCGTCCCCATGGCTACCGATATCGCCTTCGCCCTGGGGATTCTCTCCCTGCTCGGGAGCCGGGTCCCCCCCACTTTAAAGGTATTCCTTACCGCGTTGGCCATCATCGACGATTTGGGGGCCGTGCTCGTCATAGCTGTCTTCTACACCAGCAATCTTTACCTTTCCAACCTGGGCCTGGCCCTGGTCGTAT
>Ga0079224_100009930_pt1 | contig 13033 bp, 13 predicted proteins | sample Stecom2015_FD_80414 | JGI IMG/M metagenome (GOLD analysis project Ga0079224, IMG submission 80414) | Agricultural soil microbial communities from Utah to study Nitrogen management - Steer compost 2015 | ecosystem: Environmental > Terrestrial > Soil > Agricultural land | place: USA: Utah... | reverse complement strand
TGCGGCTGGCGCGGTCGTCGTCCTTCGGGCGCGACCGGTTCGAGCTGTCGGGCACCGTCGACCTGCGGGCCGGCCTGGAGGCCTTCGGCGACGAGGCGCTGGCGGGCGTGCTGGAGGGCGAGCCGCTGGGCGAGGACGCGGCGGCGTTCGAGCAGCGGCTGGGGCGTCCGCTGGCGGACGTCTTCACCTTCGAGCTGACCGCGGCGCTGCCGGGCGGGACGACGACCTGGACCCCCCGGCTGGGCGAGGGGCCGGTCGAGGTCCGGGCGGGCACCACGGTCCACGATTGGCCGGTGCTCGCCCTGGCGGGCCTGGCGCTGGCGTCGTTCCTCGCCCTGGTGGCCGTGCTGGTCGTGCGGGGCGTGCGCGGCCGACGCGCGGCCTGAGCGGACGCCGGGCGTCGCCGGGGCCGACCCGACGCCACCGTCGCCGGGTCAGCAGCCGCCGAGCGCCGTGCGGCTGCCCGCCGGGGTGCTCAGGTGCCGGGGCTCGCCGCCGGGCGGCGTCACGGTCAGCTCGACCTCGCCGTCGGCGTCGTCCAGGCCCAGGTGGACGACCGGCGGCGCCCCGGCCGCGTAGCCGGTCGTGCTCGCCGCCCAGCCGGTGGCCCGGTGGTCGCCGGCCGTCGCCTCCACCCGGGTGCCGGCGGTCGCGGGCCCCAGCGCGACCAGGTCGACCTCGACCCAGGCGCCGGCGGCGCCGGTGGTGCGGAACAGCACCGAGGGCTCCGACGGCTCCCAGGCCACCATGAACACGTCCAGGCGCCCGTCCCGATCGAGGTCGGTGGTGGCACCGGTGACCCAGTAGCGGCCGGCCGCGGCCTCGCCGCTCGGCTCGAGGCGGGGGACGCCGTCCTCCGTGCCGGTGTTGCGCAGCACGAGCGGCGTGCCGTCGTCGGTGACGGCCGAGGTCACGACGTCGGGCCGGCCGTCGTCGTCGAGGTCGGCGACGGCGACGTGGGGCGCCTTGGTCGGCAGCGGCGGCGATCCGGCGGCCTCGGTGACGTCGTCGAGGGCGACGGCGCCCGGCTCGCTGCGGTTGAGGAGCACCCGCACCGGCACGGTCTCGCCGTCGTCGACCGTCGAGTTGAAGTGCTGACCGACGACCAGGTCGGGCCGGCCGTCGCCGTCGAGGTCGCCGATGTCGACGCCGGCCGGGTCGTCCTCGTCGCCGTGGGTGCGCCAGCGCAGCTCGGGGACCTCCTCGACCGTGAACCCGTCGGGCCCGCCCCGCAGCACGCGGGGGTCACCGCTGGTGACGACGTCGAGCCGCCCGTCGCCGTCGAGGTCGACGGTGGCGAGGGCGAGGCCCCGCAGGTCGTCGGGGACGCCCCAGTCGACGGTCGCGTCCTCGAAGTCGAACCCGCCGGCGTTGCGGAGCGCCAGGGTGGGGCCGTCGCCGAACCGGTCGCCGAGGACGAGCAGGTCGGTGAGCCCGTCGCGGTCGACGTCGAGCGCGGCGACCGACCGGGCGGCCGTCGTCGGGGCCAGCTCGGCGGCCGCCGCCCAGCCGTCGCCCCGGTTCTCGTAGACGGTGGTCGGGCGCTCGGTGAGCTCGTCGCCGGGCTGCGGGTTGCGGGCGACGACGAGGTCGAGGTCGCCGTCGCCGTCCAGGTCGGCGAAGGTCGCGCCGCTGGTGCGGGCGAGCTCGCCGGGGAAGCGGTCGTCGAGGCGGAACTCGTCGGGCCCGCCGAGCAGCAGCCGGTCGGGGGAGGGCCCCTCGGCCCCCCGCACCCGGTAGTCGGCCTCGTCGCGGTCGGCGAAGCCACCGACGAACAGGTCGGTCCAGCCATCGCCGTCGACGTCGGCCGTGGCGGCGGCGTGGCCGTACATGCCGAGGAGCGGCTCGACCAGTCCCACATCCCCGGTGACGTCCTCGAAGCCGAGGGGGCCCTCGCCGGTCGGCGCGCCACCCTCCGGCGCCGTCCAGCAGGTGGCCGCCGCCCCGGCGGGCCCGGGCTCGGCGGGTGCGGTCGTGGCGGGCGGCCCCGGGTCGGTGGCGGCACCGCCCGTCCCCTCGTCGCCGCCGCTGCTGCAGCCCCACGCGAGCGCCAGCACCACCGCCGCGGCGAACGCTCGCCGCCGCTGTCCGTCCGTGTGCCCGCGCCCGTCCCGCCGTTCAGCCGTGCCGGCCACGCTAGGGCCCGCGCCCGTCGTTGTCACACCCCCTGCGTAGCGTGCGGCGCCATGGCCCGGGTGAAGACCGTCTTCCGATGTACCGCCTGCGGCGCGGAGGCCCCCAAGTGGGCCGGTTGGTGCAACGCGTGCGACGCCAGCGGCACCCTGGTCGAGGAGCCGGTGGCCGCGTCCCACGCCCCGGCCGTCGGGTTGGTGCGCCCCTCCACCCCCGTGCCGGTCGCCGAGGCGCTCGGCGACGCCACCGAGCCGGTGCCCACCGGCGACGTCGAGCTCGACCGGGTGCTGGGCGGAGGGCTGGTGCCCGGGTCGGTGACGCTGCTCGGCGGCGAGCCGGGCGTCGGCAAGTCCACGCTGCTCCTCCAGGCCCTCGCCTCGGTGGCCGAGCGGCGGGCCGCCGGGGGCGACCGCCGCCGGGCGACGTGCCTGTACGTCACGGCCGAGGAGTCGGCCCGCCAGGTGGCGCTGCGGGCCGAGCGGCTCGGGGTGCGCACGCCGTCGCTGTGGCTCGTGGCCGAGACGGCCCTGCCCAACGTCGTCGCCCACATCGACGCGCTGGCGCCCGACGTCGTCGTCGTCGACTCCATCCAGACGGTCCACGACCCCGAGCTGGGCTCGGCACCGGGCTCCGTCGGCCAGGTGCGGGGCTGCGCCCAGCAGCTGGTGCGCGAGGCCAAGGCCCGCGGCACCAGCGTCGTGCTCGTCGGGCACGTCACCAAGGACGGCGGCCTGGCCGGCCCCCGGGTTCTCGAGCACATGGTCGACACGGTGCTCAGCTTCGAGGGGGAGCGCCACCACGCGCTCCGCATGCTGCGGGCCGTCAAGCACCGCTTCGGTGGCACCCACGAGCTGGGCCTCTACGAGATGGGCGACCGGGGGCTCGTCGGCGTGCCCGACCCCAGCGCCCTGTTCCTGGCCGACCGCCAGCCGGGCGTGCCGGGATCGGTCGTGGCGCCGGTCCTCGACGGCCAGCGGCCGCTGCTCGTCGAGGTGCAGGCCCTGGTCGTGCCCAGCGGGGCCCCGTCGCCCCGTCGCACGGCGCAGGGGGTCGACGCCGGCCGCCTCGCCCAGGTGCTGGCGGTCCTCGAGCGCCACGCCCGGCTCGACCTCGGCCGAGCCGAGGTCCACGTCGCGGTGGCCGGCGGCGTCCGGGTGCCCGAGCCGGGGGTCGACCTGGCCGTCGCGCTGGCGGTGGCGTCGTCGGCCACCGGGCGGCCGGTGCCGCCCCACCTGGTCACCTGCGGCGAGATCGGCCTGGGTGGCGAGGTGCGGCAGGTGCACCGCACCGACCGTCGCCTCGCCGAGGCGGCCCGGCTCGGCTTCACCAGCGCCGTCGTGCCCCGCTCGGCGCCCGAGGCGCCGGCGGGGATGCGTCTGGTGCGGGTCCGGTCCATCGCCGAGGCGCTGCGCCCGGTGCCCGAGCCGGCGCTCGCCGGCTGATCGCCGGGCCGGTCGCGCGCGGCCGCTGGCAGGGCGGTCGCGGCCCGCGCACTACCATTGCGGTGTGGTGAACCGCCCCAGCCCCGAGCTCCTCTCCGCGCTCGCGGCCGTGGCGCCGGGTACGCCGCTGCGCGAGGGCATCGATCGCATCCTGCAGGCGAGCAAGGGTGCGTTGATCGTCATCGGTGACGGGCCCGAGGTGCTGAACATCTGTTCGGGCGGCTTCCTCCTGGACGCGGCCTTCAGCCCGCAGCGCCTGTCCGAGCTGGCCAAGATGGACGGCGCGATCATCCTGGCCAGCGACGCCAGCCGCATCGCCCGGGCCAACGTCCACCTGGTGCCCAACCCCAACGTCCCGACCTCGGAGACGGGCACCCGGCACCGCACCGCCGAGCGTGTCGCCCGGTCCATCGACGTGCCGGTGATCTCGGTGTCCGAGGACATGGCGATCATCGCCGTCTACGTGGGCGACGAGAAGCACCCGCTGGAGTCGATCCCCCGCCTCCTCGTGCGGGCCAACCAGGCGCTGCAGACGCTCGAGCGCTACCGGGACCGGCTCGACGCGGTCACGGCATCGCTGTCCGCACTGGAGGGCGAGGACCTCGTCACGCTGCGCGACGTGGTCAACGTCCTGCAGCGGACCGAGATGGTCCGCCGCATCGCCGACGAGATCAACGCCGACATCGTGCAGCTCGGCGTCGACGGCCGGCTGGTGGCCCTCCAGCTGGAGGAGCTGATGGGCGGCGTCGAGGACGACCGGCGCCTGGTCATGCTCGACTACTTCACGCCCGAGACGGAGTGGCACCTCGAGAACGCCATGGCGGCGCTCAACAACATGAGCACCGAGGAGCTGCTCGACTCCACGGCCGTCGGCTCGACCCTGCAGCTGCCCGGCACGGTCGTCGACCTCGACGCCAGCGTCCAGCCCCGCGGCTACCGGCTGCTGTCACGCATCCCGCGGCTGTCCGAGGACATCATCCACCGCATCGTCCAGCGGTTCGGCACGCTGCAGAAGATCATGCGGGCGACCGTCGACGACCTGGACGAGGCCACCGGGGTCGGCCAGGCCCGGGCCCGGGCCATCAAGGAGGGCCTGTCCCGCCTGGCCGAGTCGAGCATCCTCGACCGCTACAGCTGACGCCGGGCCGGCCGCCCGGCCTCGCCCCGCCGGCCTCCGGGCGCTAGAACCGGCGTCCATGCGCATCACCCTGCCGTCCGGCACCGCCGCCGAGATCGCCCGCCCCGAGGGCACGCCGAGCCGCGGGCTCGTGCTCATCCCGGACATCGGCAGCCTCCGACCCCTCTTCGACGACATGGTCGCCCGGCTCGCCGCCGAGAACGGCTGGGTCGTGTGCGCCTTCGACCTGTGGCCGGGGCGCGACGACCTGCGGTCGCTGGAGGACCGCCTGGCGGCCGCCGGCGACCTGGACGACGACCGGGTGCTCGGCGACGCGGTGGCCGCCGCCGACGCCACCGGCGTCGAGCCGGTCGGCGTGGTCGGCTTCTGCATCGGGGGCATGTACGCGATGAAGGCCGCCGGCACCGGCCGGTTCCACCGGGCGGTCGCCTTCTACGGGATGGCCCGGATCCCCGAGATGTGGCGCAGCCCCACCCAGGGCGAGCCGCTCGACGCCCTCGCCCGGCCGGAGGCGTGCCCGACGCTGCACATCGCCGGCACCGCCGACCCCTGGGTTCCCGCCGAGGACCTGGAGGCGCTCGAGGCCGCGGGCGTCGAGGTCGTGCGCTACGAGGGGGCCGACCACGGGTTCGTGCACGATCCCGGCCGCCCGGCCCACCGGCCCGAGGACGCCGCCGACGCCTGGCGGCGGGCCATCGCCCACCTCGCCGGCTGACCGCCGGGGCGGGCAGAGCGCCGGGCCGCCCGCCGAGCCCCGGCGGCGCCGGCAGCACCGGGCCCCGCCAGCCACCGCGCGGTCCGCTGCGCCGGGCCGTCAGCGGGCGCGGCGCTCGAGCTCCTCGCGGTTGGTGATCTTGTACCGGCGGTCGGACTGCTCGATCCAGCCCAGCCGGACGAAGCTGGCGATGGCCTTGTTGACCCGCTCGCGTGACGCCCCGACCATCGCCGCCAGCTCCTCCTGGGTGACCGGCAGGGTGAACTCGTCGGACCCGCCGGCCATCTCGAGCAGGCGCTTGGCGGTGCGGCCGGTCACGTCGAGGAAGACCGTGTCGGCGAGGGCGACGTCCATGCTGCGGAGCCGGCGGGCGAGCAGGGCCACGACGCCCCAGAGCAGCTCGGGCCGGCGCTCGTAGACCTCGCGGATCGGCCCGTAGCCGATGGCCAGCACCTTCGACTGCTCCAGCGCCCGGGCCTCGGCGGTGCGGCCCTGGTTCTCGAACAGCTGCATCTCGCCGAACAGGTCGCCGGGCTCCATGAGCGCGACGACCGACTCCCGGCCGTCGATCGACCGCTTGGCGATCGCGATCCGCCCCGACTTCACGATGTACACGTTGTCGCCGGGGTCGTCCTCGTGGAACAGCACGTCGCCGCGCCGCAGCTCGACGGTGGTGCTGGCGTCCGCGAGGTGCTGCAGCTCCTGCGCGGAGAGATCGGCGAAGAGGTCGACGTCGGCGAGCAGGTCCGTGGCGCTCATCACACGGAACGATAACGACGTGCGACGCGGCCGTCCCGACGAGGGGTGCCACCGTGGGTGGCGATAGCCTCCCGGCCGTCATGGGACGCGTGTGGGCCATCGTGGTCGCCGCCGGCTCCGGGCAGCGCTTCGGCGGGCCGAAGCAGTACCGCCCGCTCGCCGGACGGCGGGTGCTCGACTGGTCGCTGGAGGTCGCCGCGGCCGCCGCCGACGGCGTCGTGCTCGTCGTGCCCCCGACCGAGCTGGCGCGCCCCGAGCCGGTGGCCACGACGGTGGTCGCCGGGGCCGCCACCCGGTCGGGGTCGGTGCGGGCCGGCCTCGCCGCGGTGCCGGCGGCGGCCGAGGTCGTGGTCGTGCACGATGCCGCCCGGCCGCTGGCGGGCGCCGAGCTGTTCCGGGCGGTCGTCGAGGCGGTCGAGGCGGGCGCCGACGCCGCGGTCCCCGGGGTGCCGGTCGTCGACACCCTGCGCCGCCAGGAGGGGGGCGTCGTCGACCGCGACGGGCTTGTGTCCGTGCAGACGCCCCAGGCGTTCCGGGCCGCCGCGCTGCGGACGGCCCACGAGTCCGGAGGCGAGGCCACCGACGACGCCACGCTGGTCGAGGCCGCAGGTGGCAAGGTGGTCGTCGTGCCCGGCTCGCCCGCCAACCTGAAGATCACCCGGCCGGACGACCTCGTCGTCGCGGAGGCGCTGCTCGATGCCCGCTGACCCGCTCCGCATCCGGGTGGGACAGGGGTTCGACGTCCACCCGTTCGCGGAGGACCCCGACCGGCCGCTCGTGCTCGGCGGCCTGCGCTTCCCGGGCCGGGGCCTGGCCGGCCACAGCGACGCCGACCCCGTCGCCCACGCCGTCACCGACGCCCTGCTGGGCGCCGCGGGGCTGGGCGACATCGGCCAGCACTTCCCCGACACCGACCCGGCGCTCGCCGGCGCCGACTCGATCGAGCTGCTGCGCCGGGCGGTGGCCGACGTGCGGGCCGCGGGGTGGGAGCCCCAGAACGTCGACTGCACGGTCGTGCTCGAGGCGCCGAAGCTCGCCCCCCGCCGGGACGAGATGCAGCGCCGGCTCGCCGAGGCGGTCGGCGCGCCGGTGACGGTCAAGGGCAAGCGGGCCGAGGGCCTGGGCGCCCTCGGCCGGGGCGAGGGCATCGCCTGCGTCGCCGTCGCGCTGGTGGTGGCCCGATGAGCCCGCGGCGCGGCGGCAAGGGCCGGGCCCGCGGTCGGCGGGCGGTCCGCGCCCGGCGGACCCCGCCGCCGCCCACCCGGGTCACGACGCCGCGCGTCCGCCCCCAGCCGACCGGCCGGCGCGGCGTGGCGTCGTCGCGCGGCCTGGGCGGCGACCAGGTCGAGGGCCGGCAGGCGGTGCGGGAGCTGCTGATCGCCGGCAAGCGGCGGGTGCGCGAGGTCTGGATGGTCGACGAGGGCGACGACGCGCCCGTCCTGCGGGACATCCGCGAGCTGGCCGCGGACGCCCGGGTGCCGGTGCGCCAGGTCGGCCGCGGCCGCTTCGCCGCTCAGGCCCGGTGCGAGGCGCCCCAGGGCGTCCTGGCGCTGGCGGCGCCGCTGCCCGAGCACGACCTCGACGAACTCGCCGAGGGGCGCGACGGCGAGCCCGCCTTCCTCGTCGCCCTCGACGGCATCACCGACCCCGGCAACCTCGGCGCCATCCTGCGCTCGGCCGAGTGCGCCGGCGTCACCGGCGCGATCCTGCCCCGCCACCGGGCCGTCCACGTCACGCCGACGGTCACCAAGGCCGCCGCCGGCGCCGTCGAGCACGTGCCGATGGCGATCGTGCCGGGCCTGCCGTCGGCGCTCCTGCGGCTGCGGGACCGCGGCGTCCACGTCGTCGGCCTCGACGCCGCGGCCGACCGCACGCTCTACGACATGGCCGGCGGGGACGGGCCGATCTGCCTGGTGCTGGGGTCGGAGGACCGCGGCCTGTCGCGCCTGGTGCGGGCTCGCTGCGACGAGGTCGTGGCCATCCCCATGCGCGGGGTGCTCGGCTCCCTCAACGTGGCGGCGGCGGCCGCGCTGGCGTGCTTCGAGGTCGCCCGCCGGCGGTGAGCGGGCGGGCGTCGGCGAGCCCGAGGCGGGGATCGAACCCGCGACCTGACGCTTACAAGGCGCCTGCTCTGGCCAGCTGAGCTACTCGGGCCGGGCCATCGACGATACTGCGCCGCCGGCGGGCTCCGTCACGGCCCGGCGGGTGCTTGCATCCCGCGCGGCGCCCGACCACGCTTGCCAGTGGCGTCCACCCGCGGTGGCGCCGCCGGACACGGCCGAGGAGGCATCCCGCGCATGCAGACGACCGAGCGCCCGCCCACCCCCACGTCCCGGGGCACGAGCCCCGCTCGTGGCGTGCTGCTGGTCGCCGTCGCCGTCATCGTCGGCGTGTTTGTGCTGCGGGCCCTCGACGACACGGGCGCCGGCCCGGAGGTCGACGTCGTCGACGAGGCGACCGGGCAGACCGACGCCCCGCCCCCGGAGGAGGGCGGCGAGCAGCCGCCGCCGGAGGGCGCGGAGGAGCAGCCGGCGCCCCGCCCGCCGCAGGAGATCACCGTGCTCGTGGCCAACGCCTCCGGTGTGTCCGGTGCGGCCGCGGCGCAGACCGACGCGATCGCCGGCGGCGGCTACCAGACCGTCGAGCCGACCAACGCACCCGAGCACCTCGAGTCCACGCAGATCCTCGCCGTGCCGGGGTTCGAGGCCGAGGCCGCGGCCCTGGCCGCGGCCATCGGGGCGCCGGAGGGCGCGGTCCAGCCGATGCCCGACCCGCCGCCGCTGGAGACCCAGGGCGCCCAGCTCGTCGTGCTGCTCGGTCCCGACCTGGCCAGCGGCTGAGCCGCGTGCCGGCGCCCGCGGCCGGGGCGGTAGCTTGCGCCTCGTGAGCGACCTCGACGCCGCGCTGACACCGTTCCGCTCCGAGCCGGCAGCCTCCGCCGTGGTGGTGGACTTCGACGGCACGCTCGCGCCCATCGTCAACGACCCGGCGGCGGCGCGCCCGATCGAGGGGTCGACCGAGGTGCTGGCGCGCCTGGTCGGGCGCTACGGGCTGGTGGCGCTGGTCTCGGGCCGACCCGTCGAGTTCCTGCGCCCGCAGGTGCCCGAGGGCGTCGTCCTCGCGGGGCTCTACGGCCTCGAGGTCGTCCGCGACGGCCAGCGGCTCGACCACCCGGGCGCGGGCGCCTGGCGGGAGGTCGTGACCGACGTCGCCCGCTCGTCGATCGACCGGGGCCCGGCGGGCATGGAGGTCGAGTCGAAGGGCCTGTCGCTGACCCTCCACTACCGCAACCACCCGGAGATCGCCGACGAGGTGCGGGAGTGGGCCCGCCGGCAGGCCGCCCGCTCCGGCCTGCAGCCCCGGGCGGCGAAGATGTCGGTCGAGCTCCACCCACCGATCGAGGCCGACAAGGGGACCGCGCTCGAGGCGCTGGTCGAGGGGCTCGACAACGTCCTCTACATCGGCGACGACCTCGGCGACCTGCCGGCCTTCGACGCCCTCGACCGCCTGGCACGCGAGGGCGTGACCGTGCTGCGGGTCGCCGTCGCGGGCGACGAGGCGCCCGACGAGCTGGTCGCCCGCGCCGACCTGCTGGTCGACGGCCCGCCGGGCGTGCTCGACGTGCTCCGGCGCCTCGCGGCCGACTGACGCCACGGCCGGCGCCTCCGACGGCCCGGCGCCGGCGTGCCGGCGGCCGGCCGAGACCGTGGCGTGCGGTCAGCCGCCGGCGGTCAGCTGGTCGGCGAGCCAGTCCCGCGGCGCCCGGGCGGTGGACAGCTCGCGCAGCCGGCGGGCCCGCTCGGCCCGGCGGGCGGCCGGCATCCGCAGGGCCGCGTCGAGGGCGTCGGCGGTGCTGACCAGGTCGTAGGGCGACACGGGGAGCGCGGCCTCCGCCAGCTCGTCCCACACGCCGGCCTCGGGCGACAGGCACAGCACGGCGTCGCGCTCGTTGACGATGGCGGCCTCCTTGGCGACCAGGTTGAGGCCGTCGCGGATGGGGTTGACCAGCACGGCGTCGGCCCGCCGGAGCACCGCCAGCGACCGCGGGTAGTCGTCGCGGGTGTCGTAGACGATGGGCGTCCAGTCGTCGGTGCCCCAGCGCTCGTTGACGCGCTGGACCGTGGCCTCGACGTCCTGCTGGTACTCGATGTAGGCCGGCACGCCGGTGCGCGACGGGTAGACCGAGGCCAGGAACACGACCCGCCCGCGCCACTCGGGGTGCTGCTCGAGCAGCAGGTCGAAGGCCGCGAACCCCCGGACCAGGTTCTTGGACAGCTCGATGCGGTCGACGCGGGCGACGACCAGCCGGTCGCCGACGCCCTCGTCGATCTCGGCGAGGGCGGCGTCGCAGGCCGGGGTGGACGCTGCCCGCCGGACGTCGTCGGCGTCGGCGGGCAGCGGCGACACGAACGTGCGGGGCTCGAGGCCGCGCAGCTCGCGGCAGCAGGCGAGGAAGTCGGCGGCCCAGCGGCCGGAGTGGAAGCCGCAGGCCCGGTGGGCGGCGAGGCCGGCGAGCAGGTCGCCCACGACCTGGTCGGGCAGCGTGCGCAGCCAGGTGGGCGTGGCGAACGGCGTGTGGCTGAAGTGGACGGCGGTGACGTCGGGGCGCTGCTCGGCCAGCGCGGGGCCGAGCAGCGCGAGGTGGTAGTCCTGCACCAGCACCGCCGCGCCCTCGGGGGCGGCCTCGGCCACGGCGTCGGCGAAGGCGGCGTTGACCCGGCGGTAGGCGTCCCAGGCGGTCGCCGCCTCGGGGCCGAAGGCGGGCTCCCGGGTCAGGTCGTAGAGCCCGTGGTGGACGAACCACAGGTACTGGTTGCTGACGACGTCGTAGTGGAGCCGGTAGGTCTCGGGGTCGACGTCGAGCAGGCGGACCCGGAAGCCCTCGGCCTCGACGACGCCGGCGCGGGCCGCGGCGCGGTCGCCGTCGGTCATCGCCGCGGCGACCCAGAGCGCGTCGGTGCCGGCGACGAGCGGCCCCAGCCCTGACACGAGGCCGCCGGCGCCGCGGGTGGCGACCAGCTCGCCGCCCTCGGTGGGGCGGAACGTCAGGGGGCCTCGGTTCGAGACGACGACGACGGGACGGTCCACGAGTGGAGGAGGCTAGGGGATGGGCCAGACTTGCCGGTCGTGCGAGTGGTCATCGTCCCCGACAAGATGCGTGGCACCGCCACCGCCCGTGAGGTGGCGGCCGCGGCCGGCCGGGCGGCGGCCGCCGCCGGCTGGGACCACGACGAGGTGCCGATGGCCGACGGGGGCGAGGGCACGCTCGACGTGCTCGGGGGGCCCAACCGCACGACCACGGTGACGGGGCCGCTGGGCGACCCGGTGGAGGCGGGCTGGCGGCTCGACGGCCGCACCGCGGTGGTCGAGATGGCCCGGGCCTCGGGCCTGGCCCTCGTCGGCGGCCCGGAGGGCAACGACCCCGTCGCGGCGTCGACGACCGGGACGGGCGAGCTGATCGCCGCCGCCGTCGACGCCGGCGCCCGGCGGGTGCTCGTCGGCCTGGGCGGCTCGGCCACGACCGACGGCGGACTCGGGGCGCTGCGGGCCCTCTACCCGCTGCACCGGCTGGCGGGGGTCGAGATCGTCGCCCTGTGCGACGTCCGGACGTCGTTCGTCGACGCCGCCGCGGTGTTCGCCCCGCAGAAGGGCGCGTCGCCGGCGCAGGTCGAGCTGCTGCGCCGCCGGCTCGAGCGGCTGGCCGACGTCTACCTGGCCGACCACGGCGTCGACGTGCGGTCGCTGCCGGGCGCCGGTGCGGCTGGCGGGCTGGCCGGCGGCCTGGCCGTCGCCGGGGCGACGCTGGTGGGCGGCTTCGAGGCCCTGGCGGAGGAGGTCGAGCTGCACGAGCGGATCGAGGGAGCCGACCTCGTCGTCACGGCCGAGGGGTTCCTCGACGAGCAGTCGTTCGACGGCAAGGTCGTCGGCGGCGTGGTCGAGCTGGCGTCCGAGGCGGGCGTGCCGGTCGTCGCCGTGGTGGGCGAGGTGGTCGACGACCCGGCGGTGCTCGGGCGGCCGGGGCTGCGGGTCGTCTCGCTGGTCGAGCGGTTCGGCGACGAGCGGGCCCGGGGCGACGTGCTGGCCTGCGTCGAGGAGGCGGTGGCGGCCGTGCTGGCCGGGCACCGCCCGGGCGAGGCGGAATGAGGGCGCCCGCCGGGGGGTTGGTTACGATCCGTACGCCATCCCCGAGTCAAGGACCAGGTCTGACATGAGCGTCTCCGTTCGCATCCCCACCACCCTGCGCCCGCTCACCGGTGGCCGCGCCGAGGTGGAGGTCGAGGGTGCCGACGTGCGCGACGTCATCCAGAACCTCGAGAGCGCCCACCCGGGCATCGGGGCGCGGCTGCTCGACGAGGACGGCAACCTCCGCAAGTTCGTCAACGTGTTCGTCGCCGACGACGACATCCGCTTCCTCGACGGCCTCGACACGAAGGTGCCCGACGGCGCCGAGGTGTCGATCATCCCGGCCGTCGCGGGCGGCTGAGCGCCCGGCTCACGCGGCGCCCGCCACCCCTCCGCCCGTTAGCACTCGCCGGTTGCGAGTGCTTACGGGGCATGGTTGACTGGCTAGCACTCAGATACTCCGAGTGCTAGCCCGGTCCCAACGGAGGGATTGTTCGGATGCCCAAGATCATCGCTTTCGACGCCGAGGCGCGCCGCAGCCTCGAGGCCGGCATGAACAAGCTGGCCGATGCCGTGCGCTTCACGCTCGGCCCCAAGGGCCGGAACGTCGTCCTCGAGAAGAAGTGGGGCGCCCCCACCATCACGAACGACGGCGTGTCGATCGCCAAGGAGATCGAGCTCGAGGACCCCTACGAGAAGATCGGGGCCGAGCTCGTCAAGGAG
>Ga0079224_100009929_pt1 | contig 13034 bp, 13 predicted proteins | sample Stecom2015_FD_80414 | JGI IMG/M metagenome (GOLD analysis project Ga0079224, IMG submission 80414) | Agricultural soil microbial communities from Utah to study Nitrogen management - Steer compost 2015 | ecosystem: Environmental > Terrestrial > Soil > Agricultural land | place: USA: Utah... | reverse complement strand
GAGAGCGGATCTGCCCGGGGGTGACTGTAATGGCGGATGCGCGGCAACAGCCATTCGCTGGCCTGCGCCTGCGCTGCAGTCGGGCAGCACGCAAGGATTGCGGGAACGACCAGCAGCAGACACCGTGCGGTGATGCCGGACAATGCGTACTCCGCGCGAAGGAATCGGATGCGTACGTCCGGTGGTGGCCGGATGGCCCGGACGAACGCTGGCGGAATCAGATGCTGATCCTCCCCACGCCGCAAGGCTGCACATGAACGACCGCGCACGCACCAGATCCGAGGGCCCGTCCGGACGAAGCGGGCGACTGCACCGACTACGCGCAGAGGCACTGGCTTTCGAGCACCCGGACGCAAGTCTGGCCGGCGCGGTCGACGCCGCACGCGAGCGCGCGATCGCGCCCGTCCGCGACGAACACGGGGCTGCGCCGCCGACGCGCGTGGTCGCGTTCGAGCAGGCAGCGCTCTCCGCATTTGCGGCACTCGTCATTGGCGATCATGACCTGGCACGGACACGTATCGCCGCAATCACCGGGGAGCGGGCCGGCCTCCTGACCGCATGGCTGATCGGGCGCTACTACGGCTTTACGGGCGATCCGGAAGCCGCGTCCTGGCTGCGTCCGGCCGCGGACGCGCTCGCGCTCGCGGGCACGATCGGGATCGGGACCGGCGGACAGGCGCACCATGACCCGCTGCTGCCGGGCGTCGCGCGGGAACTCATCGCGATCGCCGAGACCACGGGCGACCCGGACCTGGCCACCATGGTGCGGCGTCTCGCAGGCGGCGCGAATCCGGCCACGCCCGCGGACACCGTGCTCGAGCGCCTGGCCGATGTGAGTACGGCCGCGGGTGACGACGGCCCGGAGCGCGCCCTGAACGCGCTATTCGGAGGCAGGACGAACGACGGAATCGCCAGGTGGGAAACGCTCGCACGCGCGGACCGCACCCGTGCGCGTGAATGGGTCCTGCCCCTTCTGGCCGCAGGCATCCTGGGCATCGATCCGGATGCCGAACGGGGAAGGCTGCGGCTCCGGCTGCACGTCCCGGCAGCCTGGCCGCGCTGGGGCGCCGGCAACATTCGCATCGGCGACGCGGCCGTGGACCTGCACATCGAGCGCGACGACAGCGAGATCACGATCAGCGTGGACCAGGTACGCGGCGCGCTGCCGATCACGTTGATCCTCGAGCCGACCGTGCACGCACCCGTAGAGGCATGCCTCGTGGACGGCCAGGCAGCGGACCTCGCGCTGCGGCCGTTCCCCGACCGCGTCATCGTACCGGTGCAGCTGGTGCTCGACGCACCGCGCGAGCTGCGGATTTCGCTCGGAGGCCGCGAGTAGCGGGAGACTTGCCGTGCTGGCCGGGTGCCTGACCTGGCAGAAGCGGCGGCCGTTCCAGGCGGGGCGGCCGCGCGCGTAGCAGAGGCGATGCGGGCAGCTGGTGTAAAAAAACCGCCCCGGGCGCTGCCTGGGGCGGTCTCTCTCACCGATCGGGTACGGCGCTCAGCGCGCGACCATCCGTCCGTCCTCGACCAGCAGCTCGCGCAGGTGCGCGGGCCGCTTCGGGACGGCCGTCTTCAGGATGGATCGTGCGTAAGTGATTCTTTCGTCGTCACTTAGCAAATCGACGACGGAGATCGGAGCGCCGTAGCGCAGGAGCAGCCGCTTGGCGTCCTTCGCCACACTATCATCCATCGCTCCTCCAGGATCGATTGGGGGGATGAGTGGCAAATCTACCGCAAAACAGTTTGCGGGGCAATCCACACGGGGCGGTCCACAGGTTGCACCACGGGCGGCAAACGCACGGAGGAGTGTGGATGTGGAATCCGATTGAGCAGTACCGGCAGCGCCGGGCGCGCCGGCGGTTCGTGCCCCGGAAGCCGCGGGTCGGCGTCGGCAGAACGGCCCGAATCTCGGTCGTCGCGCTGGTGGTGATCCTGGCGGTCGCCGCGGTCCTGGAGATGCGCGGCGGCGGCACGGCCGAACGGTCGCTGATGCCGTACGCGGAGAGCGCGGCGGTCGAGCCGGCGGACCTCATCGCGACGGCAGGCCGGCGCCATCGGCTGGTTCTGCTTGCGGATGTTCCGGGCGCTGCCCTGCCGAAGCGTTTGGCCGCACGCGCGGTGCAGGTGCTGGTCGAGACCTCCGGAATCGACGCACTCGTCGTTGACGTCCCGGCCGACGAGCAACCGTTTCTGGACCGGTACTTCCTGACAGTGCCGGAGGACCCCTCCATCCTGATCTCCCGGCCGCGCGCCGTGCGCGAGGCGGAAGGCGTGTCGCGCGATTACCTGGAGCTGTACCGCACGGTCTGGCGCGCCAACGCGGCGCTCGGTCCGGACCGCGCCATCCGGGTCATCGCCGCGGACATGCCCGACTGGCCGCCACGGCCGGGTACCGCGCCGCAGCGTGCGGCCACCATGTTCGGCCAGCGCGACGCATTCATGGCCGAGCGCGTGGACTCACTGCTGCTCGGCCGGAACAGCCGGGTGCGCGCCCTTTTCTTCATGAGCGGCCTTCATGTGCTGCGGGGAGGTGCTGCGTTGCAGTCGGGCGGGAGCGGCCTGGTCGAGATCACCTGGCTCGCGCAGCGACTCGCGCAGCGCTATCCCGGCGAGGTGTACAGCATTGCGGTGGACGCGTCGGCGGGAAGGGCGCTGGCACCGGACGTCGTCGCATGGCGCCGTACAGGCGCATACGACGTGCTGCGACGCGGTGTGCCGGGCGCGCCGCGATCAGTCGGAATGCCAGTGACGGATGCATTCGACGCGATCGGCGCGCCCGTGAGTGTGGTGGCGGTGCCGGGCACTACGTTCTCGCTGCAGCCCGGCGGACGACTGCGCGACCTCGTTGACGCCTACATCCTGCTGAACTAGAGGATCGGCCCGGCCTCGTCCGTCAGCGCACCACGCCCCTGCACACCGACCTCGCGGGCGTGCGTGCGACCTTCCACCTGCTCTTCACTGCCCTGGCTGTCGCGCTCCGCACTGGTCCTGTCGCCGCGCTCCTGGCGGCGGCTCGGCGGAACGTCCTGCACGCGCTCCGCCTGCTCGCTCAGCTGGCTGAGCAGCTTCTCCATCTGCCGGCCGTTCATCAGCGTCGCGAGATGACCGATCAGGCCGAGCGCGAGCGTCGCGCGGTCCGGCACGGTCAACCGGTCCTGGATCTGGTTCATCAGGTCCCGGATCGTCGCGTTGTCGCGCGACTCGCTCTCGGTAGTGCGGGGCGGTTGCGTCATTGCATCTCCTCGGCCGGGTAGCCTTCGTCCGCGACGGCCTGCGCGAGCGAGCGCGGCGTTGTGCGCGATTCGTCGTACTCTACGGTCGCGCGGCCCTGCTGCAGATCGACGTCCGCCTTCGTCACGCCGTCCATGTCCTCGAGCGCCTCCGTGACGGACTTCACGCAGTGGCCGCACGTCATTCCGGAAACCTTCAGTGTCGTCGTAGCCATCGTTCCTCCAGAGAGGCGCGGCAGTCCCGCGCCGGTTGAATCGCAATGGCACTTGCGCCATCGCTTGCCAGTTTCGGGCCGCGCTCAGGCCGTGCGCGCCAGGCGGCGCAGCCGGAGCGAGTTCGAAACGACGCTCACCGAGCTGAGCGCCATCGCCGCACTCGCGATGACCGGCGAGAGCAGCACACCGCTGACCGGGTACAGCACGCCGGCCGCGATCGGGATACCGATCATGTTGTATATGAATGCCCAGAACAGGTTCTGCCGGATCACGCGCATCGTTCGGCGCGAGACCTCCAGTGCCGTCGCGACCGCGCCGGGATCACCACCGACCAGCGTCACGTCCGATGCCTCGAGAGCGACGTCGGTGCCGCTGCCGATCGCGAAGCCGATATCGGCCTGCGCGAGCGCGGGCGCATCGTTCACGCCGTCGCCGACCATCGCGACACGGCGGCCGGTCTCCTTCTGCAGACGCTTGACCGTGCGCGCCTTGTCCTGCGGCAGGACTTCCGCAATCACGTTGTCGATGCCGATATCGCGCGCCACTGCACGCGCGGTCGCCTCGTTGTCGCCGGTCAGCATCCAGACATCGATACCGAGTTCGCGCAGCTTCGCGACCGCCGCGCGACTCGTCGGCTTGGCCGGATCCGCAATCGCCAGTACACCGAGTGCACGACCATCGCCGGCGACGAACACCGGGGTTGCGCCACGGCCCGCCCAGTCGCGCGCGGTCTGCTCGAGCATGCTCACGTCAACGGCCCAGTCTTCCATCAGCGCACGGTTGCCGATCGCGATGCCGCGGCCGTCGATCACCGCCTGTACGCCGCGACCACCGTGCGACAGGAACGACTCCGGCTCGCTCAGCACGAGCCCCGCATCACGCGCGGCATCCATGATCGCCGCGCCCAGCGGATGCTCGCTGCCGCGCTCTGCGGACGCGGCCAGACGCAGCACTTCTGCGACCGGACCGGCGCTGCGATCGCGGCCGATCTCGATGAAGTCACGGTCGTCCACCACTGCGCCGCCCACGAGTGCAGGCCTGCCCTCGGTGACCGTGCCCGTCTTGTCCAGAACGACGACACCGACATCACGCGCGGTTTCGAGGCTTTCGGCATTGCGGAAGAGGATGCCGCGCTCCGCCGCGCCGCCGGTGCCGACCATCACCGCCGTCGGCGTCGCCAGGCCGAGCGCACACGGGCACGCGATGATCAGCACCGTGACAAAGGAAACCGTCGCGAACACCAAGGACGGGTCGGGGCCGAACAGCAGCCAGACGATGAACGCGAGCAGCGCAATGCCGATCACGACCGGGACGAATACCCCGGCAACCTTGTCGGCCAGCCGCTGAATCGGGGCACGTGAACCCTGCGCCTGCTGCACCAGCCGGACGATCTGCGCGAGCGCAGTGTCACGGCCGACGCGCGTTGCACGAAAACGCAGACTGCCGCTGCCATTGATCGTGCCGCCCACTACTTCGTCACCCGGCCCCTTCTCGACCGGCAACGATTCACCCGTCAGCATCGACTCGTCGACCGTACTGCGACCGCTCTCGACGACGCCGTCCACCGCCACCTTCTCACCCGGGCGCACGACGATGACGTCGTCCACCGCGAGCGCCGTGATGTCCACGTCACGTTCCAGGCCGTCAACCAGGACGCGCGCGGTCTTCGGCTGCAGCCCCATCAGCGCGCGGATCGCATCGGACGTGCTGCCCTTCGCACGCGCTTCCAGGACCTTCCCCAGCAGGATCAGGGCGATGATCATCGAGACGGCTTCGAAGTAGACGTCGGGCGGCAGGCCCACACGCGTGAAGACGGACGGGACGATCGTCGCAACCGCGCTGTACAGGAACGCCGCGCCGGTACCCAGCGCGATCAGTGTATTCATGTCCGTCGTGCCGTGCAGCGCACCGCTCCACGCACCACGGAAGAATGGACGGCCCGACCAGACCAGCACCGGGATCGTTACCAGCAGCAGCGTCCAGCGCAGCGTGCCTGCGCTCATCTCCGCCAGGAACGGGAACACTGCCAGGATGCCGTGCGTCAACGGCATCATCAGCCGATGCAGCAGATCGATGCCCGCGGCGCCGCTCTCCATCATCATGAGGGGCATCGACAGCACCATCGAGATCACGGCGATGACCGCGGCAAACGCGAAGCGCTTCAGCAACGTGCGGTACTCACGGGCACGCGCGATTCTTTCGCGCTCCACCGGGTCGGCAACGTCGATCGGCTGCGCGAGCCGGTAGCCCGCACGCTCGATCGCTTCCGCCATGTCCTCCGCAGTCACCGACTCCGGCAGGTACTCGACACGCACACTCGACGTCGCGACGTTCGCGGATGCACTCACTACCCCCGTGAGCGATGTCAGCTGCTTCTCCACAGGCACGCCACTCGGCGCCATGTCCAGACCCTGCACATGCAGCTCGGTCTCCTCGATGCGCGCGTCGTAGCCGGCGTTGCGGACGAGCGTCACGATCTCGGCCGCATTCGACGCTGCGGGATCGTACGTGACGGTCGCGCGCTCCGTGCCGAAGTTCACCGCCACATCCAGCACGCCCTCGCCCTTCGACACCTTCTTCTGGATACGCGTCGCGCACGCAGCGCACGTCATGCCCACGAGCGGCACCGTGACGCGCTGGCTGGCGTCGACACGCGACGGAGTCGCTACGGCGACGTCGTCAGATCGATCACCCATGTCATGCCTCCCCTCAGCGCGCATGCTTGTACATCAGGTCCAGGACCTCCTGGTACGTGCGCTCCGCTTCCACCGCATCACCCGAGCGCAGCGCATCCGTGATGCAGTGCTCCAGGTGGTTGCGCATCATCAGCTTGCCAACACCCCGCAGTGCTTCCTGCACCGAGGAGATCTGCGTGAGCACGTCCGCGCAGTAGCGCTCGTCCTCGATCATCCGGTGAATGCCACGGACCTGCCCCTCGATGCGCTTCAGCCGTGCCAGCGCCTTGTCGCGAATCTCCGGCTCGAGCCGGACAGCGTGGGTCCGATGTGACTCCATCGACTCCTCCCTGATAGGATACCCCCCTAGGGTATGATAGTCGGGGAGGATGGCCGCGTCAACCCGGCGCCAGGGGGACGTACCGGCACGCACTGGCACGGACCATGTAACTCCTTGCCGGCATGGCAGATTCACGCAGTCAGGGCGAAGCGGGGCAGCAGCGCTGGTGGCGCCGCGAGGGCAATCCGCGCCGCGGCTTTCGTTACATCGGCTCGAATGGTCGGGAGCTGACATCGGATCGGGCGCTGGATCGGATTCGCGGGCTGGTGATCCCGCCGGCCTGGACGGACGTGCATATCGCGCCGGACGCGGAGCGGAAGGTCCAGGTCTGGGGGTTCGATGCGGCCGGCCGGAAGCAGTACCGCTACAGCGCGGACCACGTCGAGCGACAGGACGGGAAGAAGTGGCGTCGCGTGCTGCACGTCGCGGATGCGCTGCCGGATCTGCGCACTGCAACGAACCGTCACCTGAAGCGTCGCCTGCTCGACCAGGAGAAGGTGCTGGCCACGGTAGTACGCCTGATCTGTCGTGCGTACTTCCGCGCTGGCAGTGAGCGGTATGCGGTGACGAACCGCACGTTCGGGATCTGCACGCTGCGCAAGACGCACGTGAGCGTGCATGGTCACACGCTGATCTTCACGTACTCGGGCAAGCGCGGTCTGGATCAGCGTCAGGTCGTCGCAGCGACGCCGCTCGTGGAGATCATCGAGGACCTCCTGGAGCTACCCGGCAAGCGCCTGTTCCAGTTCATCGACGCGGACGCCCTGAGCGATGTCGGCCTGGATCGAATCAGCAAATCGCGGTCGCGTCGTGCCAGAAGCACACGTTGCAGCCAGATTCCCCCGTCCGCCGTGCGCAGCGTTACGGCCCAGCACGTGAACCGGTATATCGGTGACGTGCTGGGCGAGCGATTCACTTCGAAGGACCTGCGCACCTTTGGCGGCACCTTGCGTGCGGCGACGATCCTCGCGGATATCGGTCCCTCGCGCAGCGATACGGAAGCGAGGCGCAACATCGCGCTCGCGTGCAAGCTGGTCGCTGCGGAGCTGGGCAACACTCCAACCATCTGCAGGAAGGCATACATCCATCCGGCGGTGCTCGACCAGTACGCACTCGGCCGCACGGTCGAAACGCACGCACGGCGACGGCGGAGTCGGGTGCCGGACCGAGAGCGGGAAGGGCACTACCCGGAGGAGGCCTCCCTCATCCGGTTCCTGCGGCGTTACGGCTGAGGCCGTGCGCCCCGGGTGCTGCGTAGCGGATCATGGCCCCGCATCGCCGGGCACACCGCTGACCTCCTCCTCGTGCACATCGGCCTCGTGCTGGCGGGTGCGCGTGCCTCGCCGATCCGGCGCGGACAACTCGTAGAGCAGGAACTTCAGTTCGCGCGTGCGCAGAACCGGAAGTGACACGTTGAATACCGGCACACCGCCTGGCGTGCGTCCTTCGAACGATCCGTGATGGGCGTGGCCGTGGAACACGACGTTCGCGCCCATGGTGTCGATCGGCTGTACGAGGCGGGATGACCCGAGGAATGGCCACAGCATCTCCGGCTCGCCGTGCACCGTGTCCTCGATCGGTGCGTAGTGCAGCAGCACGACGCGTGTTTCGGCGTTCATGTTGCGCAGCGCGTTCTCGAGCTTGATCGACTCGTCGATTGCCTGCTTCGCGAACTCCTTGATCAGCGTCTCGCCGAACGGGGCGAGTGCTCCGCGCCCGAACCCGCCTGCAAACCCTTTCGTGCCGGCGAATCCCACGCCCTGGATCACGACGCCGTCACCGTCGAGCACGCTGATGTCGCGGTCCGTGAGCATCTGCGTGATGACCGGTGCCGCGTCGCCTTCGTAGTCATGGTTGCCGAGCACACACAGGATCGGGATATCGACGCCTTTCAGCTCGCTGATGAATGCTTCGACCTGATCGGGCCTGCCGTGCGTCGTGAGGTCTCCGACGAGTGCGAGCACGTCGGCTTCACGGTTTGCTTCGGCGAACGTCTCGCGCAGTGCACCGGTGCTGGAGCCGTCGAAGTGGACGTCGCCGATGGCCGCAATGCGCAGCCGCCTGGCCTCCGCATGCTCCCGCTCCGGGCTGGTCGCACGTGGGCTCATGTATCCGCCTTCCAGACGTCGCTCGCGCCGATCTCGCGAATGACGGGCAGGTTGCGCGCCGCGAGCGTCGCTTCATGCCGCAGGTCGCGGAAGCCCCACTCGTTGACGTCGATCGAGAATGAGAAGCGTGAGATGAGCGTGCCTGCACAGACGTCCGGATCGCCGGGCTCGTCATCATCGCGTGCCATGTCGAGCAGCTGGTTGCGCACCCAGCCAGGGATACGGCTGCGGTGGCCGGGATAGACGTAGTCGAACACGTGGATCTGGGCGAGGAACAGGCGCCAGTGTGCGTGGATGCGTGCGAGCAGACGTTTCCAGTCGAGCTGGTCACCGCGGCACAGGATCAGGTGCAGCACGTCCGCCATGTCCGAGCGGTGGCGCTCGCTGACGAATATGCGGTGCATGATCAGGTCCTCGGGCGGCGCGACGCGCACGGGCTCTCCTGCCAGGATGCCCGCTCGCGAGTGTTCGTACCAGTCGCGATCGATGAAGGCGAGTCCGTTGCCCATGCCGTAGATGAGATCGACCTGCTTGCCGTTCATCTTCGCCTTGGCCAGCCAGTGCACCTGCTCGATCGTCGTGGTGAAGCCCGCGGCGCGCAGGACGCGTGCGGCATCGACCACGACGCCCGGCTCGAAGAACAGATCGAGGTCCTTCGTCTTGCGGTAGATGCCCGTGTACTCGTAGATCGCGTACAGGCCGCTGACGATATAGCGGATGCCTGCCCGGTTCAGTGCCCGCAGCGCCTCGCGGTAGACGGTCCGCTCGCCTTCGGGGATCCAGAACTCACCATGTGTGATGGAGCGCTGCTCCTCACTGCTCAGCTCCGCGGTCTCCGGCACGTGCGCGACCCCCGTTTGCATGATGAAACACCCGCCGCGTTCGGGCGGCCGCTCCGCCGCTGCGGGTGGCAGGACGCCGCGGGCGGGTGGCCCCTCAGGGTGGCAATGATCGGGCCGCTGGCTGGCTGATTCGATGCTGATTAGGTTCGTCGCATGTTCGAAGACTGGAAGCAGGCATGGCGCGACGCGGTCGCGAATTTCCAGCGGGAGCTGGAGGACGAGCCGGGCGACGCGACGACGCGCGCCATGCGGCGCGACGAGCGCACGACGGCCGAGTCGCTCCGGCGGCTCGACGCGGAGCTCTCGGCTGCCCGCCGCAATGCGAAAGCGGAACGCGCGGAGGAAGCGATCTGCCGGCGGCGAGAGGGCCTGGCGCAGAACGTGGGCGATGCGGAGACCGCGCGCATTGCCGCCGAGTTCGCGGCGCGTCACGAGGAGCGGGCGCGCGTGCTCGAGCGCAAGGTCGAAGTGCTTGAGGCGGAGCGCCGGCTGCTGGTCGGTGACCTCGATCGCATGCGTGCCGCGCTCACCGAGCGCGGCATCGATCCGCGCGTTTCGTCAGGAAGCCCGCCACCACCGGATCCCGGCCCGGACACGCGCGAGCGGGAGCTCGAGGATCAGCGCTTCCGCCGGATGGAGCGCGAGGTACGCGAGCGAGCGGCCGAAGAACGACTGGAAGAGCTGAAGCGGAAACACCGCTGACGTCGTCTACTCGAACAACGGCAGCAGCGCGCGCGCAGCACGTGCGCGATCGATGAGGTCAGCCGCGGTCTGCATGATCGGCCGGCCCGCATCCAGCGGGTCGCCCGGCAGAATGCCCAGTCCCGGCAGGAACGTGTCCGGCACGGGCTCGGCCATGACGACGGCAATCGTGAACGCCGCCGAATCGCCCGGTGCCAGCGTGAACGGTCCACTGCTCACGAGCAGACGCACATCGCCGGGCGCCTCGGGCGTGTGTCCGATGCGCGGATCCGGATGGTTCGGTGTGTAGGTGCCGATACCACTCATCATGCGCAGCCCGACGAATTCGTTCGTACGTCCGCCGCCCCAGTCCGGTGTGACACCACCGACATTGCGCCACCCGTTCAGCACGCTCGTCGCGCCCTGCTCCGTCTCCAGCACGACGAGACCGATGAGACCGGGCGCACTGCGTGCACTTCCCTGGAAACCCGGCTCCTCCCACCCCCAGTCGTATGCGAACACCATGTCATCCATGGGTGCGTACGCCATGATGTCATCGGCAGCGTTTCCGATGTCCACGTCCAGGCCGTAGCCGATCCACGCATTCTCGAACGTGAGCCCGCCCGCAGGAATGAGCGGATCGGTCGCCATGTAGAGCGGATCGGCCGAGATGTTGTGCGCGACCAGGCGGATACCGATCGCGTCCGGCACGTCCGGAACTGCGACCGCGTGCTGATCGAGCCGCAGCCCGCGCACCGTGGACAGCGTGATCATGCTGGACGGCGGAATCACCCACGGCGCCTGTGTCGCGCGCAGCTGCTCCTCCTCGCGCACGGTCGGCGCTACCGGCCTGCCGGCGAGGAACGCCTGGTCGTAGATCCCGAGCGCGACCGTGTCGCCGTTGGTCAACCGTGCAGCGAACATGGGCATGCCGGTAGAGGCGTAGCTGTTGTTCGTTCCCACCGGCCAGATCAGGCCATCGCCGATGCCGTCCTCGAGGAAGAATGTTCCGAGCGCGTTGATCGCGATCCTGAAGTTCTCGAAGCGGGGGGTCGGATACTCACGCAGCCTGCGATAACAGTTGGGCTGCCCGCAGCGCAGCACGACCGGTCCGTTCACGCTCGCAATGCTGTCATCACCCACGTTGATGTGCGCGCCGTAGCGGTACGAGCGGCCCATGCTGTCGAGCGTGACGATCAGCTCGTGCTGGCCGCTCAGGCCTGTAATGGTGTCCGGTGTGAGGCGGTTGGTGCTGCGACCGTCGAGCATGATGCTGGCGCCGGGTGGATCCGACTGGACGAACACGCGCCCCGTACCGGGGCCGATGCCGTCATCCCGACAGGCGGCGAGAAGCAGGACCAGCAACAGGGCGGAAGCGAGGCGCGGCATGTTCTCTCTGGCAACCGGTGTCGTCCACCGCGGCGGACGCTCAGAATCGTGCGCTGAACACCGGGAGATACACGCTGGGGACCGTTCGGTTGCCGTCCTGCATGGCAAACGGCACCGGAACCGGTGCACCCAGTCCCAGCCGGCCCTCACGCATCTCCAGGAGCGCGCCGTCCGCGTCGCCGTTCCCACCGTCCGACGTCCCGTGTCTGCGCGTGGCCAGCACTCCGAACGTCAGCCCGGCCGTCGCGCCGAGTGTCGGGATCAGTACCGCGACCTTGTCGTCATCGATCGTCGCGACGAGGTCCACACCCAATCCTGCGAGCGCCCCAACGATGCCCGCGAGGCTGATCAGGCGGGCCCGCGACTCCGTCAGCTGCCACGAGCGCTGGCCGAACGCGCTGCCGACCAGTGCGGCATTGCCGCCCAGCATCGCTGCGAGGAGCACACCGTCACTCTCAGCGTCCAGCAGGTACGCGAGCGTGGCGCCATAGCCCGCGCCCCACACCGACGAGAGACTCACGGTCGCGGCGGTGCCTGCACTGATCGGCTTGCGTGCGAGCAGTGCGCCGGTCGCGATACCGGCAAGTCCGCCAACGACCGCGCCCGCGATCAGTTCCTGCGTGTTGTCGCTGTACTCGACGTCGTAACACGGCTCTCCGGGCGGGCAGACCCTGTCGACATCCTGCCCCAGGTCGAGCAACTCGACGAGTGCAATGCCCTGCCATGTGCCGTACGTGCCGCCCCACGTGATGGCGCGCGCCTGTCCGGACGTTATCTCACGCTGACGGGTGTACGCGCGGGCGGCGAAGAAGCCGGCAGGCCCGCCGGCCAGCAGACCGATGCCGTACGCTTCCGGGCCGTCGGCATCGAGAATTAGCGGGACAGCGACACCGAGCCAGAGACCGTAGGTCGTGCCCCACACGAGCAGCTCCGTACGTCCACTGCGATCGAGTATGACTCTGCCCTCGCGTGAACGGGCACGCACGGCCGCAGCGGCAGGCGTGTCACCGTAGCGCTGCAGGATGAGCGAATAGAGTGCGGACGCGACCTCGGCACGACGTTCCTGCTCGAAGCGACGCGCCGTGTCCAGCAGCACGGCAGCACTGTCGGCGCGCGACTGCGCCTGTGCCGGATGTGCGGACACCGCGATCGCTGCGAACATCGACGCAGCGACCGCGAACGTCCGGAGAGCGACGCCATGGCAACGCATGTGTCAGCTCGCTGTACCCGGTTTCGATGCCATCATGCGCCGGATCGGTACGACGAGCAGTGCGAGAATGATCGCTGCGATGAACAGCGACATGGACGTACGCTCGAACAGCGCCGGCATCTGCTGGAGGTTCTCCGGGTCCACGTGGCCGCCGACCAGGCCGGCGATCAGGTTGCCGAGCGCCGACGCCGTGAACCAGATGCCCATCATCTGACCAACGTACTTGCGTGGTGACAGCTTCGTCATCGACGACAGGCCGACCGGACTGAGTGCGAGCTCGCCGACCATCAGGACGAAGTAGCTGCCCACCAGCCACCAGGAACAGCAGAATGTCGCCCTG
>Ga0079224_100009928_pt1 | contig 13035 bp, 11 predicted proteins | sample Stecom2015_FD_80414 | JGI IMG/M metagenome (GOLD analysis project Ga0079224, IMG submission 80414) | Agricultural soil microbial communities from Utah to study Nitrogen management - Steer compost 2015 | ecosystem: Environmental > Terrestrial > Soil > Agricultural land | place: USA: Utah... | reverse complement strand
TGTTCATCTGTCTCGTCGCACTCGCGGGCAGCCAGGACCGCGAGTTCGTCCGCGCCTACGAACGCGCGCAGACCGCGAAGCCGGCGAGGCTCTCGTCGACATCGCGCATTGCGCCCGAGCGCGAGCCGGGAGCACCGCTCGTCATCGACGGCCGCGTCTACCAGCGCGATGGCGTGACGCCGGCAGCGGGCATCACGGTATTCGCCTATCAGACGGATGCGCGCGGCCTCTACGACGCGCCGGGCGCGCCGCCGCATTCGTGGCGTCTGCGTGGCTGGGCGCTTACCGATGCGGAGGGCCGCTTCCAGTTCCGCACCATCCGTCCGGCCTCGTATCCGAACTCGACCGTCGCGCAGCACGTCCATCTGCACCTCGAAGGTCCCGACGTCCCGCGGCGCTGGACGACGGAGCTGCAGTTCGCGGATGACCCGAAGCTGACGGCCCGCGAGCGTTCGGAATCGCAGCGCGCGGGGATGTTCGGCGGCGTGCGCCCGGTGACCATGCAGAATGGCGTCGCGCATGTCGAGATCAATCTGCGCATCGAGGACCGCGGGCTGTTCTGAGCGCGATCCAACCGGGTTTATTCAACCGGGAAGAGTTATCGAGATCGTGCGTTGAGTGTCGGAGACGCGGGCGATGGCGATGCGCACGGCCGCGGGAGGGGGCTCCTGCCAGCGGTCGGGCCACTCGACGGCGAGCACGCCGTCCTCCCCCATCGAGCTGAGACCGAGATCGGCGGTCTCGACCGGCGTCAGGCGGTACAGGTCGGCGTGAAACAGCGTCAGTCGACCGCCATGGTACTCCTGCACCAGCGTGAACGTCGGGCTCGACACGTCGGCGGGGCTCGCCCCCAGTCCGTCGGCCAGTCCGCGCACGAACGCCGTCTTCCCCGCACCGAGCGGCCCCTCGATCAGCAGCACGTCACCAGGCTCGAGGCGCGGCGCAAACGCGCGCGCGACGGCCTCGGTGTCGGCCTCGCTGTGCGTGGTGTGCGTTTCGGTCACGTACGTTTCTTCCGGGCGGTCAGCTCGGCTACGGCGTCTCCGAGATGCGCGATGATGTCGCTCGCGATCATCGACACGTCGCTCTCGTCGGCCTCGGCAAGATCGCCAGCCAGGCCGTGCAGATAGACGCCGAGGCGCGCGGCGGCCTCGCCGTCGAGCAGCTGCGCGGCCCACGCGGCGAGCATGCCGGTCAGCACGTCGCCCGATCCGGCCGTCGCCATGCCGGGATTGCCCGTCAGATTCAGCCAGGCCGCCCCTTCCGGCGTGGCAATGACGGTGCGGTGTCCCTTCAGAACGACCGTGACCTTGTGCCGCGCGGCGACGTCGCGCGCGAGATCGAGACGATTGCGCTGCACATCGTCAATGGACATGCCAACCAGACGCGAGAACTCGCCCGGATGCGGCGTGATGATGATGTCGACGCCGTCACGACCGGTCAGGCGATCGGGGTCGTCGCCGAAGGCGTTCAAGGCGTCAGCATCGATCACAAGCGACGTCGCCGAGCGCTCCACCAGCGCGTGCACGAACGCTGACGTTCCCGGCGCGCGGCCGAGCCCCGGTCCGACGGCAATGATGTCGGCGGGGAACGCCAGCACCTCGTCGATGGCCGTGAAGTCGATCGTGCCCTCGGGCGTCTCGTCGAGCGGTAGCGTCATCAGCTCGGGCGCCATCGCGGCAATCGTCGGCGCGACACTCCGCGGCGTCGCAATCGTCACCGTGCCGGCTCCCGATCGCAGTGCGGCCAGGCCCGCCAGAAACGCCGCGCCACTCTTCCCGACCGACCCGGCGACGATGAGCACGCGGCCGTAGTCGCCCTTGTGCGAGTCCTGCGAGCGCGGTTCGACCAGGGCGCGCATCTCTTCACGCGTCAGCAGCGCGAGCGACGGCCCTTCGATTTCGTCGATGACGTCGCGCGGAATGCCGATGTCGGCGATCACCAGATCGCCGCACCCGGCCTCCGCCGGCGGCATCACGAGCGGCAACTTCGGCGCGGCCAGCGTAACGGTGAGCGTGGCCTCGATGAACGGCCCTGGCGGCTCAGCCGAATCAGCGCTCAGTCCCGACGGCACGTCCACCGCGACGACGGGCCGGTCCGACGCATTGACGTCGCCCGCGACGGTCTCGAGCAGGCCGCTCAGCGGGTCGCGCAATCCCGTGCCGAAGATGGCGTCGACGATGATGTCGGCGGCAAAGACTTCGCCGCTGTGCAGTTCCCAGGCCTGGGCGTTGGCGATCTCCACGACCGGAATGCCGAGCTGACCAAGAATATTGAGATTGGTGCGCGCGTCGCCGCTCACATCGGCCACGGACGCGAACAGGAACACGCCGACATCGACGCCCCGCTGCGCGAGCGTCCGCGCGACGACGAACCCGTCTCCCCCGTTGTTGCCCCGCCCGGCCAGCACGGCGACGCTGCCGCTCGACAGCCCCTCGATGTGCGCCTCCATGGCCGACACAATCTGTCGCCCGGCGTTCTCCATCAGCACAAGGCCGGGAATGCCGATCTCGTGAATCGTGCGCCGATCGGCCTCGCGCATCTGCTCGGAGGTGAGGATTCGCATCTGGGGGGAATTATGACAGGCCACGGGCTACAGGCCACGGGCCGCAGGCTGCAGATGCCCGCGTGCGCGTTGTCGCGCGCGATCCTGGCCTGTAGCCCGTAGCCGGTCGCCTGCGGCCTGATAGAATGATGTCCCGTGCCTACCGTTTACGTAAACGGCCGCATTACGGACGCGGCCGATGCTGTCATTCCTGTTTTCGACCACGGTTTTCTCTACGGCGAGGGCGTCTACGAGACGCTGCGCACTTACGACGGCAAACCGTTCCTCTATGACGCGCACATGGCGCGGCTGCGGCGGTCGGCCGGCATGATCGCGCTCGACGTGCCCGGCACCGACGACGAGATGCTCGCGAAGGTGCGCGAGACGATGGCTGCCGAGAAGGGGCTCGAGGAGGCGTACATCCGCATCCTCGTGACGCGCGGCATCGGCGAGCTGACCTACAGCCTCGCGGCCACGCCTACACCGTCACTGGTGATCATCGTCAAGCCCTTCCCCGAGCCGCCCGCGTCGCATTTCACGGAGGGCATCAGCCTCGCGCTCGTCAGCATCCGGCGCAATCACCCGAGCGCGCTCAATCCGCGTATCAAGTCGAACAACCTGCTGAACAACGCGCTGGCCATGCAGGAGGCCATGCGACAGGGCGCCGAAGAAGCCCTGATGCTCAATCAGCAGAACGAGGTGGCGGAGTGCTCGCAGTCGAACTTCTTCATCGTGAAGGACGGCATCGTCGCGACGCCGCCGATTGCCGCCGGCCTGCTGCCGGGCATCACGCGTGAGTTCGTCTTCGAAGTGGGCCGCGACGCCGGGGTGACCGTCGAAGAGCGCACGCTGCAGACGTCGGACCTCTGGAACGCGGACGAGGCGTTCATCACCGGTACGACGCGCGAGATCACGCCGGTCTCGAAGGTCGACGGCCGCCCGTTCGGCGACGGCAAGCCCGGCCCGGTCACGCGCACGCTGCTGGAAGTCTTCAGGACGAAGGCGCGTCAGGCCTAGTCGGGGCAGGGCTCGGGCAGAACGGCCAGCCCCCCCCGGCAGCGACGCCGCTGTAGCGGCCTCGCCCTTCCTGTCGTATCAAGTTGTTGATAGCGCACAACTAAGGACAACCCGGCGGCCGTTCGGGGTGTCTAAGATCCCGAGCGTGACCATGTTCCGAGATCCGGCCCGATACGCGCTGGCCATTGCGGCCTCCGTCCTCCTCACCGCCCCTGCCGCGGCCCTGGCTCAGGACGCGTCGCCCCCGGCCACCGTGCGTCTGAGCGGGCTGGTCGAAGCCGAACAGGCCGCGGCCATCGTCATTCCGCGCCTGCGCGGGCAGCGCGGCGGCAACGAGATGGTGCTGATGCGGCTGGTGCCGGGCGGCGCGCGCGTCAACCAGGGCGAGATCCTCATTGAACTCGATCCGCAGGACCAGCTGCGGCGCGCGTTCGACCAGCGCGCCAACCTCAACGACATCGAGGGCCAGATCGAGCGCATGCGCGGCACCCACGCCATCGCGCTGGCCCAGGACCAGACCTCGCTCACCCAGGCCGAGAACGACGTCGCGCGTGCGAAGCTCGAGGTGAGCAAGAACGACCTGCTGCCGGCCATCGAAGCCGAGAAGAACGACCTTGCGCTCGAACAGGCCGAGGCGCGCCTGAAGCAGCTGCGCGAGACATACGACCTGAAGCGCACGGCCGAGAAGGCCGACATGCGCATCCTCGAGATTCGCCGCGACCGCGCCCGGCTCGAGCTCGAACAGGCCGAGCGCAACGCGTCGCTCATGACCATCCGCGCACCGTTCACCGGCCTCGTCGTCCTGAAGACCCGCTGGGCGGGTGGGACGATGGTCGAGTATCGGGAGGGAGACCAGGTGCGTGCCGGCCAGGCCGTGCTCGACGTCATCGACCCGTCGCACATGCGCGTGCGCGCCCAGATCAACCAGAGCGACATCACGCGCGTGCAGGTGGGACAACGCGCGAAGGTGCGGCTCGACGCGTATCCCGGCCTCGAGTTCGACGGCACCGTTGAGCAGATCGCGCCGCTGGCCGCGCCCAGTCAGCGCAACCCGCGCGTGCGCGCGTTCACGGCCGTGATCTCGGTCCAGGGTTCGCACCCCAACCTGCTGCCCGACCTCACGGCGTCGGTCGAACTGCTGCCTGGAGACGCGCGATGAGCGTGTCGCGCCGCAACCTGGCCATCGCCGCAATCGTTGTCGGCGTCGTGGCGCTGTCGGCCATTGCCTCGGCCTTCCGCTCGACCGAGCCGCCGGTGGCCACCGCCGACATCACGACGGGCCCGTTCATCGACACCGTCGACATCCGCGGCGAGATACGGCCGTTCAAATCGGTCATCCTCGTGGCGCCGCCCGACTCGGGCATGCTGCAGATCGTCCGCATCGTCCGCGACGGGTCGCGTGTGAAGGCCGGTGATGTGCTCGTGGAGTTCGACGCATCGACGGAGCGCGTCGAACTGATGGCCAACATGACCGAGCTGAAACAGGCCCAGGCGCAGGTGGAGCAACAGCGGGCCGAGGCACGGATCGCGCGCGAGGCGAACCAGACGCAGGTGGTCAAGGCCGAGTACGACGTGCAGCGCGCGCGGCTCGACCTGCTCGGCGAAGAGCTCGTGCCCCGTCTCGACCTCGAACGCGCGAAGCTGGCGCTCGTCGACGCCGAGCAGCGACTGGTCGAAGCCCGCGCCAAGCTCGAGGCCGACGCCCGGTCGGCCGAGGAAGGCATCGCGCGGGCGACGCGCCGCGTCGAGCGCATTCAGCGCGAAATCACCCGGCGAGAACGGGCGCTCGCGAACCTGCAGCTGCGGGCGCCTGTCGACGGCATCGCCAGCATCATGCTGAACCCACGCAACTCGAACCCGATGCAGCCGCCGCAGGAGTTCCGCGCCGGCGACCAGGCGTGGCCTGGGGCGCAGATCATCGAGCTGCCGGATCTGTCGTCGATGCACCTGTTGGCCCGCGTGGGCGAGGCCGAGCGCGGTCTCGTCGCCATCGGCCAGCCCGCGACGCTCATCGTCGATGCCATTCCCGGCAGCAACCTGTCGGCATCGCTCACGGACATCGCCCTGCTGGCGAGGCCCGACTTCTCGACCGGCTTCCCTCCCGGCCGCAACTTCGACATGAAGATCAGCATCACCGGCACCGACGAGCGCCTGCGCCCGGGCCAGAGCGCGACCGCACGCGTTGAAGTCGGGCGCATCGAAAACGCGACGCTCGTGCCGGCCGAGGCCGTCTTCAGCGTCAACGGCCAGGCGACCGTGTATCGCTGGAAAGGCGGAGAGTTCGAGCCGGTGCCGATTGACGTCGTGCGGCGCGGACGCGAGTACGTCGCGGCGTCCGGCGCCATCAGCGCCGGCGACCGCGTCGCGCTGAACGACCCGATCGAGGCCGCCGAGGGAGGTGCCCGGTGAGCCGCCGCGCCGTCCTGCTGATTGTCGCCTTCGTCGTGGTGGCGGCCGGTCTCGCTGCCGCGGGCATGCGCACGGCCTCGACCATCACCGCGGCGACCTCGAGCCCGCTGCCGACGGCCATGGCCGCAGAGGGCCCGCTCTCGCTCGACGTCAACGCCACGGGCGAACTGCGCGCGACGCGCGTCGTGCCGGTCTCGGCCCCGTCGGTCGGCGGCCAGCTCCGCGTGCTCAGCATCGTGTCGAGCGGCACCCGTGTCGAGCCGGGCGACGTCATCCTCGAGTTCGATCCGATCGACTTCCAGTACAGCCTGCAGCAGGCAGAGTCGCAGCTGCAGGAAGCCGAACAGGAGATCGTCCGGATGAAGGCCAACGCGGCGGTGTCCGCGGCACAGGCCCGGGTCGATCTCCTCGCAGCGCGTTTCGACGTACGCCGTGCCGAACTCGACATCCGCGGCGACGCCGACCTGATGGCGGCCAACGAGCGCAGGAAGCGCGAGCTCACGCTCGAAGAAGCCCGGCGCCGTCTCGCCCAGCTCGAAGCGGACCAGGCGTCACGCGCGCTCACCGATGCCGCTGAACTTGCGGTCGTGCAGGAACGGCTCAACAAGGAACGGCTCGACGCCGATCGCGCGCGCCGCAACATCGAGAGCCTGACGGTGCGCGCCACGGCGCCCGGGCTGGTCGTCGTCCGCCAGAACCGCGACGCGTCGGGCGGCTTCTTCTTCAGCGGCATGACGCTGCCCGACTACAAGGCCGGCGACACCATCGGCGCCGGACGCCCCATTCTCGACGTCTACGACATCAGCGAGCTCGAAGTCCGCACGCGCATCGACGAGCACCAGCGCGACAACGTCGTCGCCGGCCAGCGCGCCATCGTCCGCTTCGATCCCGTGCCGGGCCTCGAGATCGAAGGCACCGTCACCAACGTCGCGAACCTTGCCACCCGCTCCCAGGACATTCCGGGGCCCGGCCGGCAGTTCGACGCGGCCATCCGCCTCGATCGCATGGACTCGCGGCTGCGCCCCGGCACCTCGACGCGTATCGTCCTGAAGGGCGAAACGGTGTCGTCGGCCATCAGCGTGCCGCGCACCGCGGTCTTCGACAAGGACGGCAAGCCGATCGTCTACGTACGCCGCGGCAACGCGTTCGAGCCAGTCGAAGTCCGCATCACCTACCGGACGGAAACGCATACGGCCGTTGAAGGCATTCCACCGGGCACGGAAGTCTCGCTGGTCAATCCCGACAGGGACCAGACCACCGACGGGGCCGACGGCCCTCCAGCGCCCCCGCTCTCACCCGGAGGCGGCCGATGAGCGCGAGCGCGGCCCGCGATCAGCGCCGGCGTTCACTCGACATCGGCCCCGAGCTGCGGCAGGGCCTCGACAACCTGCGCGCCCACAAGCTGCGCTCGGCGCTCACGATGCTGGGCATGATCTTCGGCGTCGCGGCCGTCATCGCGATGCTCTCCATCGGCGCCGGCGCTCAACAAGAGGTCATCGCGTTCATCGAACAGCTCGGCGTCAGAAACGTCATCGTCGAAGCCCGAGAGGCGCCCGACCAGCAGACGCTGCAGCGCGTGCGGCAGATCTCCGCAGGCCTGACGTTCCAGGACTACCGCGGCATCCTCGCGACGCTCGAGGGCGTCGAGCTGTCGACGGCGCGCAAGCGCGTCGTGCCGACACAGGTGCTGCCGAAGCCACAGACCGAACCGCCGACCGTGTTCGGCGTCGAGCCCGCGTATCAGGCCATCGCCAATCTCCGCACGACGTCGGGCCGGTTCTTCAACGACGAGGAGAACATCAACGCCGCCCCGGTCGCCGTGCTCGGCCAGGCCGCGGCGGCGTCGCTGTTCGGCGCCGACAACCCCGTCGGCCAGCACGTGAAGCTGAACGACCAGTGGTTCGAGATCGTGGGGATTGCCGGGCCGCAGATGGCCGCACGGCAGGAAGTCGAGGGCGTGCCTGCCATCGACCGCAACAACCTCGTCTACGTGCCGCTCATGGCCGCGATGCTGCGTCTCGAGGAATCCCAGAGCCGGCAGCGCGACGAGATCGACGGCATCTACCTCGGTCTCTCCGAGAAGGCCGATATTTCGGGCGCAGGCGCCATCATCCGCGGCCTGCTCGACGTCACGCACCGCGGCGCCGGCGACTTCACGGTCATCGTGCCCGCCGAACTGCTCGCCGAGCAGCAGCGCACGCGCCGGCTGTTCGAGATCGTCATGGTGTCGATTGCGGCCATCTCGCTGCTGGTCGGCGGCATCGGCATCATGAACATCATGCTCGCCAGCGTCATGGAGCGCACCAAGGAAATCGGCGTTCGCCGCGCCATCGGCGCCACACGCCGCGACATCATCCGCCAGTTCCTCGTCGAGACGACGTTGATTACGCTGACTGGCGGTCTCGCCGGCGTCGTGGTGGGCGTGCTGCTCTCGCAGCTCGTGGCCTACGCGGCAGGCTGGTCGACGATCATCAGCCCCGTCTCCGTGATCCTCTCGTGCGCCGTCTCAGTCACGGTCGGCATCGTCTTCGGCCTCTACCCCGCCATGCGCGCGGCAAAGCTGGACCCGGTACATTCGCTGCACTACGAATGAGTAACCGCCGTCACCTCAATCTCCACCCTCGCCTGCGGCTCGAGCAGCGCCGCGACAACGACCACCGACATCGCCGGATAGTGGCGGCCGATGATCTGGCGGTAGGCGTCGCCGATGGCTTTGCGGGCGACGGTGTACGCGTCGCGGTCGGTGATGTACCAGGTCATGCGCGTAATCTGATCGGGACGCGCGCCCGCGGCGGCGAGAGCCGAGACAACGTTGGTGAGGGCCTGGCGGGTTTCGGCGGCGAAATCGCCATCGCCGAAACGGCATGTCTGCGGGTCCCAGCCGATCTGGCCCGACACGAAGACCGTCCGGCCGGTTGCGCTCACGGCCGTGGAATAACCTGAGGGCCGCGGCCAGCCCTCGGGCTCGTGCGAGGCAACGGTCGGCTCGCCGCTCGGCGCAGTGCCGGCGGCGGCCCTCAACCTGAAGCGCTGCAGCTTGCCCGTGAGCGTGCGCGGCAACGTGTCGACGAACTCGATCGCGCGCGGATACTTGTAGGGCGCGATCTGCGACTTCACGTAATCCTGCAGCTCGCGCGCGAGCGCGTCGCCGCCCTCGTGCGCCTGCGCGACGACGATGAACGCCTTGACCAGATGCCCACGCGCCTCGTCGGGCACGCCGACGACCGCGCATTCGGCGACGGCTGGATGGCCCATCAGCGTGTTCTCGACTTCGACGCCCGAGATGTTGTAGCCCGACGACACGATGATGTCGTCCGTGCGCGCCTCGTAGCGGAAGTAGCCGTCCTCGTCCTGACGATACGCATCGCCCGTGAGGTTCCAGCCCTTCTCGACGTACTTGCGCTGGTTCGCGACGTCGGCCAGGTAGCGGCAGCCGGTCGGTCCCTGAACCGCAAGGCGTCCCACCATGCCCCGAGGCACTTCGTTGCCCTGCTCGTCGATGACCTTGGCGCGATAGCCCGGCACGACCTTTCCGGTTGCGCCCGCGCGTCCCTCTTCGGCGCGGCAGCCGATGAAGATGTGCAGCATCTCGGTCGAGCCGATGCCGTCCATCAGGCGGATGCCCGTGGCCTCGAGCCAGGCGTCGAACGTCGCGGCGGGCAACGTCTCACCCGCCGACACGCACTTGCGCAGGCTCGACAGGTCGAAGTCTTTCGTCTTGGGCGCGAGCGCGCGATAGGCCGTTGGCGACGTGAAGACAATCGTCGCGCGGAACTTCTGAATCGACTCCAGCAGCACGGGCGGCGACATCAGCTCGACGAGCGCCGTCGATGCGCCCGCACGCATGGGGAACAGCACGAGCCCGCCGAGCGCGTAGGTGAACGCGATGGGCGGCGTGCCGATGAAGATGTCGTCGGCCTGCGCCTGCAGGACGAGCCGGCCGTAGGTATCGGCGACAACGAGCAGGTCGCGATGCGTGTGCACCGTGCCCTTGCCGCGCCCTGTCGTTCCCGATGTGAACGCGACAATGGCAGGGTCCTCGGCAGCCGTCGCGACGGCGTCGAAGCGGGCCGGCTTCTTTGCAAGTGCCGCGTCCAGGCCGCCACCGGCTTCACCGTAGGTGAGCACACACGAGCCGTCGATCGGTCCGAGCACGGCCTGCAGTTCGCCCGCGACGGCCGCATCCGAGATCGCCAGGGACACGCCGGCCTGCTCGACGATGTCGCCGAGCTCGCGCTCGCGCAGCAGCGGCATCGTCGTCACCGCAATGCCGCCGGCTTTCAGGACGGCGAACCAGCAGGCGACGAGCATCGGGCTGTTCGCGCCGCGCAGCAGCACGCGGCCGCCCGGCACGAGGCCGCAGTCGTCGACCAGGACGTGTGCGATTCGTGACGCCGTTTCGGCGAGGCGCGCATACGACCAGTCGCCGCCGGCGTGCCGGAGCGCGGTGCGCGCCCCCTCTCCCCCCTCGACCCAGCGATCGAGCAACTCAACCGCCGCATTGAGCCGTGCGGGATAGTCGAGCCCCTCGACGCCCGTCAGATCGATGTGCGGACAGAGGTCCGGCGGCGGCATGCGATCGAGGACGAAGCGGTCGACATGGGCACTGGCTGCGGTCATTGGTTCTCCCGTCGGACGTCGCCGGCGGCGGCCAGCACCTGCCCGGCGATGATGATCTTCTGGATTTCGCTCGTACCCTCGTAGATGCGGAGAGCGCGAATCTCGCGATACAGGCGCTCCACGGTCGCGCCATGCAGCACGCCACGGGCGCCGAGCAACTGCACGGCGCCGTCGATGACCTGTTGTGCCGACTCGGTGGCGACGAGCTTCGCCATGGCGGCCTCGCGTGTGATGCGCGGCGCGCCGCGGTCACGCAGCCACGCCGCGCGATACACGAGCAGTGCCGACGCATCGATGGCCGTCGCCATGTCGGCGATGCGCGCCTGCGTGAGCTGAAAGTCGGCCAGTGGCTTGCCGAAGGCCACCCGCGTCTTGACGTGCGACGCCGCCTCGTCGAGCGCACGCCGCGCAAGGCCGAGCGCCGCCCCACCCACCGTCGTCCTGAACACGTCCAGTGTGCCGAGCGCGACGCTCATGCCCTTCCCCGGCCGTCCGACAATCGCGGTGTCGGGCACGCGGCAGCCGTCGAACGTCAACGTGCCGAGCGGATGCGGCGCCATGACGTCGAGATTGGCGTCGACGGTGAGTCCCGGCGCATCGGCCTCGACGAGCAGCGCGATGTAGCTGCGATCGCCGCCCTCGGGCCAGCGGCAGAAGACGATGTAGAAGCCGGCGATGCCGGCATTGGAAATCCAGGTCTTGCGCCCGTCGATGACAATGTCAGAACCGTCGCGGCGGGCCGTTGTCTGCATCGCCCCCAGGTCGGAGCCCGCGACATCCTCGGAGATGGCGAACGCCGCGATGAGACGTCCCGCGGCCACTTCAGGCAGATAGCGCGCCCGGAGCGCGTCCGAGCCGAAGAACGAGATCGGTCCTGAGCCGAGGCCCTGCATCGCGAACGCGAACTCCGCGAGGCCCGACACGTACCCGAGCGTCTCGCGGATGAGACAGATCGAGCGGACGTCGAGGGGTTCGGTCGCGCCGCCGAACGCCGACGGCACGGTATAGGCGAGCCAGCCGGCGCGGCCGAGCTGTTCGACGTACGACCGGCAGGCGGCGCCCGGATCCTCGTCGGGCTCGAGCTGGAGGTCTCCGTCGCGCCAGCCGGCCACCGACGGCGCCAGTACCCGATGCGAACCTTCGAAGAACGGCCAGTCGAGATACGTCAGGTCCACGTCAGTCTCCTTCGAAGACCGGCGGCCGCTTCTCGACGAACGCCCGGTACGCGCGCGCAAAGTCGTTCGACGTCATGCACTCGGCCTGCGCGGCGGCCTCGTGCGTGATCGCCTCGTCCACGCTCATGTCCCACTCGTCGTGCAGGCAGCGCTTCGTCATGGCATGGGCGCGCGCCGGACCGTCGGCCAGTGAGCGCGCCAGCGCTCGCGCGTCATCGAGCAGCGCCTCGCGCGAAACGATGCGGTTGTAGAAGCCCCAGCGCTCGGCTTCGTCCGCCGACATGAAGCGTCCGGTATAGAGCAGCTCGCTTGCACGGCCCTGGCCGATGAGACGCGGCAGCAGCGCGCACGCGCCCATATCGGCGCCCGACAGGCCGACACGCGTGAAGAGGAACCCGACCTTGCTTTCCGGCGTGCCCAGGCGCAGATCGCTCGCCATCGCCAGGATGGCGCCTGCTCCGGCGCACACACCATCCACGGCTGCAACAATCGGCTGGGGACAGGCCCGCATCGCCTTCACCAGATCCCCCGTCATCGTCGTGAACCGATGCAGGGCTTCGCGGTCGCCGCGCTCTTTCATCTCGACGAGCGGCCCGATGATCTCGTGCACGTCGCCGCCGGAGCTGAAGTTGCCTCCCGCACCGGTGATCACGACCGCCCGCACGTCGGGTTCGCCTGAGAGCGCGCGGAAGAGATCGCGCATCTCCGCATACGAGTCGAACGTCAGCGGGTTCTTTCGCTCAGGACGGTTGAGCGTCAGCGTCGCGACGCGGTGCTCGACTTCCCAGAGAACGTGCTTCGGCGCCATGGTCATCAGAGAATCTCGCGGCCGGGAATGGCGATCGCCCGACCGGTGATGGACGCGGCCTCGGGCGAGCAGAGCCACAGCACCGCCTCCGCCACTTCCTCCGTGGTCGTCAGCCGACCCGCAGGTGAGCCGCCGGCGAGCACGGCACGCGCGGCCTCGGCATCCTTGCCGATCAATCCGGAGACGCGGTTCACGGCCATCTCGAACATGTCGGTGCCTTCGATGTAGCCGGGGCACAGCGCATTGACCGTGATGCCATCGCGCGCGTACTCGGCGCCAAGCGCCCGCGTCAGCCCCACGACGCCGTGCTTCGTCGCGCAGTACGGCGCAGCCATGGCCTAGCCGCGAATGTCGGCGCTCGACGCGATGTTGACGACGACGCCCATGCGCGCGTCCAGCATGCCGCCAATCACCTGCTGCGTGCAGATGTCTGTACAGCCCATATTGCTTGCGATGAGTCG
>Ga0079224_100009927_pt1 | contig 13036 bp, 15 predicted proteins | sample Stecom2015_FD_80414 | JGI IMG/M metagenome (GOLD analysis project Ga0079224, IMG submission 80414) | Agricultural soil microbial communities from Utah to study Nitrogen management - Steer compost 2015 | ecosystem: Environmental > Terrestrial > Soil > Agricultural land | place: USA: Utah... | reverse complement strand
AATGGGATTTTCACCATCATTTTCAAATTCATCGATGGACAATGGAAAATTGTCGCAGATATGTCCTGCTGATCAAGCGGCCGTTTCTTCCGATTTAAAATGTTCGTAAAGATCATCGCACCCCATACCGATAATCGATAAGCTTTTTTTCAGACTAAGGGACGCATTGTGCAACTGGGCCAAGGCATTCACACCATATCTGTCAATGCTTGTCAAACCTTCAATACTTAAAGTAACGGAATTGAATTTTTCGAAGATGTTCTTAAATTCACTGTTGAACAGATAAACATTTTGTCTGTTGAGAACACCTTTAATTTTGAAATGGTTGTTGTAACTGGAAATTTCGAGATTCATAATAACCTAATTAAAAAAATTAAACAATAGATTTGGCGCTATTAATCAGGGAATTATGATATAAATATCAATATATAAATTGAAATCCTAAAAAAATTTCGATAAAAGGCCATTTGATAGGTTAAAAATAAATTACATGTAAAAATTCCCGATAAAATAATGCAAACACTCTTACTGGGTTTCTTTAGGTATCGCATCGATGCCATCAAACGCGTGTTTGGTTGTAGAATCTGAAAAATCTTGTAATTTAAAATATATTTTTTAAGAGTATAAAATTAAAAAAGGCTTACAAATCAATGTAAGCCTTAAAAATTGGTTGTTTATAAGGTTATTTCGCCAATCCCGCTACATAGGTATATATATAATCCCCATGTCTTCCATCAAAGTATTGTGCGCCTTTTTCTTCCATGGATTTTCGAGCTGCATCATCTTTCCAATATGCTTCATATAGCTCTGTGTCCCGTTCAAACATTTTGTCCAAATCCGCCAATGAATCCAAGAAAAATGCTTCAATAGCTTCTGTTCGATCGGAGCCCCAAGCATGCGCCATTGGATGATAGGCTTTGATAAATTCATTTTTTGCAGTGACATTGTCAAAATACTCTTTGTCCATAGCATCAAACTCCTCATCACTTCCTTCACCGAAAGCAAAGTGTCCTTTTCGAACATAGCAAATCATATCTTTGGTCGGTTCTGAAGCCATTAATTTGGCATTTGGCATAGTTGTATAAATTTCGTCTGAATGGTTGTCAGAATAATACGCGCTTTTCTTTTTGAAAAAATTATTACGAGCATTTTCATCAGGCCATGCTGCTTGTGCCAATTCGCTATTTCTATCGGCTGCTTTACCAATTGCCTCCCATGTAGGATAAGATTGAACATACAATAGTTCTGTATTGTCCGGTGTCATGCGGTGCAAAAAAAAGGAAGCGCTCGCGACGTGCTCATTTTTCATGGTCACCTTATCCAAATATTCCTTCTCGATGGCCTTCCATTCATCCATCTTAAAATCTTTATTGCCCATATTCCAATGCATTGTGGTAACAGTAACAAATTGTGGACGGGTTTGTTCCTGGGCAAAAATTGAAGTGTTGCACGATAATAGCACGACCGCCATTACCATGAGAAATCGGTTGATTGTTTTCATAATGATAAAGTGTTTAAATTAGTATAATTGTTAAATAAATACGTCTTTAAAGATTTAGAGCTGTCTTTAACTATCGCAATAAATTATATACTATTAATCATTTGTGGAGATTAGGTAAATGTACAAAAAATAAAGAAACAAATAACTGGTTTTCAAATATTTATGAAAAAGAAAAGGACTACAAAATATGTAATCCTTTTCCTGAATATTGAATTCAAATCATGTTTTTTTTACATACTTTGTGATGATGACAATTTGTTGGCCGTCCACTTTTCCTTCTATATATTCCGCATTTTCATGGTCAAGTCGAATATTTCTTACAGCGGTGCCTTGCTTGGCGACCATGCTAGACCCTTTCACTTTTAAATCCTTGATCAACACCACGGAATCGCCATGTTCCAGGATGACACCATTTACATCACGATGGATGATTTTATTGGCCTCATCTTCATGTTCCCCTGTTGCCCTCGCCAATGTCAACGCTTCATCATCCAGGTACATCATATCCAATAAGTCTTTTGGCCAGCCTTCACTTCGCAATCTTTGGAGCACTCGCCATGCCATGACCTGAACTGCCACATGCTCGCTCCACATGCTATCATTTAGACATCTCCAATGGTTGACATCCATTTCGATGTTGCCTTCAATCTGGTCTAGGCATGTTTTACAAAGCAAAACATCGTTGGCCACATTTTCATTTAAGGATGGTGGAATGGTATATTGTGATAAATGTCCTGTGGAACTACAAAGTTCGCATTGATTGTGGCTTCTATCTTGAAGCATTTGAAATACACTCATTTGAATTTAAGATTTTGGATGAAGAATTTTATGTTTTATGAAGTTTTCATGACAGCAAACTTACTATTTATTTCAAAGATTTCTTCATCTTTTTGGTCATACCTTTCACCACCATATCATACGAATGGTCTATCAATTCAAGAATGAATTTTGGTTTTAGCTCGTCTTTAAAAATCAGGATAGAGTTCCAGTTGGTCTTACTCATGTGCCAACCGGGTTGAACGCTTTCATATTCTGCGCGCAACTCAAGGGCATATTCGGGGTCGCATTTCAGATTGACCCACCCTTCGCCTGCTTCCCATTTTTCAAGTGGAAATAAGGCAAATATCTTTCCCACAACCTTAAACACCAAAGTATCAGCATCAAAAGGAAAATCTTCGGTAACCCCTTTCTTTTTTAAACAGTAATCTCGGAGTTGCTCAATGTTCATGATTCCAAAATTCTATACAAAACAGGTTTGCTCGGTGTGGCGTCATTCTCAAAAGGCGCGATCTGAAGATTCAAGATATAGCTTCCATCTTTCACCTTGTTTGGCACATAAATAAATTCCGTGATGGTGCAGTCCAATCTTCTATTTCCATCAAAATCCCAGAATGCCTTGTGCGATAGCAACATCCCTTCATCATGCTCCCTATCGACACTTGGTAAATCTATAAGAATATGTTTGACGCCCTTTTCCCTAATGAATACCATGGCTTCTTCAAGCAAATAGGTCCAGTTGGTTTCAGAATAGTGCCTGGATTTTTTCGTTTTCGAATTCGGCATGGTCCTAATGACCAGAGCTTCAGGAGCTTTATCTTGCAAAAGCATTTCTATCTGCTCTTTTGAAATCGCTGTATCCTCAAAATATTTTTCTGGTGCGGCCGATATCACTTCTGCAGTGAAAAAAAACTGTTTCAAATTTTTATTGATGGAATGAAACTCTTTTGTGATATGACCAATACATTCGGTATGTGTGCCATGCGCATGCGGGTTGAAATGGATGTTATTGAAATTGACATCGGCACCCTTGTCAATGCTTCCCACCCAATCTCCAAGCTGGACAGGCTCAATTTCTGGTTTTCCAATATACCAAGCATTCACATTTTCTGTGGAAGCACGCAGTGGAATGGAAATGTCGAGAGGGTTTGATAGGTCTATTTGAAATTTTCTGTTTTTATGCTCAATCGTTGCTTTCAAGATATATTCAGTTTAAAAAGGTCTGAAGCTATGCCGTCACTTAAAAATTTCCTTTTTTTGGTGACCAGCAATTTATCGTTATGAAGATACAACATTTTGTTATTCAAATGTATCTGTGACTGCTCCACAAGATAATTTTTATAGTTCTTTCCGAAATCATGTTCTACTTTTTCCAATGAAACTCCCCAAATGGTTCGTAAACCTGTCATCACGTATTCATTGTACTTATCGGTTGTTGAAAGGGTTTCCGTTTCCATTGGCACCATATTTTCCTGCAGAGATTTGATATATTTGGAATTATTTCTCACATTCCAACCACGTTCATTCCCATTAAATGAATGTGCTGAAGGTCCAATTCCCAGATACGGTTTTCCTTGCCAATACGATGAATTATTTCTGCTGAAATACCCTGGTTTACCAAAATTGGAAAGTTCATAATGTACAAAACCATTCTTCTCCAATAGATCAATAAGGGTATGAAATTGCTCCTCGGCCAAATCATCATCCACATTTTTAATTACTCCTTTTTTAATAAAGGATTCCAACGCGGTCTTGGGTTCAACCGTCAATGCGTAGCTCGAGATATGCGGAATATTATATGACAGAGCGGTATCGATATTTTGGATCCAACGTTCATTGGTCAGGCCTGGAATTCCATAAATCAAATCAATGGAAATATTATCAAAATGTTTCACTGCTTCTTTCAAACATGTTTTCGCTTCATCCGCATTGTGGGCACGATTCATCAGTTTTAAATCGGCTTCAAAAAAAGATTGGATGCCAATGCTTAATCTGTTGATATTTGAACTTGCCAATTCATTGATTCGTTCGATTGACAAATCATCAGGGTTGGCCTCCAAAGTGATTTCTGGCAACTCGATGACATTATAATTTTTATAAATGGAATCAATCAACAATCGCAGTTCATCAATTGTCAATAACGATGGTGTGCCACCGCCAAAATAAATGGTTTCCACTTGGGTGTTCTCAAATTCACTCTTACGCAATCCCAACTCCTTTACCAATGCGGAAACCAGTTCATCTTTCTTCCTTAAGGACGTCGAAAAATGAAAATCACAATAGTGACAGGCTTGTTTGCAAAAAGGAATATGGATGTAGATGCCGCTCATTTAGTATTCAGTATTCAGTTGCAGTATTCAGTGTTACATTTATAATATTAAGCAAAATCTTATTGCGCACTGTGACTGCGACAGTTTACTTAATTCGGCTCTCATTCTGCTTCACAAAAGCGGCCCAACCGGAATAATTTTTTCCAACCTCAATTTTCCCGTCATTATAAAAATGACACACCGCTGCCGCCAATCCATCGGTAGCATCCAGATTCTTGGGCAAGGATTCCAACTGCAACAAGCTTTGGAGCATTTTTGCCACTTGTTCTTTGCTCGCGTTTCCATTGCCAGTAATGGCCATTTTTATCTTCTTTGGAGAATATTCAGTTATTGGTATTTCTCTGCTCAAACCTGCTGCCATGGCAACGCCTTGTGCCCGTCCAAGTTTTAGCATACTTTGTACATTCTTCCCAAAAAAAGGTGCTTCGATGGCAATTTCATCAGGATGGTGCGTGTCAATCAATTCAATGGTGCGTTCAAAAATGAGTTTCAGTTTAAGGTAGTGGTCATCATATTTTTTCAGATCCAGTTCGTTGAGTTGCATGAACTGCATGGATTTACCGATGACTTTGATAAGTCCAAACCCCATGATGGTGGTTCCTGGATCGATGCCCAATATAATTTTCTCCTTTCCCATCAGTCGCAATAATAACAACCACTCAACGAAAATGAAATGCCAAAGGTAACCGTAGTCAAATTGCCATTGAAGGAGCCATAGCCATCCGTCACAGGATCAAAATCTTTTGAAAGTCCGTAGATATAGGAAATATCGGTAAAAACGGAAATGGTATCCGAGATGCCGTAATGAATTTCCAATCCGCCCATGAGATTCAAAAATGAGATGTTGTTATCGGAATAATTCCCCAAAGGTTTTACAAATGTATATCCAGGACCTGCATGAGCCACCAACCCAATGCGTGGCGGAAGAAAGCCCAATGAGGTGGCATCGTACACCAACTGCAAGTTAAACCGCGAATAGTTGTCCTTAAATTCAGGTGAATTGTCAGCATTTGAAAATCTGTTGAAACCAAAATCAAATTTAGCTCCCAACTGTTCCTTGAACATATATTGGACGCCCAGATTGACTGTGGGGAAATTAATGGGTTTTGCCTCGAATGTTTCGACAAATCCGCCTGAGGAAGGACTGTTGACCCCTAGCGATACTTGAGCCTTGAGAACACTTTTGGCATTTTGGGAAAATAACAGCATACCATAAATTAATAGTAGTGCCGACAGGATATATTTTTTTGAGAACATCGGTATCTGAGTATAATTGGTTTAATTTGTGGCAATGATCAAGAACTTGCCATACAAAACTAATCAATTCTTACTTGCGCTGGTGAAATTAAGCATCGTTCTTGGCGCATTTTATTTCATTTATGACAAGTTGGCCTACAATTCCACGCTGGAATTCCATGCTTTTCTTAATAAATTATCAGAAAATGCGGTCTTTTCATTTAAAACAGTCTTGTTCTTATTCCTTTTGACGCTTTTTAATTGGTTTTTTGAAATTTTAAAATGGAAAATTTTAGTGTCAACGGTGACCACTATTTCTTTTAAAGAATCAATGGAACAGAGTTTGGGTGCTTTAACGGCTTCCTTATTGACTCCGAATAGGATTGGTGAATATGGCGCCAAAGCACTATACTATACACCATCCTCTCGAAAAAAAATCATGCTGCTCAATCTGGTGGGGAATATGTTGCAGATGGCAACAACCATTCTTTTTGGGGTTATAGGTATTGTGTTACTTTCAAAAACACAGGTGCTGCCAATCAATTATTCCAACATTTTCATTGGTTTATTGTTTGTTGTTGTATGTTTCGGAGCTCTATATTACAGTCTGGAAAAATCGCGTTTTGAGGTCAAAGGCTTCTCGATGAAAAAAATAATCAGGTTCATTTATTACATTCCTTCGGATGTTAAAGTGAAAACATCTGTTCTTTCGGTATTGCGCTATCTGGTTTTTTCATTCCAATTTTACGTTTTGCTGATGGTTTTTGGTGTTTCCATCGATTATTTTAATGCGATGGTTTTTATTGGTAGCATGTATCTGTTGGCATCCGTCGTTCCCTCGATTTTTATTTTTGATGTGGTGATAAAAGGCAGCGTGGCCGTCTATCTGTTCTCACTCATGGGTATCAATGATTTGACCATTCTCTGTATTGTTACCTTGATGTGGATCTTCAATTTTGTACTTCCGAGTATATTCGGAAGTTTTTATGTTCTTAATTTTAACCTTCCTATAGACAAAAAGAAAATAACTTCATGACTTTAATTGCCATCATCATCACATTACTGTATTTGTCACTCATCGGAAGCCTTATTTATGGATTTGACAAAGTTCCGGAGTTCTCCCTGAGGGATTTAAAGCCAAAAACCAAATTTTCTGTGGTCATCCCATTTCGGAATGAGGAAACCCAATTAACCGCTTTGATGGAATCAATTTCTAAATTAAACTATCCGAAGGACTTATTTGAAATCGTTATGGTGGATGATGAGTCTGATGACGAATCGAACAATATTCTCGACACCTACCTATTGCATAAAAATTCAAAAATCGATATTCATGTGCTTAAGACCATCCGAAAAACAAAATCCCCAAAGAAAGATGCCCTAACATTGGGCATTTCACATTCAAAACACGATTGGATTGTAACCACCGATGCCGATTGCGTGTTGCCTCCATTTTGGCTGGACACTTTTGATGAGTTTATCCAACGGCATCAACCAGAATTCGTCGTGGCACCAGTGACTTATTCCAGATTGGATAAATTTTTGTATCGATTTCAGTTGCTTGACATTCTGAGTTTACAAGGAACCACCATTGGAGCTTTTGGAATTGGGAAACCGATGTTGTGCAATGGCGCCAATTTGACCTATACCAAAAATATTTTTGAAGCCGTACATGGGTTTGAAGGCAATACGCATATTGCGAGTGGTGATGATGTGTTCCTTTTGGAAAAAGTAACGAGACAATATCCAGATAAGGTGAAGTTTTTGAAATGTAAACAAGTGCTTGTAACGACTTCGCCACAACAATCCCTTGATGATTTGATCACTCAGCGTGTGCGATGGGCGGCAAAGACAAGTTCTTACAGCAATTGGTTTGGGAAACTAACTGGCATCACCGTCTTTTTGATGAATGGTGGTTTGATGGTCTTCGGATTGATGGCATTGATCGGGATTATAAAACTGAATATCTTTCTATATTTATTGATTATTAAGTTTGGTGTGGATTTCCTTTTGATATTTAAAACCACAACATTTATCAATCAAAAAGAGGCCATGACTTCATTTCCCTTTGCTTTTTTACTTTATCCGTTCTTCATTGTGTATGTGGTATTTGCCTCAGTGTTTAAAGGATATAGATGGAAAGGACGGGACTATATTAAATAGCGTAGAATCATTTATTTTTGGTAGATTTACTTATTAAAAATTCCACTTTCATGAAAAAGATATTTTTACTCCTGACTATTTTCTATTGTGTTTCCGTCAATGCTCAAGATTCTTATACCGTCAATGGAGAAACGCTTCAATTGAAAACTGAAGTGGACGGAAATGTTGATTTGCTTTGGAATATCATCGACAATGAATATCGCTATTTCATCAGAACTTCGGACAATAGCATTACAGAGCTCGTCAATACAAGGAATGACAACGACAAGTATCAAGAAGAATACAAAACCACGTTGGGCAAGGCCACAGGAATGTCGGCGGATAAAGTTAATTTGACGCTTCCCAGTTTGATTTCATTCATAGAAAGTCACAACAAAACTCAAGACGCGAATTTTGTTTCAACTCATTCCAAAAGCAAAGCTCAATTGCGTTTGATGGTTTTTGGAGGTATTACCAACAGTCCATTTGTCAAAAATCCGGAGAATGTGAAAACCCCTGTTTTTGGAGCTGAGTTGGAAGTATCAGAAGGTAGGGAAAATCCACGTCATTCAGGATTTTTTCAAGTTCGCCATGTTTTGGAAGATGCGGATGAGTTTCCATATTCCACAACAGAATTGTCTTTGGGGTATCGTTTTCGCTTCATTAGATCTACTGGTTTCAATATTTTTGCTGATGTAAAAGCCGCTACTGTTAATTTTGCGAAAGGAAATATAGCAACCATCGATGGTGAGGAGGTTACCATTTCAGAAGGATCAGACACGGCATTTGATGTGCCTTTTATTTTTGGTTTGGGTGCTGATATCCGAATTTCCGATACAAGCTTTATCACGGTTGGCTACAATCAATTGTTCGCTCTGTTTTTAGATGATCAGGACAATTTTTCTACGGATATTACTTTGGGCTACAAATTAAAGCTATAACACCACTTTCAATTTATCAAAACCGGCAAGTTGAACTCCGTTGCCACCTGTTGGCCACGCTTGATTGCTGGATAGATTTTTGGAAGTGAATCCAGACTGTGACGCAACAGGCTGTCCAATTCAGGAATCTGGGATTTTGTCAAATCGCTGTAAATGATGTCCTTGATGCTAAATTTGCCTTTATTGTCAATGTGGATTTTGAGTAACACGGTGTCATTGACATCTTCGGAAACTACAATATTTTGTTTTGAAAGATTGGTGTTTAGCCTATTCCGAAGCACATCTTCAAAACATACTTTTTTATTTTCCGACGAATCACAGATGGAAAATGCGGGATATTCATCGACATCGTTCCAATTGATGGACTTCAACTCTTCCTCAACAATAGTTTCACTATCGATTTTCTTTTTGTTGAAGTAATCGCACGAGGTCAAACACAAGAGAAGTGCAATAAGGAGTAATCGCTTCATTGATAATACAACTGAAGTCGAAAAGTACAATTTTTTTTGGTAATAAAATATGACGGAATTAACGGCTGTCAATAAAATCAATCCTCAGCCTTAAGGAATTTTTCCTCTTTTAGTTCTTTTAGACGTTTTACCACAAAATAATCAAAACTGCTTTTTGGATGTTTGTCGTGAAACTTTTCATATAACTTAATTTTTGTATCTACATCCGCATAATGTTTATCCTTCGCCATCAACATAAAAAAGTGGGACTGCTCATTTGAGGGATTAATCTTCAATGATTTCTGTAAGGCCTCAATGGCTTCCTTATGTTTTCCCTGACGATTATAAACATAACCAAGTTTTCTATATTCGTCATCCAATGGAATATCACGGATCTCCAATGCCTTTGCCATATATTTAGATGCATTTTCAAAATCTTCGAGACCTTCATACATTTGACCTTGAAGAAAGAGATTGGTAAAATTCTTTGGGTCGTATTGAAGTGCCAATTCACCTTGCGCGATAGCTTTTTTATACTCATAATGCTTTGCATAGCAAAAGGCCAATTTTTCGTGAATGAACTGTGAGGATTCTCCCAATTCAGTCAATTTTTCAAACCATTTGGCGGATTCACGATAGTCCTCCATCCAATAATAGTTTTGCGCCTTTAAACTTATCAATTCTACATTGTTTGCATAAGATTCAAGTCCTCTATCAATATATTGCAATGAAAACTTATGGTTGCGCTGCACCAAAAAATAACGGGCAATTTTATAGATTGCCTTTTGATGTGTAGGATCCAACTCAAAAGCGGAACGATATCGGTTCATTGCCGTGGAATCCTGCATAGTTTCCAGCACCACGCCCGCTTCATAATGGTAATTGGGATTTTTATAATCATGATAAATCAATTCATCCAATAAGAACGAAGACTCTTTGTATTTTTTTGCACTCGCTAGCAATTTTGCATAATCGAATTTCAAGAACACATTTCCAGGGTTTGCTTCCAAGGCTTTGTCATAATATTGCAAGGCTGCGCCGTAATTTCCCAATGCCACATACGATTTGGCAATTTGCTCATACACTTCCGACGGTTTGTCATAGGCAATATAATGTTCGATGGATTTGGAATAATTGCCCGTTGCAAACAAGCTATCTGCAACGCCCAAAACCGAAGTCTGGGCCTCGGTCTTGAACATTACTAACAGAAAAAATAAAAATCTATTCACCTACTTGAAATAAGATTGGCAAACTGTATGGTACGACTACGGCTTTTCCATTATGGATACCTGGACTCATTTGAGGTAATAGCTTTATGACTCGTATTGCTTCTTCTTTCAATTTTGGATGTGGCGCACGGGTTTTAACATCCGTAATATTCCCTTGTTTGTCAATTTTAAAAATAACGCTTATTCGCTGTCTACCCGTCAAATTTAATTCGTTGCCTAAATTGGTGTTGAAGTTTCTGTTCACAAACCCGGAAATATAATCCGACAAACATTGTCTTTTATCCTCATTACTCGTAAGGGTTTTACATTCTTCCAGTGTTGGGACTTCATCAATTATTGAGAAAGGAACTTCTTCTGCATTTACGTAATCATTGGGCACGAATTTAGTATCTGAACTTTCCTTCGGAACAGCATCACTTTTTAAATTCATAAACATTTTATAAGAATTTCCATCTTCAGAACCTACTTGAAGTTCCATAAATCCTTCTGGAACATTTTCGCTTTTATGATGAACCGAATAACTGACTTCATCTTTTTCATAATTGATTTCTGCCCAGGCCACGTAATCTTGATTGTTCCTTAAGAAGGATTCATAATTTTGATGAATTTTTTTCTGCTCGGCATTCATTTTTCCAGGCATTCTTAATGTATAGGAATACTGTTCTAAATTTTCAACCTTGTTATCAATTTCTAATTGTTCTTGACAGGATGTATAAATTAACATCCCAACAATTGCCGGCAACAACAAAGCATACTTCAATAAGTGGATTTTGTGTGATTTTGATTTACTTAACATAACGATTCGTTTTTTGATTAATGATTGTTTGTAAAATGTATTTGTAAAAGATATCTGTTGCGTATCAAAAACCTGGGACAGCAGATTTTGATAGTATTGCTTTTTGCTCGTCTGTTTCATTGCTTTGGCATCGGCAATGTACTCATGAAGAATGGTCATCCTACTTTGGTATAGATAGACTAATGGATTGAACCAAAAAAGAATCCGCAGCAATTCAAAAAACAGTAAATCCAAGGTATGTTTATGATTCACATGAACGGATTCATGCTCTATGATGGCATCTTTTTCTTCGTCTTTAATATATTCACCCAAAAAAACATAATGAAAGAATGAAAATGCCACATTGCTTTTCAACAAACTAACGATAAGAAGGTTGCCTTTCCAACGTGTGGGATTGTTTTGAATGAGCATACTGATTTTTACAATCTTGTACAAGAGAATGATACTGGCTATCACCATCCCAATGAACAACAAATAATCCCAATTCCATGTAAAAGAAGATTGAGTAATTGTATCGGAAGTAATTTCCATAGGAATATTTTCAATTGGGTTAACTTCACCGATAATGACCTCGGGCAATCGGATGACAAAATTTTCCGGGACAATGGATTTCATGCTTTCCAATTTGATGAAAGGCAAGGTAATGGATGCGATGGCAGTGATCAGCAAATAGAACCTGTTCCAATTGAAAAATGTTTCTTTCTTTAAAAACAAATCGTAAATGAGCAGAAAAAACAATTGGAACGCGACGGTCTGTAGGATATAATGTAGCATATCAATCTTCTTTTTTATCCATTTCCTTTAATACGGATTCCAATTCTTTTAAGCTGATGTCATTTTTCTTGACGAAGAATGAGACCATACTTTTAAAAGATCCTTGAAAATAATTATCCACCAAAGTATGCAAACTCCGGTTGCTGTATTCCTGTTTTTCAATCACAGGATAATACAAATGCCCTTTCCCTTCCTTTTCATAATCGACAAATCCCTTGCTTTCAAGAATTCGCACGATTGTGGAAACGGTATTGTAAGCGGGTTTTGGCTCTGGCAATTCATCAATGATGGATTTGACATTTGCTTTTTTGAGTTCCCAAAGAATGTGCATAATCTCTTCTTCTGCCTTGGTGAGTTGTTTCATAATTTAATGAATTTAAATCTTTCGTAACGCTAATATAACTAAAAATTTAGTTTAAACTAGTTTTTTAGTTATAAATATTTTCTCAGAAGTGCAAAATCTATAAAACAACAAACCCGAAATTTTCAAAGTGCGAAAATTATCGGGTTTGCTTCTTTTTGCTATTATTCCAACAAATTACTAGAGGGATTAATATTTGTTGTTGACTTTTCAAATATAGACAACCGCATTCGATCCATTTTACGGGAAAACCGTAAATTTCTTACGGGAAAACCGTAGTTTCCAGCAATGGCAAAGGCTTGCGGTCCATTAAAAAAAAGTAGAATTTCGAAACTTTAACACTTTTGGCTATAAAAAACCCTTATTGCGGGCTTCCATGATCAAGGTTTCGTCCTTACCGTCGGTAATCGAAAACAGTTCCTTGAGCTGTTTTTTGCGTTTTTCGATGGAGCTGATGGACAGATCTACATAGTCGGGCAAGCTTTTGGTCATGATGCCTT
>Ga0079224_100009926_pt1 | contig 13036 bp, 6 predicted proteins | sample Stecom2015_FD_80414 | JGI IMG/M metagenome (GOLD analysis project Ga0079224, IMG submission 80414) | Agricultural soil microbial communities from Utah to study Nitrogen management - Steer compost 2015 | ecosystem: Environmental > Terrestrial > Soil > Agricultural land | place: USA: Utah... | reverse complement strand
GATCGAGTCCATGAGGGGCTTTACCGAAAAGGCCCCATGATGCTGAGCGCACACCCTGCAGTTCACCTCGGAAATAAACCAGGTTCAGATAGGCCTCAAGGATATTCTGCTTGCTCCATTGTCGTTCAAGTTGTATGGCAGCTCTCATCTGCTCCAGCTTCTTGGCCGGTGACCTTCTTTCTCCGCCAGATTGCAGCTCCGGGTGCAGTATCGATGCCAGTTGCATCGTAATCGTGCTAGCGCCTCTCGGCCGGCCGGAAATCGTTTGGACGACAGAGCCCGCCACGGCAATCCAGTCGATCCCAGCATGTTTGAAAAAACGATGATCTTCGGCGTAGACCGCCAGTTCAATTAAAGCAGGAGAAATATCCTCCAGCTCTGTCCACTGGAGCCGCCTGACCTGTTCATTTGTCCGCAGCTGATGAAGAATTTTCCCGCGGCGATCCAGGAGCAAGGAGTCAGAGGAACCGAAGCGAGCTTTCACCACAGCCGGCTCGTCAAATTCGAATCCGGTTCCTGACCACCAGGCAAGCAGGCCAATGAGAATAACGACAAGCAGCAGTACTCCGACTAACCCTTTCCTCCTCATTGCTGCACCTCAAAAACAGCTGCCGGCAACTCACCATATACTTCGGGAGAATAGAGCGCCTCTACTCTTGTGGAGGGTAAATAGAAACGCCCTTCTGTGTTCAAGCGGAGCGTATACTCGACTCTCCACTCTCCAGCAGGCAGATACTGATAATAGGATCGAAAAGCCTGAAAGGAGCGCTCTTCGTAGGCGGGGCGAATATCCGGCTCCTCGTCTTCCGTCAAGATTGCCGAGTCTCGATCCAATCCACTCCCCAGAATAATGGATCCAGCGGGGATCGGATCAGCAACAACCACCCAGTTTCGGTCCGTATCCGCATGTACTGTCAGTCTCACTCGCAGGACATCCCCTATCGACCAGACGCCCTGGCGGCGCTGCTCAACCGGTATGATTTCCTTTTCTATCCTGTAGCCGCTGGAGACCGGTTCTGTCCTCGAAATGGCCGCTTTGCTGGAGACCACAGCCCAAGGGCTTCCGGTGCCCCCATGAGAAATCTCGACGGAACCGCTTCCACTCTCGGGCCACGAGAGCTGTACGACTGGGGGCGGCGTGCCTTCCGACCACCGGACCGGACGGGCAAGTCCTCCCATGGACACTGTCGAAGTACCGCTAACCGGCTCCGTCTCGAAGCGAGCAGCAAATTTCTCGACAGCCAGAACACCCCAGGCATTGGCGGTTGTCAGATCCCAGTGTCCCTGGTTGGTCCGGTTCAGCGCACCTCTGACTAGGGCGGGTATTTCCTCAGTCCACGTCTCCAATTCGAGTAAAGTCAGGATCAATCGGATTGCGTTCACGTCCGGAGAGTTCATCAACCACCAGAGACCGGTTTCGCCTTCGCGTCCGAAGGTGAGCGTCGTTCCCTGCAGATTGAGCCGGGATCGAATCTCGTTCAGGCACTGCTCGATTCTACGATCACGGCCGTCTAATTCGAGACGGTGGAGGATGTTCAGATAGTCGATCAGTGCGGCGCTAGGCCAGAGTGTCAACTCAACCCGGATAGAATCCATCAAGTCAGGGGTTGCCCGTCCATATCGACTCAGACTCTCTATGGCCATTAGTCGCCTTAACGCGAGATCGACGGCCCTTATTATGCTTGGACGGGCGATCCGACCCTCGGCGAAGGCACGCATTCCATTGATCATCCTGTCCAGTGAGTCTTCAGGGATCTCCCATCCTCTTTCATGAACAACCGACAAAAGATATGCCGTAAGGACTTCGCTTCCCTGGTAGAGAGATGGGAAATATTTCACAAGCCCGTCCTGATCCAGGAAGTAAGGAAGCTGTTCCCGCAGCCTCACCCATTCATTTCGGTCGTTCAATGCCACTGCACGCGAGATCCTCTGCTCCAAACATGTATAGGGGTAGAGATCCATATACTGGCGCACCGGGTCCAGGCCGGCGACAAGACTCGAACTGAAAGCCACCTCCACCCCGCCCCTGCCGGGAAGGGCACCGGCCGGGCGAGCCACTTCCAGGCTAGTCCCATCGGCGGGAGGCACCTGGAGCAGTGTCGCCTGCCTGACACGCACCGGTTCCCGGGGAACGACCTGCTGAGTCACCTTCAGGCTGTCGGAAAGACCATTTGGAGCGGATACGTCGACCCGATAGGTCAACTCCTCAACAGACGCCGGCACGTCAACCTGCCACGAGATCTCCTGCGACTGTCCTGGCGCCAGCGCAAGCTGCCGTTCATACGTTTCGGAAATTTGTTCAATTGAAGCTCGAACTTCCAGGTCCAAAGGTCTCTCGCCGGCGTTTCTAATCGTGAAGCTGGAGCCTATGCGGTCTCCTTCGCGTACGACCGGGGGAATGCCCGAGAAGATCACCAGATCCTGGTGGGAGCGGACAGTTGTTGAACCGAAACCGAACCTGTCCAGCCCTTCAGTTGCGACGACTGCAATCCGAAACCGGGTAACGGAATCATTGAGTGGAAAATCAACTCTGGCACGTCCCTGCGAATCCAGCCGTACCCGCCCCTCCCACAGAACCAGTGTATCGAACAGCTCCCGGGTGCTTTGTCGGCCTCCTCCACCGCCGGAGGGTACAGCCTTCAAGCCGAAATGCCTTTTTCCAACGACATGCATCTGTGCAGTGGCGGTCGTCACTCCATAAGGGCGACGGCGCATCATAGCTTCTAGCAGCTGCCACGTATCGTTCGGCATCAGCTCCAGCAGGCCTTCGTCGACAACAGCCAGGGCGACTTCACCGTTGGCAGCCGGCGCTGTCGAATCCGCCCGTTTGACTTGAAGCATCAGCGACACTTCTTCACGAGGCTGGTAAACAGTCTTGTCGGTCTCCACGGCGACATCCAGCTGGTGCCTTTTCCAGCCTATGGAGATTTCAGCGATACCGAGCTTATACGCCGGCTTCCCGGGATCAGCCATGGCGGTTGGCGGCGCTTCATGAATGCGACCCCGGACTAACAGTGCGGATACATAGACGTTCGGGGCATAGTAACCCCGGATGGGAACCTCGATGACAGGCTTCTCAGCGACGACTTCGCGAAGGTAGGTTTCTATGACACCTTCTCGTTCGACGGTCACAAGCGCTGTCGCCCTCCCGAAAGGCATCCTGACCTGGAAGCGTGCGATATCGCCCGGCTCATAGCTCTCCTGTTCCGGTATCAGGTCGATACGATCGTCATCCCCCACTGCAAACCAGTTGTCTTCGCCTGCCACCCATAGGCCACGATGAGTAACGACCCGGCGCCCCTCCTGATCTCGGGTTACGGCCTGGACGATCACATTTCCGGAGACTGGAGGCGGTGAACTGCACTCGAATATGCCGTGCTCATCGGTGCTTCCCTGACAGACTTCCCCAAGAGCTCGAGTGTCAGTGAAGTGCTCGTATGCATAAAATCCGCCCACCAGGCGCTTTCGGTGGGAAAAGGTGTTTCGTTGAAAGAACTCTATGCTCACCGGAGCTCCGGCAACCGGATTACCATCAAGGTCTACTACAACGGCAGTAGCCTCGATTGAATCCTCGGTAAGCACCCAGTCGTCGACCTTGATCCCGATTCTCCTTCCCGCGGGCCACACCGGAATATCCGTGGCCACAGTTTGCATCTCACCATTGGGATCTCGATACTCCAGTTCTGCCGTTAATCTCCGTGGGCGCTCGACGCGGGGCAGATCCTCGATCGTGACCCGTCCTGACCCCATCTCGTCGAGTTGAAGTTCCACTAGATGAAACTCCTCTGGGCTATCCTCTTCTCGCTCTCCGCTTCGAATAATGCCTTCCGTCACTTCCCCTTCCGAGAAACGAAAATCATCGTATCCTGGAACAGCAGAGCTCCAGACATCTCCCAGTCGGTAACGCAGCCGGACCGGAAGGTTCGATGCGACACCCCCGCCAAGAAACTCGACGGAGAAGTCGATTGAAACCTGAGAAGGCTGCACCAGTTCTTCGGCCGGAGGCCGAAGCGTTGCCCTCATAATGGGTACTCTGAATTCTTCAACTCGAAAGCTTCCTGAAGTCCAGTTCTCTGGCTGACCTGATCCATCTCTGGAAAGTTCGATTGAATATGATCCCAGTCGAGCGTCTTCAGGGATCTCCCAGCTGCTCAAACCGATGCCCTGCTCGTCCAGTTCCAGAGGAAATTCGAAGCTCTGGTCACTTCCCATATGACGAATGACCAGTTTGTTGGGCTTGAGCTCTGCCGGCATTTGATCGAAGCCATTCGACGTGGGTCGTCGGACGACGTGTTTCATATGAACCGTCTCGCCGGCCCGAACCAGTGCCCGATCCAGTATGGTGTGGGCTGAAATCTCTTCTGCCTGCCAGGACGTCATCAATTGAAAACGCCATGGTTCGATTCCCTCCGTCCACTCTGAATGGACAAGTCCCAGATCATCCCCTAGACGGGCGCTCACCAGGAGTCCCTGGTCAAAGGGTCCGTAACCGCAGCGCGTCACCTCATCTCTGGATGGCAGGTCCACATTGAGCAGACCGCGACTGTCGGTCGCACCCTCAGCGAGCAACCTCCCTTCACAATCGCGGATCTGCACCGCTGCACCTTCGACCGGCCGTCCCTCAGCCAGGGAGGTCACCCAGACCAGTGATTGTTCAAATCCCCACTTAAGATGAACGCCGAGGCCGGTCACCAGTACCGCCGTAGGGACATACATCGGCTCCGAGGTCCCGAGGAGTGACGCGCCCAGGATCTCACTCTTCAGTTCGACGACGTAAAAGCCCGGACCGGGTAGCGGAATGCCTATAACTTCGAAGTCCTTTTCGGTTCCAGGCCGCGGTAGGACGAAATCCTGAGGCTTAAACATAGAGGGCGCCTCAAAAATCGAACGATTTCGGTCCTCCCAGCTTCTTTGGCGAATCATTCGCACCCAATTCATCATCTGGAGGGTTTCATCGGGTTCAATTCGCTGAAAGCTTCCAGAGATGAAGGGTGCTGTATCGGCTCTCCACCAATCCAGGTCCAGGGTCGACTCCAGGTTTCGCACTGTTACCGGAAGTACCGGATTTTCGGCTTCGATGATTCCGAAATCGGCCGCAAATTTGGCCAGAGGAGGGTACTGGTCGGTCCGGATTTCGAAGGGAAATCGATCGGCATTGACGAGCAGCCGCCCGGCGTCGTCTCTCAGACCGGATGGTAAGTGCAAGGTAAAACGGCTCAGGGGCGAGAATGGGCCTTCGAATTCAACATACTGCACCCAGTCCCCATCAGTGAGGCGAGGTGCAACGAAAGTTCCTGGAGGTCCTTCCAGCCTGATACTCTCCGCATCGGTCCGAGAAATCGGGGCGGAAAAACGAACCATGATCGGAGTCAAGGGGATGCAATCCCGATCCGGATTCTCGCGTCGACAGGAAACAGTGGCCGTAAAGGCCGGACGAGTTCTAAATTGAAATGTCTGCGTCTGTTGACTCGTAATTCCAGAAGTAGCACGAATTCCCGAGTCCCAGACCAGGTCTACCCGGGTCAAGGCAGGGAAACGCTGACGTGCTTGTATGAGCACAACGTGGTCAGGCATGTTGTTGGCAGAAAACTGGTTCTCGAGAATGATTGATCGGGCATCTCCGTCTATCAATTCAACCCGAACCGGACTCGCCAGCCCATCAACCGTGAAAAACGCATGCTGGACAACCGACGACTCGTCGACCGGCCCATCCAAAATCAGGATGAAAATCTGCTCTTCATCTATGTTTCCGAAACCGTCCGACGGCAAGATCTGTCGAACCGCCGGGGCTCCTGTGGAAAAGCGGAAGCTTCCTTCACGAATCGTTCTTCCATCCAGCGTCTTGAAATCCGCCATCACGGTAAACCTGCATTGCACTCCGGCCGGCAGTGGCGACGGAAATTCATAGACCCACTCTCTGGCGTCGATCCACCTTCCTTCTCCGACTTGCTCCGGAGAACAGCTGACCTGAAAAGGCGACGCGCTCGAATGGGGATCGCCAAAGGGAACCACAGGAGTGGAAAAAGTGGCCCTCACCTGCTGGACGTCACGAGAAACCCCCTGAGGAGAAAAGGAAACTACCTCTGGAAGCGAGCCCTCCTGCGGAGGGGCCGCCGCGGCAGAAAATATTAGCGCTGGAAAGAAGATCGTGAGAAGAAAAACTCTAAGAGAGATCGAAACCTGCATCTTCGTCACCTCGACCAGCCACGTGGTCAAATCAGGATAAAGTGTTGCACTTGTCGGCTGACGCTTCCTTCAATCGTATCGCGCAAGGCCCCCAACTTCACCTTGCCGTGAAAGCTCGATCACCAGCTAATACGTTCAATGAACCACACCATGCCTAATCCGAAAATCAGCACCGACGTGACCACCACAGCAGGTTTGTGCCAGCGCTTGTGCATCAAGAAAAGTACAACAGGAAAGGCAATTGCCACGATCGCAACCTGTCCCACCTCGACTCCAAGGTTAAACGAAAGCAATGAGACAACGACCTGTCCGGAAGGCAGACCGAGTTCGCGAAGAATTCCTGAAAAACCAAAACCATGTACCAGACCGAAAAAGAAAGAGACCATCCAGCGAAAGCGGACTTCTCGGAGAAAAAGATTCTCGGCTGCCACATAGCAAATGCTCAGTGCGATCGCTGCTTCGATAAACTGAGTAGGGGGAACGACTACGTCCAATGTCGCAAGTACGAGAGTGAGGCTATGGGCAATCGTGAAGGCCGAGACGATTCCCAGGAGCGACAACAACGACCCACCTAAAACGATCAAACCGAGAAGAAACGCCACGTGATCGTAACCGGTGAAGATATGTTCGATTCCGAGCAGGAGAAAGCTCGTGAAAACTGTACCCGTTGAGCCTCCTAGGGAGGTCAGTCGTACTTCGTACTCGGGCTCTCTAAAATTGAGCAGAAAAGGGGTCGGACGCTCATGTAACGTGACATTCCCCACTACGGAGTGCAACTCGTCGGTCAGCACGTGGAAGGTGGAATGCAAGATTAGCGTGGCAGCCTTCTCATCCAGTGGATGAATTCGTGAGATTTCTAGATACCCTCCCGGGAGGGACTCAAATCCCACAACACTTCCTTCCAGTTCTGCACCGTCTACGAAGATACGAAAGTGCGGCAGCAGCTCTTCTTCAATTCGAGACCGTCTCTGTAACACTTCTTGCGGATCGAGAATGCCATTCCCGTCTCCGTCCAAATTCCCGATCATGTAAAGGTCAAGGACCGAAATCAGGATCTGATTTCGTACGCTGCCCTCTTCTATCTGCACCATCCAGTAGCTGATAGAATTCTGATGGGCAAAGAGCGAAGTAGAGCTCGACGCCAAAAGAAGGATTAGCGGCAGGAATATCCCAGCCCGCCCTGCCAAATGAGAAAAGAGAGATCTCATCACGTTTACTGCTGCCTTAGATCGCTGAGAATCTTTCGGACCTGGTCGATTCTCTCGAAAAGTCCTTCGCGATATCGGAAAGCCTGCTCGTTGATTTGTTCTCCGGGTGACTGGAGAGCCCGTTCCAGCTCTTGAAGATACATCTCAGCTTGATTCAGTCTTTCGCTGAGTCGGTCCTGATTGTGAAAACCGCTCCCTTCTACCGTAATGTATATGGGCGTGGTGTGAGCCACCTGGGTGGGCCCGGCTTCGGCACGAGCGGCAATCCAAATCCCGTTCTTCACCGGTAGTTGGGTATCGATAAAGAGACGATTCTGGTCCTGTTTGCCCTCAGAGCGGACGCTTTCAACCACCTCGCCGTGAACGACAATCTCCAGATTCTTCAGTGGGATCACCTCGTTTCCCAAAGCTTCGGCCGTGACTCTCACAGTATCACCGGCTCGAATATCCAAAGTGTCGCCCGGAAGACGGTCATTGACCCGAAACAGCAATATGGGTCCGCTGCTGACGAAAGTGCGGCCGGACTTTAGACTCGACTTCCACTGTTCAAAGGAAAACTCCGGGCCGACGTAGGTGTAAAAACGAGCGTCACCAATCTGCGAACATCCTGATTCCAGGTTGAAGCGAGGTCCTCGACCACACCAGGGAAAGTCCGACCCGGCGGTCGCCGTCAAAGGGAAACCCAGATCCAGAAAATGATAATAATGCTCGACATGAAGGGGACCACCCGCCACACAGTACTGAAGCAGCTCGAGAAAATCGACCTTCCGGCGGGGAATGTCGAGAGTCATTCCTCGATAACCGTGGAAAGACATGGCTTGATGAGCATATCCACTGATGCCCCCCAGCGACTCAATTTCATCGAACACTTGATCGTAAAAATAGTACTCCCCTGCATGTCTTACAAACCCGTCGGCCACTAGAGAAATGGTATGGCCGATCTCAGGCGTTCGTGGCTCCTCCTGCCCAGAAGTAAGAACGTAATTTCCCTCCTGATAAACTCCGGCGGATCCGAAGGCGTACTGCGAATAATAAGTCGCGAACAGGTCACCCATTTGCAGAAGGTTTCCAACATGGACGTCTTCGGCCGCTAGCCAGCGAAGAATCAAGGGGTCTTCTCTGGGTGACCGGCGCAGGTGGATATGATCGTCGCTGGAGTACCAGCCCCGCTCCGGCATATCGATCCAACGCTCGAGCCGAACACTGACTTTTTTCTCTTCTCCCGGCTGAACGGATATCTCCTGGTTCAGAGGAAAATACTCGTACCCCTTGGAAAGCTGAAGATGATAATTGCCCGGAGCCAGAGAAATGGCAAATGAACCGTCGACATAGAATGCACCATCCGGCTGAAGTGCAAAACCCTCGGCCCGGTCATTTTGGCCATACATCACCGCAATGGCTGCCTCTGGAATCCCCGTCGCCTGCGGAGAAAGCGTAACGGCATCCTCTTCGGAAAAGAGCGACGCGCCTTGATTGTTGGAAATCTTCACGCGAACCGGCGTGGGGCGACCCAATTCATCCAAAATCTCGACTCCCAGGGATGCGGGACTCTGATTCTGAATCGAGAGAGCGAAAGAGATCAGAAGCAAGACCACAAAGGCCATTCGAAAAAGAAGGACGGAGTTAGCCCTGATTGAGCCGAAAAACATTGACCGGACAGACGATTTCATCTCTCTTCCCGAGGTGCGAGATTTCGGGATCACTTTACGGAGAATTAAGCCAGGATGCAAGGCTTGTGCCCGGAGTGAGGTTAACCAGGAAAGGTAGGGATTCGCCTCGGCCGTCAGTTTGCCTCCGGAAGAACGTCACTCCGGATCCAGTGACACAGAAACTCGTTGACCGGCGTCGGAATTTTTCAACCAGCTCTCCTGCTGCAAACGAGCCGGCTCGAGAAATGGACTAGCTGCGGGGGTGGAACTTGTCATACACCTCTTTCAGCCGCCGGCGCGTCACGTACGTATAGATCTGTGTGGTCGATATATCGGTATGCCCGAGCATCATCTGGACCGCGCGAAGATCGGCTCCATTTTCCAGAAGATGCGTCGCAAAGCTATGCCTGAGAACATGGGGGCTCAATTTGTCTGATATCTTCAAAGCCCTTCCGTATTTCTCAACGATCATCCAGAAATACTGCCGGCTCATCTTCCCTCCTTTCTGCGTCAGGAAAAGATAAGGGGAAGATGGCTTCTTTTTTCTAAAATGAGGATAGGCACGCTCGAGATACCGCTGTAGAGCGCGGGCGGCAGAATCGCCGAAAGGAACAATTCGATCCTTTCGCCCCTTTCCTGTAGTTCGGACAAACTGGGCCTGCATCTGAACGGCATCAACACGCAGGCTGACCAGTTCGCTGACGCGCATACCGGTCGCATACATGAGCTCCAGCATCGCCTGATCGCGAATCCCGTGGGGCGTCGTCAGATCAGGCTGGACCAGAAGGGCTTCCACCTCAGCTGGTGTCAGATAGACTGGCAACGTCCGCCAGTTCCTGGGCGTCTCCAGCGTCTCAGTTGGATCATGCTCGAGGTAGCCATCCAGTAAGAGAAACTGGAAAAAGGAGCGAAGGCTTGAAATTCTTCGGGTTATCGAGCGTGGGGCCAGACGCGAGTAAAGCAACTGGATATAGTCGCGGATCTCTTCCCGACTTACACCCTGGGGAGCCTTCTCCTTCTCTTCGAGATAGGCAAGGAATTCGGCAATATCTCGCCGGTAAGCGTCAAGCGTATTTTGAGCAAGGCCACGTTCCACGGTGAGGTAGTCGATGTACCGGCGCAGAATACTATCTGTCATGAAAATCCACTTTATAGCTCACTTTCGAATTCGTCGAGGAAGAAAATAATTGAGCTCTTCAACATTAAGTCCCCGACACAGCGTAACGAAGAGGGCAACCGCGATGGCTATTATAAGGAAAAGAGAGGACACCTGAGTTAGTGTCGACTGCTCGGGAGTGATCCTCCATTGACTGCTTAACCAGGCCACAGCCAGCCCCATAACAGCTCCTGCGGCAAGCGTTTTCATGATCATGGGCACAACGCCATATGTGCTCAGATCTCCAAGACGCCGCCGGAAGGAATAGGCCAGTAGATTGCTGTTCAGGATCACCGAGACCGAGGTGCCGAGTGCCAGGCCAACGTAACGGTAGTCGTCAGGCAGCAGGAAAATTAACGATAAATTCACGATTATGTTTGTCACCACGGCGATAATACTGATTCGCACTGGCGTACGAGTATCATTCAAGGCATAGAAAGTAGGCACGTAGACCTTGACTGTGCTGTAGGCAAACAGGCCGACCGTGTAGGCCATGACGGCATAGGCAGTGTACTGAGAATCCAGCGGATCAAAATCTCCCCTTTCAAAGAGTACTCTAACCACCGGCACGGCCAGGATGAACAAGCCGATCGCTGATGGAATTGAGAGAAAGGCAATCAAGCGAACCGAGTTTGCAACCGTTTCCTTGAGTTCCTCCCACTGCTGGCGAGCGGCGTAGGATGATACTTCCTTCAGGTTGACAATGCCGACCGCTACACCGAACAGGCCGATCGGGAGATAGATAATACGGAACGCATAGCTCAACCAAGATACCGGCCCATTTTCCTGCAGAAACGATGCCAGTTGCGTATTGACGAGAACATTAATCTGAACGGCGCTTACACCGATGATGGCGGGGCCGATCAGCCGTGCCATTCGACGAATGCCCGGATGGCGTAAATTGATCCGGAAGCGAAACCGAAAACCATGTTTGTGCAACAGCGGAATCTGGACCACCCACTGCAGGATGCCTCCCAGAATCGCGCCTACTCCCATCGCGTAAATGGGCAACAATCCACTTTCTTCAAAGCGCGGGACCAGCAAAAATCCTGAGATGATTAAGGTCAGATTGAAAAGAGCTGGAGCAAATGCCGGCAGAAAGAAGTGATTCAGGGTATTCAGTATCCCCATGGTGATGCTGGCGAAAGCAACCAGAGCGAGGAATGGAGAAAGAATCCTGATCAGGACCGACGTCACTTCGACTTTCCCCGGGACGTCCTCAAAACCGGCGGCTAGCACGAACACGAAATAATCTGAGAAATAGAAGAGAAGAATCGTGATCAGCCCCAGCAAGACCATCAGCGTGCTGAGTACCAGATTGGCAAGCTCCCACGCTTGAGCTTTCCCTTTCGTCTGCAGGTACTCTGTGAAAGTGGGCACGAAGGCCGAACTTAAAGCCCCCTCGGCGAAAAGATCGCGTAAAAGATTCGGTATTCGAAAGGCCACCAGCCAGGCATCCATGAAAAGCCCGGCTCCAAAAAGTCCTGCAAAGACCTGCTCGCGAACCAGTCCCAGGACTCGACTCAGTAGCACGGCAAAGCTCACCGTTCCGGCTGCCCGTGCAGTTCGGGCTCCCTTAGACATCCATCTCCTCTTCGCGTTCTAGTATGCCGGTCACCCACGTGCGGAACCATCAGGCCTGGGTTGGGGCAAGAGCTGTTTTCCTCTACGCAGCAACCAGCATCCAGACAAATACGGCGACTGCTGCTGCTTACGAGTCGTAGGGGACTTAAGTTATCATCCTCATGTCACTGACACCAAAGGAATGAGCTGCTATGAAATTAGGAGAAATTGGGAAGCGACTGAAGTGCCAGCTTCGTGGAGACCCAGAAGTCGAAATTCACGGAGTCGCCGGAATCGATGAAGCTGGTCCCGATCAGCTCACTTTCGTTTCGAATCCAAAATACTACTCCCACATTCCGAAAACACGGGCCGGAGCGATCATCCTGTCGCCTGAGGCGGCGGAGACCGCAATTCCCACCCTCCTGTCATCCAACCCTTATCTAACCTTCGCCTACGCAATCGAACTATTTTATAGTCCGCCTGCTCCTATCCCTGGAATCCATCCCACGGCAACCATTGCCGAGACCGCCGTCTTGGGGGAGAACTATTCGATCGGACCCAATGTTGTCATCGGAGAAGGAGTGAAGCTGGGAGACAATGCCGTTCTGTATGCCGGTGTGACGATATACCCCTACGCCACCATTGGAGATAATTTCACTGCCCACTCCGGAGCCTGTATCCGCGAATATTCGCGAATCGGCAACAACGTGATCTTACAAAATGGTGCTGTCATCGGGAGTGACGGATTCGGCTTTGCCCCGCGTGAGGACGGGACTTATCACAAGATCGTGCAGTCCGGCATTGTCGTGCTGGAGGACGATGTAGAGATCGGAGCCAATGCCTGTGTCGATCGGGCGACCGTTGGCGAGACGCGGATCGGGCGAGGAACCAAGATCGACAACCTTGTCCAGATCGGCCACGGCAGCCAGGTCGGGAAAGATACGGTGCTGGCGGCCCAGGTGGGTTTGGCGGGTAGCACACGGGTTGGTAATCGAGTCATGCTGGGTGGACAGGTCGGAGCAGCGGGACATCTCACCATCGGGGATGGAGTGATCGCAACTGCCCAAACAGGGATCGCCCGTTCAGTGGAGGCGGGACAGACCATATCAGGCTCCCCGGAGATGCAAACGTCGCTGTGGAAGAAGAACTACATCCTGATGCATGAGTTTCCGGAACTTGTAAAAACCATCCGCCGACTGGAGAAAGAGGTCAAAGAGCTCAGGAACGAGCGTTAGTTCATGCCAGCGGGACACAGGTTGATTTTAACCACGGAG
>Ga0079224_100009925_pt1 | contig 13037 bp, 6 predicted proteins | sample Stecom2015_FD_80414 | JGI IMG/M metagenome (GOLD analysis project Ga0079224, IMG submission 80414) | Agricultural soil microbial communities from Utah to study Nitrogen management - Steer compost 2015 | ecosystem: Environmental > Terrestrial > Soil > Agricultural land | place: USA: Utah... | reverse complement strand
GAGGCCGGCGGAGACGCCAAACTCTTGGCCGTACCCATCGACAAACTCTACCCGGCCTACAGCCGCCTGCGCTCGGTCGATGACGTCTCGCTTGAATTGCGGGGCCAGATTCAGCACTTCTTCGAACACTACAAAGATCTCGAGAAGGGCAAGTGGGTGAAGATCCAGGGCTGGGAAGGCCCGGAAGCCGCCGCACGCGAGATCATGGACAGCGCTGCGCGCTATAGCGCCGGGGCCTGACCGAAATGAAGACCGTGGTTCCCGCGGCACCGCCGGTCACGGTGCCCGTGCACGGCACCGATACGGTGTTTCCGGTACGACGCATTTATTGCGTCGGCCGCAACTATGCCGAGCATGCGCGCGAAATGGGCTTCACCGGGCGTGAAGATCCGTTCTTCTTCTGCAAGCCGGCCGATGCGATTCTGTACGTGCCCGAGGGCGAAACGGGCGAGATGCCGTATCCGCCCGCCACGTCGAACCTGCACCATGAAATCGAACTGGTCGTGGCGCTGGCTGGCGGAGGACGCGATCTCACGGTCGAGCAGGCCGCCAAATGCATTTACGGCTACGCGGTAGGGCTCGACATGACCCGCCGCGACCTGCAGGGAGAGGCCAAGAAGCAGGGCCGGCCCTGGGAAGTCGGCAAGGCGTTCGACAGCTCGGCCCCGATGGGCCCGATCCACCGCGCGCATGACTGCGCCGCGCTTGTCGCCGCAGCCATCACGCTCGACGTGAACGGCGAGCGGCGCCAGTCGGGCGACATTTCGCAGATGATCTGGGGCATTGCCGAATCCATCGCCTTCCTCTCGGGGCTTTTTGAGCTCAAGGCCGGTGATCTGATCTTTACCGGTACCCCGGAAGGCGTGGGTGCAGTGGTTCCCGGCGATCTCATGCATGGTGCAGTGGCCGGCGTCGGTGAACTGCGCGTCCGGGTGACATCTTAATTCTCATCAAGGCGCACTCAACGTATTGGCGGCATAGTGTGTGGCTTGCCGACTCCGGGGCACGGCAGGATGCCCCGGGTGTTTTTCCGCACAGCCCATGCCACTTACCGTACATGCGCCACACACCGGGGCCGGTTCCCGGCCCGCCTCCGACTCACCTTCATTCGAACTGGTCTGCCCGGCGGGCAGCCTGCCTTCGCTCAAGATCGCGGTCGACAATGGGGCCGACTGCGTTTATCTGGGCTTTCGCGATGCCACGAACGCCCGCAATTTTGCCGGGCTGAATTTCGACGCCGCAGCCATCGCGCAGGGCATCCGCTATGCGCACGAGCGCGGCCGCCGGGTGTTTCTTGCGCTGAACACGTACCCGCAGGCCGACGCCTGGCCCATCTGGCGCGAAGCACTCGACCGGGCCGCCGGTTCAGGGGTTGACGCCGTCATCGTCGCCGACCTGGGCCTCATGGAATATGCGGCCCGCACGCATCCCGAGCTGCGTCTGCATTTGTCGGTGCAGGGTTCGGCCACCAACTACGAGGCCATCAACTTCTACCACGAGCGCTTCGGCATCCAGCGTGCGGTGCTGCCGCGCGTGCTGTCCATTGCGCAGGTCGAACAGGTTACTGAAAACACGCCCGTCGAGATCGAGGTCTTCGGTTTTGGCAGCCTGTGCGTCATGGTCGAAGGCCGCTGCGCCCTGTCGTCGTACACCACTGGCGAGTCACCCAATACTCACGGCGTCTGCTCGCCCGCGCGCCACGTGCGCTGGCAGCAAACTCCTGAGGGGCTCGAATCGCGCCTGAACGGCGTGCTCATCGATCGCTACGCCGATGGTGAAAACGCCGGTTACCCCACGCTGTGCAAGGGCCGCTTCGACGTAGCCGGCGAAAACTACTACGCGCTCGAAGAGCCCACCAGCCTGAACACGCTCGAACTGCTCCCCCGGCTCATGGCCATGGGTGTCAAGGCCGTGAAGATCGAAGGCCGGCAACGCAGTCCGGCCTACGTGGGGCAGGTCACGCGCGTCTGGCGCCAGGCAATCGATTCGGCGCGGGCGAATGCCGCCCGTTATTCGGTGAACCCCGCCTGGTCGGCCGAGCTGGCCAAGGTCTCGGAAGGCCGGCAGCAAACATTGGGTGCCTACCACCGCCCCTGGAAGTAACGTTCAATGAGCTCACACATGAAGATTGCCCTGGGTCCCTTGCAGTATTACTGGCCGCGCGTGGCCACCCTGCAGTTTTACGAATCGGTGCGCGAATGGCCGCTCGACATCGTCTACCTGGGTGAAACCGTATGTTCCCGTCGCCACGAACTGCGCCTGCCCGACTGGCTCGAAGTAGCCGACATGCTCACCGAGGCCGGCAAGCATGTCGTGCTGTCCACGCAGGTTCTGCTCGAATCCGGTGTGGAACTCAACACCATGCGCAAGCTGGTCGATAATGGCCGTTACGACATCGAGGCGAACGACATGGGCGCCGTACGCTACCTGCAGGGGCGCCCCTTCGTGGCGGGCCCCTTTCTGAACGTGTACAGCAAACCTACGCTCGAGGTAATCGCCCAGGCGGGCGCCACGCGCTGGGTCATGCCCCTGGAAATGAACCGCAACGGCCTGCAGCGCCTGCAGCACGACCGGCCGGCGGGAATGCAGACCGAGGTTTTCGCCTATGGCCGCATGCCGCTCGCGTTCTCGGCACGCTGCTTTACCGCGCGCAACCGTAATCTGCCAAAAGACAATTGTCATTACGTGTGCATGGACCACCCCGACGGGCTAATGATGCAAACGCGCGAAGCGCAAAATTTCCTCACCATCAATGGCATTCAAACGCAGTCGGCCCATGTGCACACATTGATTCACGAGCTCGATGAGCTGGCCAGCATGGGTGTGGACGTCATACGCCTGAGCCCGCAGTCGCAGTACATGGCCGATGTGGTCCACCGGTTTCGTGCGGTGCTCGACGGCCACGACACACCCGGCGCAGCGCACGAATACCTGCTCGAACGCATGCCTGCCGCGCCATGCAATGGGTACTGGCACGGCCGCCCCGGTCTCGACATGGTGCTGCCCCAAACTTCAGGAGTCTGATCATGACCACCGACAACGGCTTTCGCATTCCGGCTCCGCTCGGGCGTCTGCTGGGCAGCCTGCCACGGCGGCCCGGTTCACAGCTGTTCGTCATGGGCCTGAACGTGGCACTGGCCCCGCATCTGCCCGTCGACAGCATTTCGATGCTGGAAGGCCGCTCACTGCGCATCGAGGTCACCGACGCCTGCCTGCGCTTCGACTACATCTGGCGCGGCAATGCCTTTCGCGCCGCCGACCACGGCACCACGCCTCCCGACCTCACCATACGTGCCCACGCCTGGGATTTCCATCAGCTGCTGCGTCGCGGCGAAGACCCCGATACGCTGTTCTTCAGCCGTCGCCTCGTGATGGAAGGCGATACCGAACTGGGCCTGTGGGTGAAGAACACGCTCGATTCGCTCGATATCGAGCTGCTCAGACCGGGCAGGGTGCTGGCCGGCCTGCTGTCGGTGCCCGGCATCGGCCTGCGTACGCCCGGCAACTGAACGCCCGCTTGCCACTCACGTCCCGCCTGGCCATGTGCAAGGTTCGATGGCCATGCGGGTCACGGTTCGTTCGCGTAAGTCCGTCGTGCGGGTTGCGGCGCATTACATGGCTGATGGCGGCGGCGCGGCATCATGCGTTGGGCGGATACTCGTGCAGCAGCCGGCTATCAGGCCCGGCGCCAATGGTGTTACGATCACCCGCGCCAACCCGCTTGCCTTGCCGGAGTCGCTTTGAGCCACAACGCTGTCGAATCGTCCATCGAGCCCAAGGTGCTCGTACTGCATTCCAATCGTATGGAAGTCCTGTGCGAGTCGCTGATTCAATGGCTGCGTGACCACCCTCTCGAGCCGCTCGAAACCGACATCATCGCCGTGCAGAGCAACGGCATCGCGCAATGGCTGCGCAGCGAGATCGCACAAGGTTCTCCCGACGAACCGGGTATCGCCGCCGCGATCGATACGCCCATGCCTTCACGCCTGCTATGGTCGTTGTACCGGCGCGTGCTGGGCGAAGATGCGGTGCCTGAGGCCTCGCCGCTCGACAAGCAGCCGCTGGTGTGGCGTCTGATGCGCCTGCTGGGCGATCTTCCCTCCGATGGCGTGTACGAACCCCTGCAGCGCTTCTTGCACGACGACTCCGATCTGCGCAAACGCCATCAGCTGGCGCAGCGCCTGGCCGACCTGTTCGATCAGTATCAGGTGTATCGGGCCGACTGGCTGGCCGACTGGGCGGCGGGCAACGACGTGCTGCGCGGTACAGGCGAGCCGCGTGCGCTTGATCCACAACAGGCCTGGCAGGCCGAGCTGTGGCGCGCCATTTTGGCCGATGTCGGCCCGCAGGGCAGTGGTTACGGGCGCGCCGCAGTGCATGCGCGGTTCATCGACACCTTGCGCACCTGGCGCTCCGGGGCCGTACCGCCCGATTTGCCACGCCGTATTGTCGTGTTCGGTGTCAGCAGCCTGCCCCGCCAGACGCTCGAGGCGCTGGTGGAAGTGGCTCGTTGGGCGCAGGTGCTGGTGTGCGTGCACAATCCGTGTCAGTATCACTGGGCCGAGATCGTCGAGGGGCGTGAACTGCTGCGCCGTGTGCGTCGGCACCGACCGCTGCGCGAAGGCATGCCGCGCGATATCGATGCGGATTCTCTGCACGATTATGCGCACCCGTTGCTCGCGTCATGGGGCCGGCAGGGCCGCGATTACCTGGCGTTGCTCGAGGAGCTCGAAGAAGAGCGTCAGGCCCTTGCCGCGCGCCACGATTCTGCCGCCGGCAGGGGTGCGGCGCCGGTCACGTTCGCTCTGGCCGACGCATTTGCCCCGGCATCGTCCAAATCGGCGCTTTCCCAGGTCCAGAACGATATCCTGAATCTGACGCCCATGCCCGAAATCTGCGCCGAAGCGCGAGTGCTGGCTGCGGGGGATCGGTCATTCTGCTTTCATATTGCCCACAGTCCGATGCGCGAGGTCGAGATCCTGCACGATCAGCTGCTGGCCGCCTTCGACGCCGACGCGTCACTGCAGCCTGACGACGTCATCGTGATGGTGCCCGATATCGAGGCCTACGCACCCTATATCGATGCCGTCTTCGGGCTTCACATGCCGGGCGACACCCGGCGCCTGCCATATTTCATCGTCGACCGCGGCCCGGGCAGCGTGAACACCGTGCTCGATGCCGTGCAGCGCCTGCTTGCGCTGCCGCAGGCGCGCCTGGGCGTCGGCGATGTGCTCGATCTGCTCGATACCGAAGCCGTGCGGCGGCGCTTCGAACTCAATGAACCCGACATTGGCGTGCTGCGCGACTGGATCAGCGGGGCGAACGTGCGCTGGGGTCTCAACAGCGAACACCGCAAGGCGCTGGGTCTTCCCATCGACGACGCGCTCGCACAGCTGCATACCTGGGAGTTCGGGCTGCGTCGCATGTTGCTGGGTTACGCCATGGGCGATGCCGGCGTGTGGGCCGGCATTGCACCTTACGGTGACGTGGCCGGCCTCGAGGCGCGACTTGCGGGCGTGCTGGCCCAGGTCATCGAGCGCATGTCGCATTACGCCAGGGTGCTGAACGAACCGGCCACGCCCGCTCAATGGGTGCAGCGTCTTCGCAGTCTGCTCGACGACTTCATCGATGTGGGGGATGTCGTTGCAGCCTACACGGTCGAACAGCTGGGCCAGGCGCTCGAAGGCTGGCTCGATGAGTGCGAGGCGTCGGGCTTTGACGAGGCGGTTACGCTTGCGGTGGTCTCCGGGCACTGGATGGCGTGCTTTCAGTCGGCCGGACTGGCGCAGCGCTTTGCGAGCGGCGCCATTACGTTCGCCACGCTCATGCCGATGCGGGCCATACCCTTTCGGCACGTATGCCTGCTGGGCATGAACGACGGCGACTATCCGCGCTCGCGCACGCCGGCCCACTTCGACCTGATGCAGTCGGACTATCGTCCGGGTGACCGTTCACGCCGTGACGATGACCGCTACCTGTTTCTCGAGGCCTTGCTCTCGGCCCGTGAACGATTTTACGTATCGTGGGTGGGGCGCAGTATCGTCGACAACACCGAGCGGCCCCCGTCGGTGCTCGTGGCCCAGCTGCGTGATCATCTGGCGGCCGGTTGGCAGCCCGATTCCGGGTGCGACGATCTGCTCGCACAGATCACCACCGTGCATCCCCTGCAGGCATTCAGCAGCGCATATTTTTCCGACGCCACGCCCGATGCCACGCTGTTCACGTATGCACGGGAATGGCGTGCTGCCGACGGCGTGGTTGCGACGCAGCAGGCCGACCCATTTGCCGTGCTTGGCGAGCTCGTGCGCGACGAACCCCTTTCGTTCAATGACCTGGAGGCCTTTCTAAAGCACCCCGTGCGTGAGTTCTTTCGCCAGCGGCTTGAAGTCAGCGTCGAAGACAGCGAGGCTCCCAGCGACGAGGAACTGTTTCTTGCCGATGGCCTGAGCACGTGGGGGGTTTATGATGCACTGATCCGCACGACGCGTGGCGCGCTGGAAGGGCAGGGCGACGTCATGGCATTGTGCGAGGCCGAGTTCGAGCGCATGCATCGCAGTGGCCAACTGGCGTTTGGTACGGCGGGTGAACTCGAAGTGCAGGCCTGTCGCAAGGCGTTTCAGAAGATGGTCACCGACTGGCAGCGCCATGCGCTCGAGTGGCCTGACGCCGACGATATGGGGCTCGAGCTGGAGGTCAACTGCCCCGGCGCACCGCCACTGAGTGGCCGTATCGGCTCGCTGCGCCGCCGCGCCGACGGCGGGCTGTTACGGCTCGTCATGCAGGCGTCGCGTCTGCTCACCAAACAGAATGAATGGAGTGAACGCAATCTGGTGGAACACTGGGTGCGTCACCTGGCCGCAAACAGCCAGGGTCACACCATGTCCACCGTTATCGTGAGCCCGGCGGGTGTGGCGCAGTTTGGTCCGTTGAATGCAGCCGAGGCGCAGCAATGGCTGCATGACCTGATGCGCGCGTGGGTGGAAGGCATGCGCCGGCCGCTGCCGCTCAAGATCGAATTCGCGCGGCCCGTGCTGGTTACGCTGCCGGGCCCGCAGGTACCCGAACCGGATTCCGATGCATGGCGCGAGTGGGCAGCGTCTGACGTGCTCGCCCGTAGCATTGCCGAGTGCTACGACGCGAATTGGAACCAGGCGCAAAGGCGTGAGGCGGTCTATGAACGCCGCGCGTTCCCGACGCTGGAATCGCTGCGTGCCGGTGATGAGCTGCTGCGATGGGTCGTGCAGCTGTATGGCCCGCTGTTTTTCGCCATACGCCGGAAGGAGGACAAATGACGCGCGTCACCACCGTCATGGCATCCGTTGAACCCCTCGACGCGCTGAGGTTTCCCCTTTGGGGCAGCCGGCTGATCGAGGCGAGTGCAGGCACGGGAAAAACCTATACCATCGCGAGCCTGTACGTCAGACTGGTGCTGGGACATGGCGAACTGCCCGATGGGCGCAGCCTGCTGCCACCCGACATTCTGGTGGTGACATTCACCCGTGCAGCCACCAAGGAATTGCGCGACCGCATTCGCCGGCGCCTGACCGAGGCTGCGGCCTGCTTTCTGAATGAAGCGCCGGGCGACGACTTTCTGCAGGGGCTGCGGGCCGAGTATCCGCCGCAACGCTGGCCCGCCTGTGCGCGCGTGCTGCAGGTGGCCGCCGAATGGATGGACGATGCCGCCGTCGACACCATCGATGCATGGTGTTACCGCATGCTGCGCGAGCATGCCTTCGACAGCGCGAGCCTGTTCGATCTGGAAATGGATGTCGACGAGGGCGAGCGTGTGGCGGAAGCCACACGCGATTACTGGCGACTGTTTATTGCGCCGCTCGAGCCGGAGTTGTTCGACCGTGTGCTCAAGCTGATCGGTTCACATAAGCCGGGCAGGTTTCGCTATGCCCCCAACGACTGCGACACCCTGGCCGCCACGCTCATGCGCTGGCTGCCCCATGCGCATGAATATGCTGACGGCGCCGACCCGGTGGCGGCCCTGGAACGCGTGCGCGCACGCATCGAGGCGATCAAGGCACCCTGGGCACGGTGGGCCGCTGAACTGCATCAAATTCTTCAGGACGCTTACGAGGCGGGGCATGTCGATCGCAAGAAACTGTCCAAGTCGACCTGGCCCAAATGGTTGCCCGCTCTCGACGAGTGGGCGCGCGGGCCTTCCATCGAAGCGCCGTTTTCGGCCACCAACAAGGCCTGGGAACGGTTGACACCCGAGGGTCTTGCAGATGCCTGGAAAGAGGGAACACCGCCAGAGCATCCGGCATTGCACGCCATGTTGCGGTTGCGTGATGAGTTGCGTGAAGCGAATGAACATTTCAGCTGTGTGCTGCAGCACGCCGCCCGCTGGGTGGCCGATCGCATGGCGCAGCTGCGCCGTCAAAGGGCAATGGTGAGTTTCAGTGGGCTCACCCAACACCTCGATGCCGCCCTGAGCGGGCCCAATGGTGCGCGATTGGCTGCCGCGCTGCGCAAGCAGTTTCCCGTTGCCCTGATCGATGAGTTTCAAGACACCAATCCTCACCAGTACCGGATCTTCGAACGTATTTACGACATCGCGGCCAACAGCCGCAGCTCGCTGCTTGCGCTCATCGGCGACCCCAAACAGGCCATCTACCGCTTTCGCGGGGCCGATATTCATGCCTATCTGACCGCGCGCGGCCACTGCGAAGGTCGGCTGTATACGCTTGGCAGCAACTATCGTTCTAGCGCGGCGATGGTCGCGGCGGTCAACCACCTTTTCCTTGAAGGCGAAACGCGCCGCGAGCAAGGGGCCTTCCTGTTCCGTCGGCCGGAGGCTCATGTGAGTGACAATCCCGTGCCGTTTCATCCCGTCAGGGCCGCGGCCGATCCCGGCGTCTGGGAAGTTGACGACGCACCGGCCACGGCAATGACGATCTGGTGTCCCGTGGTGGGCCGCACGGATGTCGACCTCGACGAAGCGCCGCAGCAGAGCACGGCCGACGGACCCGATAATTACGACGACATGGTAGCCGAGGCCTGCGCGTCAGAAATTCTTCGTCTTTTGCAGCTGGGCGCCCAAGGCAAGGCTGGGTTCAGAAAGGGCGACGTGTTTGCGCCGCTCACCTCGGGCGATATCGCGGTACTCGTCAACTCCAGATTCGAGGCCGGCCGCCTTCGACGCGAACTGGGGCGCCGCGGCATTCGCAGCGTGTATCTGTCAGACGAATCATCGGTGTATCAGAGTAACGCGGCAGTCGACGTGCTGGCCTGGCTGCGGGCCTGCGCCGAACCCGAACGGGCCGACTTCGTGCGGGCGGCGCTTGCCACGGCGGGTATCGGCCTTCATTGGCACCAGCTCGACGCCCTGGTTCATGACGAAGGGCTCTGGGAGACGACGGTGGATCGCTTCGCCGGCTACAAGGACGACTGGCGGCGCCGGGGCGTCTTGCCCATGTTGCGTCAGCTGATGCACGATTTCGACGTGCCGGCCCGCCTGCTTGCGGCTCAGCAGGCGTTTGATCTCGAAGGCGAGCGCGACCTCACCGATTTCCTGCATCTGGCCGAACTGTTGCAGGCGGCTTCGACCACACTCGACGGCGAGCACGCCCTGATCCGTTTCCTCGAGGAGCACATCGAGCGTGGTGGTGACCCTGATGCCGAGGGCGACATGTCGCGCATGCGGCTGGAAGACGATGCCGGGCTGGTACAGATCGTAACCGTACACAAGTCGAAGGGGCTGGAGTACCCGCTCGTGTTCTACCCCTATGCCTACCAGGGGTGGGCGCGCAAGTCGCTCGAGCTGCCCATGCAGTACCGTACCCAGGCCGCAGGTGAAGTCCAGGTCGTGGCAAGCGTTGCCGGGTTGGACGCAAACCGACAGGCTGAACTGCTCGCCGCGGCAGAGCACGAACGGCTGGCCGAAGATCTTCGCAAACTGTATGTGGCGCTCACGCGGGCACGGCACGCAACATGGGTTGCGCTCGCGCCGCAGAAAGAATTGGGTGCCTCGGCGTTCGGGTATTTGCTGGGAGGCGCGGATGCGTGCGAGCCCCATACGCTGTTGAACAGTCTGGAGACGCTGGTGGGCCGGTGTCCGCACATCGAGATTCTCGACCTTCCCGAGGCGCGTGCAGGCTGGTATGTGTCTCCCGTGGCACGCGGCACGACATGGTACTGGCGCAGCATGGGCAGGGCGGTTCCGCAGCCCTGGAGCGTGAGCAGTTATTCCGCCATGGCCCGCATGGCACTCGATCAACCGGGCTACGCTGCTTCCGTGTCGTCTGCCGCGGCCGCAGCCCTCCCCGACGATGCGCATCGCGAGGTGTTTCTGGAGGCCTATGCCGCGCAGGCCGAGCCGGATGTCGAGCTGGCGGTGCTGGATTCCGGCGCAGACGTCGAAATCGCCGCTCTGCCGGAATACCGCGTTGCCCCGCTCATGCAGTCGGCGGCGCGATTGCACGATTTTCCGCGTGGGGCGGGGCCCGGCAGCTTCATTCACGGCCTGTTGGAGTGGCTGCTGCGGCAGGGGCCGCAGCGTGTGCTGCACGATGCGGCAGCCTGTCGCGCGATGGTCGAGCGCCGGTGTCGCAGTCGCGGCTGGCTGGACCACGCCGCCACCCTCACTGACTGGCTGACCGCCTTCGTTACGCAGTCGTTTCACCTTACGTTGCCCGATGTCGGTACACAGCGCGAGCTGGTGCTGGCCGATCTCGTGGCGCCCCGGCCGGAGATGGAATTCTGGTGCGGGGTACGCGATGCCGACCTGCCCGCACTCGACGCCGTGGCGGTGCAGTACTGCCAGCCCGACAAACCCCGTCCGCGCATCACCCGCGGGCGCTTCAACGGGCTATTGCGCGGCTTCATCGATCTGGCCTTTGAACACGACGGCCGCTACTACGTTGCCGATTACAAGTCGAACTGGCTTGGCGCGCACGACGACGCTTACCATACCGGGGCGCTGGCTCAGGCCGTGCTGGCGCATCGCTACGATCTGCAAGCGCTGATCTATCTGTTTGCGTTGCACCGGCTGCTCAAGGCCCGGCTGGGCGAACGGTACGATTACGACCGCCATGTAGGCGGTGCGCTGGTGTTTTTCATGCGTGGCAATCATGCGGTCAGCCAGGGCCTGCACATCGAACGGCCACCGTTCGAGGCGATTGCGAAGCTCGAGGCGATTTTCAACAACGGTGAAAAGGGAGGCGCGGCATGAACGGGTCGGCGCGTACGTCGCAGGGGCCCGGGGCGGCGGAACAGCTTTCGTTGGACTTGCCGCAAGCCAATGCACCTGTGCGCCCCATATCGCTGCATGATGCGGCTGACGTGCTGCGCCTGCTCGATACGTGGGTGGAGGCCGGCTGGCTGCAGCCACTCGACACCGCGTTCGCCCGATTCCTGCAGCAGATTCGGGCCGATGCTTCGGGGCTGCTGTTGCTGGCGGCGGCACTGGTCAGTCACCAGCTGGGGCGTGGTCATGTCTGCCTCGACCTGGCGGCCACGCTGCACGAGGCACAACGCGTACTGGATCTGCCGCCGGAGGTGAGCGCGGATTCCGAGCCCGTGGATTTGCCTACGCCGGGACACGTACTCGTCAGCGTCTCGCTTGCCGAGTGGCTGGCCGCATTGGATTCCCCGGTCGTTTCCGACGGCTCGCACCCGACTCCTCTCGTGCGCGGCGGGCACCGCCTGTACCTGTACCGATATTGGCGCTACGAACAGGCGGTCGCCGCCGCAATCGCCGAGCGCGTTCACGCACCGCTGACCGACGACGAACTGCCTGTTGAACGGGTGCGTGCGGCGATCGACGCCCTGTTTGGCGCCCCCCCTGCATCCGGCGGTGCCGACTGGCAACGGCTGGCCTGTGCCCTGGCCGCACGCAGCCGCTTTGCGGTCGTGACCGGAGGCCCGGGTACGGGAAAGACGACCACGGTCGTGCGCCTTCTTGCCGTACTGCAGGCGCTGCAGTACGCGCAACGGCCTGCGGGCGGGGGCGGGCGACCCTTGCGCATCAGCCTCGCCGCCCCGACCGGCAAAGCGGCGGCGCGGCTGCGGGAATCGATTGCCGACCGCGTCAATGAACTGCGCTACCACAGTCTTCCGGGCGGCGCCGACCTTGCCCACACCATTCCCACCAATGTGGTCACGCTGCACAGTCTGCTGGGCGGGCGACCTCACATGCAGGCGCGCCGCCACCACGCGGGCAACCCTCTGCCCCTCGACGTGCTGGTGATCGACGAGGCGTCCATGGTGCCCCTGAGCCTCATGGCCGACGTTATCGCGGCGCTGCCGGCTGGTGCGCGGCTCATCCTCATTGGCGACAAAGACCAGCTCGCATCGGTCGAGGCGGGTGCCGTTCTGGGTGAGATCTGCCGTCGCGCCGAGCAGGGCCATTACCGTCCGGACATCGCCGACTGGCTTGCCCGGGCTACTGGCATGCATGTGCCGCCGGCGCTCATCGACCCGCAGGGTAGCGCGCTGGATCAGGCTGTCGTCATGTTGCGTTACAGCCATCGCTTCGGCAGTCACAGCGGTATCGGACGGCTGGCGGCGGCGGTGAACGAAGGCCGCGCCGATGACGCGTTGCGTCAGTTCGAGTGTTCCCCGAACGATCTGGCCCTGCTGCAGATGCGTGGCGACCGAAGAACACCTCTGGCACGCCTGGTGGTCGAAGGTATCGACGCTGCCGCAGAGGGCACAACGGCCGGCACCGAGGCAGCCCATGGAAAGCGCCTGCGCCGCGGCTATGCGCATTACCTTGCCAAGGTGGCCCAGGCACCCGAAACCGATGACCCGGCTGCTTTCGACGAATGGGCCGTGAGCGTACTCGAGGCTCAGCGCGCCTGCCAGGTGCTGTGTGTGCTGCGCAGCGGCCCCTGGGGTGTGAGCGGCCTGAACGATTTCATTGCTCGCGTACTGCATCGCGAAGGGCTCATTTCTGCATACACGGGCTGGTACGCCGGCCGCCCCGTGATGGTCACGCGCAATAACCGTGCGTTGCGCCTGACCAATGGCGATATCGGGGTGGTGCTGCCGTATCCTGGTCAGGGAAGCGCCGAGCGTACCCTGCG
>Ga0079224_100009924_pt1 | contig 13037 bp, 12 predicted proteins | sample Stecom2015_FD_80414 | JGI IMG/M metagenome (GOLD analysis project Ga0079224, IMG submission 80414) | Agricultural soil microbial communities from Utah to study Nitrogen management - Steer compost 2015 | ecosystem: Environmental > Terrestrial > Soil > Agricultural land | place: USA: Utah... | reverse complement strand
GGAATATCCGTTGCCGGTGCCGCATCGGGAACCAAAGAGCCTAGTTTCTCATGGTCTTTGGCTTTGCCGAAATAGTTGGTGTAGACGTTTACAACATTGAAGCTCTGATCGTCGCGCATGCGGTTGTTCCATGTAGTTTGAGCTTCGTCCCACATCGGTCTCTCCACGCCCAGTGCTTTGCAAATTTGCTCTTCGGAACACCCTTCTCCGATTTTAGCAGCGCCCGCTGCATAGTCCGCGATGCTGATTCCATGCACCGGCTGCATTGCTGGGTCGTTGGGATCTTCGGTTGCTGTACTAGCGGTTTTCATGCCTTTAGAAGCTACTCCAGCTTCAAATGCGCCCTGCATGTCACCTTTCAAATACGCTTTCATTTGTTCTTGATGAGCGGCAGTATCGATCGGCTGGCTCTGTGGCTGCTGATCTTTCATGATGTCTTTTGCCATATCTTCTAGATTGCCACTCAGGTTTTTAAAAAGTTTTTTAAACATAGTTATTGGATTTAGTTTTAAATAAAACTGGATATCACCAAGCAATACCCAGTTTATGATAATCGTTTAACATTCTATTATAAAAATTTTGATGCTGTTCATTCAGTCCCGGAAGGATGTTATCCATTTCATGAATCATTGCTTTTAGATAAGCTTCATACGCGGGTGTAGCAGCAGAAGCACCCAATTTAGAGCGCTCTTCACGAAAATGCTCATATTCATTCACACAGCGCGATTCTGCAAGTGGTCTGGCAATATGCTCCAACAGGCGCGCTTTCGTCCCCGGGTCAAACGTGTTCTGTGTCTGACAGTACTCACAAGTGATGTAGCTTGCATGAAAATAAAACTGTTTGATAGCCAACCTAGCTCCACATTGTTTACAAGTGAACTGATCTTTTGCTAAATTATATGACGCCATAATCTCTTGGTATTCCTCTTCCAGATTGCGTTCGACAATCCCATCAAAAGCTTGATTCATCATTGTCAAGACTTTTGCGTGCCAATTACTAAAAAGTTGACTAATACTGATCATTTCGGTGCCACGTGCTTTGGGCATGATCTGAGTCTGATAGATCGTAGATCCTTTTTGGATAATGGCCGTAAACTGGGCAATAATAGCACCTTTGAACTGTAGAAAGCTTCGCTTAAAGGGATCTTGATCCGCATCGGCGACTAACTGTCCGGATGCTTTCGCTTCTTCCATAATTTCTTGAGCACGCGCTTCCATTTTGTCGAAAAACGTGTGAGCTCGTTCTGTTAAACTATTATTCTGCATAGAATATTGATTGTACTTTATTAACCATTGTGATGAAACCTATCGAGAATTATCTTCTTTCTTTATGTTTATGCCGTCCGTTAATTCCGCGTGCGTAAACTCATGTCCGCAATAAGCGCAACGGCTCAACCCGTCGCTTTTTGCTCTTCCTGCGCCGCATTGCGGACAAGAAACGACTAAATTGCTGGCTTCTTTTATCTTAAATTCTTCCCGCTTTTGTTCTAAAGCGAGTTGTTTGATCCTTTCGACCAGAGAAATAGGTTTCTTGTTCATTATATTTTGTTATATCCGTGAAATGAGGTTAGATTTTAAAGATTTGTACTCGTCCTCATCAATAAGTCCTTTTTCAAATAAGTCTTTGACTTGCTTTAGCTTCTCAGCAATGTCCTCAGTCCCATCGGTTTTGGTAACATTTTCTGGTTTGTCAGTCTTTTCAGATTTGGGATTTACTTCGGGTGTGGGATTTGCAGCTTTTGCTGGAGCCTGCTGTGCTTTGTCCATTCCATTAACCAACATACCCATGGCCAGTCCTTGCTGAGCTCCCTGTTGAGCAGGGTTGCCTTCTTGGCTAATCGCGACGGCTGTATTGAATTGCTGAAACTTATCCATTTGGTCACCAACCATGTTCATGCCCGTAACCTTGTCATAGTACTGGGTCACTTCCTCTGGCAGATTAATGGAACTTACTGTAAATTGGGTAATTTCAATACCAAAATCATCGAAATATGGTTTTATCAAAGGCTGGATACGTGCATTCAGTTCACTGAGATCCCTGGCAGTATCCAATAGTGGTATACCTGCTTGTGCCATCGCCTCTCCAAATCGCGGTGCTATGAAATCACGCAATTGTCTTTCGAATTCGAAAATAGTTAGTTGAGGATGAGTTCCGGCATATTCCTTGAAAAAACGACCAACGTCTACAATCCGGATGTTATAACTGCCGAAAGCCCGGAGGCGAACCTGACCAAATTGAGCGTCGCGCAAAATTATAGGTGATGCTGTACCCCATTTCAAGTTTACAAACTGTTTAACGGAGAAAAAATATACATCGGCCTTAAACGGACTTTCAAAACCATATTTCCATCCGCGTAAGCGTGATAAAATCGGGATGTTCTGCGTCGTCAGACTGAAGGTCCCGCTATCAAAAATATCGGCAATCTTACCTTCATTCATAAACATGGCTTTCTGGCTATCGCGCACGATAAGCTTGGCGCCATTTTTTATCTCACGGTCACCGTCCGCAATTTTCCACATCATGACGTTGGGGTCATGTTCGATCCATTCGATAATTTCTAAGAATGGTAATTTTGATGTCGCTAATCCCATAACGTTCGTTTTTTCATATTACAATTGTCAATATCGACTCTTGTAAAACTACATCAGTATTGAAAAAATGGTATAGAAATCGTGACTACAAAGTGACTATAAAATTTACAAATATCTATGTATCAGATACTTAATTTTATATTAGATCCTGCAGATAACGATCAAGCTCCACTTCTTTATCAAGTTTTAGCTTTTGTTTGATCCGATATTTACTTACTCGGACGCTTTTGGGTTCAATGTGAAACGCAGCTGCTATTTCTTTCGTGGATAAACCTAGGTGGATGTAGGCACAATGCTTTAATTCAAGAGAACTTAAACGATCTTCTGACTGATCTTTCAGTTTTTGAAAAAAATCAGGATGGATATTCTTGAATTGCTTCGCTGACTGTTCAACAATCTCTTCAAGTCGCATCTCCTCTTTGATCATCCGGTCTATAAAACCGGCATTATCACTAGTCTCTAGATTCTTTAGCTTTTCTTTCAGTTGTAGCAACAGGCGGTTTTTTCTTTCAATTTGCAAAGCATCGGCCATAGCCTCTTTTTGCATCTGATCCATTTGCACACTCAACAGTTTTTGCTCGGTTAATAATCGCGCCTGCTCCTCTTTTTCTACTTTGAGACGTAGTTGGGATTGGCGCTCCATGTCCTCTTTTTGCTGTTGCAAACGCAAGTTTCGTTCAAGTTGTAAGCGATGTTTGTTCCGGAAGAATATGCGAAGCAGAAATAAACTGACGATGAGCAATATACAGAGCCCCGCTAACATAAAAAGCTGCGTGCGCCGGCTCTGAGCTTTTTGTTTAGACTCGCGGATATCAGATAGCAGACGCTTATTTTCATATTGTGCTTCGAGCCGACGGGTTTGCATCATTTCAGTTTCATCGAAGATCTTTTGGTTGAATTCTTCTTTTTTCTTTTGATAAAACAGAGCTTTTTCAAAGTCGCCTTGTTTGGAATGCAGGTTACTTAAACCTTGCGCCACATTATATAAGGTATAATATGAGGGGTCCTGAACTTCAAGTAAATGAATATATGAATTCATTAAGTAGCTTTCTGCGACTTCCGCATTTCCCTGCATTAAGGCTACTTCAGCTAAAAGACCATCAACGTTACCCATGATGTCGTAATTCTTGTCAAAAGGCTCGTAGACAGAACGGGCAATATTCGCGTAGTGAATAATACTATCCTGGACATGGTCAGAACGGTTGTATTGAAAAAAATAATTTGCCATGTTTATATTCGCAATGGCAAAAGTCCGCAAAGCAACTTTTTCTGGATTATCCTGATACACCTGCATCGACTTCTTCAGATAGTACTGCATACTATCTAGGTATATACTTTCTTCTGTGTTTTGATAATGCAGTTCCATGACAACCGAGTTTGCGCTAAAAGCATTGGCTAGCATTTCATAGTCTCCGGCAGCCTTGGCCTGTTTTATGGTTAAAGCAGCATATTTGCTTGTTCGCTCCAGATCATCCCATCTGGAATACACACCATATAGAATGTAATAAGCTCTGGCCTCGAGTACAAGCTCCTCATGCTTCTCTAAAATATTCAATGCTTTCTGTGCATTATCTACGGCCAGATCACCGATATCAAAATAATTAAAATAAACAGCCTGACTCACATAAGCAAAGGCTTGAGCAAGTGGTTCGGCGGTACTATTAGCTATCGCTAAATTTTGATCAGCATAATATTGTGCACTATCATATTCTCCTTGAACCAAATAGTGCTTAGAGAGTTCCATATACAACTCCGCAAATAGAACCGGATCTTTCTCGACCCCCTCCATATGCCGGGCTTGGGATAGCAACTTAATATTTAATTCGTAGTCAGATACTAAACGCGCACGGTATGCTTCTTCAAGTAATGATTTGACTGCTTGTGTTTGAGCAGAAATACATAACGCGACCAAGCTAAACAGCAGACTAAAGAAAATTCTTTTTTTATCCATTTATTTGCCTGAAATACGTTGCTTTGGTATCTGCAGCTAAATATATTAAATATTTGCTATTTCAGGGCGAAAAGGTTTATTCGATTACGATGCCATCGGCAAGCATAACTTTATCCGGGTTGTCAGGCAAGTAAAGGATGGTACGATTGGGGTGACCTACATTATGTAGATCCATTAAGCTGACGATTTTCTTGAAGCTTGTTCCATGCACCTGACCCCTATCATCTGTAAACTCGATTTCAAATTTTATTTGGGGTTGTTCATTGATGTAGGTTCCTGTTTGTTGAGCATCGATCACAGTTGCATTGGCAGCTTTTCCCTTAAAAACCAACTCTTTTTCGTCGATAGAACCTGGGCCAAAGCGCCCCATTAAACGACCTATAAAAAGATCGAGCATAAGCCAGCCAAAGAACAGTCCCCATAAAGGAATGGTTACCCAGGGATGCCAGAAATGAAGAAAGCGCCAGCCATTCCCGTTATTCTGAAGCCAATAAGAGTATAATAGATAGCCAACACAGAAAAATATAAGTGTCACAAAACCAAACATGTAAGTGCGATACTGAGGGGTATTTTTATCAGCCTGAGCATTTTCTGGCAATATCGCAGGTCTGCGCAGCTGCGGATCTAGTCGCATAGCGATAAATTTACCTACTTCATAACGTTTTTGTTCAGGACTGGCATCATTAATCTCATATGAGATGCGAACTGGGGTACCAGCGAGGTTAGTTAAACCTAGCTCCAATTCAAGTGCACAGTACCCGGCAAGTTCCTTTTTTACCCGTTTCTTTTCAACACGAGCTCTAACCAGCAAGCCTTCTCTTAAAATCACGTTGACATTTTTGAACTCTTGTTGCATGGGTAATATAAAGCGCTTATAATACCATAAGATGAAGAAAAGCCAGGCTACAGATCCGATGGTCAGGTAAGTAATGGCCATCCAAGGTGAACTTTGACGAAAAGTACTATCTATTCCATCCCCCATCAGCATGGGCATATATTCAAAAATCATGGGGAAAATAAAGATAAAGAATATCATATATCCCGTCCAAAATCGATTTAACATAGGCTCTTTCTTTAATTCCGGTTAAAAGAAACTTTTTTACCGTTGATATCAGCGCGGATACTATAGCTTTCCCTTATTCCTGATACCGACGCGTACCACTCCTTTTTATTAAAGACTGGTGAGTGTACAAAATAAATATGACTTACTTCTTCAGCTCCTTCGATATCGGGAACCTTTACAGCGATCTGGTCAAAGATTGAAGCTACGCTCGTAAAATCAATAATATTCATGGGTAAAAGTGCCTGATCTAAGTTTTCAGTGGCACGTAAGCGAACAGGTTTTGGTTCATTCCACTGACCGTCTCTGAAACCATATTCGTCGATATGGTCAGGGATATTGGGATCTTGCAGTTGGATATTCACCCGGCCATCGGCATAAAAATGTATGGACGAGAAAAACTTTAAATCTTTACCTTTAAATTGTGGCAGATCTAAAAGTTGACGTTGGGCATCCGCTAGAGCAGCACTGTCTGAAAGAAAGTTTACAGGCTCAACTTCTCTCTCTTCCTGTATAGATTCATCTTCTTCATCTTCACCTCTGTTAACTAAATCCTCGCTAGCAGAGCCATGTTTAGTTGAATGACTCGCACTATCCTTATTCTTTTGTACATGTTCGGATGATTCCTCACCCTTAAAGGTATCCTTAAAACTCTGAGAAATCTGTGTGCATGCGCTTAGCAGGAATGCGGATACTAGACAGATCACTAAATTATTTGTTTTTCTCATGTGTTGTATTTTAATTCTCTGATAAAATTAGTCTCTGTAAAATTAGGGTCTTCGGGATATACTGCCAATAGATAAGTCGTTGCAATACATATATACAGGCTTATCAAAGCGACTACAAATTGGCTACAAGGTTAAAATAGAACAGAAAACATATTATTTTCATGGGTTTTAAATCCAAATTTGTAAATTAGATTGAAACCGAAATATCAAAATCTATTTTTATGGGAAAGTTTGAAATTAAAACCAGAAAAAACGGCGAGTTCCAATTTAATCTAAAAGCTTCTAACGGTCAGGTGATTCTGACCAGCGAAGGTTACAGCAGCAAGTCAAGTTGTCTCAACGGTATAGAATCAGTCAGAAAGAATTCTCAGGATGAAAACAAATTTGACAAAAAGACCTCGACTAACGGGAAGTATTATTTTAATTTAAAAGCGACCAATGGCCAGGTGATTGGCGGTAGTGAAATGTATCAATCGGCTTCAGGCAGAGCCAACGGAATCGCGTCGGTCAAAAAGAACGCTCCGGATGCTCCCATTTCAGAAGTTGACAAATAACTGTGAATAACAGCCTTATCTTTTAATAACCCATAGTTAGATCAACCAGATCTTCTATGGGCTTTTTATTCAGGAAATCTTCTAAATTTTTAATGAATCGTTCGATTTTACCCTGATTTTCATGAATATTACCTCCTCCGGTGTGTTGCGTAAGAACTACGTTTTCCATTTCCCATAGCGGGTTATCCAGAGCTAAAGGTTCCTGCTCGGTAACATCGAGAATAGCACCCTTTAACTTTTTTGATTGAAGATTTTCTATAAGCTCCTTTTCATCGGTCGTATTGCCCCTACCTACATTGGCATAAACACTGCCTCTTTTCATGGAATCGAAAAAGTCTTTTGATACATACTGGTCTGCGGTACCGGGCAGTGTATTAATTACTAAGTCAATATTCTCCAACTCCTTTAAAACATCCTGGAAATTATGAATATCAGCGATTGGGTTTTTCTGGGCACTGAGTTTCACGCTTGATCCAAAACCTTTTAGCATGTCCTTGATTGATAGCCCAATCGCTCCGCTACCTAATATCAATACTTTTTTATCACCAATACACTCCAACGATGTCCTCATCTGTGCCCCTTTCCACTCTTTCTGTTTTTGGAGCCGTACCAGATCATGTATTCCGCGATAAAAGGCAAGAATACCCGCCATCATGGTTTCTGCACATGCCTGTGCAAAAAAATCACCCATATTTGCGACTGGAATCGTGAGCTTGAGACCTTCATATTGGTTAAATCCTGCCGAGTCGATTTGCCAGAATTTAAGTGATGTCGGTGGGTCATTAAACCACTCACGCGGAGGATTTCCCATAAGAATATCACATTTTTCGAACTCTTGACGAACCTGTTCATCGGAAAGTTCGTTTTTGAATTTTATTTCTGTCGCAAGAGATAGTTCTCTCTTGATTTTATTTCGGTGTTTCTCGTTAAATGAACTGTATATAAGGACTTTCATGATCACTTGCTTTTTGCGCATTTGTAATACCGACGCGATGTTTCTAAAGATAATATAAAGAAAGAACTTTTTTGTATTTTGGGTCTATGATATCTGAACCTACCTACTTGGCGGCTAAAATGGTTTCTTCTGCATTGCAAGAGCATTTTGAACAGCAGCTTGTCCCGACAAAGGGGAAAAGCCAGAAAAACGCGTTAGTACCTGATCAGTTTGTTATTGAAGGAATCATCGATGCCGCGTTTTGGGCCAGCTTACGGCATGAGGAAGGTTATGTACCCAAAATATCCTTGGCTTTTCTGCCCCCAACCGTCGGCGAGAATAACCTTGTGTTTGAAGAAACACAAAGATTGACACCCCATAATCTGGTCAAACTCTCGCCCGCAGTAGTTTTACCAGGAATTCACCTGGGAATTTGGCGAGAGGAAGATAACCTCTATATTTGGGGTACAACCCATCGTGTACCGACTTCATGTTTTGTTTTGGAGGTGATTGAGGCAGGGCTACTGGTTGTTAAGCAAAAGAATAATGATATAGGCGCCAAGTTTATCAATATTGCTATGTTACGAGGCAATCAGATAAAACTTGTGGATGAAAAGCAATGGGGACTTTTTGACGACAGACCAGATATATTGACTGCGCTATTAGGCTTCCCGGTATCGCCAGAACAGGGTGAAGATGCTAACATTTTGGTGGAGCTAGCTCTGGCTATGCGACGGCATGGTCGCGGAGCTTTGATGTTGGTCGTGCCTAACCATAATGACCAATGGCTGAAATCAATTGTACAGCCCATTCGGTACCGGTTCAACCCACCCTATTCTATCGTGCCCAAAGATCTGGGAAAAGATAATGAAAAGCAGTACACAAATGGTTATCAAGGTCAGCTACGCCGCTCGATTAACTCTATTGCGGGCTTTACAGCGGTAGATGGTGCAACTGTGGTAACAAGGGATCATTGGCTGCTTGCTTTTGGAACCAAAGTGACCAGAGTCGATGGCAGGAAGCCTGTAAAACAAATTTTATATTCAGAACCGACGGCAGGCAGGAAAAGAGAGTTACGCAGTATAGCAGAGATTGGTGGTACACGACATCTTGCGGCTGCGCAATTTGCTTATGATCAACACGACTCTTTAGCATTGGTCGCATCACAAGATGGCTTTTTTACTGTTTTTGCATGGTCGGATGAGCTCGAAATCGTCCACGCCCATCGAATCGATATGCTTCTCATGTAAAAAAGTTCCCATCTGCCGAAAGGGACGAAAAGAAAACCCTCCCGGCAAACGAAAACTTTATATCATAGAGTCAGTACGATCTGATTGTATTATTTAAATACAAATCTGAAGCCAAGTCCAAAGCGACCCGGCAAAAAATCGCTACCCCCGTCATAGAACTCCAATCGCGGTCGCCAATCGAACGAAAGTGCTAATGGAGCATTGGCAATTTTATAATCTAAACCGAGTGCTCCGGCGAGCGATATATCAGATTCCGAATTAGCAAAAGCGAATGTTGGACCAGCACCTAAATACCATTGTAAGCCTTCTGCCCCGGCGATCCCCTGATGGTACTGATAAAGCGCCTGAATAGCTGTAACACTATTGGCAAAAAGAACAGCACCCTCGACGGCATTATTCGTTGAAAAGAAGTGCTTAATGTGGGGACCTACGAAGGTAGCGCCATCACCCAGGTCGATCAACAAACCTGCTCCGGTTTTATATTGAGCCTTTGCATTGGATGAAAACATCAAAACTGCTGAGCAGAATAAGACAGCGACCAAATGTGTAATTTTTACTTTTTTCATGGTTTGGATTTTAGTTAATAGTTAATACAACAAATATATGCGTTGTGCAGAATGGATACAATCCTGTCATTTAAGGAAATAGGCATCCCCTTTTTAGGGGATTTTTAGGATTAGACTATTAAATATGCCTAGCTATCAAAAAACGTTTCTAAATTTACTGATATAAATAAACTGAACCTTGACAAAATTTCTCTTCCATATCCTTCTGCTTTTTACCTGCCTGTCCGTATCTGCACAGAATATCGATAGTCTGATGAAAAGGGCAGCGAGTGAGAAATCGAGCGCGGAAAAAGCTCTATTATTATTTGAAATCTCTGATTATTGGTCTTATACGGACAGCAGCAAAGCCTTACAGTTTCTCACCGAGGGTAGAGACCTCATCGAAGGCAATGAATACCTGGAAGCTGTTTCTCTGTTTTACGAAGCTGGAATTTATTTTGATCATGATCTGAATCGTTCGCAGCAGCTATATATGCAGAGTGCCAAACAGTTAGAGAACTTTAAAACACCAAAAGCCTATGAATATAAGGCGAGATTATGGCATAATTACGCTACGTTGGATCAGCTGAGTGGCAATGATCGGTCTTTTTTAGATATAACGCTCAAATATTGCATACCTTACGCTGAGCGGTCGGGCAACAATACGCTCCTGTCGGGCTATCTGTCAGATGTGGGTATGATCTTCTATAACCATAAATCTTACGACAAGTCGATCGATTATTATAATCGGGCCATCGAAGTATTGAGCAAAGAGAAAAATGACGGGGAGAACCTGCCGAGGGCTTATATTAATATGGCTCAGTCACAGATCTATCAAAATGATCTTCATAGTGCGGAGAACTCTCTAGATCGTGCTTACGTTCTGCTTCATGACTTTCCGGAATCTAAGATATTTGCATTTTATTACATGGTCAAGTCAATGTACCATCGTTTGAATAATGAGCCGAACCGCTCGTTAGAAAATATTCAGCTTGGAATTGAGCATGGGAACAGGCTAAACGCGCAGTATGATCTGCTTGGTCTGCAATATGAGAAATATCAGGTATATAAACTCGTAGGAGATTATGAAGCCGCTAAGGCGCAATTAGAAGGAATCTTAGAGAATAAAAAATACGAGGGGCTACGTAAAAACCGGCTAGCTTTTTTAGTCGAACTGGCGGGAATAGAAAAAGCTTTGGGCAATCATCAGCATGCTTATGAGTTGCTTGAAAAGCATCGATTGCTGAGCGATACATTCCATGCTGAAAATGCACGCGCCCAGATTGCTAGCATGGAGGCCAGATTCCGTAGTTCTGAACAAGAAAAGGAAATCCTGACCCTGCAAAACAAACGACGGATTGAGTCTATGTTTTTATGGGGAAGTGTGATCTTCATCGTGTTACTCAGCTGTATTTTCTTTTATGCATTAAAACAGCGTAAGCGTCGTAATCAACAACAGATGATTTCTTTAGAGCAACAAAGGGAAATTGAAGTAGCCAGGGCGCTCATGGAAGGTGAAGAACAAGAACGTTTACGCTTGGCAAGAGACCTTCACGACGGTCTTGGGGGTATGATCACCGGCATCAAAATGAAATTGGACGCCAAAGCGAGGATTACTGAAGATACTGATTTGACAAAAGCTGTAGAACAACTGGATACGACCCTCACCGAGTTGCGCCGGACAGCAAGAAACCTGATCCCGGAAAATTTGTTAAAATATGGGCTGGAAGATGCGCTAAAAGATTTTTGTCAATCATTAAACACAGACGAGATTCAAATTACGTTTTATTGCAACGACCTTTCGCCGATTAGCGATAAAAATACGCAGTTGATCCTATATCACGTAATGCTCGAACTTGTAAACAATGCGATTCGACATGCCTATGCAAGCCATATCCTATTGCAATGTACCCTGGAAGACAATCTGCTACTAATTGATGTGGAAGATAACGGCAAAGGTTTTGATGTTAAGAATACGAAGCGTAATATGGGATTAAACAATATCGAAATGAGGGTAGCCTACTTGGAAGGTAAAATGAATATTGATTCGCAGCAAGGCAAGGGTACCACCATAAGCATAGAATGTCATATATGAAAAACATAAAAATAATCATCTGTGACGATCATCCTCTTATAACGGAAGGGATCCATAGTTTTATTGTTCAAAAAAACGATATGGAAGTGGTTGCTACAGCTAATAGTGGGGCCGAATTGATGAACGTGATACGAGAAGTTAACGCCGACGTTTTATTACTTGATGTCAATCTACCGGACGATAATGGGGTCGACCTTTGTATTCAGATTAAGAAACTGTATCCGGAAATGAAAATTCTGGGCTTAAGCAACTTCAATGAACGAAGTGTGATTGTGAGGATGTTGAATAACGGAGCCTCTGGTTATCTGGTAAAAAGTGAGTCAGTACAAGTAGTTGAACAGGCAATACGCCACATCTATGAAGGAGGTGTCTACTTTGGCAAAGAAGCACAAAAGACCTTAAATTCGCTAACAAAAAAGGAGCTATTAGAAATTCCCCCAATAACAAAACGCGAAAAAGAAGTTCTCCAGTATCTTGATGAAGGCCTAAGCTCACCCATGATTGCTGAAAAAATGTTTATCAGTTCACTTACTGTCGACAGCCACCGAAAGAACTTATTGCGCAAGTTCGATGTCAGCAAAACGATCAGTCTTATTCAAAAAGCAAAAGAATTGGGTATTATTTAGCTATTAATTTATCTCTGCAGCAATTTGATCTGCGGATGTTACACCGGGAGGTAATTTAATCACCTTCAGGTTACGGAAATGTATCTCCGCTCCTTCTGATTCGAGACACAGATACCCTTTTTTTATGGTCGATTTACTAATACCATTGACAAACTTGCCATTGACAGATAATTTAATTGTACCATCAACACAAATCACCTCATAGGTATTCCACTCTCCTTTTCCTTTAGCCCGATTCTCTATTGATTTACTGCGTTCACCCCTTGGGTTATCCGGATCGGTTTTAACACCACCAACCCCAAATAATTCGCCGTGTACGTAAGCTATGGGAGGCTTCACCCCGTCGCGAATATTCTGATTAACCCAATCCAGCTCCAACATTTGCACCTCGACGCCACCTGGTAAACGATTGTCACCAGGTTTGGCATCACTCCATACAAACATCCCAGAGTTCCCTCCAGCTTCCATATGTCGCCACTCCACATGAATAATAAAATTTTCATATTGATCCGTCGAACGCATAACGCCAATGGGAAGTCCTTCACAAATAAGAAGATCATCTTCAATTCGCCAGGTTTCGGGTGTTGTATTAACGTCGATCCATTGTATAGTTTTACCCTTGTTAGTTTTTCCTGCAATTAGATCGTAATAGTCGATTTCAGTTCCAAACTGAATGTCGTTATCTTGTGCCCACGCTTTATG
>Ga0079224_100009921_pt1 | contig 13039 bp, 11 predicted proteins | sample Stecom2015_FD_80414 | JGI IMG/M metagenome (GOLD analysis project Ga0079224, IMG submission 80414) | Agricultural soil microbial communities from Utah to study Nitrogen management - Steer compost 2015 | ecosystem: Environmental > Terrestrial > Soil > Agricultural land | place: USA: Utah... | reverse complement strand
TAGTGAAGCCGTTCCAGAATGCCTAGCGCTTTCTAAAAAGAGAATTCATCGTGGACAATGAAATCGACAGAAAACCGAATGTTCTTTGCTTCTCGGGACTTGATCCATCCGGCGGAGCTGGCATTCAGGCTGATATCGAGGCGTTGTTCAGCTGCGGATGTCATTGTCTTCCGCTGGTCACCACCCTCACGGTGCAGGATACCCGCAATGCCATCTCCGCTCATCCCGTGGAGCCCACGCTGCTCATAGCACAGGCTCGCGCGATACTGGAAGATGTGCCCGTACAGGCTTTCAAGATCGGCTTGCTGAGCAGCATCCGAACGGTTGAAGTCATACACACTCTGCTGGTGGATTACCCGGACATTCCAGTGGTTCTGGATCCAGTGATTCGTGCCGGCGGAGGGTACACCTTCGGCGGCGAAGACCTCGTTGATGCCTTTCACTCTCTCTTGCTCCCCCTCACTACGGTGGTAACGCCGAACAGCGAGGAGCTGCGTCATCTTTCCCCCAATGCCGACTGCCCCGATGCCTGCGCACACGAGCTGCTGGACCGCGGATGCGACTATGTCCTGTTGACCGGCACTCACGCCAATACAACCGACGTGGTGAACCGGCTCTACTCCGCCCACGGGCTGGTACGCGCTTATCAATGGCCACGACTGAACAATGAATATCATGGGTCTGGCTGCACCATGGCCGCCTGCATGGCTGGATATCTGGCACACGGTCTGGAAGTGAGCGAAGCCGCGCAGCAGGCGCAGCAATTTACCTGGAACTCACTCAACAACGGTATCCGCACCGGCATGGGGCAATTGCTTCCCAACCGAAGCCACTGGACCAAGTGAACCGTGTCGATGCCCCTCCCGCAAGGCGTCTACGCCATTACAGACGAAGCCCTGCTACCCCCCGATATTTTCATGGATCGCATACAGGCTGCACTGGAGGGCGGAGTCTCTGTCCTGCAATACCGCAACAAAAAAGGTGATGCCAGCCTGCGCCGCCAGCAATGCCGACAACTGCGGACTCTGTGCGACCGGTATGACACCCGGCTACTCATTAACGACGACGTCGAACTGTGTCTGTACGCTGGAGCGGACGGTGTCCATCTGGGTCAGGGCGATATCCGGCTGACCGAGGCCAGAGCCAAACTGGGCACCGACGCCATCATCGGAGTGACCTGCCATGCCGATGTCGAACTGGCCCGGCAGGCGCAAGAGGGAGGCGCATCCTATGTTGCCTTCGGGCGATTCTTTCCCTCGTTGACGAAGCCTATGGCCCCACCCGCAAGCCCGGCCGTATTGCGCGACGCCCGCAAGGACCTCACAGTGCCACTGGTTGCAATTGGTGGCATCAACGCTGAAAATGGCGCCGCGCTGATCGAGGCTGGCGCCGACCTGCTTGCCGTCATTCACTATCTGTTTGCATTCTCGGATGTCACGCATCGCGTAAGGCAACTCAACAGCCTGTTTCTCCGTTAGTTAACCTGCCAGAACCAAGAGGGCCCCATGTCATCTCCCACTCGCCATACAGAACGCTCCAGTGAACTCTTCGACAGCGCCCGCCAGGTGATCCCCGGGGGTGTCAATTCTCCGGTTCGTGCCTTCCGTGGCGTCGGTGGCAACCCGCTGTTCTTTCAGAGTGGCGAAGGTGCCTGGCTGACCGATGCGGATGGAAACCGCTATCTGGACTATGTGGGCGCATGGGGACCTTTGATTCTCGGGCATCGCCATGCTTCCGTCATCGAGGCGCTGCAGCAGCAGCTGGAGCAGGGCCTTGGCTATGGCGCTTCTACAGAAGCTGAAGTCACTATGGCACAGACCATCTGCAGGCTTATGCCTTCCATCGAGCAGGTTCGCCTAGTGACCTCGGGCACAGAAGCCACGATGAGCGCCATTCGCTTGGCGAGGGGATTCACACGACGCGATCGGATCGTAAAGTTCGAAGGTTGCTATCACGGACATGTTGACGGCCTGCTGGTAAAGGCGGGCTCGGGCGCACTCACACTGGGAGAGCCGGACTCACTCGGCGTACCCAAGGCCTACACCGACCTGACTCACGTCCTCCCCTACAATGATATCAGTGCTGTCGAGGCACTTTTCTCACGGCACGGCAATGAGATTGCCTGCATCATCGTAGAGCCTGTGGCCGGCAACATGAATTGCGTCCCCCCCATTCCCGGTTTCCTGCAGGCGCTGCGCGAGGTATGCGACCGGCATGGCAGCGTGTTGATTTTTGATGAAGTCATGACCGGCTTCCGAGTGGCCCTGGGAGGTGCCCAATCGCACTATCAGGTAAAACCCGATCTCACTACCCTTGGCAAGGTTATCGGCGGGGGACTACCCGTGGGAGCCTTCGGTGGACGCCGGGAAATCATGGAACATATTGCTCCGTCTGGAGCGGTGTACCAGGCTGGCACGCTCGCTGGCAGTCCATTGGCTGTGGCAGCTGGTCTGGCCATGCTGCGGGAAATTCAGAAGCCAGGCTTCCATGACCAGCTAAACCAAAGGGCAAGCGCTCTGGTGGCAGGTCTTAAAGAACGGGCGCAAGCCGCGGGCATTCCGTTCAGCACCAATCAGGTTGGGGGTATGTTTGGCTGCTTCTTTAACGAGGAGCCCGTCGTATCCACGTTCGCGCAGGTGATGAGCAGTGACGTTGAGCGCTTCCGTCGCTATTTCCATGCCATGCTGGATAATGGGGTATATCTGGCCCCATCCGCCTTCGAGGCTGGCTTCGTGTCGGCAGCACATGGCGATCGGGAAATCGATCTCACCCTCGATGCCGCGGAGCGTGCCTTCGCGATGCTCGTTTGAATGCGGATGTAATCAGTATGAAAAAGTTCGATGTATATGGAATCGGCAACGCCCTCGTAGATACCGAGTTCGAGGTCGACGATGAGTTCTTCCGCGATGGCGGCATAGAGAAAGGGTTCATGACCCTGATTGATGAGGGCAAGCAACAGTCCCTATCTTCCCTGTTGATCGATCGCTACGGAATGCGCAAACGCGCCGGAGGCGGGTCTGCGGCCAATACCATTTATGCCATCAGCAAGTTCGGAGGCAAGACATTCTTCTCCTGCAAGGTCGCGAACGACGAATGCGGCCACTACTATATGAATGAGCTGGGGAACCATAACGTCAACACCAACCTGAGCGACTTGGTGGAAGAAGGCATGACAGGACGCTGCCTGGTGATGGTCACTCCCGATGCAGAAAGAACCATGCTGACCTCCCTGGGCATTTCGCAGCTGGTATCCACCGCTGAACTCGATTTCGAAGCCTTGGCTGCATCCAAATATGCATATGTGGAAGGCTATCTGGTGACCTCGCCCAGCGCCAAGGCTGCCGTACTGGAGATGAAACGCTTCGCCAGGGAGAATGACGTCAAGTTCGCCATGACGTTCTCGGATCCGGCGATGGTGGAATACTTCAAGGATGGAATCAACGAATTCATAGGGGACGGTGTAGACCTGCTGTTCTGCAATGAACAGGAGGCCATGATATGGTCAGGCGCAGAATCCCTGGATCAAGCCTGTGATCAGCTGCGGACGAAAGCCCGACAGTTTGCGGTGACACGTGGCGCCAAAGGAGCGCTGTTGTTCGACGGAGTACGTTATATCGATATTGCAGCAAACCCTGCCATTGCCGTCGACAGCAATGGCGCCGGGGACATGTTCTCCGGGGCCTTCCTCTACGGCATCACCAGGGGATATGACTTCGAGACCGCGGGCAGAATAGCCAGTCTGGCATCTTCGGTCGTGGTCAGCCGCTTTGGACCACGCCTGGAAGGAGATCAACACCGGGAAGTACTGATGCAGTTGGGTTTACCCGCCGAATAATGGCCGCGGCCGGACAAGCCGGCCATCCACCTCAAGCACGAAGCTCGTCAACGAACTTCTTCACCCCGTCGAACCAGGATGTTTTGCGTGGCGACTGCTTACCATTGCTTTCGCCGATGTCGTGGAATTCGTTCAATAATTCCTTCTGCCGCTTGGTCAGGTTGACGGGGGTCTCCACAACCACACGACAGAGCAGGTCGCCAGTCATTCCCCCACGAACCGGGGTGACCCCCTTATTGCGCAGCCTGAACAACTTGCCGGTTTGCGTTTCTGGCGGGATCTTGAGTTTGACCCGACCATTCAGGGTCGGCACCTCCAGTTCCCCTCCCAGCGCCGCATCAACAAAGCTTATGGGGATCTCGCAGTGCAGATCAACGCCTTCGCGCTCGAATATCCTGTGCTCTCGCACCGACACCTGAACGTAGAGGTCCCCTGGGGGTCCACCATGCGTGCCCGCCTGGCCTTCACCAGTCAGGCGAATGCGGTCGCCGGTATCAACCCCGGGCGGAACCTTGACCGAAAGCGTTTTCTGCTCTTCGACGCTGCCGCGACCATGGCAGGTTCCACATGGATCCTTGATCTGCTTCCCGGAGCCCTGACAGCGAGGACAGGTCTGCTGAACAGAGAAGAACCCCTGCTGCATTCGCACCTGACCTATGCCATTACAGGTTCCACAGTCGACCGGCGCGCTACCCTTACGGGCCCCTGAACCATCGCAGGTCTTGCAAGTGACAGACGTTGGCACCCGTATTTTGACGGTAGTACCGCGTACTGCCTCTTCAAGATCCAGTTCCAGGTTGTACCGCAGGTCCGCACCTTTGCGCACGTGGCTGCGGCCACCGCCGCGGCCACCGCCGAAGATGTCGCCGAAGATGTCGCCGAAAATATCGCCGAAATCACCAGGGCCATGTCCGCCGCCCTGCTGGTTGACCCCCGCATGACCATACTGGTCATAGCGAGCCCGCTTCTGACTGTCCGAGAGCACCTCGAAAGCCTCGTTGGCTTCCTTGAACTTTTCTTCCGACTCCTTGTTCCCGTCATTACGATCGGGATGGTGCTTCATGGCAATGCGACGGTACGCTTTTTTGATGTCAGCTTCAGAGGCATCGCGGGAGATCCCCAGCACTTCGTAATAATCACGTTTCGACATAATCTTCTTCTATAGATAACCGGATTCGGCAGCGGACTATTTATCGTCCTTGACCTCTTCGAATTCTGCGTCCACGGCATCGTCTCCCGCTGTTGAGCCTTGCGCACCAGCATCGTCAGGCTGGGCACCGCCCTGCTGCTGGGCATACATTTTCTGAGCCAGACCGGAGGAAGCGTCCGTCAGAGCCTTCGTTTTGGCTTCGATCTGATCCACTTCCCCGCCCTTCATCGCCTCTTCCAGCTCGCTGATCGCAGACTCAATGCTGGCTTTCTCAGCGGCATCCACCTTGTCTCCTGCCTCTTCCAGCGTTTTGCGGGTGGCATGGATAAGGCCGTCAGCCGTATTGCGAGCCGTGATCAGCTGCTCGAATTTCTTGTCATCCGCCGCGTGAGCTTCAGCGTCCTTGATCATCCTCTCGATTTCTTCATCCGACAGGCCGCTGGAAGCCTTGATGACGATCGACTGCTCCTTGCCAGTTGCCTTGTCCTTTGCGGAGACATTCAGGATCCCGTTGGCATCAAGGTCGAATGCCACTTCGATCTGCGGCATGCCACGTGGAGCCGGCGGAATGTCGGTCAGATCAAAACGGCCCAGCGACTTGTTCTGTGCGGCCTGCTTGCGCTCGCCCTGCACGACATGAATAGTCACGGCAGTCTGGTTGTCGTCGGCGGTCGAGAAAATCTGGGTCTTCTTGGTCGGAATCGTGGTGTTCTTCTCGATCAGAAAGCTCGCCACACCACCCATGGTTTCAATACCCAGAGACAGCGGTGTCACGTCCAGCAGCAATACATCATTTACCTCACCCGAAAGAACGGCGCCCTGAATGGCGGCACCCATCGCTACAGCCTCATCCGGGTTCACATCGCGTCGTGCTTCCTTGCCGAAGAAGTCTGCCACTTTCTTCTGCACCAGCGGCATGCGGGTCTGCCCGCCGACCAGGATCACATCATCGATTTTGGATACATCCAGACCGGCGTCCTGCAAAGCGATTCGGACCGGGCCCAACGTGCGCTCGACCAGATCTTCCACCAGGGATTCGATCTTGGCGCGAGTCAGTTTCTGCACAAGGTGCTTCGGCCCGCTGGCATCCGCGGTGATGTAAGGCAGGTTGATCTCGGTCTGCTGGGCAGAGGACAGCTCGATCTTGGCCTTTTCTGCGGCTTCCTTCAGTCGCTGCAGGGCCAGAGGATCATTGTGAAGATCCATGCCGGTTTCCTTCTTGAACTCGGCGGCCAGATACTCGATCAGACGCAGGTCGAAGTCCTCCCCACCCAGGAAGGTATCGCCATTGGTGGAAAGCACTTCAAAGGTATGCTCGCCGTCGGTTTCCGCAATTTCGATGATGGAGATATCGAAGGTACCGCCACCGAGGTCGAATACCGCAATCGTGGAGTCGCCGGACTTCTTGTCCATCCCATAGGCCAGGGCAGCGGCTGTCGGCTCGTTGATGATGCGCTTGACCTCAAGCCCGGCAATGCGGCCGGCGTCCTTGGTAGCCTGGCGTTGGGAGTCGTTGAAATAGGCAGGCACAGTCACAACCGCTTCGGTAACTGGCTCTCCCAGGAAATCCTCAGCAGTTTTCTTCATCTTCTTCAGCACCTGGGCAGAAATCTGCGGAGGCGACATTTTCTCTCCGTTGACGCTCACCCAGGCATCGCCATTGTCAGCCTTGACGATCTCGTACGGTACCATTTTGATGTCTTTCTGGACGACCTCATCGTTGTACTGGCGTCCAATCAGGCGCTTGATGGCAAACAGCGTATTTTTGGGGTTGGTCACCGACTGGCGTTTGGCAGGCTGCCCCACCAGGGTCTCGCCATCCTTGGAGAACGCAATAATGGAAGGAGTCGTACGATCCCCTTCCGCATTCTCGATCACGCGAGCCTTTCCGCCTTCCAGCACTGCTACGCAGGAGTTGGTGGTCCCCAGGTCTATCCCGATAATTTTACCCATTGTGTTTTCTCCATCTCGCCAATCCGGCTGGCGACGCCTCGAAAGATCAGTTTCTATAAATAGTGTTGTGCTCTGCGCGCATCCGCATGATCAATGCGAATCGGTACGCCACGGGCATGGCCATCTATATTGGCGCAATCATGGCGATTTCAAGTCCGGGGACAACATAAGCCACTCTGTGTCCGCCGCATTGCAATGCCCCGCTAGTCAGCCCTCGATACCATCACCATGGCCGGGCGCAATACCCTGCCATGGAGGGTGTAACCCTTCTGCATTACCGCAATCACCGAATTGGGCTCCGCATCCGGGCTCTCCTGAACAGCCATTGCCTGATGCAACTGAGGATCAAAGGGTTCTCCCAGCGGATCAATCTGCTCTACGCCGAACTTGCGCAGGCAGTCCAGGAAGCTCTTCAGGGTCAACTCCACACCCTCGTGAAGGGCCTTGACTGCTTCGTTATCGGCGTCGATGGGCACCTGGAGAGCCCGCTCAAGATTGTCGATGACGGCGAGCAACTCGGAAGTCAGGCGCTCCTGCCCGAATTTATGGGCTTTCTCGATATCCTGCTCGGTGCGGCGTCGCAGGTTCTGCATATCAGCCTGCACCCGCAATACTTCATCCTTTTGCTGGAGTATCAGCGACTCCGCCCGGGCCAGCTTGCTCAAAGCGTCCCGCAGGGGATCCTCTGTCCCCTCCGGCTCGACTTGCGCCTCCTGCTCGGCCGCGTCCTGCTCCATACCCTGCTCCAACTCCAGATCATCCTCTGGTCCCTGATTCTGCTGCTCTACATTCTCACTCATGTCCTCACCCTGAAGGCCAGCTTAATTGACTTCCAGCCCATATGGGGGCGCTGCCCAACGATTCAACCCACCTTGGGAATAAAACGGTGAAGATATCCTCCAGCGCTGACAATCATCCTCTCCATAGGCTATATTTCACCCTTACCGGAGCGCGAAAAAGTCTTTCGGCCGGCCCGGATCATGTACCCTGGACGCCCTCACCCTGTCATGCTGACACAACTTTCCATTCGCAATTACGCCATCGTCGACCATCTCGAGGTGGACTTCCGCCCCGGCATGACGGCCATCACCGGCGAGACTGGTGCCGGCAAGTCCATTATTCTCGGCGCACTGGGCCTGACACTGGGCGACCGGGCTGACAAAGGGATCATCAGTACCGGTGCATCCCGCGCCGATATTACGGCTCGCTTTGAGACCACAGACCAGCCTCACGCCCGTACCTGGCTTCAGGAGAACGAGCTGCTTGCAGACGAATCGGAGCTGTGTCTGCTCCGCAGGGTTGTCGGCGACGATGGGCGCTCCAGAGCGTGGGTCAATGGCTACCCCGTCACCCTGCAGGTGCTCAAGAATGTCGGCGAAATGCTCATCGATATACACAGCCAGCACGAACATCAATCGCTGCTGAACAAGAGCACCCACCTGAGACTGCTCGACGAGTTCATCGGCGCCCCGGACCTGATCACGGAAGTACGCCGGATAGCCAGGGACTGGCGCCGGAACCACGAGCGCCTGACCGCTCTGAGTCAGCAATCCGAGGAGTCATCCGCGCACAATCAGTTGCTCCAGTATCAGCTGGAGGAGCTCGACGAGTCAGCGCCGGGTGAGGGAGAGCTGGCCGCGCTGGAGGAAGAGCATCGCACGCTCGACAGCGCTGAAAGCACCCTTGCCATTGCCCAGAAGTTACTGCAATTGTGTGGCGAGGGCGAAGACCTGACCCTGCTCTCCGGGCTCAATCACGCAATGGCACTGCTGCAGGAATCCGGGGCCAGAACCTCCTCCCTTCAGAATGTGGCCGAGCTGGTGAACACCGCCACCATCCAGATCGAGGAGGCCGTGACTGAACTGCGTCACTGCATTGATCACTTCGAAGCCGATCCACAGCGGCTTGATGACATCAACCGACGCCTGGCTGAGATTCACCAACTGGCACGCAAGCACAAATGCAGGCCAGAGGATTTGCCCGCGCTGCACCAGGATCTGCGCCAGCAGGTGCAGCAAACCAGCGGTAGCGAGGAAGAGCTCAGGCGTCTGGAAGCACTCGACGCATCACTGCAGAAGGAGTATCAGATCGCCGCCCGGCAACTGGGTGAGAGACGCCGCAAGGCTGCAGCGCAGCTGGGCGAACAGATCAACGAACAGATTGCTCTGCTGGGAATGGGGCACGCGCGGCTGACCGTGGAATTAACTGCCAGCCAGCAGACACAACCCAGTCCGACCGGACAGGAGAGCGTCGAATTCCTGGTCGCTACCAACCCTGGGCAGGCACCGCGACCGCTGATCAAGATTGCTTCCGGAGGGGAGCTGTCCCGCATCAGTCTCGCCATCCAGGTCATCACCGCAAGCACGTCTGCCACACCCACCCTGGTATTCGACGAAGTGGACGTCGGGATAGGAGGCTCCGTCGCGCACGCCGTCGGGCGCTTGTTACGGCAACTGGGGGAGAAAGGGCAGGTACTCTGTGTTACCCACCAGGCGCAGGTTGCCAGCCACGGTCATCATCACCTGTTGGTGAGCAAGCAGGTCGAGGGGGGACGGGGAAGTTCCCGTACGGGAACGCGCCTGAAGGAGTTATCAGCGGAGGAAAAGATACAGGAGATCGCCAGAATGCTCGGCGGCGAAGCAGGCAACAATCACTTCACTCCCGAATCGCTTGCTCATGCCGAGGAAATGCTGGGGGCACGCCCGGCGTGACTGCCGCGGTCTGCCAACCGCCGGACGCGGAAGAGCTTCAGGCATCCTCTTTCTGGCACTTGCCGCAAATGCCGTACAGGTACAGACTGTGGTCGGTAATCTCAAAGCCGAACTTTTCTGCAATCATTTCCTGCTGCTTCTCGATCACTTCATCGTAGAATTCCTCAACCAGCCCGCACTTGTTGCAGACGATGTGATCGTGGTGCTCCATGGTGCTGAGCTCGAACACGGAATGCCCGCCCTCGAAGTGATGCCGCATGACCAGGCCAGCAGATTCAAACTGAGTCAGCACACGGTACACGGTGGCCAGACCGACATCCTCGTCAGCCTCGATGAGGGCCTTGTACACGTCTTCTGCGCTCAGGTGGCGTGTTTCGGAATTCTCCAGCAATTGCAGTATTTTCACTCTGGGCAGAGTGACTTTCAGGCCTGCCTTACGTAATTCCTGATTCTCTGATGACATAGTTCTCTCTCAGCCGGATCAATGGCCAGCATCTTGCGTAGCTTAGCGTGGCTTAAGGAACCGACGGGCGATGCTGCAGTCAAAGCCCTGACTTAGCACTTTGCCCATCGGAACGACTGGGGTATTATGCCCCGGAACCGCACCTTATGAAAGTTGACACCATGACCTACCCTCAGGCTCACATGTCCCGCACACTCACTCGACTGGCCATTTTGCTGTGCATCATGGGTCTTGCCGGCTGCAGCGTCCCGCGATTGCAGTTCCCCGGCGTCTACAAGATCGACATCCAACAGGGCAACATCATTACCCAGGAGATGGTGGATCAGCTGCGACCAGGGATGACCAAGCGGCAGGTTATCTTTGTCATGGGTACGCCTCTGGTGCGAGACCCGTTCAACCAGGATCGCTGGGACTACGTCTACAGCTACCAGCCAGGCGGCGGGGTGCGAGGCCAGGAGCGGATCACCATGTTCTTCGAGGATGACCTGCTGACCAGCTTCAGCGGCGACTTCGTCCCCAGCGCGCAGGCGTCTGCCAACAACCCGTCTTGAGTGGGTTCTTATAGGGCGCCCTACCTCCCATCAGAATGCAAAGCGTAGCCCCAGCTGGACACTGCGCCCCGCTTCGGGTGCCACGTCCTTGAGCACAGAAACGTGATTGCGTACCGACTCATCCAACAGATTGCTGATCTTGCCGAACAGCGTGAACTCGCCGCCGCTGAAGGGTAAATGGTAGTCAACGGATGCATTCAGCAGCAAATGGCTGTCTGTCTCGGTCTCGTTGGCAGCCACCCTATCCTGTTCTGAAACGTGGGTGGCACGCAGCCGGTAGAGCCAGTTGTGGTGAGAATGAGTCAATTCGACACCCAAACGCATCGCCGGGATTCTGGGGACGTCGCGATCCCCTGACGCGTCGTCGAAAGACGCCCGGACATAGTCACCGAAAATGATCAGCGTCGTTGGCTCACCATCCGCAAGTTGCAGCGGAATGGAGAACTCAGCCTCCACGCCGCGGAAAGTGGCATCCCGCTGCGTCATGCGGGCGAGCCGGATGTCGTGAACGAACTCGTCCGTGTCACGCATGTAGAGAAAGTCGTGAACGTGGTTGTAGAAAAGATTCAACTCCCCACTGATACCGTCCGCTACCCCACTGAAATGTCGTCGCACCCCCAGCTCGACATTGGTAGAGCGCTCCTTGCGCCCATGCGGACTGCCTATCTCGATTCTTTGGGTGGCGGCGTGAGGTACCAGGTCGCGCACATCGGTCGGCGCCTCACAAGTCCTGCTGTCGATATTCGAGAAGCGCTCTTCAATACTGGGAGAACGCTGAGAGTGGGACGCAGACACGACGAGATTGAGGTCCTCCCGCGCACGCCAAAGCGTCGAAGCGCTGCCACTCACGTTATCTTCTGAATGCTCGCAATTTCCCCCCGAGAGACGGAGATGATGGTGCTCTGCGCGCAGCCCGACTTCGTGAGTGAAGTCGCCCACCTCAAGACTTTGTACGGAAAACAGCGCGATCGAATCAGTGTCGCTGTCTGCAATGTATGCCTCCTCACCCTCGGCGCTGAAGCCCTTTCTGCCCAATTGCAACCCACTGACTCCGCGCAGGTTTCCACGAGGTGCCTGGGTCAGCGTGAAGCGTCCTTCGATGCCATCGCTGGCGTAGGTTGTACCGACACTGCCGTCAGGTTCGACCTCCTCGTGTTGATAGTCGACCACGCTAACTTTGCCTTGGAGGCTCTCCCAGAAGCCGTCCAGGCGTAACTGGCCTTCGACGTCGCCCCTGTCCTGCTCCATCGCGATGTAGATGCCACCGTTCTCGTGCTCGTGCTCGTGCTCGTTCTCGTGCTCGTGGTCGTGATCGTGATCGTGGTCTGCAGCATGTTGGTGCGCGGAGAGTGGCAGGCCGTAGTTGTTCCGCGACGAGTGCACGGCGGCACCAAGGTATCCGGAAGAGAATACCCAGGAAGCCCCGCCCGTCATGGAATGCGCACGCGAACGGGAATTCGCTATGCGCCCCCGACTCTCGAGCAACGCTGCATGCGCCTCAGCGTCGTCCAGATCAACCGTCTCTGGGTTGATGGCAAAGCCGCTGACTCGGGTGTCGTTCGCATCCCGATAAGTGCCATCCAGGTGCCAGGCCATCCGGTTGCGCCCCCCATCGAGGCGAAACACAGTACTTTGTTGGTCGGAAACCGAATCGTGGCGGGTCTCCAGCAGACCCTCCAGCTGTGTCGGTACTCGCGTGGGGATGCGGTTGTCTATTACATTCACCACCCCGCCGATGGCACCGTTGCCATAAAGCAGCGTTGCCGGTCCGCGCAGCACCTCAACACGCTCGGCAAGTGTGGCATCGACGCTGTTGGCATGGTCGGGACTGAGCGATGCCGCGTCGATATTGCTCACGCCCCCCTGAAGAACCTGGACGCGGTTTCCACTCTGCCCGCGAATCACGGGCAGACCCACCCCGGCGCCGAAGGAGGCGCTGTTGACGCCCACCAGCTCCTTGAGCGTTTCTCCCAGCGTCGCAGCGGCCTTCTCGCGCAATGCTTCACCGCTCAGTACGTTGACCGCTGCAGTGGTATCAACCCGGGTGTTCTGCAGATTGCCGGTCACGATGATCTCATCAACGATGGCGCCTTGGGAATCTGGGTCGTGTATGTGCGCAGCATGCGCACTGGCGAGGCATACGGTGGATACAGCGACGACCAGCGCGCGGGCCGGCATTGGAACAGGACGAGAGTCTGGCATTTGCTACCTCGGAATTTTTCTGAATTATGACCAACACGCCTTGACCGGATAACGCTGGAGCGATACTCCACGGCAAGACACAGACTGGAACTGCCACGGCAGGGCCACCGGGCTCAGGAAAACGTCAGGAGGTTGCAGGGGGAGAACGGGAGCGGGCAGGCAGCACGTGTTCGG
>Ga0079224_100009920_pt1 | contig 13040 bp, 9 predicted proteins | sample Stecom2015_FD_80414 | JGI IMG/M metagenome (GOLD analysis project Ga0079224, IMG submission 80414) | Agricultural soil microbial communities from Utah to study Nitrogen management - Steer compost 2015 | ecosystem: Environmental > Terrestrial > Soil > Agricultural land | place: USA: Utah... | reverse complement strand
TTTAAATTTAGCATTTACTGCTTTAAGGATTTCCTCTGTAATCTCATAGCTGTCTTTAGCATAAAGTACATTGGCAGCATCACCGGTACCATAAATATAGTCGTAACCGTTTTTCTTACCGTAATCTTTGATATACGATCGCATCTCTTCAACAATGCTGTCCCTTTGTGGAGCAAATTCTTCCTGAAGTTGTCTCATCATACCATCCTGCATCATAGAAAGTTTCTGCTCTCTTTCCTGGAACTCCTGAGCTTTAGCCTGAACCCACTGTGCCCCTCTTCTTGGTGCCTCATCCTGAGCTTTTGCATAATCAAGTTTTAACTTTTGGTACTCATCGTTAAGTTCCCTTTTAAGTTCTTCACCCTTAACGTTGCTTCTTGAGTTAAGATCCTTTAAAGCTTCAGAATCGTCCATTAACTTTTGCGTGTCAACATAAGCCGTTTTGAATTCAGTTGCACCACCTTCATTTTTGTTACATGAAAAAAGTGTAACGGCAAGACCAAGTATCAATAAAGATTTTTTCATTTGCGTTTTTCGATTTTTAAAAAAATTTCGGTAAAAGTAATAATTCGCATCAAAGATGCAAAAACAAGTTTTTATTAAAATTTATAGTAAAAAATTAACCATAAATAAATTTTATGAAAACAAAGTTATTCTATAAACATTATAAATCAAAATTAGCTTAAATAAATCGCTTTTAAGCGCATTTTAAAAAACATGAAGGTGTTTCCTTATTACAGCTAACAAACGTTTAACAATAAGGCTTTATTTAATTTTTACTGTGTTTTATGATATAAATAAGCGAAGAGTACTCCATATTTCCGCTTGCTTTCATATTTGAACGCAATCCCGTTAAAAAGCCTTTCACAAAATTCATTTTTCCGGTTTTGTATTTTTCAGAAAGCAGGCTCACATAAAAACTGTCAAATTTCATTGGCAGGATTTTTATTAAATCCATCTCCTGTTTTGAAAAAAGCTTTTTAATGGAGTTTTTAGAAAAATGCCAAAGGTGTCTCGGCACGTCATAAGCTGCCCAAAATTTCCCATAATACTTAGCATCATAACTATTATAATTAGGAACTGCTATGATTATGAGTCCATTTGGCTTTAAAATTCGTTTTAATTCAGATATATGTTGCTGAATATCAGGAATATGTTCTAAAACATGCCACATGGTAACCACATCAAAAGAGTTATTTTCAAGCTGTTTTATATCATTTTCGAATGAAATGCCTTTAGATATAGCAATTTTCTTCGCTTTTTCACTTGGTTCAATGCCAAATGTGTCCCAACCATTATTTTTTGCAGTTACCAGGAAATCTCCGGTTCCGGCACCAATGTCCAGAAGTGTACCTTTTTCAGGATGGTATTTTTTTATGATAGATAATTTATCTCTAAGGGCCTTTTGTTTTACAACATGATATAATTTTTCAAAAAGTGAACGTTTACCATCAGTGTGCGAAATATAATCATCACTTTCGTAATAGCTTCCTAAATTTTCGGGTGCCGGTTGCGGATGGGTTTTTAATAATTCTAAATCAGCATCCAGTAATAGCTGAAACTCTTCTCCCGAAACCGAATGATCCTTTACGGTAATATAAACGTTGTTTTCTGAAAAATTCATTATAAAGTATTGTATTCGTCCTTTAACTCTTCTAGATAATTGATCACTATGTTTTTGAATAATGAAGAATCGGCCAGGCAATCTTCATTATATTCATTTACAACAGAAATTGCCAGAAATTTCACTTTCGATCCTACAACGGCAGAATCAGGTACTACATTTGAGGCAACAAAATCGCTTGTGTCAAAATATTTGTTCAGTTCGTCGTTTTCATAAAAAAACACCTTAAACTTCATTCCTTCTAAAGTAACCCAATATTCAATCTCAGTAAACTTCATTAAGTTGTACTTATTGTATAAAAATTGCGCAAAAGTGATTTGTTTTGGATTATTTTGAAAAATAAAAGCTGTAAGTCCCTCCTCTTTACCGTAAATCTGTTTTCCGTTCTCTACTAAAATATAATCCGACACATCTACAGCCTGTCTTTGAGAAATACATGATTGCATAATCCCAACCAGCAAAAACAGAAAAAACCCTCTTTGAAAAAGGGTTTTTATATTGCGTTCCACGTGAAACATTATTAGTTTATTCATATTATCTTCCCATATGAATTAAAAGCACCGAAACATCACTTGGCGAAACTCCACTAATGCGGGAAGCCTGAGAAATGGTTACGGGTCTAATTTTTTTCATTTTTTCTCTACCTTCGTAAGAAAGTGATTTAATTTTATCATAATCGAAATTTTGAGGGATTTTTACATCCTCTAAACGATTAAGCTTATCAGCATTATTTTTTTCTTTCTCAATATAACCCGAATACTTAACCTGAATTTCTGCCTGCTCAACAACTTCTTTATCTAAATTATATTCGTTGATGTATTCCTTAACTTTTTCGAATTTTAAAATATCATCAAGCTCAATTTGTGGTCTTGAAAACACTTTAAACATTTTATCCGGCTGACTCATTAAAGAAGATCCTTTTTCTTCAAGTATAGGATTAGCTTCTTCAGGTTTAACGCTTGTTTCTTTAAAGAAGTTTACAAAAGCGTGAGATTGCTCTCTTTTACTTTCCATTCTTTTAAGTCGGTCTTCTTTAGCTAAGCCTATTTCATAAGAAAGAGGTGTTAACCTAAAATCGGCATTATCCTGACGAAGTAATGTTCTATACTCAGCACGTGAGGTAAACATCCTATAAGGCTCTTCTGTACCTTTAGTAATTAAGTCATCAATAAGCACCCCTATGTAAGCTTCGTTACGTTTTAATATAAACGGATCTTTGTCGTGTACTTTTAGGTGAGCATTTATACCAGCCATTAATCCTTGTGATGCGGCTTCCTCATATCCGGTAGTACCATTAATTTGTCCGGCAAAATATAAATTTTCCACCAGTTTAGTTTCAAGCGTATGCTTTAACTGCGTAGGCGGAAAATAATCGTATTCAATAGCATAACCCGGACGGAAGAATTTTACATTTTCAAAACCTGCTACCGAACGTAATGCTTTAAACTGAACATCTTCCGGCAGTGAGGTTGAGAATCCGTTAACATAAACCTCTACCGTATTCCATCCTTCAGGCTCAACAAAAAGCTGATGACGGTCTTTATCAGCAAATCGATTAATTTTATCTTCAATAGACGGACAGTATCGCGGACCTAAACTTTTAATCCTACCATTAAACATTGGTGAACGGTCAAAACCCTCACGAAGCACATCATGAACCAAATCCGACGTGTAAGTCATATGACAGGAACGTTGATGAACCAGCGGCTTTGTTATATCCAAATATGAAAACTTATCCGGGTTTTCATCACCCGGTTGTTCAATCATTTTGCTATAGTCAAGAGAACGGCCATCAACACGTGGTGGCGTACCTGTTTTCATACGTCCGGCTTCAAAACCTGCCTTAACTAAATCCTCGGTAATTCCATATGAAGCACCCTCTCCTGCTCTACCTCCTCCAAATTGTTTTTCACCAATATGGATTAGACCATTCAGGAAAGTTCCGTTTGTCAATACTACCGACTTTGATTTGATTTCAATACCAAGAGATGTTTTTATACCGGCTACTTTACCGTTCTCAATAAGCAAACCGGAAACCATTTCCTGATAGAAATCCAAATTAGGAGTTTGTTCCAACATCAATCTCCACTCTTCAGCAAAACGCACACGGTCACTTTGTACCCTTGGACTCCACATAGCAGGTCCTTTTGATTTGTTGAGCATTTTGAACTGGATTGCTGTCTTATCAGACACAATCCCAGAGTACCCTCCCAACGCATCAATTTCACGTACAATTTGACCTTTTGCAATACCCCCCATTGCAGGGTTGCACGACATTTGTGCAATGTTTTGCAAACTCATGGTAACCAAAAGCGTTTTTGAACCCATATTAGCAGCGGCAGCAGCAGCCTCACTTCCGGCATGACCTGCACCCACTACAATTACATCATATACTTCTTGAAACATTTTAATTTCTCCTATCTTGTTCCACGTGGAACGCTAAAAAATTTTTCCTTTTACTCTAACGTTCCACGTGGAACGTTATGTATTTTACTCTATAGTTTTTGTGTTCCACGTGGAACACAAAAATAAAAACACTCAAATTACTGTTCCACGTGAAACATTATCGAATCACTTTACCAGTAACTATAGCACCGTCATTTAAAAAAATGCGGTACAAAATTAGACTATTATTTGATAATGTACAGCTATAAACATCAGAATTAACAATAGCGCTATCAATTAGTCTACCTGAAATATCATAAAATTCTATACTAGAGATACTGTTGTTAACTGAACTAAAATAAGTGGTTTCGTATTCTGAATACACAGAAACTTTATTAGCAATATTAAAGTCATCTATTCCTAAATTATCAAAACCTAACCGAGCAAAGTTGACCGCTTCACTTTCTCCAACCAAATCAAACTTGCCTAAAATTGCAATCTTATTATTGGTCAACGACAACACTTCGCTTATGTAAGAATTATAATCATAGAAAAAAGAAGCAACTCCTTGGAAATAGAAGGAAGAATCAAATGAACCATCTTCATTAATAGCAAAGAAATCATCGTACCCATTTAGAGAATCAAACTGACCACTACAAATAATTTTATTGTCAATTTTATTAATTGAATTAATAAACGGTTGATAATTATCAAATGGCATATTATAAACTGTAAAAGATTCATCAATAGTTCCATCAAGATTCAGCTTATACAACAATCTAACATTAGTGTTATCAAAAAAATGACCCCCAATAAAAATACTGTTTTCAGTAACTAAAATAGACCTTGGTCTTGTTACTACAGTATTAAAAGAGGTAAATGTATCATCAAAACTACCGTCGGAATTAAACCTATAAATACCACCTATTTCTGAACCAACAATTAATTTACCATCAGGCAAAATATCAAAACATCTTATTACCACATTAGAAGCAGGAAGTATAGAATTATCATCAAAATTAAAACTAGTATCCAAGCTACCGTCATAATTAAGACGAATCAAAGTAGAATCAATTAAAAAACCATCCTCAGTAAATGCACCTGCTATATAAATTTTCTCAGATTCACCATCACCTATAACAGAAATCTGATAGATATAACTAGTGTTAACACTGTCATCAAAAATATTATTTGCATTAAATGTTGTATCTAATGTGCCATCAAAATTTATACGTGCGAAATACTTTCTAGGAGTACCGTTGAATTCAGTAAAAGATCCAGCTATTAAAATTTTGCCGTCTTGTAAAACAGATTTATAAACATAACCATTTGCACAGTCACCACAATCAAAACCAGAGTCAACAGAACCATCACTATTTAAAACTAATATATGAGGTACGGGACTATTATCATAATAATCTTGAGTGCCAGAAATAAATAATTTATTATTAACCAGCTGAGGTAATTCAGTAGCAGTAAAAAGTTCACTATTGAATTCAAAACCAGTTCCCTGATCAAAACTATCATCGATAGTTAAACTTTGAGAAAAAACAGACGAACTAAATAATAATAAAGCTGGTAAAATTTTGTACATGTAAGGTGAAATTACAATTTATAATTAATTAAAAAAGATTGATTTTTTCGTTTTCTTTAGACCGCATTAAAGCAGAATCTTCTTCGGTTTTATCTTTATAACCGCAGTAGTGAAGTATACCATGAGCCATAACACGTTTTAATTCTTCAATAAATTCAGTATTAAAATCGGCTGCATTATCTTTTACTCTTTCTACAGAAATAAAAATATCACCGCTTATCAGGTTACCCATAGTGTAATCAAAACTGATAATATCAGTTAAAGTATCGTGATTTAGGAACTCTATATTCTTTTGCAAAAGGTATTCATCATCACAAAAAATATAGTTGATTTCCCCTTCTGTTTTATCTTCAGAATCTATAATTTTAGAAACCCATTCCTCATACAGGGCTTCGTTTTCCAATTCAAAATCGGTATCGTAATTAAAGCTAATCATTGTTCTTAAAATAGGTTTGTACCCTTTGGTTATAATTTGGGCGCAAAGGTAGACTTTGTCTGTTTAAAATCTCTATACTGTTTAAATATTCTTTAAGCTCATCAGGTATGTTGGTCGAATTGTTTTTGTAGTCCTTTGTATTAGTTTGCGACTGACGTTTATTCTCTTCACCCTGCTGTTGTATAGCCTTATCAAGTTTTAAAAGTTCGTACTTAAGATTAAGCATTTTATTAAGGGTTTCATTCTTGAAGCCTTTATTTAAAAGCTGCTTTTCTATATCTTTCATTTGTTGTAAAGCTCGTTGGCCGTTACCACCCATACCTTCTTTTTCTAGAGCCTTTTCTAATGCTTCACGCAGTTGTTGTTGTTCTTTATAAATTTCTAAAAGATCTCCTGCTTCACCTTCACCGCTGGTTCCGCCCTCCCCCGTTTCACCGGGTTTCTTTCCACTTTTACTATCGCCGGGTTTATCCCCTTCGTTCTGCCCTTTTTCCATTCCTTTCTTCATCTGTTCAGAAAGTCCATTCTGTTTCTGGATAATATCCTTAAGTTGCATGCCTCCCTGCCCCTGACCTTTGCCCGGCTTAGACTGACCCATACCAGAACCCTGCATCTGCATTTGCATATTATTTAAAAGATCACTTAAAAAATCGGCCAGTTTATTAGCAGATGTAATAGCATATTGCTGGTTAGAAACACCGCGTGGAATTATATTTTCAGCAAGATCATTTAATGCTTTGTCAACGTAGTAATGAACATTTCCAACCTCTTCGGTAATCTCCTCGGTAATTTTTGGGTTGCGTAAAGACATAGCAAAAAGGCTATCGTCTACATGACGGAACTGTTGCTTTAAGTCCTGTTGTTTGATAAGGTATTTACTAAAGCTTGGTGAACCAGAACTTGTATTTTTAAACTGGTTCATTACATCTTCCTGAGAGAAAGAATAAGCTAAAAGGTTATCCAGAATCTGACGTAACATTTTTACATCCTCCTCTAACATATCCATACTACCACTCATCATGGACTGCATCATTTGCCCGCCCATTTGTTTCATTTTCTCACCTGCCGATTTTTGTTTTGGTGAAGCTCCCTGCTTATTGTCCTGCTGTAACTCATCTGTTGCCTTTTGCATATCTTCCTCTATATTCTCTTCTTCATTTTTATCAGTAGGAATATCCATAGGCTTTTTAAGATCATCGTTTGCCTTTTCAAGCTCACGCATTTCTTGCTGAAGCTTATCAAATTCCTTATTTATTTCTTCCTGTTTCTCGGCAGAATTCTCTTTATCTTCTGATAGCTGCTCTTGTTTTTCACCAAGTTTTTGAAGTTCATCAGCAATTTGTTCGGCTTTCTTTTCTACATAATAACGCTTAGTAAGCTCAACCAACTGTTCTAAACTCTTAGTCTGGCTTTTGGATTTCTGTTTGAATTTTTCCATTTTATCAAACAATTCTTCCTTCTCCATTTTCTCGGTAAGCTTTTCAAGTTCTGATAATAGTTTTTCATTTTTCTCAGCCTCCTTCTCCTGTTTTTCCAAACGCTTCATCAGCTCTTCCTTGTTTTCATCCTTCTTTTCAGGGTTGAATTCCTCAAGGTTATCATTAAGCTTTTTAGAAAATTCCTTCATTTGTTTTTCAAGCATTTTCTGTCTGTTTATAAAATCTTCAACCTTTTTAAGGTCTTTATATTCTAAAGCAGATTTTTCCTTATTCATTTTTTGGAGCTTATCAAGATCACTAAGCTGTTTATCCTGATTTTTAATTGATTTTTCAAGACTGTTTATGTTGCTGTTCTGCTCCTGTAAAGCCTTATTTTGTTTTTCGTCATCGGTTAATTCTCTGTGAGAAAAAACTGAAGACTTGCTGCTTTTATAATTGTGGATGGCATCGTTATCAAATACTTCAAAATAATATTCATAACTAACCCCCTGCTTAACATCAAGCCCTTGAGGGAATGTATAGAAAAATCGGTCAAAGGTTTCCTTCTTAACCGGTAATACCATTTTCTTAGCATTGTCAGGATTACCCTGCGCATAATATACAACCTGCAATTTGGTTAGTCCGTAATCATCCGAAACCTGACCCAGTATGACTTCATTTTTTAAATTCAAACTATCGGGAGCTGTACCTACTTCAATAGTTGGGTACTGATCTTTGATAGTAGTAATTGCATACTGCAACTTTTCATGATGCTGAACCTTATCATTCGAAGTTAGTATCTGATAATCTATGTTACCCAGTATACTTTTGCTTAATGAGAAAACATTGTCAGTATTATTAAAAAGTAAATTCTCATCCTTACCTACCCATTCAATTTTATTTGTTGCCAAAGCATTTACTTTCCAGGTTACTTTAGTCCCTTCCGGTACCACAGCATTTCCTGTTCCACGAATAACTTCCGGTTTTTTATGAAGGTAGGACGGAAAATTAAGCTGCATTTCAAAATTTGAAATCGTTGGTACAGCTACAACAGACAGTTGATATTCCTGAGAGGTAACATTGTTAGCAACTAACTGAAAATCAATATTTTTTAATGGTTTTTCAAAAGTATATTCAAAAACTCCAGCCTCTGTGTTTTCAAGATAATAATTTTCATCACCAATAGTAATCATCGTATTCTCCGGTACTATATTACCTACGGTTTTAACCTTTAAAGTAAAATCTGTTCCCTGTTGAGCTGTAAGTGAATTATTTACAATAACAAATTCAAATGGTGCAGGCGGCGTGTAATGCTTGTCATAATGCACTACCCTATCAAAACTTTGTGTAAATATGGAAGAATTTCCGCTAAGTGTAAATACTAAAATTAATAAAATGGGTATGGCTGCATAAGGCAGGTATTTTAAATTCTTTTTAAAATTAACGGCATTAGCAAAAGGTACAGGCTGTAAATTTTTTGCTTTCTGTTCTATGGAAGCCAATAACAATTCTGATTCATGCGATGATTTTGATAACTGAAGAAAATTAGTAAGTTTATCACTTACCTCAGAAAAATGATTCCCTATAATTGAAGATGCCTCATTGTAATCTATACCCTTTTGTAATTTGAATAATTTGAAAACGGGAAAGAGTATGAAGCGAAATAGCAAAAATATTTCGACAGCTATAAACATCCAGAAAAGCATAGTTCGCCAACTGGTAGACAGCCATAAAAAATATTCCACAAGTAAAGTGAATATAAAATACAGCAATCCCAACCCTATAAAAAAGATACTTCCTTTAATTAACTCATTAGTATAGTACTTCTTAATAAAGCCTTCAAGCTTATTGAAAATAATGTTTTTTGCTTCCAAAATTACAGTCGATTGTTAATAACTGATAAAAATACAATTTCTGCCGGATAATTAAACGTAAAATCCTACTTTCTATGGTTTCAAATTTTTAAGATTAACATTTGATAATTAAGTATTTACATGTAATAATTAAATATGTCGCTTATTTGGGTGTTATTGAAAATATCATAATTGTATCTTTGCAGCTAAAATTTATTAACAATGTCCAAACAAGTTCGTGTACGTTTTGCACCAAGCCCAACTGGGCCATTACACATTGGAGGGGTAAGAACAGCCCTTTTTAATTACTTATTTGCTAAAAAAAATAACGGTGTTTTTTACCTAAGGATAGAAGATACCGATCAAAACCGTTTTGTTCCGGGAGCAGAAGAATATATAGTTGAAGCCCTTAACTGGTTAGGTATACCATTTGACGAAGGTATTGGGAAAGAGGGTAAATATGGTCCGTACCGCCAAAGCGAACGTAAGGAAATGTACAGGCAATATGCCGAACAGCTAATTAATACAGGCTGGGCATACTATGCTTTTGATACAGCAGAAGATCTTGATGCCCTGAGAAAACAGGAAGAAGCAGAAGGAAAAACATTTATATACAATCATACCAACAGAGATAAACTGGATAACTCTTTAAGAATTAGTAAAGAGGAAACAGAAAAAAGAATCGCTGACGGTGAAGAATATGTTATTCGTTTTAAAATACCGGTAGGAGAAACATTATTCCTTAAAGACATTATTCGTGGTGATGTGAAGTTTGAGACCAATCTTTTAGATGATAAGGTATTATTTAAAAGCGATGGTATGCCTACCTATCACCTTGCAAACATAGTAGATGACCACTTAATGGAAACCAGCCATGTTATTCGTGGTGAAGAGTGGTTACCTTCCCTACCCCTACACTCTTTACTTTACAGAGCCTTTGATTGGGAAGCTCCGGAGTTTGCGCACTTACCGTTAATACTTAAACCGGTAGGTAACGGTAAACTATCTAAAAGAGATGGTGATAAAATGGGATTCCCTGTATTCCCTCTTGAATGGATCAATGCAGACGGAAGTAAATCATCTGGTTACAGGGAAGAAGGATTTTTACCGGAAGCTGTTGTTAACTTCTTATCACTGTTAGGATGGAACCCGGGTAACGATCAGGAGTTATTCACATTAGATGAGCTAGTTAAGCTATTTGATTTTAATAGAGTAACCAAATCAGGTGCTAAGTTTGACCCTGAGAAAAACAAATGGTTTAATCACCAGTATTTCATAAGGCAGGACAACAAAACACTGGCTTCTCAATTTAACCATACCTTACTTGAAAAGGGTATTAACAAACCTGCCGAATTTGTAGAACAGGTTGTTGGACTGGTTAAAGAACGTGCTACTTTTTCAAGTGAATTATGGGATTTAAGTGACTTTTTCTTTAAAGCACCAACAGAATATGATGAGAAAGCCAAGAAGAACTGGAAAGAAGATACAGGGGCGCTTTTAAGCGAATTAAGCGAGGTTATTAACAATACTATGGATTTCTCTTCACAAAACTTAGAAACGGTTGTAAAAGCTTGGATAAGCGAAAAAGAAGTAGGAATGGGTAAAGTTATGCAACCACTACGATTAAGCCTTGTAGGCTCATTAAAAGGGCCTCATTTGTTTGATATAATCGCATTAATTGGAAAAGAAGACACTGTAAACAGGATTAAAAAAGCTATTAATAAAATAAAATAAAAATGTCGTCTTTAACAATAACAATTCCTAATGATCAAAATCCAAGCAGTTGGTTTTCTTTTATAAATGATTCTCTAAAGAAAGTAAACTTAAAATTTGATATTTTGATAGTTGATTTTAATTCAGTAACCTTTTTAGATACTGATGATATTGTTATTTTAGCATGTTTAATAGATTCATTTTATAATAGCGGCAAAGAAATAAAGTTTATAAATGGGCAAGATTCTTTATTAGAACATTTAGATGAAATAAAATTTAAAAAATATTGGAATCCCAATTTTAATAGAGATAAATTCACTGTTACAAACAATACAACTACCCTATGTCTATGGCATATTTCTAAAGATATGATAGTTGATTATACTACATATGCTACTAAATACTTTAAAAATATCTTTAAAGATAAAGATCTAATAGGTCTTTCTTTGAGTTTAACTGAAGTGTTTAATAATATATTTGACCACTCTTGCTCAAATATTAATGGTTATGTAATAACAGAATATTTTCCAGATACAAATATATTATCATTTTCAGTATGTGATTTTGGAATTGGAATAGCAGAAACGATGAATAAATACTATTTATCAAAACGAGAACCAAAGGTCACTGATAGTGAAGCAATAAAAAATTCACTTATAACAGGAGTATCATCATATTCAACACCTAGAAATAGAGGTTTTGGTTTAGGAAATGTACTAGATTACACTGAAGAATTGGGTGGTCAATTAACAATTTACTCAAATAATGGTTTACTTCTTAAAGTTTCAAAAGAGGAATATTATTTAGAAAATACAAATTTTAACTTTTTAGGTACATTAATTAAAGCCGAAATCAATACCTTAGAACTTTCAAAAAAGGACGAGGAAGATAACTTAGTATTTGATTTATAAATGTTTAATTTTTTTATTAACAATTTTTTTCACACTTATTAAAAGAGATTTTGTAATTTTGTATTATGAAAACAAAAACAAACATATCATTAAATAGTATTGTTTCAAATACTGAAACAAATATTGAAGGTGTAAGATTGTTTTGTGTTATATCTGAAGCAATTAAAAATAATACGGAATTAATGTTAGAAATTGATTCTGACATGACTTTATCATCTTCATTTTTAAACTCAAGTTTTGGTGAAATTATTGAAAGATTTGATTTAGAAAAACTTAAATCAACAGTAAAGATTAAAACTAGCAGAACACAATTCCAAAGAATTAGTGAATATTTGAATAAATTCAATTCTATATATCAGCATTAAATAATTTATTATAAAATTTGAAAGCCTCTGTAACAAGAGGCTTTTTTATTATACTAATAGTCGTATCTTAACAAAAATAAATCAACTAATCATGGGAAACGTTTTTTTGTATGTATTACTGTTTATAGTATTCATATTATTTCTATCATCATTCTTTACCGTTAAACAGCAAACAGCTGCAATTATAGAGCGATTTGGTAAATTCGGGAGTATACGTCATGCCGGACTTCACTGGAAAGTGCCTCTAATAGACAAGATTTCGGGAAGAATAAACCTTAAAATTCAACAGCTTGACGTAATCATTGAAACCAAAACCAAAGAAAATGTATTCGTAAAAATGAAGGTTTCGGTACAGTTCAAGGTTATTCAGGAAAAAGTATACGAAGCTTTTTATAAGCTGGAATATCCACACGATCAGATTACATCATACGTATTTGACGTAGTTCGTGCAGAGGTACCTAAACTAAAACTTGACGATGTTTTTGAACGTAAAGATGATATTGCAATTGCAGTTAAAAGAGAACTTAACGATGCAATGACCACTTATGGTTATGACATTATCAATACGCTTATTACTGATATTGACCCTGATATCCAGGTTAAAAATGCGATGAACCGTATTAATGCTGCCGACAGGGAAAAATCGGCTGCAGAATATGAAGCGGAAGCACAAAGAATTCGTATTGTAGCTAAAGCTAAAGCTGAGGCAGAAAGTAAAAGATTACAGGGTCAGGGTATTGC
>Ga0079224_100009919_pt1 | contig 13040 bp, 8 predicted proteins | sample Stecom2015_FD_80414 | JGI IMG/M metagenome (GOLD analysis project Ga0079224, IMG submission 80414) | Agricultural soil microbial communities from Utah to study Nitrogen management - Steer compost 2015 | ecosystem: Environmental > Terrestrial > Soil > Agricultural land | place: USA: Utah... | reverse complement strand
CCACCGGACGCTCAACTGGTGATTTCTTCCATCGGTTTTGAGGAGCAGCGGGTTCAGGTAAACAACCGCAAGGAGCTGCGGGTGATCCTCCAGCCGAGCCTCGCTGGCCTGGACGAGGTGGTGGTTGTGGGCTACGGTACGCAAAGAAAAATCGACATCACCGGTGCCGTGGCTTCTTTTCCTACCGAGCGGCTGGAGAATACACCGAACGTAAACGTTACCCAGGCGATTCAGGGAGCCATCCCCGGCGTAATGGTTCAGAATTCGTCGGCCGGTGCCGAGCCGGGGCATTCGCTGATGGTGCGCGGACGGAACTCGATCAAGGCCAGTAATTCACCATTGGTGGTTGTGGACGGAATTGCGGGCAGCCTGAACGATGTGAACCCCAACGACGTGGCGTCCATCGAAGTGCTGAAGGACGCCTCTGCCGCTGCCATTTACGGTTCCCGGGGAAGCAACGGGGTGATCCTGGTCACGACGAAGTCGGGAACGGGCGAAAAAACGAAGCTGAAATACAGCGGCTTTTACGCTACGCAGCGTTTTACGAAAATTCCCGACCTCATGGACGGACAGGAATTTTACGATTTCAAGATGGAGCGGGCGCCGGATGCCATGACGCCGTCGGAATTGCAGGTTTACCAATCCGGCGAGTGGGTGGACTGGCTGGACCTGGCGCTGCGGAACGGCCGCAGCACGCAGCATAACCTGTCGCTATCCGGCGGGTTCCGCAAGACCAAATATTACCTGTCGGGCAGCCTTACAGATGTGACCGGTCTGGCGGTGAACGATGATTATAAACGGATTTCCTCACGCATTAACGTGGATACCGACGTGAAAAACTGGCTCACCGTGGGCACCCGCACGCAGATCGCTTATTCGGATGCCAGCGGAATTGCGCCGTCGTGGAGTGGAAGCAATGGCATTTTCTGGTTTAACCCGCTTACCCGTGCGTACGATGAAAGCGGAAATTTGACTATTTACCCGTGGCCGGATGACACCTTCTTCCGCAATCCGCTGCAAGGGCTGCTGGCTAAAGATGTGGACGAAAACTATCAGGTCGTTTCGAACAATTATGCCGCGGTCGACTTCCCTTTCGTGAAGGGCTTGCAATACCGCATCAATACGGGTATCCGGTTGGGCTTTGGAAACAGCGCCACCTATTACGGAACCGATACCCAGACCGGCTACGCGAACCGGGGGGATGCCTCCACGGGTAGAGGCCTGTCACGCAACATGGTAGTGGAAAATATCGTAAATTATAACCGTGATTTTGGAAAGCACAGCGTGTTCGTTACGGGTGTCTATAGCTTTGAGAACGCACGGAGCGGGACCAACAGTCTGAGCGCGCAGGGATTTCCCAACGACTTTCTGACGTGGTACGGTGCCTCGCAGGCGGAATTGGTCGTTCCCGGTTTTTCCAACACAGAAACGACCCTGCTCTCCACCATGGGGCGCATCAATTACAGTTACGATAGCCGTTATTTACTGACGTTAACCGGCCGCAGCGACGCATTTTCGGGTTTCGGCGCGCAAACAAAGCGGGGGTTCTTTCCCTCGGTGGCCGTCGGATGGAATATCATCAATGAACCCTTCTTTCAGGGAGGCCATGTGTTCAGTCAGCTGAAACTCAGGGCCTCATTGGGTCTAAATGGAAACCAGGCGGTAGGGGCGTATGAAACGATCTCCCGGCTGTCGGCTGAAAACATGGTTGGGGGAAATGCAACGCTGCCCGGCTATATACCCAGCAAAATGGGACAGGATAACCTCGGCTGGGAATCGACCCGGACATTGAACGTAGGCCTCGACTTCGGCGTGCTGAACAACCGGCTGACGGGTGATATCAACCTGTTTAAGTCGAATACCATCGACCTTCTTCTGGATCGGACCATCTCGCCGGTAAGTGCTTTCACGTCGGTCACGCAGAATATCGGCGAAACGGAAAACCGCGGGCTGGAAATGTCGTTCTCGTCCACCAATTTGGCGGCGGGTAACTTCACATGGAAGACGAACGGCAACATTCTGTTTGTAAAGAACAAGATTGTGTCGCTTTACGGCTATCGCGATGCAAACGGCCGGGAAGTGGACGATGTGGCCAACTCCTGGTTTATCGGGAAGCCGATACGGGTGATCTACAATTTCGTATGGGACGGGGTCTGGCAATTGGATGAAGCCGCCGAAGCGGCTGCCCACAACACGCAGCCGGGATACATCAAGATCAAAGACATCAGCGGACCGGACGGCGTTCCCGACGGCGTGCTGTCGCCCGAATACGACCGGGCGATCATCGGACAGAGCGATCCCAAATACATCTGGGGGATGAATAACGCGTTTACCTACCGCAATTTTAGTTTAAATATCTTCTTGCATGGCATGCACGGCGTTACGAAACGAAACGGACTGATGTCAGACGACGTAGGACGCACTGTCCGCAACACCACCATCAAGAAGAATTGGTGGACGCCCGATAATCCGACCAACGATTGGTACATGAATGCAATAGACGCCAACCGGCAGGAGGGATACAGTGCGTATCCGTATGAGAAAGCCGGATTTGTGCGCGTAAAAGATATCTCACTTGCTTTTGAATTCCCTAAAAAAACGCTGGAAAACATCGGTGTCGATCGGCTGCAGCTGTTTATGACCGGCAGGAACCTGTTTACCATTACCGATTTCGGCGGGATGGACCCCGAACTGAGCAGCCAGGAGGGAGTTCCGATGCAAAAGGAGTACGTATTCGGGATTAATTTTGAATTTTAGATAACCTGTCATGACCATGAAAAAAGTCACCAAAATAACATACAGCATCGTCGTCATCATGCTCGTGTCTGCGTGTTCCAAGAGCTGGTTGGATGAGACGCCTCCGCACCTGATCACAACGGAAACCCTGTATACCAACCTGAACGGCTTTGAAGCCGGGCTCAATGGCCTGTATTCGCTTGTCCGGGCCGAGCGGGAGGGGATCGACGGGGCTGCGGACAACCTGCAGGCCGACATTGCCCTATTGGGTACGGATAACATGGTGCCGAACGCCCGTGGCGGCATCGGGTTCATTGCCCTTACGTGGGACACCCGGAATGTATCGACCGATAGCCGTCTGGAATCCATCTTCCTATGGTTATATAAGGTAGTCAATGCGGCGAATACCATTATCAACCACGCCGAAAACCGGACGGATGTCGATTGGAGCGGCCCGGGCACAGACGAAGAAAATAAAACCCGGGTGCTCGCCGAAGCGAAGGCGATACGGGCCTGGGCGTACCGCCATCTCACGTATTGCTGGGGCGACGTGCCGCTGAGCCTGGAGGAATCGCTGGGCTCCAATATTAAAACAGATTGGACACGTACACCTGTGTCCGACGTGCGCGCCCAGATGAAAGAAGATTGGCTGTTTGCGGAGCAGCACCTGTCGGTGGAACCCTCCGTGCGCGGACGGATTACCCGGGGTGCCGTGCAGCACTACCTGGCGGAACTATACCTAACCGAAGGGAAGCCCGACAGCGCCCTCTTCTGGGCCGACCAATGCCTGAGCACGCCCGCTTACCGGCTGATTACCGACCGTTACGGGGTGAAGGCCAACCAACCCGGGGTCACGTTCATGGACATGTTTTACGATGGCAACTCCAACCGTGAGGAAGGAAATACGGAGGCATTGTGGGTGTGGCAATGGGAATACAACGTCGTAGGGGGGAGCGGAAGTATCATGCGCCGGTATTTCAACGCGACGTATACCCACTCCTTAATTTCCATCGATGGTGTCAATCCGTTACAGTTTACCGTAGACCGGGGCGGGCGGGGACTCGGCCGCAACCAGCCTACCAAATGGGCCATTGAATTGTATGAACCACAGGACGACCGCGGAACGAACTATGCGATCCGCAAGTATTACATTCTGCAGGACGCCGCTGCCAACGCTCCGGCACCGGCAGATAATCTGCCGCCGGGATATCAGTATGGCGATACGTTAAAGTTAAGCTGGGAGCAGGACCTTTCCGGAACATCCAATGCGTCGCGCAACGACTATCCCTTTATCCGGAAATACGATGCGGTGTTGCCGGTCGATCTGGTGGACAGCCGTTCGTATAACGACCAGGTGTACCTGCGGCTTGCCGAGACCTACCTGCTCAAGGCAGAGGCCCAGTTTAAGCTGGGGGATCTGCCGGGTGCCGCAGAAACGATCAATGTGATCAGGCGGCGCGCAAATGCGAGTGAAATAACGGCCGGAGATGTCAGCCTTGATTTTATTCTGGATGAACGTTCGCGCGAACTGATCGGTGAAGAGCACCGCCGTTATACGCTGCTGCGGACAGGCAAATGGCTGGAACGCGTAAAACGGTATAACCACCGCGGAGGGCAGACGGCGGCGGCCCGGGATACCCTGTTCCCCATTCCGCAGTTGGTCATTGATGCCAACCTGACAGAAAAGATGCCACAGAACCCAGGATTTAATTAGTTATGAATATCCGACTTGTTTGGCAAGGGCTATTGGCCCTTGCGTTGTATCTACCGGCCGATGGACAAACGTTTCATCAAACGGATGGTATCGTTTACCCGTTCCGGGCCGCGCCCGTGATCGTGAAATCGGGGGACCCGTTCCATATTCTCTTTGGCAACCGGCAGGCCGGCGCCGTGGATTCCGTTGTGCTGAAAGGCGATTATTGGAGAGTGGCGTTGCAGCTGGATACGGTCGAATCCGGACGTTTTGAGTTTGATTCGTTTACACGGTCGTACACCAACAGCAGGTTGTGGGTTTGCACACCTGCGGATAGTCCTGAAGAACTGTACGACCTGATTGTGTATGCCGGGGGCGAAACGTATGTGTCGCGAAGCAGCGTGAAGGTGGTAAAATCCTTTTCGCCGGCCCATACGTTCATCCACTTTTCCGATCCGCATACCTCCCGCAATTGGGTGGGTACCCCGCAGGATGGGTATGCGAAAGAGCTGGAGTTGCTCGATCGGTTTATTGAGGTGGCCAACATCATCGGGCCCGACTTTGTGATCGTTACGGGCGACCTTATACACGATTACACCCGCCTGGACGCAGATGCGGACGGGTGGGGCGGCACGTTGATCAAAGGCTATGACCAGCTGCCGACGGTGGAAGAAAAGTTTCGGAATTACTTTGAAGGCGCCAAGGGTTTCCGCGGGGTGCAGGCCATCGAGGCGCCGGTATTCTCCATTCCCGGCAACCACGATTTTTACGGGATGCCGGCCGACGACTACTTATCCAAAGCGAAGCAATGGAACAGCTTATGCGGACAGCGTGTGTACGGCGTATCCTATGCCGGAACGCGGCTGCTCTTCGCCGACGACTATCTGGGCGATCCGGTGACCGACGTACCGGACGCCGCACCCATGTCAGGGCTGCAGGGCAACGTACTGGAAAGCTTTCTCGACCGGGAAGGCCCCGGGCTGCTGCGCATCATGGCGCAACACCGCCACAATCGGTTTGATACAACGTTTTTGGATAAACACCGTGTCAAACTTGTACTGAACGGTCATAATCATTCGCCCAAAGTAGACACGCTTGGCACCACGCCGACCCTGAGCATGCGCACCGGGGTGGTGTGCCGGAGCGGCGAAACAAAGCGCTGGGAAAAGGTGCTCGGACTGTTCCGTATATTCCGGGTCGACGGGGCGGAGGTGAGTCACTCACAACCGCTGCGTTTCTGCGTGGACCCTACCGTGCCGTACGACGACATAAAGCTGAACCTGACGCGTACCTTTACATCGGACAACACAGGGCATAGTACGGCCAACACCGCCACGATCATCAATCGGTTACCGGTGGACTTACCCGATTGCCATGTGCGGTTCGTGCTGAAAAAAGGCAACTATGCCGTACAAAATGGAACGGTAAGGCAAGTAGTGGATACCGATCGGCTGACCATTATCGATGTGAGGGTGCCGGTAAAAGCGGATGATCGACAGGTCGTGACGGTTCAATTGCGGTCAGCGCAAAAATAACTCTTCTGGCCATTCCCGCACGCTTCGGCGCCCACCGAGTTGCCGTAGTCGATACAGATTCTGGCCGAGGAATCCGACGGGGCGCATATACGTGAAAAATTTTAAAATAAAAATACCAATCAGTGGGTATTTTTATTTATTATTGCCCCCGATATCTAAACACACCGGCCGAATGAACAACGTATTACCGTCTGATTGTTAGAGTTGTAAACCATTTTAGGGGACTTAAACTATCATCTACCAATGAGTGATTTTTTACCATCAGACTTCGACTGCAGCGATGCCGTGCGCCAAACGGCAGAAAAAAAGATAGCGGCACTGGAAGCCGTTGCGGATGAACTTCCTGTATATATTATACTGGATGCACGCGATGTTTCCGTAGTACACATGTCTCGGCAGGGATTGCAGTTGCTGGGGGTAACGCAGGAAGAAGTGCGACGACTGGGGCCGGGCTACCAGCAGGAATTTTTTAACCCGGCCGATGTAGCTTTTTACCGGCCCCGGTATCATGAGGCGATGCAGTCATCCCTGCCCGGACAATGGTTTTCGTTTTTTCAGCAGGTGAGGACCGGGGATGGCCGTACATTCGAGTGGTACCTGACTGCGGTAAAACCGTTTGTGTACGATGACAGCGGGCATGTGTTGCTGCACCTGGCTTTCGCGCTGCAGCTGGACCCTGGTCACCACCTCACTGAAAAAGCCGAACGCCTGATGAAAGAAAACCTGCTGCTCAAAGATAATTACCAGCGCTTCGCCTCTTTGACCGGTCGTGAAAAAGAGCTGTTACCCCGCTTTGCGATCGGGCAAACAGCAAAGGAAATCAGCGAGCACACCTTCCTTTCCGAAAAGACGATACAGACCCACCGACGGAACATTAAACGCAAGCTGGGCGTTAAATCACAGTTCGAAATGCTTCAGTTTGCCCAAGCCTTCAATTTTGTCTAAGCGGTACTGCTGGCAAGAAGCGGGTTGCAAACCCTGTGCTTTTGGCGTACGTTTGCAGGTATGAAAACCATTACGCAAACCGTCGCGCTTACGGACCTCCGGTTCTATGCGTACCACGGCTATTACCCGGAGGAACAGGTGCTGGGCAACAATTTTGTCGTGGATGTCCAGGCTACCTTTCCGAAAGAAGGTGGGGCCGGAGATGATCTCGCACACACCGTGGACTACCAGGAGCTTTATGAAATCGTCCGTACGGAAATGCAGCAACCCCGTAAATTACTGGAGACGGTCGCTGAGGCCATCCTGGAGCGGACGCAAGCCCGGTTTCCTTTTGTGACGGCAATCCGGGCCCGGATCTGCAAATGCCGTCCGCCCTTTGGGGGCGATTTGGCCCGGGCAAGCGTTGTACTGGACTGGATGGCATAGCGCTATCGTGCAACAATGACTTTTTGTCATAGTGTTTTGCGTTATTTATGACGAAAAGTCAGTTAAATTGATTTCTCTCCGCTTGGTACACCTTTTGGAAAGACCTTACCGAAGTCAAAAACAAAAAATATAGGAGGATTAAAAATGACATTGGTAAAATTTCAAGGAAGTAAAAATAGGGGCGTAGATAACTGGGTGAATGACTTTTTCAGCCCGATTTTCAACGATTCGTTTCTTTCCGACCGGTTTATTTCCCGGGTTCCTGCGGTGAACGTGGCAGAAACGAGTGATGCTTACCACATCGAGCTGGCTGCACCGGGACTGGATAAAGGGGATTTCAAGATCAACGTGGATGGGGATGTGTTGACCATCTCCGGTGAAAAGAAGGTGGAAAATACGGATGAAGGAAAGAAGTACAGCAAACGTGAGTACAGCTATACATCCTTTACCCGGTCGTTCACCCTACCGGACAGCATTGATCACAATGCGATCGACGCCAGCTACAAGGACGGTGTGCTGAAAGTAGCCATCGGCAAGAAAGAAGAAGCGAAGGTAGCCTCCCGTCTGATTGAAGTGAAGTAACGCCTTTCCGGACTACGAAAGCAGATACGTTGGGCCTGCGGGGTACATCACCCGCGGGCCTTTTGTTATCCGGCGACTTCCTGGTAGTCATCGCTCTTTGGGATCAGGGCGACGATGGACTGCCATCCGGCGGGAAGGACGGTCAGTTTACGCTTTACGATATCCATCCAGGCGCCGTCGACCGTGACAACCGCACACTTGGTGCCGTCGGACCGGTACACCTCATGGCGGAAGGAAAATCGCGAATTGGTCGGATTGTATCGGGTCATCTCCACGGTCACCCGCACTTCGTCATTGAGGTGGATTTCGCGGAGGTATACGAGCTCTTCCCGGAACAATACCGGTCCGATATGGATTTCAGCGATTTTATCGAGCGAAAGTCCCACTTCCTTCAGCAGGTTGGTCCGGGCCTGTGCGCAAAGATCTGCATAGGCCGAATGCCGCATATGCCGGTTGGCATCGATCTGTGCCCAAATGATCTGCCCTTGGTAAAAAACATGTTCCATACGTCAAACATACCAATAATCTGCCGAAACCAATGCCCCTGTTGTTTGTTTAGGAAGGAGATGCTGAAATTTACCGACCGCGGCATATATTGTCCGCAAGCCGATCTGTACATCGATCCCTGGCTGCCCGTCGACCGGGCGGTGGTGACCCACGGTCACAGCGACCACGCCCGGTGGGGAATGGGTCGTTATCTTTGCCATACCCATACCGCTCCGATCCTGCGGCTCCGGCTGGGCGAAGACATCACCGTCCAGGCCGTTTCCTATGATGAGCCGGTGACGGAGAACGGTGTCCGCATCAGCCTGCATCCGGCGGGGCATATCATCGGCTCGGCGCAGGTACGGCTCGAATACCGGGGTGAGGTATGGGTGGTTTCCGGAGATTACAAGCTGTTGCCCGACGGCGTCAGCACGCCGTTTGTGCCGGTGCGCTGCCACCACTTCGTCACCGAGTCTACGTTCGGGCTGCCCGTTTACCGGTTTCAGGAACCGGAAGCGGTGATCCGGGACATCAGCGGGTGGGCATTGCAGAATGCCGGGGAGGGCCTGAACACGGTATTGCTGGCCTATGCACTGGGAAAATCCCAGATTCTCCTGCATTACCTCCGGACGGAGGGGCAGCCGTTGCTGCTGCATGGTGCCGTTGCCAACGTCAATGCCGCGCTGGAGACGGCAGGTTTCCGCTTTCCCGGCAGCCGTGCGGCAACCGGTGCGGGTAGTAGCCCGGTGGAAGGGGCGGTGATCGTTGCGCCCCCCTCGGCCCTTGGGTCACCCTGGCTGAGGCGGTTTTCACCGTACCGCATTGCCATGTGCAGCGGCTGGATGCAGCTCCGCGGCGCACGGCGACGGCGGGGGGTCGACCGCGGCTTCGTGTTGTCCGACCATGGCGACTGGGAGCAGCTGAACGAGGCCGTGGATGCCACGGGCGCCGAACACGTGTATGTGACACACGGTTATGAAGCCCCCTTCGCCCAATGGCTGCGGGAACGGAAGGGATGCCGCGCGTACGAGGTACACCTGCAGGGAGACGAAACGGAGGAGGGCGACCTATGAAGCGGTTTACGGAGCTATTTGCGGAGATTGACCATACGACGAAGACCAACGCCAAGGTGGCTGCTCTGGTAAAGTACCTGGCGGAGAACGACGACCGTACCATCCTTTACGCCGTGGCGCTGCTGATCGGGAACCGTCCGCGGCGGCCGGTCACGACGTCGGCACTGAAATCATGGGCATCCCAAGAGGCCGGCATACCGGAATGGCTGTTTGAAGCGTCATACCACATCGTGGGCGACCTCGCGGAAGCCATTGCGCTGGTGCTTCCGCCGCCGGCCCCGTCCGGACACCGCTACGCGCTGCCAGAGGTGATTGAGGAGCTGGCGGACCTGACGGAAAAGACCGACGACGAAAAAAAGGCGATCGTTACCGACTACTGGCGCCACCTCACGACCGACGAGCGGTTTGTGTTCACCAAGTTGATTACGGGCAACTTCCGGATGGGCGTCAGCCGCCAGCTGGTGATCAAAGCACTGGCCGTCCATTTGGGGATGGACGAGGCTGCCGTGGCCCACCGGCTCATGGGTAAATGGGTGCCGGCGGCAGAAACGATGGCCTCCCTGTTTGCGGAGCCCTCACCGCAGGGGCGTATCTTCCAGCCGTATCCGTTCTACCTTGCCTATCCGCTGGACTCTTCGCCGGAATCCCTCGGGAACATCGGCGACTGGTATATCGAGAAAAAGCTGGACGGCATCCGTGGCCAGATCGTGCTCCGCGGGGGCCAGCTGTTTGTCTGGAGCCGGGGTGAAGACCTGCTGACCGACAAGTTTCCGGAGTTTGCCGCCCTGGTGGGGGCGCTGCCCGACGGTACCGTCATCGACGGGGAGATCCTCCCCTGGCGAGACGGGATACCGCTACCGTTCCAGGTGATGCAGACACGCATCGGCCGGAAGAATGTTTCGCAGAAATCGCTGCGTGAGGCGCCGCTGGTGATGGTTTGCTACGACCTTTTGGAGTGGAAGGGCGAAGACATCCGGGAGATGCCCCTGCAGTACCGGCGGAACCTCCTGGAGACGCTGCTGTCCGCACCGTCCACGCCGCCGGTGCTGATCCTGTCGGATATCATGCCCTTTTCGCAGTGGAATGAGGTGGCCCGGTTCCGCGAGCAGGCGCGCGACTTTCACTGCGAGGGGGTGATGCTCAAACGGAAAGACAGCGTGTACGGCAGCGGGCGCCGTCGCGGAAACTGGTGGAAATGGAAAACCGATCCGCTGACGGTGGACGGCGTATTGATCTATGCGCAGAGCGGCCACGGGCGGAGGGCCAACCTGTATACGGACTACACCTTTGCGGTGTGGGACGACGACCGCACGCTCGTCCCCTTTGCCAAAGCGTATTCCGGACTTACCGACCGGGAAATTGCCGAGCTGGACGCCTGGATCAAGCGGCATACGGTAGAGCGGTTCGGTCCTGTGCGGAGTGTGACCCCCCATCACGTCTTTGAAATCGCCTTCGAAGGCATCCAGCAGAGCAGCCGGCATAAGTCGGGCGTAGCCCTCCGTTTTCCACGCATCCTCCGCTGGCGGAAGGACAAGTCGGCCGACACGGCGGACACGAAGGCGACCCTGTTGCAGCTCGCGGCTGCCGTAAACGATGAACGACAAAAACCGTAACTTTGCCACAGAGGACTCCACATTGAATACATACGCCGACGCTTGGTTCTTTAACAAAGGATGGACACCCCACCGGTTTCAGCGGGAGGCGTGGGACGCCATTGCAGCCGGCAGATCGGGCTTGCTGAACGCCCCCACCGGGTATGGGAAAACTTTTGCCATCTGGTTCGGCGTATTGGAACGGTATTACCGTTCAGAAAAGCGGAAGGCGGGGTTGCATTGCCTGTGGATCACCCCCCTTAGGGCCCTTTCCGCCGAGATCCTGCAGGCGACCCGTACGGTGAGTGACGACCTTGAGCTGGACTACCGCATTGGCCTGCGGACGGGCGACACCCCCGCGGCTGAGCGCCAGCGCCAGCGGTCGTCCGCGCCGCAGGCGCTCATTACCACACCGGAAAGCGTGCACCTGCTCCTGGCGTCAAAAGGATATCGGGAGTATTTCAGCGGACTGGAATTGGTGGTCATTGATGAGTGGCACGAGCTGGTGGGCAGCAAACGCGGCGTGCTGGTGGAGCTGGCTCTCAGCCGCCTGCGTACCCTTTGCCCCAACCTGCAGGTGTGGGGAATCTCGGCCACCATCGGCAACCTGCAGCAGGCCATGGACATCCTGCTGGGAGAAAACAGCGGGGGTACGCTGGTGCGGGCCGACCTGAAAAAAGATATATACATGGAGACCCTGCTTCCGGACGTGCTGGAACGTTTTCCGTGGGCCGGCCACCTGGGAACCACCATGATTGAAAAGGTGCTTCCCATCATCGATGCACACCGGTCGACGCTCCTTTTCACCAACACCCGCTCACAGGCCGAGATCTGGTATCACCGACTGTTGGATGCTGCCCCCCAGCTTGCGGGCGCGCTGGCCATCCACCACGGGTCGCTCAGCGAGACGCTCCGCCAGTGGGTGGAAGATGCGCTGCATCAGGGCATTTTGAAGGCGGTGGTATGCACCAGCAGCCTGGATCTGGGGGTGGATTTCCGGCCGGTGGACTGTGTCATCCAGGTGGGTTCACCGAAGGGAGTGGCGCGGTTCATGCAGCGTGCCGGACGGAGCGGCCACCGGCCCGGCGAGACGAGCACCATCTATTTTCTGCCCACGCACTCCCTGGAGATCATGGAAGGGGCGGCCATCCGGTACGCGGTGGACAACGGGCTGCTGGAACAGCGGTTGCCCTATGTACGCTCGTTTGACGTCCTGCTGCAATACATGGTTACCCTCGCGGTGTCCGACGGCTTCCGTGCCGACGAGCTGTATGCCGAGGTGAAACGTACCCACTGTTACGCATCGATTACACGGGAGGAGTTTGACGAGTGCCTGCTCATGGTAACGCAGGGGGGGCGCACGCTGGATTCGTATGAAGAGTTCCACAAAGTGGTGGTAGAAGAAAACGTTTACCGCGTTACCAGTCGCAGGGTGGCCATGCGTCATCGCCTGAGCATCGGCGCTATCGTGTCCGACGCGATGATGCGCGTGACGTTCCTGAGCGGCAAATACCTGGGCACCATTGAGGAGGGGTTTATCTCCCGCCTGCAGCCCGGAGACACCTTCTGGTTTTCCGGAAGGTTGCTGGAGCTGGTGCGTGTGAAAGACATCCGCGCCATCGTCCGTCCTGCCTCCGGCAAGAAAGGCACCGTACCCTCGTGGATGGGCGGCCGCTTTCCGATCTCGGACAACTTCGGTGCCGCGTTGCGCCACACATTTTCCGAGCTCCATCGTCCCGATGGGCGCACGGTGGAACTGCGGTTTCTGGAGCCCCTGTTTGAGGAGCAGCGGCGAACGTCTGTCCCTCCCGGCGAGTACGAGCTGCTGATGGAATACATCCACACGCGCTACGGCTATGACCTGTTTGTGTATCCCTTTGAACGCGACCTCGCGCACGAGGGGATGGCCGCTGTGATGGCCTACCGTCTGAGCAGTCTCCGTAAAGGCTCGTTGAGTATCGCCAGCACTGAT